>Ga0209340_1001267_pt1 | contig 19115 bp, 22 predicted proteins | sample EPASupsiteSAE323_FD_187266 | JGI IMG/M metagenome (GOLD analysis project Ga0209340, IMG submission 187266) | Bioremediated contaminated groundwater from EPA Superfund site, New Mexico - Sample SAE3-23 (SPAdes) (version 2) | ecosystem: Environmental > Aquatic > Deep subsurface > Groundwater >... | reverse complement strand
CTTTTCGCTCCCTTTGTAAAGAAATGGGGGCTGATATTGTGTTTACTCCCATGATTTCTTCAGATGCCGTAATTCATAATCCAAAGCATTCTTTAAAGATAGCGGAATTTAAAAGATTCGAACAGCCCATAATTGTTCAAGTTTTTGGATATTCTGGGGAAAAGATTTTAAAAGCGATTTTAATTTTAGATGAATTATTACATCCAGCTGGATTTGATATGAATATGGGTTGTCCAGCTACCAAGATAACAGGCAATGCTTGTGGATCTTCGTTAATTAAAGACCCCCAAAGAGCCCTAGAGGTAGCTAAAATTGTTCGTTCTGGGTTTAAAGGACAATTATCTATTAAAACCAGATTAGGCTGGTCTGAATTCGATATTCTTCCTCTTTTAATAGAATTTGAAAAGATAGGTATTGATGCTATCACTATTCATGGCCGAACCGTAAAACAAGGATATTCTGGTAAAGCAGATTGAGGTGCTATTCAGGAAATAAACAATAAATTAAAAATCCCCGTTATTGGTAACGGAGATATTAAGGATTGAAAAACTGCCCTAGAAAGATCAAAAAATATGACTGGAGTTATGATAGGGCAGGGAGCGTTGGGAAAACCCTGAATCTTTAAAGAAATAAAAAAGAAAAAGGATATTGTTATCTCTAAGAAAGAATTAAGAAAGGTTATAGAAAAGCATGCTAAATTATCTATTAAATATTTAGGAGAAGAATTGGGGATTAAGGAATTAAGAAAGCATCTTGCCAGATATTTAAAGGACTTTCCTGGGTCTTCGGAATTACGTAAACAAGCTGTTTTAGTTTCAAATTATCAAGATGTAAAAGAGGTTTTAAAACAATTATAAAAGAACGAGGTCAGGAACATTTGTTCCTGACCTGTTGATCACGGGTTGGTTATATTGTTACGAAATACCAATATTTGATTAAATAGTTCTACGGGAATATTTTCCGGCATTGAGTTAAATACTTTTGCTATGGCTTTAAACGTTTTTTCGGCTTGAAATACATTTTTTCTATTATACTCCAAACCCTGTAGGTAATTGCCAAAGTATTTTACAAAATCTTTTTCTGGACAGAACACGTTTATAACGTGTTCATATTTTGTTATTGTTGAAGAAATATTACCTAACAGTGTCATTCTGAAAGATAACTCTTTTTCAGAATCATCACCATGTTTTCGTATGGCATTTCTTAATTGAGCATATCTTACCAAAATAGCAGTTTGGTTATCTATCAAGCCTAGATCATTACTGAATGACGACAATAATTCCTCATCACTTACGAGTTCCGTTTCACAGACAGAAGCAAGATAGTCAAAACACTGTTCTACTTCAGTTGGATGATAGGGGTACACGGTGGAAACAAAAACACTGATTTCTTTAATATTTGAGAGTTTCTCCGTCCATTCAGAAATCATTAAATCTATATGAGATAAATGCTTTATTCCACGATTCTTACAAGGAAATCCCTTGCATCCAGAATGTGTAAACAAAATTTTTAAGATATCAGGGTTCTGTTTTCTTACAAATTCGATAAATAATTTTTGGTCATCTTTTAGCATCGATTCGATGGTTTCCATTATCCACGATAATGGTATACTCAATCTTTTTGAATATTCTTCTGCATTTACGTCTAGTAAGGTAAGCATTTTTTCAAGGTCCTCCTATTTATTTAGTTGTTATCACTATATCATAAATCAAGAATAAAAGCAAGTTCATTGCAAAAAAATTAGAAAAATGATACAATATATTTATCTTAATAAAAGTTAAAAAATCAATTATGAAAAGATATATACCAGTTATCTTAATAATTCTTGTTATGGGGTTAACTCTTGCCCTAGTTCTAGTAAATAGAAAAACAAATAATAAACAAACAACTAAACAATCAAGTATGAAAACCTATACAACAAAACCAGAAATGAGCCTTGAAGAAGGCAAGTCCTATAGCGTAATTTTAAAAACCAGTGAAGGAGATATTACTATAGAATTAAATTCCAAGGAAACCCCAATTACTGTTAATAATTTCGTTACCCTAGCCAAAGACGGATTTTATGATGGTGTTATTTTCCATCGTATAATTAAGGGTTTTATGATTCAGGGAGGGGACCCTACAGGAACTGGAATGGGAGGACCTGGATATCAATTTGATGATGAAAAAGTCGTTGGGGAATATACCCGTGGTACAGTAGCTATGGCTAATGCCGGTCCAAATACTAATGGAAGCCAATTCTTTATTATGCATAAAGATGTTCCCTTACAAAAAGATTATGTTATCTTTGGTAAAGTAACCCAAGGTATTGAGGTAGTAGATAAAATAGCTAACTTACCAGTTAAAGCTGGTGGGGAAAATTCTAGTCCAGTTAACCCTCCTATAATTAATAGCGTAGAGGTTATTGTTAAATAGTACTATGAAAATAAATTTAAAAGATATAAAGAATATTTGTGCTTCAGTTTGGAATAAAGAATGAAAGGGCTATAAAATTATTGGCGTAGCAAAATATTTTAATAAAGGAAAATGGCTAGAATATGTTAAGTCTATGAAAGAAAATAAGGGACTTCCAGCTAAAGGGGCTATCTTAATAAAGGTTTCCAAAATCATTTCCTCACATTAAAATATAAAATGTCTTTTTATCAACAACAACCAAAAATTGAAGAAGAATTAGATTTCCATAATCTAGGCCACAATGTGTCCCCTCAAGGAATAGAAGACTATCTATTTGACTATTTTATTGAAGCAAGAGAAAGAGGAGTTAAGAAGATTCGTTTAATTGTGGGTAGAGGATTACACTCAGAAAATGGTCCAGTCTTACCCGATAGAGTTTGCCGAGTTTTAGCTCAATTCGAAGAAAAGAAAAGAATTAAATATTATTATACCGAACCAAGTTTTGACGGAAATCAGTCAGGTAGTATAATTGTAGAAATATAATTTTAATTTATGGAAAACATATATAACGTAATAATTATTGGCGGCGGACCAGCAGGAATGATGGCCGCTATTTCTGCCGCTAAAAGCGGCAAAAAAGTGGCTATATTCGAAAAGAATAACACTCTAGGAAAAAAGCTTTTAATTACCGGAAAGGGTAGATGCAATATTACCCATAATGAATTAGATATTCGTAAAATGGCAGAAGCCTATGGGGAAAACGGTAAATTTCTTTTATCTATCTTCTCAAGATTCGGAGTTAAGGAAACGTTAGATTTCTTTATTAAACATGGTCTTGAGGTCAAAAGAGAAAGGGGAGATCGTATATTCCCAGTTCTGGATGATAGCGAAGTAGTTTTAAGAATCTTAGAGGATGAATTAAAGAAATACAAGGTAGATATTATTTACAAAAGCGAGATTAAAGATTTTTCTTTAAAAAATAATGAGATAAATTCTATTAATTTAGCTAACGGTAAAAGCTGTATGGCAGAAAAATTCATTATTGCTACCGGAGGAAAGAGTTATCCCATAACTGGATCTGACGGATCCCTTTATTCTATAATTGCTAAATTAGGCCATCATATTATTAAACCTCGCCCTGCCCTAGTACCATTAAAAACAAAAGAACCCTGAATAAAGGAATTACAAGGATTAAGTTTGAGGAACGTTACTTTATCAATAATTAAGAATAACAAAAAGGTATCTCCGTATTTCGGAGAGATGCTATTTGCTCATTTTGGAGTTACCGGCCCCATTGTCTTAGAAATAAGTAAAGAAGTAGTTTTGTTATTAGAAAAAGGCAATGTAGAATTATCTTTAGATTTAAAGCCTGCTTTAACTACTGAAGAATTAAATTTAAGATTAATCAGGGAATTTGATAACGCTAAAAACAAGAATTTTAAAAATATTTTACAGAACCTTTTACCCTTGAAATTTATTGATGTTTTTATTAAACTCTGTAATATAGACCCTAATAAAAAAATAAATATTATTTCCAAGGAAGAAAGAATTCTGGTAGTTAAACTTTTAAAAGATATTAGATTTACGGTTGTTGATAGCTTGGGTTTTGATTCTGCCATCATAACTAGTGGAGGAGTAGATTTAAAAGAAGTTGATCAAAAAACTATGAAATCAAAAATTATTGATAATCTCTATTTCACTGGGGAAATATTAGATTTAGATGGTCCCACAGGGGGATACAATCTCCAAGTTTGTTGATCTACAGGATTCATTGCCGGACTAGACAAAAAATAGAAATTATGATAGTTTTCCAGTATGCAATATTGGAACTTAACACAATATATAATATTTCAATTTATTACTAAAAAGAGAGGAGAAAGCCATGAGAACTTCAGCTAAGAAGAAAAGAATCGCACTCCAAAAGAAACGTATTGCACTCCAGAGGCAACGTATTGCCCTTCAGGGAATTCTAAAAGATACATTCCTACGTTTCGTAGCTAATAATTATTCTTCTGATGTTATAGACAGCGTAAAGTATCTATTAGGTACAATTTCTGACATGAAAGTAGTCGCTTTTATTGGCTATAGGGAAAGAGGTTATTCGGGTAGATATAATCGTAAAGAAGAAATAGCCTTTTCAGAACTAGTTTTGTTTAATTTAGAATTTGACCCATATACTGCTAGAGAAAAGAACAATGAAATCATAGGGAAAATTACTTGTAATCAAGGCATTATTGATTGTAATTTTCCTATGGACAGGAAAGATGCTAGATATTTGGGAACGCCAGAAGCAGGAATTTTCGTAAGAATCATTACAGAAGTTAACAGATCAATAAGAAGAAAGGGAGGCCCTTTATGAGTGAGGACAAAAAAGCAAAAGATAAATTTAACTGGATCGGACTGATCATAGTAATCGTATCTTTTGTTTTCGTTTTTTGTGTTATTAAGAAGGAGCAAGGATTTCTAGTAGTCAGCCCACGAAATAATATAACACCAAGTATTTTTTACCAAGCTTCCATCAAGCCGAAGGGAACAGAAATAAGAATAAATAAAGATCCAGGAGCTTTAGCTATGGCGGTGTCTGTTTTGAAAACTTTTCTTCCCATTGATCCAAACAAGGATTATTTATCACCAAGCATTATGGAAATCAACAACGCAGAGACAATGCTTTCATCTGTAAGGATCTATTTAGGGGAAGAACCCAAGGAACCATTATTTATTTTTACGGAAAATGACTATAGAGAAATTAATCGATTAATTTCTTTGATAAACAAGGACACACCAAAAGTTAATAGCCGTTACGGTATTAAAGAGATTATCGATGTAGTCAGCGCTGGATGTAAAGAAAGCGGTTACGAAAACTGTTTTCCATATGTACGTCAAATTCTGAGACTCTTTTTAAATAAAATTGAATAAAAGATAAAAAAATAGCCCCTACTTACCAAGTTTCTTCGGTAAGTAGGGGAATTTATTTAATGGGGGTATTTTATTTTCCCATAGATCTTTTAAAATTTTCTATATTGTAGTAGAAAATTTTTATTTTGGAGAATGTTTTGTTTGGAGGGATTTTTGTATCACGCCTGCCATTATGTAGCTCAGCTATTTCTGGAACAAAGTATTCAATATCTTTAAATGTCCATATGTCTAGAGGACCGTTGATAAATTCTCTGTTAGACAATATTTCTCCAGGAGAGGTTTTGGAACCCAAATATTCATTAATTACATATATTTACTACTTTAATATTGCTAATATATCATGAAACCAATTCAATGTCAATAGCTTAAACCTCAAAAACTTGACATTTAGGGCTAAATATAGTAGTATATAGAGAGTAACTGCCTATGGCAGTTTTTAATTTTCTAAGTAATATTTATGCCAAATATACGTAATGTCGCTATTATTGCCCACGTAGATCATGGTAAGACTACATTAGTGGATTCTCTATTACGACAATCAAAAACAAAGATGAAGAAGGAAGTTGCAGATAATATCTGTATCATGGACAGCAACGCTATCGAAAGAGAGCGTGGTATTACCATATTTTCAAAGAATGCTTCTGTTGAATGAAATGGAACCAAAATTAATATTATTGATACCCCGGGACATGCAGACTTCGGAGGCGAGGTAGAACGTGTATTATCTATGGCAGGGGGAGCTCTTCTATTAGTAGATGCCAAAGAGGGTCCTATGCCCCAAACAAGATTTGTTTTACAAAAAGCCCTAGAAAAGAATTTAAAAATTATTGTTGTTATTAATAAAATAGATAAAGCAGATGCTAGATTAGACTATGCCCTAGATAAAACCTTTGATTTGTTTGTAGAGTTAGGAGCTAGCAATGATAATCTAGATTTTCCTGTTATCTATGCTTCAGGAAGAGATGGTAAAGCTGGTTTATCAGAAAAACTAGAAGACATGTCTGATATTTCTCCAATTTTTGAAGCTATCTTAAAACATATTCCAGAACCAAATGGAGATGAGGATAAACCATTACAAATTTCCGTTTCCAATATCTTCTATGATAATTTTAAAGGCAGAATTGCCGTCGGCAGAATCCATAATGGCAAAGTCACTGCTAATCAAGATATTATGCATATTGACCGAGAAGGTCAGATGAAGAAATATAGATTAATGACTCTATTATCCTATTCGGGTTTAGATAAAGTTGAAATTGAATCTGCTAGCTGTGGAGATATTGTTGCTATTGCTGGTATACCCGATGTTAATATTGGTTCTACTATTGCTGATATTCAGACTCCAATAGCTTTACCACTTATTGATATTGAGCAACCTACTATTAAAATGTTATTTAAGATTAATGATTCTCCGTTCGCTGGTAAAGAAGGAGAATATACTACTTCCAGACAAATAGGGGAAAGATTACATAAGGAATTAGAAACCGATGTTGCTTTAAATATCACAGATCTAGGTCCTAGCTTATGAGAAGTAGCAGGAAGAGGAGAACTTCATTTAGCTATTTTAATTGAAAAAATGAGAAGAGAGGGTTTTGAATTCCAGGTAGGCAGACCTCAGGTAGTTAATAAAGAAATAGACGGAGTAGAATTAACTCCTTTTGAAAGAGTATACATTGAAATTCCTGAGAATTTCTCTGGAACCGTTATTCAAGCTTTAGGATCAAGAAAAGGGGAATTAACCCATATGAATACTGAAAACAAAATTACTTATTTAAATTATACCATTCCTACAAAGGGATTATTAGGTTATCGTAGTCAATTTATGACCGAAACTAAAGGTATGGGAATTATGAATTCTTCTTTCTTTGAATATCGTAAAGACCCAGGATCTTGAGCAGAAAGAAATCAAGGATCGTTAGTAGCCTGTGAAACAGGAACTACTAGACTTTATGGGATGTTAAATATTCAAGATAGAGGTACATTATTCATGGGCCCCGCTATTGAAGTATATAAAGGACAGATCGTTGGACAAAGTAATCGTAGTTTAGATTTACGCGTCAATGTTTGTCGAGAAAAAGAATTATCTAATATGCGTTCTAAGAATGATGGGGGAATGGAAGGATTTAGTACCCCAAGATTAATGGATTTAGAAGATAGTTTAGAATATATTGGAGATGATGAATTAGTTGAAGTCACTCCTAAGAGCGTACGTATGAGAAAGATGATTTTAGATGAGCTCGAAGAGAAAAAACAAAAAATGTTATCAAGATTTAAAGACACACAGAGATAAAAATATCCCCTAAATGGGGATATTTTCTATTTGACTTTTATTTGACAATATGATACACTCGGGGTATATTAATTAGTTTTTAATTTTGTAATTTTAAAGATGATAAAAAGGGGGAAAATACGATGATAGAGCTTTGGCAGGAATGTGAGACAGATGGTATACTTGAGTTTGTGAATCTTTGCGAAGAAGCTTTTAGGGAGGTCCAGGGGAAAAAAGAGATACCAAGATGGCTTTGGAACAAGTACTGGCTCATTAAAAACAAAGATATTCTTAAAAAAGAAATCGTTGTAAGATTAAAAGAGCTATTTTATGAAAGAGAGTATCCAGAAGAAGAAATCAGGGGTTATAGAACAGAAAAGACCATTAACTCAAAACCGATATGGGAACAAATAGAAATAGTATCGGATCTTTTTCATCTTCCTAAACAGGAAGCTCTTAGATATAGTAAAAATCTTCCTGCTCTTCCAGATGGAGCGGATTGTTTTTATGCTATACCATCATCAGGCCACATGTTTCCTAAAGAAAAAACATTTCTAGCACAATATATTAAGGCCATAAAGTCTTCAATCTCTTCTTTAAAAATTGGACATTCGGAAGATATTAAATTGGAAGAGCTAAAAGTAGACCCAGTAGCAGAGACACTTATACATAAACTAGAACAAGAGCAAGGGGCGATTTTTATAGTGCCTATTGGGCATAGACATGAAGGAAGATCATTGAGAAGGGCAAAACAATTCTTTCTGACAAACGAATTGCCAATTTGGTTATTAGCTGGTATCAGTGCTACAAAAACTGACCCAGAATGGTTTGACTCAAAGGGTTCAATTTTCTCAGCGAAAAGAATAATTTGTGGTGAAGAGGGAATTTATCCCGGGAATCCATGCATTGCGAATATTAATCATGGAAAAAGGAAACCAGAAAAGCCTTGGATTAACGTAATATCCCCTGACCGTCAAGCTGATTCTAGTAGTTATTGCGTGACCGCCTTCAATATCTAGTAATAAAGAAAAAGGGTATCGTTAATTGATACCCTTTTCTTTTTTTAAAATATATGATATACTTAATATATATTAAAAAACGTTAAGTTTAATAACTATGAACAAAATTAAACATTTGAAAAAAGAAATATTACCGATTCTTTTAATCTTAATTTTTCTTTTAGTTGGTATGTATGTTCGCAAATCATTACCAGCCGTAGTTCCTACACATTGGGATGCTAATAATATTCCTAATGGTTGAAGTTCTAGGAATTTTGCCGTATTCTTCTTTCCAGGATTAATCTTTGGAATTTATTTATTATTGTCTCTATTCCCTCATATAGATCCCTTAAAAGAAAATATCAAGAGTTTCTCTAATGTTTATTACAAATTCAAAACAACCTTTATTCTTTTCATGGGTGGTATTTATTTATTATCTCTTTATGCTGCCCTAAATCACAGTCTCAATATCGGTAGATTGATTATGATTGGTACTGCTTGATTATTCTATTACATAGCTTTAATGCTACCTCAGTTAAAAAGAAATTATTTTATTGGTATTCGTTTACCCTGAACTCTTGCCTCAGATGAGAACTGAGATAAAACTCATAAATACGGTAAGAAAGTTTTCATTATTCTATCTTTCCTAATCTTAATTAATAGTTTTTTCTTGGGTAACGTTATCTTTACCATTTTCATGTTCGAAATATTTATTGCCGTATTAGCTATCGGTATTTATTCATATAAAGAGTTTAAGAAAGAGGGCAAGTAGAAAAATTACATAGTTTATACTCAAAACTACCAACCCATAGGTTGGTAGTTTTCGTTGACAAAAAAACACTAGTATGATAGTATTCATATGTTAAAAAATATGAATAATACGAAAAGTATGAAAAATCTAAAAAACCCTTTTAATGCTGACTGTATGGACGTTAGCACTATAGGGGAGCGTGGACAAATAGTCATTCCTAAGAATATTAGGGAAAAAATGAAGATGAAAACAGGAGATAAATTCTTGTTTCTTTTTCACGACCAAACCGTCATGTTAGCCCCTATTAGTTCTTTTAAGGTGCTTGCAGAGCATTTTCAAAAGAGCTTAAAAGAAATTGATAAATTAATTAAAAAAGAATCTAAATAAATACTTATGAATAAGATGAAAACCTGATTGAATAAACCCTTTCAATCAGTAACCAAAACTATGAAAAAATTGCTTAAAAAGAAGTGATTATTAATCGCCTTATTTTTAATTGCTATTATCCTTGTGGGGACAGCCACAAGACAAAACAAAACTCCTAAAATAAATATAGTTACCATAGAAAAAGGGGATGTAGTTCAGGAAGTCAGTTTAACAGGGACTGTTAAACCAACTAGAAATATTGATTATGCTTTCGACCGTTCTGGTCGTGTCTCTAAAATTTATGTTAAAACAGGAGATACTGTTAAACAAGGACAGACCTTGATTAGTTTGGATAATACTGATGTCTACTCTCAATACAAACAGGCTCAATCAGCCCTAGAGATCCAACAAATTAAATTAAATAATTACTATAAGGGAACCAGATTAGAAGATTTACAAGTATCTCAAAATCAATTTGATGATGCTAGTCAGAAACTAGATACTGCCTATAAGAATTTATACAGTGCCTTATTTTCTAATTACAACACAATCAATAATTTAGTTAAGACAGATATGGCCCCTATTTTTACCTATATGGGTGATTGACAGTCTAGTAATCCTAAATTCAATTCTAATTTTAAAACCTGTTATGCCACAACTAATACTAATTCTCCCTTAGTTTTACGTAACCAATACGAAACTACATTAAATAATTGAAAACAAGAATTAGATATTCTAGCTAATAATCATGATGCCATATATAATGAAGCCATCAAGGAAAAACAATATCTAGATGATGCCTATACCTTAATTAATAGTATTGGGAATGTAATTAATCCAGCCAACTGTACTATCTATGGAGGAGCTGACAAAACTACAGTAGATGCTTTAAGACTAACTATTAATTCTATTCAATCAAGTATTGATACTACCCGTACCAGTTTCTTATCTAGCAAGAGTTCTTTAGAGACCTTGCATCTATCTTATGATAATGCTAAACAGGCTTTAGATGTTAAAAAGAACCCATATACAACAGAAGATATTCAAACTCAAGAAGCCGTAGTGGCTCAGGCAAAAGCCAGTGTAGATAGCTATGCTTCATCTTATAATAAAACTATCCTACGTGCTCCTTTCGAAGGCAAGATTACAAAAGTTGTTCCTGAAATTGGAGATATCATTAATGCCAATTCCACGGTAATTTCTTTGATTGGCGGAGATACTTATCAAATAGAAACTAATGTAGCAGAATCAGATATCGCTAAAGTAAAAGAAGGCAATACTGCCAAGGTTACATTAGATGCCTATTCTTCAGATATTTTCTTTTCAGCCACAGTAGTCCAAGTTGATTTATCTGCTACAGAAATAGAAGGAGTAGCCACATACAAAACAGTTTTGAAATTTGACAAAGAAGATCCTCGTATTATGCCAGGAATGACTGCTAATATAGACATTCTTTCCAATAAAAAAGAAAATGTTATTTATATCCCTAGTAGGGCAATAATTACTAAAAACGGAAAGAAATTTGTTAAATTAGTTATTAACGATAAAAACAAAACTAAAGAAACAAATATATTAACAGGTATTAGGGGAAGTGATGGCAGAACCGAAATTATTTCCGGTTTATCAGTAGGAGATAAAATAATTAGTAATTAACATGTCATTAATTTCAATCAAAAATTTAATTAAAATCTATTCCAGTGAAGGTATAGATACTCAAGCCCTAAATGGGATTGATTTAGAGATCAACGAAGGGGAATTCGTAGCTATTATGGGTCCCTCTGGTTCTGGTAAATCAACCCTACTTCAGATTCTTGGATGTTTAGAAAGAATTACCAGTGGACAATATTTCTTTGAGGATAAAGAATTGAATACCTATACTGATGATGAATTAGCTAATATCAGAAATAGAAAAATGGGTTTCATTTTTCAATCTTTTAATTTGCTTCCCCGTCTAACAGTCCTAGAAAATGTTAAACTCCCCTTGATATATACAGAAGAAATGAAAGATTCTGAAAAAACAAAAAGAGCAACAGATTTAATCAATCTTGTCGAATTAGGAGAAAGAAAAGATTACAAATCAACCAAGTTATCCGGAGGTCAAAAACAAAGAGTAGCTATTGCCAGAGCCCTAGTTAACCAACCAAAAATCATCTTTGCCGATGAACCTACTGGTAGCCTTGATTCTAAATCAGGTGAGGTAGTTTTAAAATTTCTTCAAGACTTAAACGAACAAGGCCATACTATAGTTTTAGTAACTCATGAATCAGAAGTGGCTGAATCTGCTAAAAGAATTATTCATATTAAAGATGGATTAATTGATAAGGATTATTTAGTTACTAATCGTCGCATAGTAGAAGAACAAGGATTTAATAAATAACTATGAATATACAAGATAATATAAAAATGGCCTATAAAGATATTATGGCTTACAGATCAAGATCTATTCTAACTATATTAGGTATTGCTATTGGCATTACTGCTATTATTTTAGTTATGGCAATCGGGGATAGCGCTAAGAAATCTATTGTTGGTCAAATCCAAAGTTTAGGAGCTACTAATGTATATATTATGCCAGGTAAGATGCGTGATACCATGCAAAATGGGGGAATGGGTCAAGACAGTCTAAAAGTTAAAGACTTAGAAGATTTAAGAAAAAAATCCAATATTCCTAATTTAGAAAGTGTAACCCCAATTTCTACTAGTTCTGGTTATGCTTCTTTTGAATCCGAATCATATAGAGTAACTATCTTGGGAAGTACTCCCGATGCTTTTGAATTAGTTAAATTAGTTATTGGGCAGGGAGAATCATTTACACAAGAAGATATTGATTCAAGGAATTCAGTTGTCGTGATTGGATCTAAGGTTGCCGAAAAACTTTTCGGACAAGATGACCCAATCGGTCAAAAAATTAAAGTTAAAGAAAAAAGTTTTAAAGTAGTAGGGGTTACAGAACCCAAGGGGCAAATGGGGGGAGTTAATTACGATGATTGTATTACTATGCCCTATACCACTTTACAACAAAAAGTTTTAGGAGTTAAATATTTTCAAGAAATGATTGCCAAAGTAGACACCGAGGCTAATATTCCAATAGCTATTGCTGATATGGAAGAAGTTTTAAGAAATAATCATAATATAAACGATCCTTCCAAAGATGATTTCTCAATTCAGACTCAAGCAGACATAGTCAAATCGGTCAACAGTGTATTGGGAGTTTTGACTGTATTATTGTCTTCTGTTGCCGCTATTTCTTTAATCGTTGGTGGGGTTGGGGTTATGAATATGATGCTAACTTCTGTAACAGAACGTACAAAGGAGATTGGACTAAGAAAGGCATTAGGAGCTACAAATAAACATATTTTAATTCAATTCCTAACTGAAGCTATCTTACTTACTTTCGGAGGGGGATTGTTTGGAGTATTCTTCGGGTTTATTCTAAGCTACGGTTTAATTGCCGTATTCAATATGTCAGGAACTTTTAGTTTTGTTTTTTCATTCCCTGTTATGGGGGCATTTTTAGGAGTTTTAGTTTCTGCTGTTGTTGGATTTACTTTTGGAATCTATCCTGCTTATCAGGCTTCCAAAAAGAGCCCTATGGATGCATTGCGTTACGAATAAAAATATGTTAATATATATTCATGAATAATGAATTTGATTTAAAATTAATTAATCAGTATTTAAAAGGGAATAAGGGTTCCCTAAAAATTTTAATTCAAAAATATTTAAAACCGATTTTTAATTTTGTTTTTACTTATGTAGGGAATACTCAAGATTGCGAAGATATCACTCAAGAGGTATTCGTTAAGGCATGGTCTAATTTAAAGAAATTTGATAAGAAAAAAAGTTTTAAAACCTGAATATTTACTATAGCTAAGAATTCCGCTATAGACTTCTTAAGAAAAAAGAAAACTATTCCTTTTTCCGCTTTTGATAAAGAAGATGGTAGCAACTTCATTTTAGAAACCGTTGTAGATAATAGTTCTTCAACAGTAGATTATATTAATAATCAAGAATCTAGGGAACTAATCTCTTCAAAATTAAAACAACTTTCTTTTAAAAATCAGGAGGTAATAAACCTCTATCATAATAGAGATTTAACTTTTAAGGAAATATCTAAAAATCTCGGGGAATCTATAAACACAGTTAAAAGTCGCTATAGAAGGGCGATTATATTATTAAAGAAATTAATTTTTTAATACTTCATTTATTAACTAGAGATGCACCAAAATGCATCTCTTTTTCGTATTAATATATATACAGTTATTAATATCAAATATGAAAGAACATATACCAAAATTCAAAAATCAAATTCCCGAATTTCCTACCGATCTTTTTGATAAGGTAATAGACAACATTGAAACTAAAAGAAAATTAAGGGATTTCAAAAAAAGAATCATTTTTTCTTTTTTTGGTATTTTTAGCTCTTCTCTAATTTCCATTCCTTTATTTAAAGCAGTTTGAACATATCTGGGAGAATCAGGCTTTCTAAGGTTCTTTTCTTTAATTTTCTCTGACTTTAAATTAGTTCTATCTTCCTGACAGAATTTCGGGTTATCCCTTCTAGAATCAATCCCGATTATTAGTTTAACGCTATTTCTCATCTCCATATTTATATTATTTGAATCTATTAAATACCTAATCAAATATTCAAAGTCCTTCAATACTTTTAATCAATTAATAAAAAGTTAATTATGAAATTAGAAGAAATATTTCAATCAAAAATATTTAAAGACATTATCCTATGAATAGGTTGTTTTATAATCTTTTTAATTATTTTTGGATTAGGAACTATAGTCGGAATAAAGAAAGCCAACTTCTCTAATCAATGGGATAAGAATTACCATCGTAATTTTGCTGGTCCTCAAAAAGGATTTATGGACGATTTCCGTAATTTAGATAAGAGAGATTTTATGCAAATCCATGGAATATTTGGAGAAATTATCAAAATAGGGGACCAAGATATCGTTATCCAGGGGAAAGATAATATAGAGAAAGTTATTTTAATCAATAAAGATACCATAATTAAAGAATTTCGTAAAACCATTGCTATTAAAGATCTTAAACTTCATAGCTTTGTAATTATTATCGGAGAACCAGATAATCAAGGCCAAATAGAGGCTAATTTAATTAGACTTCTTCCACCTCTCCCAGATCAAGCTTCCTTAAGAGAAGCTTCCCCATATATCCACTAAATTAAAAATACTTAAAATTTATTCATGATTAAAAAATTTGTTAATGCAATTATTAAGCATAAGATAATATCTATCATAATCCTTGTTTCCTTAATTGTTATTAGTATCATTGGGTTCAAAGCAATTAATTCCAAAAAACAAGGAACCAGTACGGTATTGGGAACCGTTGAAAAAGGATCTATCATTCAAATTGTTTCTGGTAGCGGGCAAATATCTTCCTCTAATCAACTAGACGTTAAGTCTAAAGCTGCAGGAGATGTAACCTATATCAACGTAGTTGACGGTCAGGAAGTATATGCCGGTAAATTATTAGTTAGCCTAGATTCAACTGATGCAAAGCGTGCAGTTAGAGACGCTAATAATAATTTAGAAAGCGCCCAACTTAGTCTAGAACAATTAAAAAGTAACACTGATATTAATTCTGATCAAACCAATATTACTCAGACATATAATAATACATTTAGCATCGTAAGTGATCTTTTCTCTAATTTACCGACTTCCATTGATAACTTACAAACATATTATCAAGCAATTAACAATGGAAGAGATGAAGGTAATATTGATTATTATGGACATATTAATGATTTTTATGATGGACCTGTTCATAAGGAATTTCAATATGAAAAAGCATATAATACAGCGGTAGCTGATTTTAATAGAGTATATAACATTTACCAGAAAACCAATAGAACGTCTTCCCCGGTAATTTTGAAGGATCTATTTTCTCAAACATATATATCTTTAAAATCCCTATCAGAAGTAATCAGGACTTCAAGAGACACAATCCAGCTATATAAAAAGAACTGTACTGATAATAATTTAAAAGCCAATACAATATCAACTGCTACTACCGATGCCCAATTAGCTGCATTTAATACTTTAGTTACGTCAATGAATACATATTTGAACCAATTAGGTGGATATAACCAAACTATTAGTTCTAATAATCTAGATACAAGAAATCAGGAATTAGTTATCGAACAAAAACAAAATGCTCTGGATGATGCAAGGGATTTATTAAATGATTATTCTATTACTGCTCCCTTTTCAGGTATTGTTGCTAAAGTTAATGTTAAAAAAGGAGATAACATCTCAAGTTCTACTTCAGTTGCTACGTTAATTACTAAACAATTAGTTGCCATAATTTCTTTAAACGAAGTTGATGTGGCTAAAGTCAAAGTTGGTCAGAAATCTACTTTAGCTTTCGATGCCCTAGAAGATCTAAGTATCACGGGTGTTGTTTCAGAAGTAGATACCATTGGCACCGTTTCTCAAGGGGTTGTTAGCTATAATGTTAAAGTCAATTTAGATGTTTCTGATCCAAGAATTAAATCAGGAATGAGCGTTGCATCTAGTATTATAGTGGATTCTAAATCTGATGTTTTGGTTATTCCTAGTTCTGCCATTAAAACTTCCAATGGGGTAAGTTATGTAGAGACTTCAAAAGATGGCAAGGTGTCTCAGACGTCAATTGAGGTTGGGCTTTCAGATGATACTAATACAGAAGTTATTAGTGGGTTACTAGAGAATGACCAGATAGTAATTAGAACAATTTCTTCCACTACTAAAACTACTACCCAGGGAAAAAGTTTGTTTAGCAGCGGGGGAGGAGGATTTCGACCTTAATCTTTAAATTAAAAATATGATCGAATGTAAAAATATTACTAAAATATATAAAACTACAAGTGATGAGGAAACCATAGCTCTATCTAATGCTTCATTTAAAATCAATGACGGAGAATTTGTTGCTATCATGGGTCCATCAGGATCTGGTAAATCAACCTTGATGCATATTCTAGGTGCGTTAGATACTCCCACCAGTGGAGAATATTGATTTGATGGTAAAGACGTATCTAAACTATCCGATGATGAATTAGCAGATTTAAGAAAGAATAAAATTGGTTTTGTATTTCAATCTTTTAATTTATTACCCAGGGCTACAGTTTTACGCAATGTTTCTTTACCATTAATTTATTCAGAAATTCCTCCCAAAGAGAGAGAGGCAAAAGCCAGAGAATGTTTAATAAGCGCTGGGTTAGATGAAAACAGGTTTCATCATCTCTCCAATCAATTATCAGGAGGACAAATGCAACGTGTTGCTATCGCAAGAGCCCTAATTAATAATCCCTCTTTGATTTTAGCTGACGAACCTACGGGGAACTTAGATACTAAAATGGGGGAATTCGTTTTAAAAACGTTTCAGGATCTAAACGATAACGAGCATAGAACTATAATTTTAATTACTCATGAACGATATGTAGCAGAACATGCAGACAGAATTATCAATATTAAAGATGGTTTAATTGTCGAAGATGAAAAGAATACTAATAAAAGAAAAGTTAAATTTAATTAATCATGCTTTTTCAAGATTTAATCCAAGAAACATATCTATCTTTCGTATCTAATAAAGCAAGATCTGGGTTAACAATACTTGGTATTGTTATTGGTATTGCTTCAGTTTTAGCTATGATTGCTATCGGACAAGGCTCCCAAAACACTATTCAATCAAATATCCAGTCCTTAGGATCTAACTTAATTTTAGTATCTCCAGGAAGACCGAGGGGGGTGGGTACACAGGTAAGCGAAGGTCGAGGCACGGCTCAAACGCTAACTATGGCTGATGCCGAATCTTTAAAGAATATTTCTTTAACTAAAGAAATAGCTCCAGAATTATCTTCTCGATATCAAGTCACTGCTAAGGGGACTAATACTAATACTTCGATTGTTGGGGTTACTACTTCCTATCCTGTAGTTCGTAGTATTGAAGTTGAAACTGGTTCTTTTATCACGGATCAAAATATTAAAAGTTTATCCAAAGTTGCGATTATTGGCCCCACAGTTAGGGATGATTTATTTGGGTTAGATTCAAGTCCTATAGGGCAGACAATTAGAATTAAGGGAATTATTTTTAAGATAATCGGTATTACAAAAGCAAAAGGGGGTACGGGTTTTGGCAGTCAAGACGATATGATTTTTATTCCTATTTCCACGGCTCAACAATTCCTGGCTGGTAGTAGTAAAGTTAGTACCATTAGTGTCCAGGCTATTGATGCTAACTCCATGGAGGAATTACAAACAGAAATTACTTCTCTACTTTTGCAAAGACACAATATATCCGATTCTAGTTTAGCTGATTTTTCTGTTTTGAATCAAAGTGATATAGTCGCCACTGCTTCTTCGGTCACAAAAACATTCACGATGTTGCTAGGTTCTGTAGCTGCTATATCTTTAGTTGTTGGGGGAATTGGGATTATGAATATGATGTTAACAACAGTTACCGAACGTACCAGAGAGATAGGACTACGTAAAGCCATCGGAGCTAAAAGCAAAGATATTAATTTGCAATTTCTAACTGAAGCCAGTGTGCTTACATTCGTGGGTGGAATTATTGGAGTTATAGTTGGATGATTGATTGCTTTTGGTATGCAAATTTTTGCTGATATTTCAACTTCTGTTTCTCTGTCATCAGTGTTATTAGCTTTCGGGGTTTCTGCGGGTATTGGTATTATCTTCGGATATTATCCTGCTAAAAGAGCAGCCAGCTTGAATCCCATTGATGCTCTTCGTTATGAATAATTAATGTGTAATAAAATTTTAAACTTTTTAATATGTCAAAAACTAATTTGAAGAATAATAAGATGATTGCAATAATATTGATTTTTATATTTGCAGGAACATTAGTTTTCTTTGTTGGTATGAAATGCGGACAAATAAAAAATAACAAATTGGGAAATAACTTATCTCAATTTGGCGCCAGAAGTACTGGCACTCAAAAAGGAATGATAGGAGGTAGTAAGAATGGGGGAGTTACTATGGGAGAAATATTGTCCAGGGATGATAAAAGTATAACAATTAAATTAAGAGATGGGGGATCTAAGATTATTCTTTATTCAGTTACTACAGAAATTAGCAAATTTACTGCTGGAGCTATTGATGATTTAACCGTCGGAAGTAATATTATGATTAATGGCAAAACGAATAATGACGGTAGTATTACTGCTCAGACGATTCAATTGAGACCAACTATACAAGGTACTCCAGATATCAAGAAATAATTAAGTATGATGCATAGGAAGATCCAAGAAATTGGATCTTTTTTCTTGATATATGTCAACCCCAAGTAGAAATGTCATAGATTCTCCCCAATAGAAATGTCATAGTAGACACATTCTACCTATCTATTAATTGTAGCCGGGGTTTTGTTTATTCTTACATATGGACATGTTTTTCTCCAA
>Ga0209340_1001262_pt1 | contig 19227 bp, 12 predicted proteins | sample EPASupsiteSAE323_FD_187266 | JGI IMG/M metagenome (GOLD analysis project Ga0209340, IMG submission 187266) | Bioremediated contaminated groundwater from EPA Superfund site, New Mexico - Sample SAE3-23 (SPAdes) (version 2) | ecosystem: Environmental > Aquatic > Deep subsurface > Groundwater >... | reverse complement strand
CATTTCCCCAACTTCATCTAGAAACAGCGTTCCGCCTTCAGCTGCTTCAAATAATCCACGTTTGCCATGTTTGCTGGCCCCGGTAAAGGCTCCCGGCTCATATCCGAACAGCTCCGACTCAAACAGGCTCTCCGGGATCGCCGCACAATTAACGGTGACCATTGGCTTGTTGCGGCTTTTGCTGTTGGAGTGGATCAACTGGGCAGCAAACTCCTTGCCTACCCCGGATTCACCTTTGATCAGCACCGTCGCATCGACCTGTCCCAGCCGTACACACAGGTCGGCCAGATCCCTGGATTCCTTGGAACGGATCACATACTGATCCGCCATATTGTATTTATGCAGTTTTTCCTGATAATGCTGGCTTAAAGTCTGGGCTTGTTCGAGTTGCTGACGGAGAATGTTTAACTCGGTCATATCGCGGACATTTATAACGATTCTGAACAGCACTCCCCGCTCATCGAAAATTGGATTGGCGGTGATCATGACAATGTTGCCGGGCTTCGACTTCTGCGAAATAGTGACCGATTCGCGGCGCATCAGCACCATTTCGGTAATATCCTGGGAATAGACCCCTTCGTCAATAAGTTCCTGCATGGTTTTGCCGATCAGGTCCTGGCATTTTGATTTCCATCCGGTAATACGCCCAAAAGCACGATTGGCCCGTAATGTTTTACCCTCGCTGTCCGTCACATGGATACCATCAAAAGAAGATTCGATCAAAGCAATCAGTTCCTCTTTGATCTCCTTGGTATAGCTCAGCTCCTCGGAGATGAGTTCCAGTTCGGAGATATCCTGAAAAACGCCCACTGTACCAACTATTTTGCCTTTGCCGAGCACCGGGGTAATATTGCAGATATATCCTTTTTTGCCGGTGACAAATTTTTGCCCAAAACTTTTTTCCCGATTCATCAATGCTTCTGTCAATCTGTTTTGCGGAAGAACCTCATTCACCTTGCGGCCCACTACATCCTCGCGGTTCAGGCGCAGTGCGACTTCTGCCGCTTTATTGATCAGGGTGATTTCCCCTTCGTCATTTACGGTCATAATCCCGTTGTGGGTAGAGTCAATCACCGCATTAAGTCCCGCATGCATGTCAATCAAAGAACTGAAGTAAGCCCGAATGGTATCAGACATGGTCACCATGCCCAGGAAACGTTGATTTTTAACGACAGGAAGGTTGCCAACATTAATGGAAATCAAATTGGTTACATCTTCATCAGGTTCGATGGATGCCACATCTTTGATCATTATTTCACTGACCGGTTGATCAAGTTTCACGCCGACCAGAGCTTCGCGCAGCACCAGGGTTTTGGTTATCAGGCCGACCAAATTTCTGGAATCATCCACGATCGGCACGGCATCAATATTGTTATTAATCATGATGTCCATAGCGGATTTTATACTGTCATGCAAACTAAGCATATCCAGCTCTTCCCGCATGAAATCTTTAACTTTCAATGACGTTTTGATATTAAGGCTCCTTCCCAGATTAGCCAGCTCTTCTCCAACCTTGAACCAGTCTGCCTTCTGGGTTTGTAACACGGTCAGCGACTCCCTTCTTCTTGTACCCTGAGACCATCCCGGAATGTCCCCGGAGGAACAGCCGGCTGTTATCCAGCGAAATGCTGCTTACGAAACAATAATGTATCACCAGTTGGATAAGGCCTCTGAATCCTTTAATAAATGCATAGAATCCCAGCATAGCAAATGTTTTTAAGCGATATCAACCCTTCAATAAATAGAACGCAACATATTTGATACAATTATGCATCAGGCATAACAAGTCTGTATACGGATGCACTTACGTTTGGTTTAAGCATTAATGAACCAAGCGCTGGCTGCAAGCTGTACGATGATGCATTATTGTATCAAATATATCACAAGTATTTGCTAAAAGGAAACTTCAAAGTAAAATATTTTTCGAATATTTATTGAAAATGCCTGAATTCGGGGAACCATAAATATTGGCACGAATTTTGCGACTGAGTTTGTATATGATGTCGTAGAAGTAATTCAGCAAACCATAAACAGGCGCTGTCTCTTACATTTATGAACAAATTATTCAACTTTGCAAAGGAGGGAAAAAATGATCACGAAAAACATTTGCGTAATAGGCGCTGGACTAATGGGCCAGCAGATCGTATTGCAGGCTGCCGTTTGTGGATTTGACGCCAGCTGTGTAGAAATCAATCCAGAAGCCTTGAAAAAGGCGCAAGCTTTTGCTGAAAAATGGCTGCAGGGACGTGTCGACAAAAATGTTATGACTGCGGAAGCTGCACAGCAAGTCAAAGATCGACTCATTTTTACCACCAATCTTGAAGAAGCTGCTATCAAAGCCGATCTGGTCATCGAGGCGGCCATTGAAGATCTGGGTGTAAAACGCAGTCTATTTGCTCAATTGGACAAATTCTGCCCTGAGCACACCATTCTTAGCACCAATAGTTCCTATATCGTTAGTTCCAAAATAGCCGATGCAACCAAACGTCCTGATAAAGTTTTGAATCTGCACTTTTTCAATCCTGCTTTGGTCATGAAACTGGCCGAAGTTGTAAAAGGTCCCCATACCTCAGATGAAACCGTCGAGGAAGTGCTGGAAGTCAGCCGGGCCCTGAACAAGGTTCCTACCTTGGTGAAAAAAGAAATTTACGGCTTTGTCTGCAACCGCATTTTCAGTGCAATTACCAAGGAAGCCTGCTATCTGCTGGATCAGGATATCGCTTCCATCGAAGATATTGACAATGCCATCAGAAATGGTCTCGGTCATCCCATGGGCCCGCTGCAGTTGTTGGATATGACCGGCATCGACCTGGAGTACAAAGTATCCATGGATCGTTATCGTGAGACCGGTGACCCGTTCGACAAGCCCAGCCCGTCGGTTGCTGAAAGATATGCCATGGGTCATTATGGACGCAAATCCGGCAAAGGTTTTTACCAGTATTAAGATCAAGTAAACAAACTTGGGGGTAAAAATCATGACGTATCAAAATTTTATAATTGAAATCGAGGATCATATTGCGGTCGTACAGATCAACCGACCGGAGGCTTTGAACGCCTTGAGTCGGGAGATGGTCCTGGAACTGGAACAAGTATTTATTGCCCTGGAAGCAGACGATGCAGTTCGGGTAGTCATTATAACCGGCGGCAAACATTTTGCCGCCGGCGCGGACATCAAAGACATGCTGGAATTCAGCCCCGAACAAGCACGGGCCTTTTCTTTCCGGCATGTTTTCAACCGCATCGAAGCATTTCCCAAACCGGTCATTGGTGTTATTTCTGGCTTTGCCCTGGGTGGCGGTATGGAATTGGCGTTGGTATGTGATCTGCGTATTGCCGACAGTACTGCCAAATTCGGTCTGCCGGAAATCAACTTAGGCATATTCCCCGGCGCCGGAGGCACGACTCGTTTACCGAGATTGATCGGCGCCACTCGTGCCAAACAAATGATCTTCAGCGGCAATCCGATTAACGCTGAGCAAGCCCTGCAGTATGGTCTGATCAACGAAATCGCTGAAGATGCATTGGGAGAAGCAAAAAAAACCGCACGCATGCTGGCCGGCAAACCGCCTGTGGCCTTGAAACACGCCAAGCAGTGCGTCAACCAGGCATTCGATATTGACGGTCAAAAAGCCATTGAATTTGAATCGCTTGCCTTTGCCAGTTGCTTCGCCACGGATGACCAGCGGGAAGGTATGAAAGCTTTTACTGAAAAACGCAAACCAGTATTTAAAGGAATTTAGAATCAGAAAGGAGTTTATCAAATGCATGAAGTAGTTATTGTAGCAGGTGCCCGGACAGCGGTCGGAGATTTCCAGGGATCCCTGGAAAGCATTAAAGGCCATGATCTAGGCGTGCTGGCCTTGAAGGGAACGATGGACAAGTTTGGTATTGATCCGAAAATAATCGAGGAGGTCATCGGCGGCCAGTGTAACCAATATGGCGGTCCTGGCAACTCAGCCCGCTGGGTTACCCTAAAATCCGGTGTGCCGGTCGAAGCCGTATCCACTACCGTTCATCAGCAATGTCCGTCTTCCATGCGGGCAGCAGACATATTGTCCCAGGAAATCATGTTGGGACGGGTTGGCGTAGCTGCTGCGGTTGGTTACGAAAGTATGTCCAACGCGCCATATTTGCTCATGGATGCCAGAAAAGGCTACCGTCTGAATGATGGAGAAAGAGTGCAGGACAGTTTGATGCTGGGCGGCCTCATTTGTCCTTTCGAAGGATACCACATGGGCATTACGGCCGAAAATATTGCCGAGATGTATAACATCACCCGTGAACAGCAGGATGAATATGCGCTGCTCAGTCACCAGCGTGCTTGTAAAGCAATCGAAGACGGATTGTTCAAAGATGAAATCATCCCGGTCGAAATCAAAACCAGAAAAGGCCCCAAGGTTTTCGACACCGATGAACATCCCAATCCCAATACCAGCCTGGAATCCCTGGCCAAATTGAAACCGGCTTTCAAAAAAGATGGCGGCACCGTTACCGCCGGCAATGCTTCCGGATTAAATGACGGCGGCGCAGCCATTATCCTGATGTCGGCTGACAAGGCCAAAGAACTGGGCCTGAAGCCTCTGGCCAAAGTGGTCTCTTCTGCTTCCGGTTCAGTAGAACCGCGCATCATGGGCATGGGTCCTGTCCCTGCCACCATGCGGGCTCTGAAATTTGCCGGCTTGACTTTGAACGATATTGATTATTGGGAATTGAATGAAGCTTTTGCGGCGCAGGCACTGGGTTGCATCAAGGAACTTAACATTCCCCTTGATCGGGTCAATGCAGTAGGGTCAGGTATTTCCCTTGGTCATCCCGTAGGTATGACCGGTGTGCGCATCATCATCGCCGCCATCAACGAATTAACACGCCGCGGTGGACGGTACGCCTGTTCAACCATGTGTGCCAGCGGCGGACCTGCCTGTTCATTTATTATTGAACGCATGTAACTGTTGATAAACTTAGTCGCTTCGTGCCTGGGCAGGACCCAGGCACGAAGTACATATTAATCAAAGGGGGCTGTCGGAATGGAATTTGAAACCCTGGTCCTGGAGAAGGAAGATTCACTGGCTGTGATTACCTTCCGAGCTGAAGCCATAAATGCTGCTGACTATCAATCCATTTCTGATCTGGATAGAGCAGTTAGTGTCATCGAAGATGATGACCAGGTCAAGGCAGTGATTCTGTGGGGCGGCCCTAAACTATTCTCAGCCGGCGGCAAGGTTAAATTCATGATGGAAGCCGATCCGCTTGAAATGGAAGCATACATAGCCCGCTGTCACAATCTCCATAATAAAATTGACAATTCCCGCAAATCGTATGTGGCGGCTATTTCCGGCATGGCACTGGGAATCGGTTTGGAAACAGCCCTGGCCTGCGATATTCGTATCGCCACTGAAAATGCGGTCTTTGGGCTGCCGCAGATAAATCTTGGCATCATTCCCGGTGCGGGCGGCACCCAGCGTCTACCGCGGATCGTGGGAAGCGGTTGGGCCAAACATCTGATTATGACCGGGGAAATAATCGACGCACAAATTGCCTTTAAAATTGGACTGGTCACCAAATTGACTACCACTAACGATCTATTTGATGAAGCCAAAAAAACCGCTGCCTCTCTGGCTTTCAAAAGCCCCATGGCGCTGCTTGCTGCGAAAAAATGTGTCCAGTTAAGTGAAAGCGTAGATTTACCGACCGGATTGGACTATGAACAAAAATCCTGGGCTTTCCTCTTCAGCAGCGAAGATCAAACCGAAGGCATGAAAGCATTTTTAGAAAAACGAAAACCTCTTTATACCGGCAAATAAAAACACTTCAGCAACATTTCCAGCAATATACAAATATATACGTTGTTACAGCTTTTGCAGCAGATATACTAATTTAGCTTAAATTTTTGAAATCTTCCCATTAGTCATTTCAAATAAAGTTTAAATTATTTAAAATCATGCGCAGAAGGAGGTCATTGAATTGGCCAGTAACTTTATTTATTCAAACCGTGATCTGAAATTTATCCTCAAAGAATGGCTTGATACCAAAAAAATGTTGGGTTTTGAGAAATTCCGGGATTATTATAGCATAGATGATATCGATGTCATTCTGGACCAGGGATTGAAAATCGTAACCGAACAGGTTGCGCCCACCAACGAGGACGGTGACACCATCCAATGTCATTTTGATAATGGTGTCGTAACTGTACCGCAATCCTTCCATCCGATCTACAAATTCTTGAACTCCGAAGGCTGGGGCATATCCAATCTGGTGGACGAAAGTGAAGGAACCATGCCTCAGGTCGTTTACTCCTCCATTATTGAAATGATTACTTCCGCCAATCCAGCTTACATACCCTATCAAAATCTCAGCGGCGGAGCGCTGGAATTGATCCAATTCTACGGCCGCGAATGGGACAAAGAATCCTTCCTGCCTCCCATGTGCAGCGGGGAATGGAGCGGCACCATGTGCCTCACAGAAGCCGGTGTCGGTTCTGATGTAGGCGACATTTTGTCCAAAGCTTATCCCACCGATGTACCAGGAATTTACAAAATCAAAGGCACCAAAATATTCATTACCGCAGGCGACCATGACATCTGTTCAAATATCATTCACATGGTACTGGCCAGAATCGAAGGCGGCCAACCCGGCACCAAAGGTCTTTCCCTTTTCATTGTGCCCAAGATTTGGGTCAATGAAGACGGCAGCCTGGGTGAACCTAATGATGTTCTCACGATTGGCATTGAACACAAGCTGGGTCTTAGAGGCTCTTCAACCGCATCTCTCAGCTTCGGAGAGAACAACAGCTGCCGCGGTATATTAATCGGCAATCCTCCTGTTGACGGCGTTGGTGAAGGCATGGCCCAAATGTTCCAGATGATGAACGGTGCCCGTATGGATACCGGTATGGCCGGTTATTGCGTAGCAACCCAGGCCTACAACAATGCCGTTGATTATGCCCGCAATCGCATCCAGGGACGTTCCTTTAAAGATCCTAAAGCCGGCCGGGTGGCGATTGTACAACATGCCGACATCAGACGAATCCTGCTCAATATCAAATCCTGCACGGATGCGATGAGGGCCATGGCCTTTAAAACATATTATTATTTTGATATCAGCCGTCACAGTCCCGATGAAGCAGAGCGCCAAATAGCCAAAGACCGTATTGAAGTGATGACCCCGCTGGTCAAAGCTTACTGTACAGATATGGCCTGGCCGTTGATCGGCGACGCCATTCAGGTCTATGGAGGCTATGGATTTATCGAAGAATACCCGGTCGCTCATTTCGCCCGTGACAGTAAGATCTATTCCCTATGGGAAGGGACTAATTTTATTCAATCCCAGGATCTGGTGGGACGGAAATGGACGCTTAAGAAAGGCCAGCTTTTCCTTGATTGGCTGGAAGATCTGGCGTTCATCCTGCGGGTGAGGTCAGACCGGCCGGAATTCAGCGCTGAAAGTGCCATTATGGCAGAAGCTTTTGCATCTTATAAACGAATCAAAGCGCTGATGGATGATTTTGGCCAGCAAGGCAAGCGCGAAATGTTACCGCTGTACGCGACCCGCTTGCTGCATGCCACCGCCCAGCTTTGCGGCGGTATTTACCTGTTGGATCAGGCAGCGATCGCTGCTGACAAAATAGCGGAATATGGAAATGATCATTGGGACTTTGCTTACTATCAGGGTAAGATCGATGGGGCCCGTTATTTTATTAAAAACACCGTACCCGGCATCATGCAATTGGAGGTGATGCTTAAATACGGCGATGACTCCGCCCTTTTAATCCCGGAAGCATCTTTGGGCTAAAAATTTCCGTGATTAATTAAGGTGTTGCGCCTATATTTGCTGATTGTTATCAAATGTTGCGTTTATATTGGAGGAGGAGTGAAATAATGTCGTCTGTCTATGATACCCATTTTTGGTATAAAAATTTTGAATGGAAAACCCCGCATACGATCAATTACCCAAAGATGCCAGCTTATGGTGTACTAAGAAACGCCAGCGTATACAAACCAGATCAGGCAGCGACCTGGTTCTATGGAGCAGAGATCTCCTACAACGACCTGTACCTCAAAGTAACCCGTCTGGCCAATGTTCTGGTGGAAAACGGGGTAAAAAAAGGCGATCGGGTAGGTCTGCTGATGCCCAACTGTCCCCAGGCCGTCATCGCCTTCTGGGCAACCCTTATGGCAGGCGGAATCGTTGTAAACCTGAACGTTCTGTACACTAAAGACGAATTAAAGTTCCTGTTTGATGATACCACCATGACCGCACTGTTTACATATGACGCCATCCTGCCTCTGGTCAAGGTGCTCAACCAGGAAAGTGATAAACCGATCAGCACGGTATACGTGACCAAATTAACTGATTTCATGCCCGGTGCTCCGGTAAGCACCTCCGCAGATCTGGGTCTAACAGAAGGCTATTTGCACTTTAGCGAAGTACTGGCAACAGATAAGCGATGGGCTCCGCCGCTGGTCGATATAAAATACGATGATCCTGCCCTTATCCAATTTACCGGAGGAACCACCGGAGCTCCTAAAGGAGCGGTTCTCACCCAGTATAATATTGTTGCCTCATCTTTTATCGTGGTCAGATGGTGCTCTGATTTTGTTGACAGCCATGAGTATGAGCGTCGTAAAGTTTTAAGCATCCTGCCCTATTCCCATATTTATGGTGAAGTTTGCGGTATCCTTTATTCGACTTTTCAGTGTGCCAGCATGGTCATTTTACCCAGATGGGATACCGATGAAGTATTCAATATCCTGAATACGCATGAGCACATATCCTATTTTCCCTCCGTTCCCACTATGCTGCAGGCACTTTTCTATAGTCCCCGCGTAGATGAAATAGACTGGCACCGCAAGATCGGCTATTGCGGTTCAGGCGCCGCACCAGCACCATTGGCACTGATTCAGAAATGCCGCTCCAAGGATTTCAACTTCTGCGAAGGTTGGGGAATGAGCGAAACTTGTTCCATGGGTATAGGTACGCCTAATGCGAACAGCTTCAAACCCAATAGCATTGGTATTCCCATGATGGATATAGATATTCGCATCGTCGGTGAAGATGGTAACGATGTGCCACTGAACGAGCAAGGAGAAATTTGGATTAAAGGCCCTATTGTTATGAAAGAATACTGGAACCGGCCGGAAGATACTGATGCAGCCTTCAATGATGGCTGGCTACGAACTGGTGATGTGGCATATATGGATGAAGACGGTTATATCTTTATCGTGGACCGGTTAAAAGATTTGATTATTGCCGGTGGTTTTAATATTTATCCGCGTGACGTTGACGAAGTGCTGCTGAAACATCCCAAAGTTGCCGATGCCATGGTTATTGGCGTGCCTGATGAGTATCGCGGAGAAACGGTTAAGGCCTTTGTTCAGCTTGTGCCCGGCGAGACAGCGACTGCTGACGAATTGATCGCCTTTTGCCGTGAGTCTTTGGCCGCTTACAAGGTACCGCATCTGGTCGAATTCAGGGATGCACTACCCAGAACTGTTACCGGTAAAGCTTTACGCAGAATCTTAAAAGAAGAAGAACGGGCCAAAAACCAATAATCTGCTGACAAAATCCCGACAGGAGCCACCTCTCGTTTCAAGAAGAAGCAATTTACTTGATATTTATTCTTCTTTGATCCCGGCCAGACGTTTGGCCAGTTTCTTTTTGCCTTCGGTATCATAGGATCCCAGGATAGCAATGTCTTCCATGATGGGCGAGCCGCCGCCGTGAACGCCTGCCACCAATAAGGCAGCACCCATTTCACCATTCAGGATATCGCTGGCTAAATGGTACGCCCGATAATGGTTTTCATCCGAAACCCCTTCACGACGCCTCGTATACTTCCTCACAAAGTCTCCAACGAGGGGACTGTTGTATTCCTTGGACAGCGGCAGCGTCGCTGGCAGTCCGCCGGCTATGTCACAACGTATATCATATTCATGATATACGTTGTGTCCCGCATGTCGTCTGCCTACGTTGCAATAGATAATATTCGGGATCTGGGTGCCGGAAGTTGCTTTTCTGGACTTCACACTGGCGGCAATTCCGGCCGCATACACCAGCTCAACCACACTGGCTATATCGGCCAGTCTTTCGCGGGTATGACCGGTTTTTTCCACGTCATTGTAATCTGCCAGTAATGCTGTCAGCCCATACATGACATTCCCCACGCCAGGCTTGCATCCGCAATAGCTGTGACGATGATAAAGGGCGAACATCATGGCCAGCTCACTGCCGAATTCTGTTTCCCCGTCCAGGAATATTCTCTCATTTGGGATAAAGACGTTATCAAAAACGGTAAAACTTTCTATACAGGCTAACTCGCAGTAAGGAGCTGCCAAATTTTCGTCTCTGTCATGAGAATACTCCTTGCGGCCGATCAGGTAGATCCCTTCCGCGTCAGCAGGAATGGAAAAAGCAATGGCATAATCATTGTCGTTCTTCTTCAACGCCCGGGTCGGGAAGGCCAGGATTTCATCCGCATAGGGATCCATGGTATTGTGCAGCTTGGCACCTCTTACCACTACCCCATCTTCTCTTCTTTCCACCACATGCAGGTAAGCATACCCTCCCTCTTCAAGAATTTTTCTAAATCAAAATCCATAATAATGGCATGTTATTCCCCTTTTCAACATACACTGTCCGGCTCATAATAGAGGACAAACTTATTCTAAAACATCTGCAACCTTATCAATATGCAATTTATGTACCAGGAATGGCAAATTAGGCCCCATATACAAATATTACAGATATAATTAATGAAGTCTCCGGATGCTGAAACAGGACCTGTGCATCCGAAGACTTCATGAGTACTCGTGATTTATTTTATTCTGACAGGCTTAATTGACTAAGCTTTAGGGGCTAAAATTTTGGGAAGGATCTTGCCGATGAAGACCAGGGTGGCGCCCACAAATGCTCCTCCGCCTACCAGGGTAATACCAATCAATTTTATCGTCTCCGGTATTAATTCAAACTTTGGATTGATAGCAAACATAACCGTGAAAAATGCTATCGCCACAGTAAAATAGACCAGATTGTAATTGTTGAATACCATTGGCACCGCATTGCCTAGCCCAATGATCAGAACAAGAATGACAAATACCAAGAGCAGTGGCGCAAGTTCAGCCCCAAGGACCGGGACCAATGCTGCATAAGCTATGAAAAATAGCGCGGTTAAAATCAAACCGGAACAGGCGCCTATAAACAGATTCGGTAACTGCTTGGGGTCATTTCCTGCCAGGAAGAAAATCGGTAACGCTAAAAATGCCGGCCAAGTCGTGTGAATGCCAAACATGGTTGACAACACCATCAATATACAAATTATCAGGCCTACTGCAATTCCAATATAAAACAGAATTTTTGTTGGAATGTGTGGATGTTCAGTCATTTTCCCACCAACCCTTTCAATTTTTGTTTTGACTAATAAATCGGAATCGACCTTAAAATCTTCCCTCCCTTGCTAAAACATTCTTTTCATGGATAGAAACCCATAAACTTCATTACCATCTAAACTTTGCAAATATTATGCCAATATTACATATTGAAATAAAGATCGTAATATGTCTATAATAACTCTTTATTGCCTAAATATCATCATTTTTATACACGCAAACCTGTATTATATGATATTCTGTTATATTTTGATCCATCTCTGTATCGAAGTATAAAATGATTGAAATATTTAAACAAAAGCCAATAAATAGGGGCCCGAAAACAATTGTAGAAAATTCTTCAAATATGTTAAACGTATCGATACTATTTGGTATCTAATTTGAGCATCTTTTTTATCGTTGAGAAGACATGCTTCAAACCTGAACTGGCTTGAATAAGATGATCATATTCAAATAGTTGATACAAATTCGCATCGCATTGTCCGATATGGTCGAAAATAGTGACTAAAAATTAAGATGAATTAAAGCCCGAATGAAATGAAAGCGAATAATATTTATAGAGCAACCTACTCCTCCCCATCAAACATTCCTCTCTCGTTTACGAGAAATACGAGAGCGAGGTTATTGTTTTTTCATTGATTTCGGATGATTCTTGCCTTGCGTTATATCAAAAAATTAAATCCTTATGGTTGAGAACTGCGAAGCAGAAAAGCCCCGTCGACATTACTTGACATTTTGTGGGTCGAAATATCAAATATAATTTACTTGGAGCTCGCCATACTTTACTATTAGATTATAGATAAAATAATTAATTCTTGGCACAAAGGCAGGAATTGGCAATGAGTGACAACTACAAAGCCAGCGGGGATTTTGCAAACGAATTCGATTCAGCAGAGTTAAGTGAAATGTTAAAGGGAATTCGTGAAGAAATCGACAAACGCAAGCAAGTTGAAGCGGCCTTACGTCTAACCGAGGAAAAATTCAACAAGGCCTTTTATTTTGGTCCTGACCCAGTTTCAATCTCGGTTATAAATGATGGGTGTTATGTCGATGTTAATGATGCGTGGCTGGAGTTATCCAAATATGAACGGCATGAAGTAATTGGCAGATCTTCTCTTGAAATAGGTCTCTGGTGCATTCCTGAAGATAGAGATGTGATGTTTGAGATCGTCAAGAAAGATGGCAGCATCCAAAACTTTGAAACAAATTTACGCAATAAGACTGGTAAAATTGTAACCGTCATTCTTTCCGCTGCCCGATTGGATATGGGCGGAGAGCCACATCTGCTTTGTGTAGTCAAAGATATTACCGAACGCAAAATGATGGAAGAAGCCTTACGTTTATCTGAGGAACGTTTTTCCAAAGCCTTTAAGACCGGTCCGGTAGCCATGGCGATAACTTCCCTTAAAGACGGGAGAATCATCGACGTCAACGCCAGCGCCTGCCGTATGTTTGGCTATAGTCAGGAAGAAGTGCTATCCAAAAATACATTAAATATGAGAATCTGGCTTGATCCCACAGTGCGTCAACATATAAAACAAATTATTTTGAAGAAAGAATCTGTTTATGATCTGGAAAGGCCCTTTTGCAAAAAAGACGGGGAACAACGAATCGCATTATACTCCGGAGAATACATTGAAATCAACGACGAACCGTGCGTACTCAGTACCTTTACCGATATCACTGAGCGTAAACGGGCGGAAGAAGAAATAAAATATCTGACTTTTCACGATAAGCTGACCGGCTTGTATAACCGGGCCTTTTTTGAGGATGAAATAATAAACTGGGATACAGCGCAGCATTTGCCGATAAGCATTATTATTGGCGATGTGAACGGACTTAAGCTGATAAATGATGCGCTGGGCCACCAGGATGGTGACCGGCTTTTAATAAATGTAGCTGAAATATTAAATAAATCATGCCGCCGAGGAGATATCGTTGCCCGTTGGGGTGGTGATGAATTCATAATTCTGTTGCCTGAATGTGATCAGGAAGCAGCGGCAGGAATCATTAAACGAATCATGAATGACAGCAAGTTTATTAATGATTTGCCCATCCAGACCATTATCTCCCTCGGCCTGGCCAGTAAAAATGAAATCAATCGACAGATCCGGGATGTAATCAAAGAAGCCGAGGAAAATATGTACCGTAACAAGCTAATGGAAAGCAGAAGTACGCGCAGCTCTTTTCTTAATTCCCTGCAAAGGACGCTTTGGACCAGAAGCTTTGAGACAGAAGCACATTGCCGGCGCATGAAAGATACGGCACTGATTCTTGCCAAAGCAGTTGGTCTGCCTGAAAGCGAATGGGACAACTTAAAACTGTTGACGGCTCTACATGACATTGGAAAAATTGCCATACCCAACAGTATCTTGGATAAACCGGGAGTATTGTCTCCTTCTGAATGGGAATTGGTAAAAAAGCATCCCGAAATTGGGTACCGAATTGCGCTCAGCTCGCCGGAAATGGCACCAATCGCCGAAGCCATATTACTGCACCATGAGCGCTGGGACGGTACAGGATACCCGCTCGGCATCGAGGGTGATAAAATTCCGCTTATCGCACGTATCTTAGCTGTTGCTGATTCTTATGACGTCATGATCAACGGACGACCCTATCAAAAAGCTGTCAGTCAGGAAGATGCATGGAAGGAAATTGAAAAATATTCCGGAAGTCAGTTTGATCCCAACCTGGTAATAAAAGTCCGGGACTATTTTGCCGTAAACTACAGAAGGACAAAAGGAGCGGTTTAGTTGACATGATACGCTCCTGTTCCTCTGTAGTTTTGGCATGTTTTATCTGCCTGCGTTTGCCTTTGGAAACCCTCCGGTTAAACATTTCGTTCAAAACAAGAATGATATCAAAAACCTCGCCCTCATAACCGACTTTTCCCTTGACCTTCTTTTGACATTCCCTATGTAAAATAAACCCAGCTTACTTTTGCGACATTATTCACTGATATCATGGGTTATTCTTTCTGTAAGGTTTGCTGAAAATAGGGGAGGGAAGTCGGTGAAGGATGAAACTATGACCAAAGAGCAACTCCTGGATGAGTTGGCTAAACTGCGGCAGGAAATTACTGAATTAAAACTGGCTTCAAAAGATGAAAACTCCCTCATAATAGAATCCGAATCATCGTCACCTGACCGAGGATTTTTGACCGACCGGGCGGAGGTTCCTGTATCCGGCCGGCTTGATGATGGACAGCCTGTCGATAACCCCCTTAAATATGAATTCTCGGATCTAGTAGATCTTTCGCTTCTTCGGCAATTGTTAAACGCATTTTATCAAACCACCAGAATACCGTATGCCATCCTTAATACCGAGAATACTATCCTTAGTCAGGCAGGCTGGCAGGATATCTGTACCCGGTTTCACCGGACATGTCCACAAACCGCGTGTCGATGTGAGCAAAGCGACAGCTACATAGCCACCCATTTATTCGATGGTCCCTATATAGGGTACAAATGCCTGAACGGCCTGATGGACTATGCCACCCCTATCATCATAGACGGCCATCACCTGGCTACACTCTTTAGCGGACAGTTCATGCATGAGCCTCCCGACGAGGGTTTTTTCCGTTGTCAGGCCCGCAAATATGGATTTGATGAGGCTGCCTACCTGGAAGCGCTGCACCAAGTTCCAATTATCCCTGAATATCGAATAGAGTCCCTCATGTTATTATTTTCCCATCTTGCCCAGCTCCTGGCTGCTATGGGACTGGAACGGAAACGCCAGTTGGAAGCAGCTGATCAGGTCATACGAAAGTACGAAGAACGGCTAAGACTGGTTCTGGGCGCAAGTTATGACAGCTTTTGGGACTTGAATGTCGCAACCAATGAATTATATATCCGCCAGCGTGGTGACAAAATACCAAAATATTCGCCGCAGGGACTGGATCAACATATCCGTACGTGGAAAAAACTCATTCATCCCGATGATTTAGACATGACACTAAAGGCCCTTTATGATCATCTCAATGGCCATACCCCAAAATTCGAAGCAGAATATCGTACGCTGTCTCCATCAGGTGCGTGGAAATGGATTCTTGATCGCGGTCAGGTGGTGACCAGGGAAAAATCAGGTCAGCCGCTGCGTATGGCCGGCACCAGCCGTGACATCACAGTACGCAAACAGGCAGAGGTTGCCTTGCTTCAATCCCAAGAAAAATTCTCCAAAGCTTTTCTTTGCAACCCTGATATAATGACCATCACAACCCTAAAAGAAGGGCGCTATATTGAAGTAAATGACGGCTTCGTTAAAACTATCGGCTATGAACGTTCTGAAGCTATTGGGCGGACTATACATGAATTAGATACCTGGGTTGTTCCCGAGAATCGGAATAATTTATTAAAACAAATTCAGGAACATGGAAGTGTCAGGGACTTTGAACTGGAGATAAGAACAAAATCTGGCGAGATTCGCACTGCTTGTCTATCCGGAGAGATCATTCACATAAACGGGGAAGCACATTTATTGCTTTCGACCAGAGACGTTACTGAACAGAAACAAATGGAAGCGGCATTGAGTTTGTCAGAAGAATGCTTTTCCAAAGCCTTTAATGCCAGCCCAGTCATAATGACTATTACCACCTTGGAGAAAGGTAGATTTATTACGGTTAACAATGCCTTTTGCCGCATTACGGGCTATAGGTATGAAGATATAATCGATAGGACATCAATGGATATGGGGATTTGGGCAGATCCAGCTGAACGTGAATCGATAAAACTAAGTATTATAGAAAAGCAATTTGTTCATGACCAGGAAATTTATTTTTGCAAAAAATCAGGTGAGCAAAGACTGGGATTATATTCTGCAGAATTTCTTGAGGTTTATGGCGAACCATGTATGCTCAGCGTGCTTACCGATATAACTGATATTAAAAAGATGGAAATCGAAATGACCCGCCTGGATCGTCTCAATACCGTTGGAGAAATGGCCGCCAGCATCGGCCACGAAATCAGGAATCCTATGACCACGGTACGCGGATATCTGCAAATTTTGCGGGAGAATAAGGACTACGCCAAAGAAACCGAATCTTTTGATCTGATGATCGAAGAATTGGATCGCGCCAACTCTATAATCACCGAATTTCTTTCTTTGGCTAAAGACAAAATGGTAGATCTGAAGCCGGGAAATCTCAATTCTATAATCAAAAAATTATTCCCGCTGATTCAGACCAAGGCATTGAGTAAAGACCAGCACATAAAGCTGGAATTGGATGCCCTGCCGGATCTGCTCCTTGATAAGAAAGAAATTCGTCAGCTAATTCATAATCTGGTCAATAACGGGATAGAATCAATGTCTGTGGCTGGCGAGATCACCATAAAAACTTTTGTGGAGAAAAAAAACGTGGTATTAGCCGTCAAGGATCAAGGTCACGGGATTGAAAATGATCTGCTGGACAAGCTGGGTACGCCTTTTTTTACCACCAAGGAGCAAGGGACGGGTTTAGGACTGGCAGTCTGCTACCGGATAGCTGCCCGGCATAACGCCAAAATCGATATTGAAACCGATGCAACCGGTACCACTTTTTTCGTTAAATTGCCGTATCCAATAGAATCTGCTGCCGTTAACTGAGCAATGACGGGAGCCAAATATTTTATGACAATACGGTTCTCAATTTAAAATAATTCACACCGAGTTTTACTGCCAAATCGGGAGATATGATAAAAATCAACCCAAAAACCATCAGAGCTAAAAACTGCATTCCCAAAACCATGCTCTCCATAAAATTTCTAAAAAATCTTTTCATTATTAACATCCTTCCTTTACTGGATTTTATTTATTAATCCAAGTATAGAAAGCCTATAAAAAGGTTACGTGAAGAAATGTTTAATTTTTTTTAAGAAAAAGATTAAGATAAATTAAAGCATGGATGTGAAATATGAGAAGAGGGTGAAGGAAATGGCTGTAGAAAAACAATATTTCTCGGATGTTGAAGCGATTTTGTCACATAGATATGATAATGGAGCCGACTATTGGACTACTCCTGACAACCGCCTGATAAAAGGAGCTCCGTTCTCAACGCTGGAGAGCGTACTTTATCTGTTGGAGTTAGGTATGCAACCTTCCGAACCTTTGCTGCAAGAAACCAGCAAATTGATATTCAGCACGTGGCGGGAAGATGGACGCTTTAAGTTGTACCCGCAGGGCGCTATTTACCCATGCCATACCGTCAACGCCGCCAACGTGCTCTGCCACTTGGGTCATGCTTCCGATGTCAGGTTGCAAAAAACATTCCAGCATCTTTTGGATACACAGTATATCGACGGGGGCTGGCGCTGCAACAAATTCAGCTTTGGCCGAGGCCCGGAAACAGAGTATTCAAACCCCTTACCAACCCTCACCGCCCTTAATGCTTTCCGCTTCAGCAACTATCTCAACCAGGAACAGGCGCTGGATAAGGCAGTGGATTTTTTACTTGCCCACTGGACGATCAGACAGCCGATCGGCCCATGCCACTACGGTATTGGAACCTTGTTCCTGCAGACCGAATATCCCTTCCGTAATTACAACCTTTTTGTTTATGTTTACGTTTTATCGTTTTATAACCGGGCCAAGGCTGACAGGCGGTTTCTTGAAGCCTTGCAAACACTGGAATCAAAAATGGTCGATGGACAGATCGTGGTTGAGCGTGTCAATCAGAAGCTTGCCGGACTTACCTTCTGTAAAAAGGGTACGCCGAGTGCATTGGGAACCATACGCTATCACGAAATTCTAAAAAACCTTGGCGAAGGGAGATAATAGAATTTGTTATAACAAATCCGCCGACGCTCAGGCTGCGCTGCGCTTGCCTTCCGATCGCTATCGGCACTAGATGCCATTTGGCATCGTCGCTTTGTCACCTTCGGCTCCTCAGGAAGACACAACATGAATTATTTCAGTAGTCTAATACTTTCCCGCGCCGCCTCCTCAGAACAAATGTTTGCGGAACGTTCATTCTGTGCTATACTGAATTTGCCAATAATTTGATTTCTTTAGAGGTGAATCAGTTGGATACCATGACCAAACTTGAAATTCTGGCCGGAGCGGCCAAATACGATGTGTCTTGTTCTTCCAGCGGGGTTTCCAGAGATAATAAAGGCGGGATTGGAAATGCCAAATCTTTTGGCATTTGCCATGCCTGGTCTTCGGATGGCCGGTGTATATCGCTTTTAAAAATACTTCTAAGCAATGATTGTATTTATGACTGCCGTTATTGTGTCAACAGACGTTCGAACGATATCCGTCGGGCCAGTTTTTTAGCCGAGGAACTGGCTGATTTGACCATCCAGTTTTACCGCCGCAATTACATCGAAGGCTTGTTCCTGAGTGCCGCGGTGGAGATTTCTCCCGATTACACCATGGAGAAAATCATCCGGGTTCTGACCTTGCTTCGCCAGGAATACAGCTTTCAGGGCTACATTCACGTAAAAGTGATTCCGGGTGCGGACCCAAGGTTGATTCAGCAGGCCGGGTTGCTAGCCGACAGGATGAGCGTCAATATTGAACAGCCTACAGAACAAAGCTTGCATCTGCTGGCTCCTCAGAAAAAACTTCCGGTATTATTTTCTTCCATGCAGCAGCTTAAGGAGCAAATTCAGCTCCATAAAGAAGATCGCAGACGATTCAGGCATACACCCCGTTTTGTCCCCGCCGGGCAATCGACCCAGATGATTGTTGGCGCCACCCAGGATAGCGATTTGACGATTTTACAGACCACCCAGTCTTTATACCAGAGTTTTAACATGAAAAGAGTTTATTTCTCTGCCTATGTGCCGGTCAATGAAGACTCCAACCTGCCGGCCCTGGTAACCGCGCCGCCTCTGCTGCGGGAGCACCGCCTGTACCAATCTGATTGGCT
>Ga0209340_1001257_pt1 | contig 19308 bp, 29 predicted proteins | sample EPASupsiteSAE323_FD_187266 | JGI IMG/M metagenome (GOLD analysis project Ga0209340, IMG submission 187266) | Bioremediated contaminated groundwater from EPA Superfund site, New Mexico - Sample SAE3-23 (SPAdes) (version 2) | ecosystem: Environmental > Aquatic > Deep subsurface > Groundwater >... | reverse complement strand
CTGAGGAGTACATTTAAAAATCTTTAAAAGTATTTTTATATTTGCCATACTTGGCATCATTTTCCCAGAATCCCAACGCTGTAAAGTCCGAAGAGTAACATCACATTTACGACATAAGCGTGTTCTCGTAATGCCTGCCGACTCAACTAATTCCTTAATCCTTACTCTCATTGTGTTCTCCTATCCTCAAAATATTTACTGTAGAACCTTATAAAACTTAATTACGCTTGAAAAATTTGCAGTCAGAAAGCGAAATATAAGTAATAACACGCTTTTTCTGTGTTTCTTTTTCAGCATATTCATAATTTTTCAACATACCGGAAACCATTAACGCATCGCCTTTTGAAGCATAATCAAGCAAATATTTTGCTTTTGAATTTTTAGCCTTAACATAAAAAATTTGAGGTTTAAGCTGCTTTGAACCGTCCCAGCACTCAACAGCCAGCTCAAAAGATATTTGAACTTTGCCTGAATTATCGTTAATATGCTTAAAATCGCTGTTAATCCTACCTGAAAGCGTAATACTATTAATATCAGCCATTTAAAAAACTCCTTTTAGTTCCACTCTGGATTATCTGGGTCTAATTGACAAAGCAATGTACTTGCTAACCCTACCGCTTCATTGTCTGAACTGTTTTCAATAAACTCTTTAAGCTCTTCTATGAGCTTATCTGTCTTATATTCCATACTTCACCCACTTTCTGGCTTTAATTCATCGTCTGTAAAATTATGTTTTTGTATTAATTCGTTGATAATCAAAGGTTGCTTGCGCTTTGGCACATTTTTAAAGTTATAAATAAATGCCAGAGCCTTTTCTCTTGTTAAATCCAGCGGAGAACCACCACTATTCGCATCAATTTGTGATTTTTTATGAAAATCAGCAGTTTCAGCAGCCTTAATAAATGCTTTTCGCTTATCTCTTAACCATTCACGCTTTTCAAAGCCTTCAATTTTTTGGTATTTTTCCCACTCATAAGGTGTTAAACGCTCTATAACGTCACTAAACTCTTTCTGGAATTCAGTTTTAATTCTTTCTGAATGATTTAAAATATTTTCTGAAGGTTTTGAATCATTTTTAAATTTTTTTTGAAAAAAATCTTTTTCGTTATTTTTTAAATCCGTTATTTGTTTATATATAGGAAAGGTATCAGGCTGCGACCTATCTGTGTTTTTTACGTTGCAGACTGCGACCTTTTTTTTGTTGAAAAATTTTTCAACTTCAGGCAAAACAAGCTCCCAAAATTTTCCAGTAAAAGCATAAAAATTGCGCCTATTATCCTTACCTAACTTTTCTTGCCTCAAAACCAAGCCTGAATGATGCAACAATTCAACGATTCGCATAACAGAGCATTTACTTAAACAGGTTTCTTCCGCAATATCTGAAATTTTTGGAAAAATACAATTCTTTTCAGGATTATAAAAAGTGCATAAATTAGACAAAACAGCCTTAATGCTTACAGGCATAATCCCGTCGTTATTATTTTTTATATAATTTGACAGGTTTTTAGATTTTGACACTAATTTATGCAGCTCAAAACTGCTAAGAATAGCCTTTTGACAAATTATTTCTTCTTTATGTTCGTTTAATTCAGACATTTTAAATACTTTCAGTTAACTCAACAGCTTGCTTTATCAACAAAGCTGGCTTTGAATATTTAGACTTACAAGCAGCACAGGGATTAATAAATATATGTGAGTTTAATTCACAAGCGCTACTTGCACCCGTCCTACTTTTAGAATAATTTAATGTTAATTCAGAGCCACATTCGGCACATTCAAAAGTAGTTTTTAGCAATGTTCTACAACAATCTGACATTTTACTTTCCTTCTTTTTTCACAGTACAAATTCCCCGATTTTTCAAACCGGATTTTCTTTTCAATAACTACTTTTTACGTTTTAACTATTTTTTAGTTTTCTTTTTGCTTTCCTCTTCAGAGTCTTCAGACACCCCGACAGGAAGAACACCAGGCAAAACTTGCTGGTCAGGATTGTCCAGGAATAAATTGCCATCCTCGCTAAGCTCAAAGCTGGTACGGTTTTTAATCTTTTGCAGCTTATTGTCAACAGAAAAGGTTACATCAACCTCACCGTTTTCTTTTCGCTCCATTTTGGCTTTAATAGTTAAATCACCGGATTTTGACATCCCAGCATCAGCCATAACAGCGATAAAATCAAGAATTTCTTTATATTTTCGCTCAATTTGTTCGGATACTTTTTCAGAATCCCCCCTCTCGTTAAGGTTTTCAGTAACATTGACTAAATCAAAGAACTTTAAAGGCTTATACTTTGCCATTTTTTTAAATCTCCTTTCCAAATTTCCTATCAAACAGAGGCTTTAGCCTCATTAAACTCAATCATTAGCGCCCTGAGAGAATCAGGACAGTCAAAATATTTTTTAAAACTTTCAATATCAACCAAATCCGCTTTTATAAAATTCATAAAATCACCTAATATTCCGGCATATTTAAAAAACTTCTTATCAATATCGTGTATCAGGTCAATAAAGCGGACACGCTGTCTTATATTTTCGTTATTCTTTTCAACAGCAGGGCTTTCATGCTCAACTTCCTGCTTAACTTCCATTGCCTCTAATTCAGACTTGCAATCAAAGCATACTCTCCCGAAAGTACAGATATCAAAACGGAAATTAAAAGTTAAAACCTTGCCAGTATTAACACCGCAGCGAGGGCAAGTATAAAAAGCCTTAGAAATATTGCTAAAATCAGTAGGAGTGTTCACAATTTCAGCCCGTTTGTTCACAATTTCGGCTTTTTGTTCATTTTTGGTCTTTAAAGCCCACTCATAGCAAGATTGACTACAACAACAACCGCATTCATCCCTTAAAGGACAAGCATTTTTTAAGTTTTTTTGCTCTTCAGAAAATTCATTGTAATATTCATAAGGATTGCAATTTAAACTTGCATCAGCATTACCAATATTTGTTGGCTTTTCAACCGAACGAACAGCAGCCAAAACGGGGCTTTCTTTTGGTTTTTCTTCCTGCTTTGGTGTGTTCCAAAGGCTTAAACCTAATTGCATACTCATAATTAACGTTCTTTAACCTAATATTTGTGTAGAATCAAACTGTTTTAATATTTTTTTCATTTCAAATTCAGTTAGTTTTTTGAAATTGCCTTTAAATTCCTGCCCTTCAATATCGCTTAAAACTTTTTTAATCTGTTTATTATTGAACTCTTTAGGCACAAAAGTCCCTTTTTCCTGCCCATCAATTGTATAATTGATCCCAATCATGTCTTTTTCTTTTATATAATTAGAAATAGGACTTTTTTGACGTTGCCTTTCAACTGATTTACCCATACAATAAGCAATGACAAATAATGTTTGAATGTCCTGCATACATACACTTTGACTGATAAGATTTCTTTCTTTTAGCTGCAAAATGCAACTATCAGCTACATTAAAAAATCTCTCATCAATATTATCTGGATTCATTAAGTCATAAGTAGCCTGAAAGCCTTGCTGCACAATTTGCTGTATATATTTAACATCATTTTTCATATTAATCCCCTTTAACCTTAACAACCATATCAATAATGTCCTGAACGGTTTTACAAGGTACAGCGTAATCATCAGCTATTTCAATATTGAACTTTTCTTCAAGCTCCATGACAATTTCGACCGCATCAAGCGAATCCATTCCCAGGTCGTCATATAAATTCGTATCGCCGAAAATATGCTTTACGTCTTCACAAAGCGCATCCGCCAGCAACTCTTTAACTTCTTTTTCAATTTGTTCTTTGTTCATAACGGTTTTCCCTTTCGTAATTCTTATAAAATACTTAACTGCTTTTGACTTAAACCCTCATTAACCCGTTTTTGCGCTATTTCATACCATTTTGGGTTTATTTCAATTCCTATATAATTCCGACCATTTTTAAGCGCAGCTACAGCCGTTGTTCCAGAACCTAAAAACGGATCTAAAACAGTATCACCCTTTTTACTTGAATTTTTTACAAGCGTTTCTATAATAGGCAAAGGCTTTATAGTCGGATGTTTGTATTTTTCTTTGTCTTTTATGTTTATTGGAATATCCCACACAGTTTTTGCATGGTAATAATCCACAGGATTACAATACCCCCCCTTCCTGAAGTAAAGACAGTATTCTTTATCCGTCAAATACTTGTTATTAAAAGTCGGAGGAGCGTTAGGCTTGCGCCAGTTGCAAATATCATAAGCGCAATGCAGTTCATCTAAGAAATAATCAAGATATTGCTTTATTTGCGCTTTATTGCACCAGATATAAATATTTATTTTTTCCTGAAGCCTGGGAACTTCTTTACAAAAATCAACTCCCAAATTTATATTTAATCCGTTTTTTGATAATTCATCATTCATTCGCTGGAAAGACTTACTAAAAGCAGAGTTAGAGCCAGTTTGTGTGTTTTCCTGGTCATACGGAGGATCAGTAATTATTAAATCTATGCTTTTATCAGGAATTTGTTTTAAAATCTGTAAACAATCCCCATGATATATTTTGTTAAGTTCCATTTGTACATATATTCCTTCAAACTACTCCAGCACTTCTTAATCGGGCATTTTTTAGGGCATTCAGTGTCAGCATAAGCGCAATTACAGCAAATAAAGACCTCAGAAAACCAACAAATCAAAACTAATAAAGATTGAATCACAGGCTTATGCTCTTATTTTCCTGCTCTCTGCGAATTTTACACATAGCGCAGCCATTCATTAACCTGTTTAGCCTTTTATTTTCTTTCTCAAGCAAGCTAATAACCTGGTAATCCTCAAGCAAATCCATATTATTGTCGTAGAAGTTCATCTGGTCGTCTTTAAAAAGCAGATTAGGTATTAAAACTGTTTTCATTTTTAAATAAGCCTCCATTTACTGAATTTTGGAGGATTTTTCTTTAAAGCCATTTTTGCAAGGCAAATATAGCAGTTTTCACAAGGACAACAACCTTTTGCCGGATACTCAGGCAAAATAAGCCCACAATCCTCATATCCATATAAATTATGAGCAATCGCCCTTAAAAATCGTCTTAAAGTCCGTTTTTCTTTTAAATATTTATTTTTTTCTTTTGATAATGCTTCTATCGTAGTAGCTTGCTTATTAATATGGACTCGTTGCTTATCCGTACAATATTTAAGCTCTTTAATAACCTGAAAAAAAGCAGGATGCTCTGTACAAGAACCCTCATAAACAAAATCACCTAATTTTATTTTTATTTTATTTCCAATAATTTCTATTTGCTCAGCCATAATTACCCCCTGCACCTGTAAGCAGCTTGCCTGATAAATTCAGGGCTACTAATGTCATGGATAGGCTGCATATATTCAGCATTACAGCCAGGCTTTAAACAAATAACCGGAAAGCGGTGTATATAATCAACTTCATAAATAACACCGCATCCAGGACATTTAATTTGTGCTTTTGCTTTTTTAAGTTTAGCCCCTAATTCAAACCATTCTTTCGGTGGAGGGCTTGCTTCAAAATTTGTCGGTACAAATTTTTTAAATGCCGGATTTTTAGCTTCTTGTAATTCTAATCTGTTAATCATTTTCATAGCTTCATTTGCGTTAAACGAACCGTTTAAAATCCGCTGCTTAATTGAGTTTAAAACTTTACTTTCACTCATTTTTTCAATCCTTCCAAAATATTTATTAATTCACTCAATCCCTAAGTCGTCATATTCATCAAACAAGTAATAAAACGTGTCTTTAAAGGTTTCCTCTATGCACTCACAGAGAAATATTAAACTTTTCATTGCCCTTAACCCCTATTTCTCTTAATTTTTCGATAATTATTTTTTCTGAATTTTCAGACAAATTACAAATAGCATTAAGATTCACACCCAGCCCAGGACAAATAGCCTCATAATGCCTTTGTATATGTTCATCTTTGAATTGCAGGAAAAATTCAATGCCGGACTGAACTTTATTCAGCGCCTGCTTTAATTCGATTTCCTGTACTGATATTTGCATTTTTAGCCCTTTCCTTTTCCGTTTTGTCGTAAATTGCGTTATATACTTCCCATTCAGGGATATTAAAAAGCTTTTTTATTTCTTCAGCTTGAAAGTGCATTTCAACAACCGTATCAAGTGCAATTTCACGCAAAGCCTTTCCGTCTGTCATTACGGAAATATCAAAAACCACTTTGCAACCTCATTACAAGCAAATAAATAACTGTAAACCCGATAGAGCTAAAAACAAGGCGACCTTCAAAAGCTAAGTTGCTTAAAATCAAAGCCCTTATTTCCTTGCCTACCGAGCGCATATATTTTCGCTCTTCTCTCAAAATGTCGATTTCCCTAAGTTCCTTTGCAGGATTAATAAAATAGGGAAGATCGACCGTTTTTAAACTATTTTTCATAAAACAAACCCCTTTATGATTAAGCTTTTTTATTTTCTTCTTCCATCAGAAGACGGAAAAAGCCCGTCAGCCTGTCAGAAATATTCTGAGCATCCTGAAGAGTTAAAACCTCATTCGGATAAAAAGGCTGCCAGGCATCTCTAATTTTTGTAAGTTTATCTGGACTCATAAAACTGTTCCCAAAATTATTTGATAAACAAATTAAGGACTATATTGATAAATCCTTAAAACTGTGTTAAATTTTTTATTGAAATTAAATATTTGAGCTGCTTATCTCAAGCAGTTCTTTTTTTATTCAGGAATACATTAAAACATTCTTTTGTAACAATATAACTTTTTCCAAGTTTTATAGCTGACAAATCACCATTTTTAATGTATTTTCTAATTGTATTTGGATGAACTTTACAAATTCTACATACATCTTTTATGGTAAACATTTGTATGTCATTCAACTGATCAAGCAAAAATAATCCTCCTTGTGGTAACATAGGTAATTGAAAAACACTATAAGTTAATATAAATTGACAAAATTAATTCTAAGTAATATTCAAGAAATTGTCAAGGAATTTTTACGTAAAAATTTGGAATAATATAAATGCCACTGCAACATTCAGATATAACAAGGAATATCCGTAAAAAATTTAAGTTAAGTCAGAAAAAGTTCTCTGACTATATTGGCATTAAACTCGACACAATTAACAGCATTGAAAACAGCAGATCAAGCATTACACCAGAAATAGCAGAAATAATTATTTCTAAATTCCCTGAACTTAAACTCAGTGTCAACGATATTCTTTCAGGGGATATTGAACAACAACTTGATTTAGTTAAAGCCGAAGATATATCAAAATCAAATATTTATGTAGATAATTGCGTAAATATTTCTTTTATAACTACTAACAGCGAAGGGGAAATATTAACCCAGGAAGATCATACTTACCCAGTACCATTAAAAGACATTATACATTTAGACATAGATATTGAAGATTTAGCCTTATTTCGTGTAATAGGTCATGCAATGTCTACGCTAATAAACGAAGCTGACATATTAGTTATTTCAAAAAAGGACACAAAGCCCAAAGATGGCGAGATATACGTTATTAAACACGATGGGGAACTCTATTGCAAAAGAGTTTTAGACAATGTAACCGAATATATACTTGAATCAGAAAATATAAAATACAGACCCGTTTATATAAGCGAACGCAATAAATTAGAAGTTATAGGCAAAGTAGTTTACAGGATGAATAGATTTTAAGGAGCTTAACTTATGAAAAAATCAAGTTTAATAATTTTTTGTTTACTTTTAAGCAGCCAGGCATTTGCTATGAATCCTCAATTTACCCCTCATAATGAATCTTATTACCTAATTACTAAAAACGGAATAACTTATGAATGCAAAGAACAACCCAAAAATGGCGATATAAGCAAATGTAATAAGCAAAAACCAGTTTCAACATTTCCAACAGACAACTTCAATTCTATAAAACCAGGAAGCAATAAAAATTAAAAATGGAAAATTCTATAAAATTAAAATTTTACGACAATAAAGTTTTATCTTTTTTGGAAAATAAAACTTTCCAAACCAGTATGATTTTATTGATAGTTTTAAATATTTTATGTCTTATAATTCAGACAGACAAATTTCTTTATCAAATTTTTAAACATTTTATCGCCTTAATAGAAATTTTTTCGATTATTGTTTTTTCAATTGAATATTTTTTAAGATTGATAATTATAAAAAAATTTACTGATATATTTAAACCTTCAATGCTGCTTGACTTAATAGTCATCCTTCCATTTTATATAAGCCTGAATAATAATCTTGTATTTTTAAGGATTTTTAGATTTTCAAGAATATTTCGTATATTCAAACTTACTAAATATTCAAATACAGTTAAAAACTTAGTAAATAGCGCTAACAACAAAAAGGAGGAATTAACTATTGTTGCAGTATTTTTTATTTTAACTGTAATTATAACCTCCTCTTTAATGTATTTCACTGAAGGCAATCATCAAGAATCTTTTTCAAGCATTCCTAAAGCCATGTGGTGGGCTATTATTACATTTACCAGTGTAGGATATGGCGATGTTACACCTATAACAAACATGGGAAAGTTTATTGCTGCAATTACAGCCGTTTTAGGTGTAATTATGCACGGTTTATTAGCAAGCGTGTTTATTTCTGTATTTTTAGATTCATTTCAGCAGAAAGAGAATTATAACCCATGAAAAAAGTTGTGATATACGCAAGAGTTTCAAGCAAAGAACAGGAACGGGAAGGTTATTCAATTCCTGCACAAATTAAGCTGCTTCAGGAATACGCAGCAAATAACAATTTAACCATTGTAAAAGAGTTCACAGACTCCGAAACCGCTAAAAGAGCAGGCAGAACAAATTTTAATGAAATGCTTAAACTTATCCGCAAGGATAAAAGCATAAATACAATTCTGGTCGAAAAAACAGACCGATTATATAGGAATTTCAAGGATTATGTTATTTTAGATGAGTTTAAAGGTCTTGAAATCCATCTGGTAAAAGAGGCAACAACTTTAAGCGAAAGCTCTAACTCCAATCAAAAGTTTATGCATGGCATAAAAGTTTTAATGGCTAAGAACTATATTGACAATCTTAGCGAGGAAGTTAAAAAAGGATTTAAGGAAAAAGCAGAACAGGGCAACTTCCCAATGAAGCCCCCATACGGTTATAAACGGGATCAGAAAAATATAATCATAGACACCGAAACATCACCATATATTAAAAGAGCTTTTGAAGTGTATTCACAAGGCAATATAAGCATGAAACGGTTAGTTGACCAATTATCCGAAGAGGGATATATTTATAAGCCAGGACTGCCAAAAATCCCAAAAGGGCAGCTAGAAAGACTTTTAAAAAATAGATTTTATGCCGGACAATTTCTTTTCAAAAATAAATTATACCAGGGCAACCATGAACCGCTGGTATCAACACATATTTTTGAGGCAACCCAGAGAGCTTTCAGGAAAGATAATAAACCTGAAGAGAATCTAAGGTACAAATTTAATTTTTCAAAGCTTCTTAAGTGCGGTGAATGCGGATGCGTAATTACAGCCGAACTTAAGAAAAAAAGATATGTATATTATCATTGCACCCACAAAAAAGGTACTTGCAGTCAGGCAAAATACATCAAAGAAGAGAGCCTTGAAGAACAATTTGCAGATGCAGTAAAAAAAATAAGCATGACACCGGAACACAAAGAGGCGATAACCCTTGCATTAAAAGACAGCTTTGTTGATATGCAACAATATCACTCTGAAAAAGTCGGATACCTCCGCAAAGAGGCTACTAAACTCGAAAACAGAATTAATATGATTTATGCAGACAAACTTGACGGAAAAATTTCTGAAGAATTTTGGTTAAAAAAACATAATGAATTTAATGCCGAACTTATAAAAACTGAAGAATTAATAATTTGCCATGCAAAGGCAAATAAAAATTATATGGAACGAGGCAATGAATTGTTAGAACTCGCAGAAAACGCTTATAGCAAGTATCTTGGTATGAGTGCCGATAAAAAGGTTATTTTCTTAAATTACATAGGTTCGAACTTTTCAGTCAAGGACGGAAAGCTAAGCTATACCTACGAAAAACCCTTCGACATTTTAGCCGAAGGATTGAATCGTCAATTAAAACGGGGTGGACGGGGCTCGAACCCGCGACCCCCTGCGTGACAGGCAGGTACTCTAACCAAACTGAGCTACCACCCCCCGTTTGTCAGTCAATTATAGAATACAAAAATTTTATTTTCAAGCATGTATTTTTTTTAAATTTTATAACAAACCTTTTTCATCAAGATAATTCAAAATCCATTTTTCTATTTTTGTCGTGGGTTTTGTATTGTCCTTTTCACAAGCGGTTTTAAATAATTCCCACAAATCATGATTAAACATTAAAGTTGTTCTTTTGGTTTTATTTCTTGTTAATTCAAATATTTTATCTGTTTTTGACATTTTTCATCTCTATATACATACAAACATACGTATAGAATAGTATGTATTTTTCACTTGAACACCTGCAAGATTTGTGCATAATAACATTATGTACAATTTTTAGGGGTAATTCAAAAATGAACAGAATTGAAGCAATAGCTTTTGATTTAAAGCAGTCAATAGACGATTTAATCCACGAATTAAAGCTAATCAGAGAAGAACTCGATAAAATTAAAGAACGCCAAAATATTGAATAGATTATCAAGTCAGCCTTTTAGGCTTTCTCTCAAGGACAATTGAAAAATCAATCAGCTATTTTGAGTTGTTTACTTCATCAAGTAAAATCGCTATTTCCGCCGTTTTTTGTTTATTTCCAAGCTTTTTAAATAATTCAAAAGAAAGATTATAATTTTTCAAAGCTTCTTTTTTATCAAATAACTGTAAAAACAAATTTCCGTAATAATAATAAGTTTTGGCAATATTTTCTTTAAAACCGCATCCCTCATTTATTTCCAATGAATTATCAAGAAAATCTTTAGCTATTGTAAAATCTTCTATTAAAACATATAAATCGCCAAGTTCGCAGAAACATTTGCATTTTCGCTCTATATCCTTTGTTTTTTCCGCAACCTCAAGGGCTTGTCTATATTTTACTTCTGCAATGTCAAATTCTTGCTTTCTTTTGAATAAATTCGCGAATTCATAGTGATTTTCCGCCAACCCGCTTAAATTCTCCATTTTTTTGTTTATCTCAAAAGATTTATTCAAAAAATCCTCAGCTTTTACAAAATCGCCTTGAACGGTGAAAACAGAAGCCAACCCGCAAAAATCATCGGCAATTCCGACTTTTTTCCCGAGCTTTTCGTCAAGTTCAAGAGATTTTTCAAAAAATTCTTCTGCTTCGGTATAATTCCCCTGTGTTTTGTAAATTTCCGCACGAACACTGTAAGAATTTGCCTCGCTTTCGGGAATTGTATGTTTAATACTTATATCCGTTGCCCTCTGGCAAAGCTCAACAGCTGTCTCAATATTACCCCATTTGTGATGAACAGAGGCAAGACTTGCATAAATAGAGGAAAGGGCTTCGTTATTGTTTAAATTTTCGCTTATTTTTGCCGCATTTCTGAATAATTCTTCCGCTTTCCCCAATTTCCCGCAAAAAAGATTTATACTGCCGAGGTTTGAATAAATTATAGGCAGACTGTCAATCAAATCAAGGTGTTTGCTTATCGTTGCAGCCTTATTAAACAGCTCTTCAGCCTCTTCAAGTTTTCCCTGAATATAATAAATATTTCCAAGATTAATACAAATCCCTGCCACACCTTCCATTTTTCCTGCATTTTCGTCTATTTCGAGGGATTGTTTGTACATTTTTTCGGCTTCTTCCATCTCTCCCCAGTTGGAATAAAGCACTCCAAGATTGCAGTAAATATTTGACAAACCTTCCTGACGGTTTAATTTTTTGTTAATTTCAAGCGAATTTAAATATTCCGCCTCAGCTTTTTTAAGCTCTCCCTGAATCGAATAAATTATGCCCAAATTGCAATAAATTCGGGCTTTTTGCTCTTCCGAAACGGATTTTGTTTTCAAAATTTTCTTATATAACTTTTCAGCCTCAAAAAATTGACTGTCTATAAAATATAATTCGGCCTCTTGAAGTTGGTTTTTTTTCATAGGATTTAATTAATACCTTTTTAATGTTATAAAACTGATTATACCTGATTTTTTTAGTTAACGTGAATTGCATAATTAATTTTCTGATTGTCATTGCAAGGAAGCCTAAAAGGCTGACGTGGCAATCTATTCAATAGCTTGAATTAATTATTAGATTCTCACACTCACTTCGTTCACTCAGAATGACAATTTATAAGGAGCAAAAACATGCAAGAAGTAAATTATATGAATGTATCAGAAAAAATCCAGAAACAACTTCCTCAAGGGGCTTTTTTAACAGTCAAAGACAACGAAGGAAACGTAAATACCATGACTATTGCGTGGGGAAACCTTGGTTTTATGTGGAATAAACCGATTTTTACAGTAATGGTAAGATACTCCCGCCATACATATAAATTAATTGAAAACGCAGAAGATTTTACGGTAAGTTTTCCCTGCAAAAATCAGCTTAAAGAAGAATTACGCTTTTGCGGCAGCAAATCAGGCAGAAATTTAGACAAATTCAAAGAATTAAATCTTAAAATTCAGGACGGCAAAAATGTAAAATCTCCAATTATAGCTGACTGCGACACTCATCTTGAGTGCAAAATTATTTACAAACAGGCACTTGAAACTTCAGGAATGAGTGAATATGTTAAAAATATTTACGGAGAAGAAAATGATTGCCACGTTTTATATTACGGAGAAATTGTTTCCTGCTTAATAAATAAATAAAATTAAAGCAATTTTATTTTTTCACCTGTTTTATATTTTTTAGAAAAAAGATTTAAAACAGGTGATTTTATATAATGATATCTTTAAATCCCAAACCCCATATAGCTTTTAGAGGACTACCGGAAGATATAGAAATCAGCAGACAAATTTTAAGCGGATTTCGCAAAGAATTTGGCAGACCTCATTCCAATACTTATGTAGAAGCAAAAATTTTTCAGCATATTGATGACGATGCTAAAACTGATTTATTAATAAAATTATGTTCTGTAAGAGATAAATATAACAGCGAAGTTAAAAAGCTTAGAACAGAGTTAAAAAACTGGCTAAATTTAATGCAGGTAACAAATAAATGTCTTGTTGAATTTAATTTTGCCAAAACAAAACCTGTAATAACTTTGGATGATTATATGAAAAAATTAAAAGAACTGGTTTCCACAGGAGGCGGCATAAACTGCGAAGAATATTCTGATATTCTTCAGTATGAGCATCTTAAAAAAGGAATAGAAACAGAAGTTGTAGGAGTCTGCATTTACAGCAAACTTAGAGATCAATTTTTGAGAAATCATTCGTTTTGCCTTAGGAATTTACCGGAAGGTGCTAATCCTGAAAGAATTTCAACATGGGGAGATAATGCGGTTATTGCTGACAGCTGGATAGGTATTGTAGATAAAGCGATTGATACACCGATTGATACCGTAAAAAATGGAAAAATAATATCAGGGGAATTTATTGAAGGCGGTTTTACAAAAATTTTAAAATTTTTAAAATTTAACCCTGATACAGAAAAGATAAGACTTTTTTCCTGCAATAAAATTTATGCACACGATTTTATCCGAAACATGAGAAAAGAAAAGACATCCGCTGCTTAGCAAGATGTCTTTTTTAGTTATTTAAACCTATTTACTTACATTTTGTTGATGAACAAGGTGTCAAGTCCGGTTGTTCTGTAATATCCATCTCATCAACAGCGTCACTGCTGGAAACACCAAGGGCTATAGGTTTATAAAGTCTGTTGTAATATTCTGTAACCATTCTGTCGGAATGGAAATATGCTTCGGATGTTCTGACAGCCTGACGCATTAATTGCGACATTCTTGGTTTATTTTCATAGTATGTTGGAAGAATATTATTTTCAATTATGTCCATTAAACATTCATAATCTTTCCAGTGTCTTTCTTCCCAAGGGATATCATCGTCAAGTCCCGGATATGTAATAGTAAATCCGTTTATATCATGGAAAGTGCCTTCTACAGTCCAACCGTCAAATGTTGAAAGGTGAAGAGCACCGTTCATATTAGCTGACATGCCGGAAGTACCTGACGCTTCAAATGGTCTTAACGGTGTATTTAACCACACATCGCTGCCTTTTTTCAAAAGAGCACTGAGTTCAAGCTCATAATTAGGAAGAACAACTACATTAGGAAGTTCATATGACTGTTTAAGGATATTATTAAACATATCACGTCCAAGAGTATCAGCAGGGTGGAATTTACCTGCAAATATAAGTTGGATTTTACCTTCTTTAAGAAGTTTAGAGATACGCTCTCTATCCATCAATATCATCCAGGCTCTTTTATAATCGGCAAATCGTCTTGCCCATGTAATTGTAAGCACGTTAGGATCAAATCTCTTGCCTGTTGTACCTGCAACGTATTTAAAGAGTTCTTTTTTCATTTCTGTTTTAACATCAAGGATATCTTGATAGTTTGAAGACTTTTCAGCCGCAGGAATTCTGCGATCTTGCCAGTAATGAAGATTTACAGCATTTGTAATTGCTATAATAGGGCATCTGTCTTCAACATGTTCCCACATTTTGTTTGATACTAACCCGTGAAGCTGTGAAACAGCATTTGCAAGTCTACTCATCTTAAGTGCCGCAACTGTAAGAGAGAAGTTTTCTCCGCCTAATTGAACAGCTCTTTCTCTGGAAGCACCTGCAAAGAAACCGCCTTCTTTTAATGTATCAACCCAGTGAACTTCGTTTCCTGCTGAAACTGGTGTATGGGTTGTAAATACGGTTTTTTCTCTAACTTTAGCTAAATCACCGTTGTATTCTCTTAAAAGCTCAAATGCTGCAGGCAATGCATGCCCTTCATTCATATGGATTAAGTCAAAATCGTAATTTGCAGCTCTTAGAACCCTGACACCTGCTATACCAAGAACTGTTTCCTGAGCTATACGGGTTCTTTCATCACCATCGTAGAGTTTATGGGTAATAGCTCTATCTTCAGGTGCGTTTTCAGGAAGATCTGTAGATAATAAATAAATAGGACATGTGCCGAAAATTTCCTGTTCAAGCCTGAAAGCTTTAACTTTAACAGTTCTTCCATAAATTTCAACATCAACAGTTATGCCCGTGTCTGTCAGGAAATCATAGTATTTTCTAACATAAGCTATTTCAACAGTACCTTCACTATTAATCCTTTGATCATAATATCCAAACGACCATAATATGGAAACACCTACCATAGGCACTCCAAGATAGCCTGCTGATTGCATATGACTACCTGCTAAGAATCCCAGACCACCGGAATAAATGCTTAATGTCTGATCGATCGCCATTTCCATTGAAAAATATGCTACTTTTGGTAATGTCATTGTTATTCTTACCCTTTTTAATTAAATATCTTAACTATATTATTCCTCATACATGAGATTTAATACAAAACACAGTAAAATCAAATCTAAATTAATTTAATTTTTATGTCAACTATATTAAGAAACAAGGGAAAATCTTATATTTAGGCTTTTATTACCTGTTTTTCTTTAAAATCCCAATTCTCTTCATAATTTATAACTGTTTTTAAATATATTTATCACCTCAATTTGATTATATCAAATATAGGCAATTTTTTCTTATATAAGCTGTGGATTTGTATTATTAGTCCTATTTTATCTTGAAAAACAAATTATTCAAGATTGTTAATTTTAAAGTTAAAAAGTTATACATATTAAAGAGTTTGCTTGATTAACAAAATGTGATTTAAATTTTAATTTTTTTATTTAAGAGCATGGATTAAAAAATGAAATAATTTTCTGTTTATAGTATTATTTAACTCGCAAATATCCATAAAATTAAAGGGACACTATAAAAATGACTCAATTAGAATCCGCAAAAAGAAAAGAGTTAACTCCTGAATTGCAAGCAATCGCAATAAAAGAAGATATTTCTCCCGAAGAACTTATGCAGAAAGTTGCCGAAGGCAAAGTCGTAATCCTGAAAAACATAAACCACGAAAATGTTATCTCTACAGGAGTAGGCGAAGGTCTTTCAATAAAAGTTAATGCAAATCTCGGTACATCTAATCAAAGAAGCTGCCTTGAAGAAGAATTAATCAAACTGGATATGGCGGAAAAAACAGGTGCCGATGCAATAATGGATCTTTCCACAGGACAAAATATAAGCCATACAAGAAAACAAATTATAGCAAGGGCAAAAGTTCCTATTGGCACAGTTCCTATCTATCAGGCAGGAGTTGAAACAATCAGAGAAAACGAATCTGTTCTTGATTTAGATAAGGACAAATTATTTTCTGTAATAGAAGAACATTGCAGAGACGGTGTGGACTTTATAACCGTTCACTGCGGAGTAACTAAAGCTGTAGTCAATGCTTTAAGAGAACAGGGAAGAACTACAGGCATAGTCAGCCGTGGCGGATCAATGCATGCTTCATGGATTATGGGACATAAAAAAGAAAACCCGCTTTATGAATTTTATGATGAGCTTCTCGATATAGCAAAAACTTATGATGCAACTCTTTCTCTAGGAGACGGACTCAGACCCGGTTGCGGAGCTGATGCCGGCGACAGGGCTCAAGTTATGGAAACAATTATTCTCGGCGAACTTGTAAACAGAGCAAGAAAAGCTGGCGTTCAATCAATGGTGGAAGGTCCCGGACACGTGCCTCTTAATCTTGTTTCAGGAATGATACAAACAATTAAAACACTTACACAGGGTGCTCCTTTGTATGTACTCGGACCTTTAGTAACAGATATAGCTCCGGGATATGACCATATAACTTCCGCTATAGGCGGAACACTTGCAGGAATGTCCGGTGCTGATTTCCTTTGCTATGTAACACCAAGCGAACATATCGGTCTGCCAAACCTTGAGCAGGTAAAACAAGGTGTAATCGCCTGCAAACTCGCAGCGCACGCGGCAGACATCGCAAAAGGAAGAAAAAGCTCCATAGAACGTGACAGACAAATGTCTATAGCAAGAATGAACCTCGATTGGACAAAACAAGCAGAATACGCCTTAGATAAAGATATTTTTGAAAAAATTGACAATGGTGCGCCCTGCACAATGTGCGGTGAATATTGCAGTATGAAGCTTGTTAAACAATATTTGTAAATTCCAATAAAAATTTGGTTAATTAATATGTTTGTGGTATCTTAATTAACTAAATAGTTTAAAAGTTATGATTTATTAAGAAGTATAAAGGATACACTGAATATGGCTGGACAATACGAATTAGGCTCCAAACACATTGAATGCATGAAGCTTGCAAATCAAAGCATAAGCGAAATTCAGGATACCAATCCTAAAACAATAGCTAAAAAAATGCTTGAAAAGACCTATGGGTTTCTTCCATCAGAAAGTCAAGTTTATGACGATTATCTCGGATTAACCACTTCGCTGGAAGAAATAGCAAAAACCGCTCCCGGCGTTGCATCAATACTTGCGGATCAGGTTTTAGTAAGAGAAATATTAAAAACTTACGGAAATAATAACGCCAATATAATTTTAAATTCTAAAGAAACAATTGGTCTGTTATGTTGCGAATCAGGTTTAGCTTCAATAAATAACATTTCCACAAAAGCAATTAGAAACAACGGTCAGTGGACAATTACCGGTACAAAACAAATTTGTAACGAACAAATTTCTTCTGACAGCTATCTTGTTTTTGCGCAAGATGAAGAAGGTTTAATCAGGTTATTTATCGTTCCTGAAGAACAAATAAGTATAAATGTTATCAACAAAACTATTTCCGAAGCAAAAGTTTCGTTAGGTCAAGCGGTTATTGACTTAACATTAAATGAAAGCGCACATGTCGGAGTAATAAGCGATGAATTTGAATATGTTCAAACAGTCGCAAGAACTATTATTGCCGCAACATCAATAGGACTTGCGCATAGTGCTTTAATTGCAAGTATCGGAGTGGCTAAAGAAGTCAGAAATGATGCAGGTCAAGCAATTTCTTCAAGTCAGAATATGCAATTCACTTTAGCCGATATGTTTGCTGAAATTGAAGCATCCAGAATGCTTACTTATTTTAGCGCTAATTCAATTGATGAAAATAAAGCAAATATTAAATTAGCAACAATGGCAAAAATTAAAGCTTCTGATATAGCTGCAAAATCTTCAATTGATGCACTTCATATATTCGGAAACATTGGTTATATAGCTAACACAGAATTTGCTAATGTTATTCTTAGAGCTGTTGATAATCAAGTAAAAGGCGGGACAAACAGAACCCAAATGTCTAAAGTTTATCAATATATGCTTGCAAAAAAATAAATGCTAACGCATTAACTCTAATAAGTGATATAATATTTTTGTCAAAACGAGGCTGATAATCAGCCTCGTTTTGAATCTAAATTAATAATAAAATGATATCAATAAATTTTACAAAATTTTACTTAAAATGAATGATCTAAAAAGGCTGTATAAATAATAAAATTATTTATGCAGAATATTACGAAAATATTTACATTATGCGGATAAAATTGAAAGGATAAATATATGAAACTACACTGGCAAATTTTAGTAGCTTTAGGACTTGGAATAAAAAGAAACTGGCATATTTTCCTTGCTTTACTGGGCGGAGTTGCCGCAGGAATTTTCTTTCCCTTTCAAGGAGGCGAACCTACTGCATTTCACGATTTTTTATTTCTTATCGGTCAAGGATTTATAAGACTTATTCAAATGGTAGTCATCCCTCTTGTTGTCAGCGCAATTATAGTGGGGATTGCAAGTATGGGAGACAGCAAACAGCTTGGTAAAATAGGTTTAAAAATGATATTATATTACACATGTATAACGGTTACAGCTGTTGTTATCGGTATTACCCTGGCTTCCATAATAAAACCGGGACATGCTTTGCAGCCTTTAATAGACAAACAGGAAGCTGCCGTAGTACAAGAAAAAGTTGCACAAATTGATAACAACAAATCAAATATTTCAAATCTTATTTTGAATATGATTCCAGGTTCACCTTTGACAAATTCAGATACAGAAACTCGCTCAGAAACAAAATTAGTTCAGGTTATTGTCGCTGTAATAATTTTCGGATGTGCTTTTGCTTTTATCGGAGATATAAACCGACCTGTCGTATCTTTCTTTGAGTCTGTTTTTGCGGCAACAATGAAGGTTACGGACTGGTTAATGGTCGTTGCGATGCCCGGTATTTTTTCTTTGACTTTCTATGCGGTTGCAAAGGGAGGATTTGAAACAATAAAAGAACTCTGGATATATGTAGCAGCAGTATTATTGGGGTTAGCCATACAATTATTTATAACTTATCCCGTAATGCTTAAATTATTTAGTAAAATAAAAGCTTCTTCCTTATATCAGGCAGTTGCTGAAGCAATGATGGTT
>Ga0209340_1001253_pt1 | contig 19357 bp, 19 predicted proteins | sample EPASupsiteSAE323_FD_187266 | JGI IMG/M metagenome (GOLD analysis project Ga0209340, IMG submission 187266) | Bioremediated contaminated groundwater from EPA Superfund site, New Mexico - Sample SAE3-23 (SPAdes) (version 2) | ecosystem: Environmental > Aquatic > Deep subsurface > Groundwater >... | reverse complement strand
ATATTCGGCGTACGGCAGTCTACCAAGGACCCTGAATTGTGTAATAAGTGTGATGACCACAAATAGAATATCCCGTCCAGAGCATATCCGCATAACAATTCATAAAGCGTCCTTGCGCTATTTTTTGCGCAGGCAAAAGTCAGAGAGAAACCCGCTTGTAATACATGTATAACAATGTTATACTTATATTGCAAGGAGGCAAGGGGATATGACTAAATTAAAAGCCTTTCGTTTACCGGAAGAGTTGGTTGAAAAATTATCTTCATTGGCTAAAACCACAAACCGCAGCGAAACTTTTTACGTTTCCAGCGCGATAGCCCACTATTTAGAAGATTATGCCGACGCGCAAATCGCGAAAGACCGTTTTAACGACCCTAAATCAAAGATTATTTCCGGCGCGGAGTTAAGGAAAAGACTCGGTGTATAAAGTTGTATATCTTGATTCTGTCGAAGACGACCTCCGGAAACTCGATAGATCCACGGTTAAGAAAATCCTTAATCGCATCGAGACCTATCTTGCCCGTGATCCCCGGGGATTGGGGAAGCCGCTAAAGGGCGAGTTCCAAGGGTATTGGCGATACCGTTGGGGAGATTATCGCGTCATTTATGAAATATCCCGGCAAGAGATATTGATCCTTGTTTTGCGTATCGGCAATAGGAAAGATGTGTATGGTTAGGTTTCATTCGTCCCGCGCGCTTCACCTTTTAAAAAGACTGGTGCTGGGGGGCTCGGTTCTGGGGACTACAAAAGCAGAGCATAGTCCATAGATCACCGTCAGTTAAGGCGGCAAGGTGTTAGATGCAACTCCTGAAAGGAGATTAGACTTATGTCAAAAACCATACAGTTTAAAGGTACTCCGTTGACGCTCGTGGGAAGAAGGATTACCCCGGGGGACAGTGCGCCGGACTTCAGGGTCGTTTCCGCGGATCTGAAAGAAGTCGCTCTCTCCGATTTTGGCTCCAAGATCAAAGTAATCACTACTTTCCCATCCCTGGATACGCCTGTGTGCGACCTGCAGGTGAAGGAATTCAATAAGAAAGCCCTGGAGTTTTCTTCCGGCATCGTCGTTTTAGGGATAAGCAAAGACCTGCCTTTTGCCCAAAAGAGGTTCTGCAGTGAGAATGAGATCAAGAATGTTTCGGTGCTCTCCGACTATAAATATTCCTCCTTCGGGATAAATTACGGACTGCTTATTAAAGAAATGAATCTCTTGGCAAGAAGCGTGCTTATCATAGATCAGAACAATATCGTACGCTACACGCGGATCGTAGATGAATTAAGTGCCCCGCCGGATTACGAAGACGCTCTGAAGAATTTAAAAGAAGTGATGAATAATCCGGAATTGGCGAAGAAAGAAGGATTACCCGCCAAATGCAAACCTTGCGAAGGCGGAGTGCAGGCGTTGCCTAAGGAGCAAATAGAGAAATTACTCGCTCAAGTACGCGGCTGGCAGTTGGTCGAAGACCCCGTTAAAGGGGCAAGAATCGTAAAAGAATTCAAATTCAGCGATTTCGCGCAAGCCAAATACTTCCTGGACCTTGTTTCTGTCATTGTCGAGGAGCAGGGGCATCATCCGGTCCTGACGCTGATCAATAATAAATTAAAGATAACCCTTACTACCCACGCCGCCAACGGCCTGACGGAGAATGACTTTATAATGGCGGGAATCATGGACGGGTTGGAAGAATAAAAACTGGTTCTGGGTGCTGGGTTCTCGGTTCTGGGAAAAGCAAGATCAACAAGCGTTATTGAAGAAAATGCCCGATTTCTTCAATTACATGATTTGTAATTGAACCGGCTTCAATTTTAACTGTTTATCCCGCCCCAAAAAATACCGCAGAATACCGCAGAAGACGCTGTTGACAACATATTGAAAGTATTGTAGTTGCAAAACAATTCGGCGATTATAGGGATTTGGAATTGTTTTCTAATATCCTGTCATCATTTGGGTTAGCAACAGCGTCTTGATGCTTTGTTTATAAATGTTTTCGACTATCGTCTATGGAGCATGGTCTGTAGACTGCTTCATAACCCAGCGCCCAGAATTAATTTCTTAGAATCATTGCGATTCGTCTTCGGAGTCCCGTATAAATTGGTGTTAAAAGGCCGGTTTTGGTGTTACAATAATTCCAATTGTAGCCTCGATCTTCATGGAGAAAAACTATAAAAGAGCGACTACGTGGTGAAAATAACTAATAACCCGGCTAAAGTGATCTCGTTAGAAGCGGGAATCGCTATATTCCCGTCCGACACGCATCATTTCGGCGTTGAAAGAACAACCTAAACCTCCGCTTGAATAAGACGGGGGTTTTATATTAATCGGAGCGCAGAATTCCCCGGTTTTCAAACCGGGGATGAATGCGCAAAGATTAACCTCGCCAAAGTTTCAGTGGCGGGTAATAATTCAGGAAAGAAACCCCGGACTTCAGTCCGGGGGAGTATTCATTTTGGAGAAAAGATGCCTAAAGGTAAGAAAGCAGTTGGTAAAGTAAAGAAACTGGAATCATTTGAGGCTACGCTTTGGCAATCGGCTGATAAGCTGCGCAAGAATATGGACGCCGCGGAATATAAACATGTTTTACTCGGGTTGATATTCCTTAAATACATCTCGGATGCTTTTGCGGTCCTTCATTCCAAGCTTATTCAAGGCAAAGGCGAATATGAAGGCGCTGATCCGGAAGATCCCAATGAATATACCGCCGAGAAAGTATTCTTTGTGCCTCCCATTGCCCGTTGGAACCGCATTTCCGATAACGCCAAGAAGACCGAGATCCTGCTCGATAACGGCAAGAAAGTGGATATCGGCGGGTATGTCGATGAAGCGATGGAAGCTATCGAGCGCCAGAATCCTTCACTCAAAGGAGTCCTTCCCAAAGTCTATGCCCGACAGAATCTTGATCGGGCGAGTTTAGGCGGCCTTATTGATCTTGTGGGAACGATCGCTTTGGGGACCGAAGAAGCCAAGAGCAAGGATGTTCTTGGGCAGGTGTATGAGTATTTTCTCGGGCAGTTCGCGCTTGCTGAAGGTAAGAAGGGCGGACAGTTTTACACCCCCAGAAGCGTGGTTAGGGTTTTGGTCGAAATGCTCCAGCCGTACGAAGGAAGAGTGTTTGATCCTTGTTGCGGTTCAGGAGGAATGTTCGTGCAAAGCGAAAAGTTCATCCGTGCCCATCAGGACCATTACAAGAAGAAATCCAAAGGCATAAGTCTGAATCCTATCGATATGATTTCAATTTACGGGCAGGAATCGAATCAGACCACTTGGCGCCTGGCCAAGATGAACCTTGCCATTCGCGGAATCGACAGCTCGAATATCAAATGGAATAATGAAGGATCATTTTTGAATAATGTGCACAAGGATTTGAAGGCCGATTTTATCATCGCCAATCCGCCGTTTAACGATTCAGATTGGTCGGGAGATCTGCTGAAAGACGATGCGCGTTGGAAATACGGCATTCCGCCAAGCGGTAACGCCAATTACGCCTGGATTCAGCACTTCATTTATCATATGTCGCCTAAAGGTATGGCGGGTTTTGTGCTTGCCAAGGGATCTTTAACCTCAAAAACCAATAATGAAGGCGAAATCCGTAAGGCTATTATAGAGGCTGGCTTGTTGGATTGTATAGTTAACCTTCCGGCAAAACTTTTCCTGAATACGCAGATCCCGGCTTGTCTATGGTTTTTGTCGCGCAAGAAAGAGGGCCGCTTGGATAAAGTATTGTTCATAGATGCCCGTAACTTAGGCTATTTGATTAACCGCCGCACAAAGGATTTTACTGATGAGGATATCGCCAAAATCTCCGACACCTATCACCATTGGCGTAATAAGAACGATAAATATGAAGACATCCCGGGATTCTGTAAATCTATTGCGCTTGATGAAATAAGGCAGAAAGACTATGTGCTTACTCCGGGCCGCTATATCGGTTTGCCGGAAGAAGAGGACGATTTCGATTTCGTCGAGCGCTTCACAAAACTCAAAGCCGAATTGGAAGAGCAGATGAAAGAAGAAGTTAAATTGAATGAGCTGATTCTACAGAATTTAGCAAAGATAGAGGTTTCAAATGGCAAAAAAGGTTGATTTTTGCAGCCTCAGTATGTTCCATTTTGGAACAAGCTGAAAGGATCGGGCATGAGGTATAAAATATTCGTCAGTGGTGTTCAAAAAGAGCTTGCGGTTGAACGAAGGGCAGTGAAAAATTTTATCAGCCGCGATGTTCTCCTGTCCGAATATTTCGATGTATTTCTATTCGAAGACGGTTGCGCTAAGAGTAAGTCGGCGGAATCGGTCTTTTTAGAAGAGGTGCGCGATTGTCAGATTTACATAGGAATTATTGGTAAAGAGTATGGATTTGTGGGTAAAGGCGGCAAATCTTCAACCGAAGAAGAATACCGCTTAGCGAAGAAACTTCATAAAACCGTTTTAATCTATATCAAGGGCGAGAATGGAGCCAACGATAAGAAGCGCGACATAGAGGTTCAGCGTTTTATAAAAGAAATAGGGGATGCCAGTGAGGGATTTGTCCGCCGGCGGTTTGCCGACGCGGATGAGCTTACGCGTTTAGTGTATTCAAGCTTGATTAATTTTCTTAAAGAAGAGGGCATTGTCGGTCGAGGCGCTTTCGATGAAAGAATGTGTAAAGATGCCGGTGTGCCGGATATTGACGAAGAGAAGGTGCGCTGGTTTTTGAGAATGGCCAAAGCTTCGCGAAAATATCCATTAAAACAAGATACGCCGATTAAAGATGTTTTGGTGCATCTGAATCTCATGAAGAACGGTCGGTTAACGAATGCCGCCGTCTTGCTATTCGGCAAGAATCCGCACAAATTCTTCATTCAAGCGGAGATCAAATGTCTGCAGTTCTCCGGTACCGAAGTCAGGAAGCCTTTTGTCAATTATCAAGTTTACAGCGGAAATTTATTTGAGCAGGCTGATAAAGCGCGGGCATTTGTTCTGGATGCCATTAAATTTCCGGTTATTCAAAAAGCGGGCTCGGCGCGGTTTGAACGTCCTTACGAGATCCCCGAGTTTGCCATTCAGGAAGCGATTGCCAATGCAGTTGCGCATCGTAATTATAATAGCAGTGCCGGTATTCAGGTGATGGTTTTTGCAGACAGGGTAGAGGTTTGGAATCCGGGAAGTCTGCCCAGGGAACTCACCGTCGATGATTTGAAGAAACCGCACACTTCCTTCCCCGCCAATCCGTCCCTTGCTCATGTGTTGTATTTGGCTGATTACGCCCAAAAAGCCGGGTCAGGAACACTTGAGATGATGGAGCAATGCAAAGCACAGCATGCGCCTGAACCGGAGTTTGTGTCGATTCGTAATAAAGAATTTCGTTCAATATTGCCGCGAGATATTTTAACAGAATCGGTTTTAGCTAAACTAAGATTGAATGAGCGGCAATTAATCGCGGTTAAATATGTCAAGGAAAATGGTAGAATTAGTAATCAAATTTATCAAGAAATAAACCGAGCGGCAAAACGGACAGCTTCAAGGGATTTGGCACAGCTTGTTTCTTTGGGCGTGTTCCAGAAGACTGGCGTTACTGGCAAAGGTACCTTGTACACCCTAAGGGGCCATAAAGGGGCCAAAGGGGCCAGTTTATATGGCGCATAACATGGCGCGAAACGAACTTAAAGGCTAAACATTCTTAAAAACTTATATTCGGAAGTAAACTTTAGCTATCTTATAATATTATAAGATACGTGAGGATTTAGTACTTAATTGTTATAATATTATAACAAATTAAGTACTACAGTGAACAAACAAAAGGTAACCGTGCCAAGCATTAAAGCGGTAAAAGATAAAGTTATTCGTTCCAGCATTTCTCGCTTATCCTCGACAGAACTATGTTCCTATTTATCGTACCGGTTAGTGGAGCTGATAAATAGAGAGAATATTGTCAGTTACGATGAGTTGTTATATCGTTTCTGCGAAGTTGGGCCTGGAAATCTTAGATTTGATCCGTTGACAGTTGAAGCTTTCCTGGAATCGAAGTTATGCGAGGACTTATTCGCCAAAAAATCCATTGAAAGAACCGAGGGGTGGATTTGTTTCAAGACAGATGGAGCAGGAAAGATATCCGCCAGAATGAAGCGCAAGATTTCGGATGGTATCGAGAAAAGTGTCTATTCCAAGGAGTGCTTGAAGGCGCTAAAAAAGGATGTTCTAAAGGTTATCGAGGGCGCGGGATATGGTATCTTAAGTTCCATAATTAATGATAAGAAACATTATTTAGAGATTTTGTTGATTTCCTCACAGCCTAAAAGGCGAATACTCTTAAGATTTTATAATTCTAATGAATGGATCTATCCGTTTTCTGGGCAGATATGGAAGTTGTTTAAAGAAGCAGGTAATAAAGAATGTATTCCTGTTCTAGTTGCCCCCAGGATACATGGTTCCTGTTTTCCTTTATTTAAAGCTATAGGCATCCTGGCAAGATCCACGTATGGGCTTTTCTCTATGAAAAGTAGCGACGAAATCAAAGAGAGCGTCTTGAATACGGATGAGAGAGAGTTATTGTCAATTCGTAATATAACCGTGGGTAAGATTTATTGCTTATCACGAGGAGAGGCGGATCAATATTTGGAATGTCTAAGACAGCTTCTAGAAATCGCGATCCCGGCTTATTTCGAGCCTTGTAAAATTAAGGTTGGCATTACGCAGAAAAAATTAAGCCGTCTTCCACAGGATGTAGTAGTTAATTTTTCTGGTTTTCAAGGTTCAAAACAGAATGTGAAGGAAAAGATATCGAGTATAGAAAGTATTCTAACCTTGAAATTAGGACATCTTAACCCTTTACAAGCTTTAGTTAAAAAACTTAATGCTTTGATTGAGCAACCTGGTTAAATTGGCAAAGTTTGGTACACAGATGTTGTTCGGAATATTCTATGACGCATAAGGCTGTTCATATGTTCAAAACTTTAATTTACGCCTAACCTGGGAAAGAATTGTGAGCGAGTGGAAGGTTATTGAAATATGAATAAAGACTATAAATTCGATGTAGCTTTGAGTTTTGCAGGTGAAGACCGCGATTATGTCGAAGCGGTAGCTAATGAATTGAAAGCCAATGGGATAAACGTTCATTATGATAGTTTTGGCCAAGTTGATGCCTGGGGAAAAGATTTAACCGAGCATTTTGATGAAATATACAGAAAACAGGCTAAGTATTGCGTAATGTTTATCTCCGAGCATTATGCCAAGAAAGTCTGGCCGAATTTCGAGAAAAGAAGCGCTTTGGCGCGTGATGTAGTAGAAATCGGATATATCTTACCGGCAAGATTTGATGACACAGATATTCTTGGATTACCTCCATCTAAGGCTTATATTGACCTCCGTAAGTATGATCCGAAGCAATTTGCCAGTTTGATCATGGAGAAACTCGGTAAAAGAAATTCATCGGAGCAATCGCCTGAAAGCCCGTCTTTCAGGCGTCCCAAGGTATCCCGTTCATTTGACCCTTATAAAGAATCGCAGACTTGGATGGAATATTTGACTAAGGAATTAGAAAAAAGATGCGAAAGCTCCGGAATCTCCTTTACCTCTTTCGATCGGGAGGGAAAACGCTGTTTAAGATTTGTGGTTAATGGCAAGGCTGTATATGCGATAAATATACAAGTTGGCGGATTATCCCGCGATCATGGTTTAAGTTTTAGTTATGCTCGGGGTGAAATGGGCATGAGCTCCGGATATAACGCCTGGGGCGACTTTGAATGGAATAAAGATAGCGAGCAAGTTATTTTTAAACTGAATGATTTCAGCGTATACAGCAATTCAAAGCTAGATTATACTAAAGCTGAACTTATTGAATATCTCTGGGGAAAAGTCTGCGATGCCGCGGAAGGGAAATATTAGAAAAATGTTTATAATCGCTCGAGGGCAGGGATTTCTAGAAAAAGGTACCCCATGGTTGATCGTTACTGTTACTTTCTGGAAAGATCAGATTATTTATTTAGAACAATTGAGTTTTGTGGTAGATCCAGATGAAACTTCAATAACAATTTTGCCGGGCTTAAAAACAGATATTACAACCCGATTGGGTTCTTTAACCGGGAATCAAGAATTCCAAGAGGAGAAATTATTGAAAGAAGAGCTTATATTAGCCAAACAGCGTTATGCAAGCTGGCTTCATGAGCAGATTGGCGATGGGGCTTTTGTCCAGGCTCGGGAAATGAACTGGGAGGAAACTTTAGAAATTATACCTTTCTCTTTAATGTATTTTAATCTGAAAGATGAAGAACGCGGGAAGCTTAAACAATTGCTTGGAAGTAGCAATTGCGAAGAATTTAGGGGATTTATTCAGAGTATCCTGAATTTGAGGTTAAGAATCGAAAAGAAATCTGCTTGATGGCAAGATAAGGAGACTTTGTTGAAATACGGTTGGAAGGAAGGCAAGCTGGGGGATTTGTGTTCTGACATTTCTTATGGATATACGGAAAGCGCATCCCAAGTCCCGGTTGGCCCGAAATTTCTTAGAATTACTGATATTGTTCCTGGAAGGGTGAATTGGGAAACTGTGCCGTACTGTAAAATATCTAATGCGGATCGTACCAAATACGAGCTGAAAGAGGGTGATATTGTTATAGCTAGAACTGGTGCTACTACGGGATACACGTATACTATTAAGCCCAGCGATTTAGAGAATGAAGCGGTTTTTGCATCCTATTTAATTCGCTATCGTATTGATAAAGAAAAAGCTGATCCGTTTTTCGTTGGACATTTATTAACTAGTATTGAGTGGAAGGGTTTTGTTGAAAGTATTTTAGGAGGATCGGCTCAGCCAGGGGCAAACGCCAAACAATTTGCTAATTTCGAAATCTCTCTGCCATCTCTTCCCGAACAGCGCGCCATTGCCGCAGTTCTTTCCAGCCTTGACGACAAAATCGACCTTTTGCATCGTCAGAACAAAACCCTCGAATCCCTTGCTGAAACCATCTGGCGAAAGATGTTTGTGGAGGAGGCTGAAGAGGGATGGAGGACGATTACTCTTAAAGAATGTTGTCGGGTTATTACTAAAGGGACTACCCCAACTACTCTAAAAAAGGCTTTTGTTGCTCAAGGGATTAATTTTATTAAGGTTAATTGTATTGATGAAAATGGTGGTTTCTTAAGTGATAAATTTGATCAGATTGACCAAGAGACAGATGAGTTATTAAGGAGATCAAGATTAGAAGATGGGGATATCCTATATTCTATTGCGGGGACTATTGGCCGCATGGCGGTTGTAAATAAGGATATTTTGCCCGCCAATACAAATCAAGCTATTGCAATATTAAGGGTGGATAACAATATTTGCAATTTTCTATTTATCAAGTATTGTTTAAAAGATAGGGTGATTATGGAAGACTTGCATTCGAAAATTGTTCATGCTGTCCAACCGAATTTGAGCCTAGGGGAGATTGCAAATACTGTTCTTCCTCATCCGCCTCAAGAATTGTTGAATGAATTTATTAGCGTAGCTGAACCTATCGAATTAAAATTGCGAGAGAATAAATTCCAAATTCACACGCTTTCGCATTTGCGAAATACATTGTTGCCCAAGTTGATGGGTGGTGAAGTTATATGCGTATAGATAAAATTGAGATTAAAAGTTATAGATCTATCGCTCATTTAAAGTTTAGAGTAAACAATATAGGACTAATAGTAGGTCCTAATGATGCGGGTAAAAGTAATATATTAAGCGCTATTAAATTATTTTTTGATTGCAATGCTCAAACTACTAGTGAGGATATAAATTCTATTACGAAAAGAACTCAGACAGACATTTCTATATCGTTTAGTGCATTAAACGCAAGTGAACAAAAATTATTGAAGAAATGGAATCCTGGGACGAACCCAACCTTTATGTCAATTCGAAAAATATGCGAAATCAACAAGAAGCCCCGTTATGTAGAGAGAAATTCAAACAATCAAATATCTCCTGGGGCAATTGAAAAGTTCTTGTTGGGAAGATTTCTTTTAATTCCGAGTCAGAGGGATGCTTCTGAAGAGTTTGCAAATAATGTTGGTTCTTTGTTTACTGAATTCATATCGGTAAGGAATAAGAAGCTTTCAGAATATCGACTAAACAACATGAGGCGAGATTGGGATAATGGATTAGCTAGATTTAGAAAGCATTTAAATAAGAACTTAGAAGAGATTATTGGGAAAGTTTCTGTTTCTTTAGGGGTAGATGAACTTGTATTGGAGACCAGTAATTCTATAGATAACATATTGCAATGTTTAATATTAAATATATTTAATAAATATGGGAAAGTGCCTTTAAGCAGACATGGCCATGGTATTCAGAGTATGTTAGTTATGGCATTGCATGAAGCTCTTTCCAGCTCAGAGAGACTTTTATTTATTGCTCTAGAAGAACCAGAAAACCATTTGCATCCTAATCTTATTCATCATCTTATGTCGCGTTTTCTAACGAAATCCGGTTCCCGGCAGTGGTTGGTTTCTACGCATTCACCTATTATTGTATCTCATGTTCAAGTTAATAATATAATCCGTATCATGAAGGACAACGAAGGGTTAACGTGTGTAACCGAGTTTCTTAATAATGATAAGGGGTGTCTACAAAACAAATCCCTTAAACTTCTTAACCCCATTAGAAATGAAGTTTTGTTTGCAGATAAGGTTATACTATGTGAAGGTGATACCGAGTGTGTAATCCTTCCCAATTTAGGAGCTCGATTGGGAGTAGAATATGACATTGTGAGAGATAATATTGCATGTGTTAATTGTGAAGGAGAAGCATTCGGGGATTATATAAAACTTTTGAATAAATTCAAAATCCCATGGGCTATTTTATGTGATAATGCTTTCTGGCAGGATGGAAAGTGGCACAAGATGGCCAGTTCTGTTAATTTAGATAAAGAGGCAAGAATCATCTTTAAAAGAATACATCCTTCAAAAGGATTAACCTTCTCAAGTGTTTCAAAGATTCTTAAAGATAAATTTCGTACAGTTTGTCTAGACGAATCTATTGAGGCAGTTATTTTAGGTAACAATGAAAAACACCAAAGGTCAGTGGCGGAAATACTAAAACTTGTTTGTCCGGGAAAATACCAGGATATCATTTCATCTGCGGCTAAAGTCAACAAGAATAATCTGATAGAAGTTATGAAGAAAAACAAGCCAATTTGGGCTAAAGCGATAAGTATTGTTATCGCCCCAGAAGATGCCTCAGATGAATTTAAGAAACTATTGATTAATCTTAAAAAAGTTAAGTTTGCGAATTCTATAGTATACAGGAAACCTAAAACCGAAGGTATTTAACGTAAGGTTAAATTTTATTATCTGTGTAATAACGATGTATAACTTTCCCGAGTCTGAAATCTAAAAGTACTCTTTTTGATGCCTTATGATGTATACAGGCTTTTATGAGATAAGAATTAATGATCCCGATAGTTTTCTTGGACTAAGATTTCCAGAGTATTGGGTTTTTAGGGGGCAAGAAAGAGATTGGTCTCTAAAGACTACTATTGAGAGATTGTTTGACGAATTAAAGTATAATTATTTCTGGTTATCTAATCCGGAGTGGAAGATAGAAGAAAGTTTTGATGAGCTATTCCGCGAAAAGGTTGCACTTCTACTTGGTAACCATATTCAGGGCAGGTTAGAACTTAGGGCATTAATGCAACATTATGGAATGCCGACGCGATTCCTGGATTTTACTAAATCTTTTTTTATCGCACTATACTTTGCAGGTAAAGATTGTGATTCAACCTATAATGATGGAGTAGTTTGGGCGGTAAACTTAGTCGAACTTTATAAGTCTCATGTATTAGGAGGAAGAGTTTTAAATGTAAATACTGTGAATTTAGGAGAGATAGCAGCAGATTATAGAAGCCGAAACATTACTGAAATAGGCCGTTGTTTCCCTATGCTAATTCCGCTTGATTTGTACCCGGAACAGTTAACGAAGAACAAAAGGTTTATTAACCAGCAGGGTAAATTTTTAATGTTTATGGGAAACAACGGATTTGAAGAAAGTTTTTATTCTTCTTTTGGTTTAAAAAAGAATGATAAACAGGAAAGGGAATTGAATAATCTAGATAAAAACTTTATAGAAACCAAGTTGATAAAATTTATAGTGCCTCAAAGGATTAAAACTAATCTGCTCCAATATCTAAATAATATAAAGATTAATCAAGAATTCTTGTTTCCCGATAATGATCATTTAGCTGATAAATTAGAGAATGTTTGTAAAGAAATAATAGTTGAGTTTAAAAAACAGGAATTAGCAGGTAGGAATTATTAGAAATGGCTAAATTTACTGAATCCGAAATCGAAAATTATTCTCTCTTCGAGCTTAAGCAGCTCGGGTTTTCCTATGTTCCCGGTCCTTCAATTGCGCCTGACAGGGAAGTGGGATTTGCTTCGCTTGCGGGAGATGTTTCCGCATCGTATATATTATCGCGGAAACGTGGAAGTTACGAAGATGTTATCATAACACATGCGTTGGAACAGGCTATAGAGAGATTAAATCCTACGGTAGCGCAATCAGTGCGGCAGGAAGCGCTCAAGGCTGTTTTGTCGGTGTATTCTCCACAGCTTATCAATGCGAATGAGGCTTTTCATTCCATGCTTTCCGAAGGCGTTTTGGTTACCGTGCATAAAGACGGTCAGGAGCGCGGGGAGCGAGTGTGGCTGTTGGATTTTCAGAATCCGGAAAACAATGTTTTTTGCGCGATCAACCAGTTTACCGTCCAGGAGCATAATCAGCATAAGCGGCCTGACATAATTCTGTATGTCAACGGGATGCCTTTGGTGGTGATGGAACTCAAGAATCCGGCTGATGCCAATGCCACGATCCGCAAGGCCTATGATCAGATACAGACATACAAAACGGTTATTCCGTCTTTATTCTTTTATAATGTTTTCTGCGTTATCTCCGATGGTTTGGAAGCGCGGGCAGGTACGATTTCTTCTCCGTTCAGCCGGTTCCTGGCATGGAAAACGATCAGCGGTGATAAAGAAGAGTCGATCCATGTGAGCCAGCTTGAGGTTTTGATCAAAGGGATGCTGAACAAGACGACCTTGCTGGATTTGATCAGGAATTTTATAGTTTTCGAGAAGGACAAAAAGATCGATCCGAAAACAGGGCTGACGCAGATCGAGACGATAAAGAAGATCGCTGCTTATCATCAATATCATGCGGTCAACAAAGCTGTGGAGAGCACGCAGCGTGCCGCAGATGAGCAGGGAAGTCGTAAAGCCGGCGTAATATGGCATACCCAGGGTTCCGGCAAAAGCCTTTCTATGGTTTTTTATGCGGGAAAGCTTATTCACAATTTTGATAATCCGACTATTGTGGTCATTACCGATCGCAATGACCTTGACCAGCAGCTTTTCGATACTTTTGCCGCTTCGAGCAGTTTGTTAGGGCAGTCGCCGGTGCAGGCGGAATCACGAGATCATCTAAAATCTCTGCTTAAGGTGGCTTCCGGCGGGATCGTATTTACTACCATTCAAAAATTCTTCCCGGAGAATGAAAGTTCCGAGTATGAACGTTTGTCGGATCGCCGCAATATCATTGTCATCGCAGATGAAGCGCACCGCTCGCAATATGGGTTTCAGGCGAAGATGGTCGATACCAAAGATGATTCCGGCAAAGTTGACGGTAAGCGGCTGACTTATGGTTTCGCCAAATATTTAAGAGACGCTATTCCTAACGCGACGTTTATCGGATTTACCGGCACGCCGGTAGAAAACACAGATATAAATACTCCCGCGGTATTCGGGAATTATATAGACATTTACGATGTCGCCCAGGCCGTGGAAGACGGCGCTACAGTAAGGATTTTTTATGAAAGCCGTTTGGCTAAGGTGAATCTGACTGAAGACGGACGTAAGTTGATCGAGGAATTCGAGCAGGAAATGATCGATGACGGCACAACTGCGATTCAGCAAGCGAAAGTTAAATGGACGAAGCTTGAAGCCATTGTGGGGCATCCTGAACGCTTAAAGAATCTGGCCCGGGATATAGTGGAGCATTACGAAAAACGCACTGAATTCTTTGACGGTAAAGCGATGATTGTGACTATGAGCCGCAGGATTGCGGTGGCTTTATACAATGAGATCATCGCTTTACGTCCGGAATGGCATAGCGATGATCTGAAGGAAGGGGCGCTGAAGGTGGTTATGACTTCGTCTTCTTCCGATAAAATGGAGTTTGACCCTGAAGATCCGGATAGTTTGGTGATTCCCTCTTGCCATAGGACGAATAAACAGGATCGCCAGGTGCTTGCCGAGAGAATGAAGGAGCCGCGGGATCCTTTAAAACTGGTTATCGTGCGGGATATGTGGCTTACCGGATTCGATGTGCCGTGTCTGCATACACTTTATATCGATAAACTGATGAAAGGCCACGCGCTTATGCAGGCGATCGCGCGGGTGAACCGGGTTTTTATGGATAAACCGGGCGGACTGATAGTTGATTATATCGGGATCGGCAATGCGCTTAAAGAAGCGCTTGCGTTTTATTCCAGTTCCGGAGGCAGAGGCGATCCGGCCCAAATGCAGGCGAAAGCGTTGGAGTTGTTGTTGGAAAAGGTCGAAGTCGTCAGGCAGATATTCCATGGGTTCGATTATATGAGATTTTTTAATGTCGGGACTTCGGAACGGTTATCGATCATTCTGCAGGCTGAAGAGTTTGTTCTTTCCCAGGAACAGGTAAAAGAACGTTTTATCAAAGAGTCCACGGCGCTTTCCAAACTTTTTGCTTTGGCTGTTCCTAATGAGGATGCGTTGGCGTTGACCAATGAAATCGCATTTTTCCAGTCTGTCCGGGCGCGGCTGCTTAAATTTGAAGGTGGTGGGGAACCGGAAGGAAAGAAATATGAGACAGCTATCCGGCAGATCGTGAATCAGGCGGTTGAATCAACGGAAGTTTTGGATATTTTTGATGCGGCTGGAATCAAGAAACCGGAAATTTCGCTGCTTTCGGAAGAGTTCTTGCAGGAAATCAAAGAAATGAAGCATCAGAAGTTGGGAATTGAGCTCTTAAAGAAGATTATCAATGATGAAATAAGAGTGCGATTGAATTTTAATATTACTGAAGGTAAGAAGCTCCTGGATTTACTGGAGGCAACAATTAAAAAATATCAGAATAACCTTTTGACCACAGCGGAGATCATAGAAGAGTTGCTTGTTATTGCCCGACAGATCCGAGAGGTTGACGGACTGGCAGAGAAACTGAAGTTGTCTAAGGAAGAATTCGCGTTTTACACGGCGTTGGGCGTCAATGACAGCGCAGTGAGTGTTTTAGGAGATGAAATACTCAAAACCATCGCCCGGGAGATTGCCGATAAAGTACGTAAGAATACGAGCATTGATTGGAATTTGAAAGAAACAGCCCGCGCGCGCCTGATGGTTGTTGTCCGCCGGACTTTAAATAAATACGGCTACCCGCCGGATAAACAGCAAAAAGCCGTGGAGACGGTGTTGAAACAGGCGGAAGTGTTAGCGGATTGGTGGGTGGAGACTGATCATGAGGAGTAAAATTAAAAGAGTTTACTATGCAGCTTATGGTTCAAATTTGAACCATAAAAGGTTTCTTTGTTATATAAGAGGTGGCACTCCAGAAGGTGCTTTAGGTTATGATCAAGGATGTCAGCAAAATATCCCTTTGCCTCAAGATAGAGGAGCGATTGGAATTCCATATGCGCTTTATTTTTCAGAGTCCTCTAAAAGATGGCAAGGAGCCGTTGCTTTCTTAAGAACGAAACCTAATAAAAGAGCAAAGACTCTTGGCAGGAAATATTTACTCACCGAAAGTCAATTTGTAGATGTTTTTAAACAAGAGAATGGTATTGATGTGAATGAGGATCTTACGCTTAATCTAGAAAAGAAGAGTTCTTTTTATGTCAATAATCATTGGTATGGTAGAATTATTTATTTAGGACAAGATAGGGGTATATCCATATTCACTTTTACAGGTCCAAGAAAAAATGTTTTAAAGATTCCCTCGAATAATTACTTGAAGCATATTATTAAAGGGTTAAGGCAGGTTTATGAAATGTCAGATCTTGAAATTCTGAAGTATCTCATCCATAAGTCAGGAATACGTGGAAATATCAGCAGCGAGAATATGAGAGATTTAATCAAGTCTATAACTGAGGAGGAGAACAATGTCTAAGATCAAAGGTTTTAGTTTCGGTGGCTGTTCAATAGCACAAATTAGACCAAATGTCGCGGGTCAAGCCAAAGTGCTTAATATCGTTATTCCTTTTGAAGAGGCACTTAAGTTAACCTTGGCATTAGATGAATGTGTAAGAAAAATTAATAAATATAATTTTAGCACTAAGGAAGGCAAGAAAGCAGCCGTTAATCTTGTTGTACATGCGCATAAAAATAGAATCGCTGTGGCGGAAGGAAAACTTAAATAATAATACAAGATGGTAAAAATTAGGATAGGTAATGAAATTAAATAAACCTTCAAAGATATCGCAGAATCTGAGCTCAAATACTCTATTCCATTTTACTAAGAATATAGATAACGTAAAAGACATATTAAAAAATGGTTTTAGGGTATCGGAGGTAGTGGAAACTCTTCCGGGAGCAAAAAAGAGTGAAAAGATGTATTATAGTGCTCCAATGGTTTGCTTTTGTGATATTCCACTTAGCGGAATAAAATTGCATATACAAAAATTTGGTGATTATGGTTTAGGGATTCATAAAAATATTTGTAAGCAAGAAAACATAAATCCGGTATTCTATATCCATAATTATAAAGTATTGGATTCTATTTTACCTAAATCATCGGAGCAGCCTAATCCGATAATCGCATATATTAAAAAATATCGGGAACTGGAATTTAGACGTTATGATGAACGGGAGTGGCGCTATGTTAAAAGTTCGGAAATAAGGATATACGATAAGAGATCTTTAGATTTAAAAGAATCTCTGCGGACGGAAGGATGTTTTTTGAAGCCCGGCCTGGAGAAGATCGAATACATTATAGTCAGAAATAAAAATGAGATCACTGAAATGATTGATTTCATAGATGAGGGACTGAAGATTAGCGAAGAGATGAAGAAGATTCTGTATACCAAAATAATTTCTGCAACCCGAATAAAAAACGATTTTTAATCGCACCAAGAAGCAATACCAAGACGCTGTTGGTAAACCACTGACAAACAATTAGTTGCGTATTAATTCCGGGTTCCGGAGGATGATGAATATGGAAATTACAGTTCAGAAGTTGGGGCAGGAGGAGTTGAGAAAGAAGGGCGTGTTCGGCTGGCCTGTCTGGACAAAAGAGGTTTCGCGCTTCGACTGGCAGTATGATTCGGTGGAAGAATGTTATATCTTGGAAGGGGAAGTGGAGGTTACTTCCAAGGACGGCAATAAGGTGAATTTCGGCAAGGGGGACTTTGTGACTTTCCCCGAGGGGCTTTCCTGCGTCTGGGACATCAAGAAGTCGGTGCGCAAGCATTACAACTTCCGCTAAAGAGGCGTTGGGATGAAGATAATCACTAAACAGATCGAATTGCAGACCAGGGGCGCCGGGGATTTGATCGATATTACCGTTAAAGTGCAGAAGAATCTGGAGATTGTCGGCTTGCAGAGGGGAAATGTTACGGTGTTCGTGATCGGCTCGACCGCCGGGATCACCACTTTTGAGTATGAATCGGGGTTGATCACGGATATGCAGGATATGTACAGTAAACTCATCCCTCAGGATAAGCATTACGCTCATGATGAAACCTGGGGAGACGCCAACGGCTTCAGCCATCTGCGCGCGGCCCTGCAGGGGCCTTCGTTGACAGTCCCTTTTGACAACGGTAAATTAATGCTCGGCACCTGGCAGCAGATAGTGCTGGCAGAATTCGACAACCGCCCCCGCGACCGTCAGGTGGTGTTGCAGATGATCGGGGAGTGATTCAGACGGCGTCCCCAGCCCTAAAAGGGGACAGAGTTAGTTTTATCTGCTTTTTCAGCATCGGGCGGCAATTTGCCAGATGCCGTCTGGCAAATCTGTACGGCAAGAGCAGTCAGTGTTTTGTTTAAGTCGGTCCCAGTATCAACGGCGATTACGTGGAACAGTTGAAATGCGAAGGTTTATATGAAGGCTAAAGGCAATAGATATGATGTTTCGGGTTATCCGGAAGCGCAATTTCAGCCTGGCTCGCGCGAAAAGGTTTTGAAGAATCTGCGCGGCATTGCCAGATCACGCGATATAGAGGCGTTGGAAACATCGGAACACGCGCGTGTTTTACGGGAATATATTGAGACCGTGGATTAGGAAAAGCGGTTTACTGTGTCCGACATTCGCGCTATGCATAAAAATTGGTTAAGCAGGATATATGCGTGGGCAGGTTCATATCGCAATGTCGATATCGGTATGGAAATAATCTTCCGTAAGATTATAGAATATTCTTTACGGAAGGCGGGGAATATTGAGTGTTTGGAAAGTAGAGGTATTATTTTTTAGAGCGTTCGGTAGAGGCGCTGTTTAAGCGGGACTACTTGCAGGTTCGGATGCCTTCAACTGCGGCAGAACTGGTAGTAGTGCGTTCAAGTAAAGTCGCGCGGGCCGCGCGATTATGCAGGTAGCGATTTGTTTTCGCAAGAGTTAAGTGTTTCATAGCAATAATATATTCAGCTTTGAGAATCTATAAGAAATCCTGCAGGGGTTGTTTAGTGACGTCCTTTGTGTTTACACAGGTGAATACTTGCCTAATTCATCATAAGGGCAAGGTGCCTCGTCCATCGGTCCTCGGGTTTTTCCGAGAACCTAGAACCGAGCATCGAGAACCGATCTTTTAAAGGAGGCAAATCATGTTCTGGGACATTGTAGGTCTGTTAGCGGCGTGTTTGACGATGTTCGGTTTTCTGCCGCAGGTGATCAAGATCTATCGCACCAAGTCGGTAAATGATATAAGTATTGTGACTATCGTGCAGTTCATGGCCGGGATTTTTCTCTGGCTGGTTTACGGGATCCATTTGAGGAATTTTGCCATTATTTTAGCCAACAGCGTTACGTTCTTGATCCTTATCGCCGGTTTCGTTTTGTTCATTAAATATAAATTCATTGTTAAGAAAAACTGAAATATTGGTTCTGGGTTTTGGGTTTTCGGTTCTGGGAACAGAAAAGAAGTCCACAGCCTGATGCGGACGAAAGACGCTTTGAAATTGTCGAGAACTTAAAATCGATGGTCAGTTTCTAAAACTATCGACTATGGTTTATGGACCGTGGACTGTATTATAACTATTATGCCGACATACACCAAATACATAAAAAAAGCTGTTGAGATGGGCGCTCGGGAGGCGAAGGTCATTTCGCCTTCGAGTATCGTGGTCGCCGATTGGGTGAGGCTGAAGTGTCAGTTCGGCTGTGACGGTTACGGCCAGAGCCT
>Ga0209340_1001249_pt1 | contig 19418 bp, 20 predicted proteins | sample EPASupsiteSAE323_FD_187266 | JGI IMG/M metagenome (GOLD analysis project Ga0209340, IMG submission 187266) | Bioremediated contaminated groundwater from EPA Superfund site, New Mexico - Sample SAE3-23 (SPAdes) (version 2) | ecosystem: Environmental > Aquatic > Deep subsurface > Groundwater >... | reverse complement strand
CCCTTTATGCCTTCTTTTAGTAAAGTCCCTCTCTCCAGGATTCATGAGAGATACAGTGGAATAGATCTCGAACTTCTTGTTGGAGAACCAATTGATCCATCAGAATTGAATGACGATCAATTTGTGTATTTCACCATTCAAAATTGACCAGGTAGGCCCATTGCTTTTTGACCAGCCATAAGTTGAATGTCACATTCCTAATAGAAAAAATTATCGCTAACATAAAGATAAGGAAGGGTTGCTTCGCCCCCCTCCCTTAAACTCACCCCCTTGTAATGATAGGCTCGGGGGAATGGGCAAGCATTCCCCCTTCGCGGGAGATTTGGTTTTACTTAAAATAACCTTAACAATTTCAATTACAGGGTCTTCTTCTAAAACTGGATCCATTCATATTCAGAACCATGGCTCTGTGAGTAATTCTATCCAATAATGCTGCAGTGAGAGTTTTATCATGAAATATTCTGACCCAATCCGAGAATGCCAGGTTTGTTGTAATGATTGTACTTGCAATCTCATGTCTTGCTGCCAGAAGTTGGAACAGCAACTCAGAGCCTTCAATGTCAAACGTCACATAACCTAATTCATCCAAAATCAGCAAATCTACCTTTTTAAACTGTTTCATAGCCATAGTAATTCTTGCCAATCGTTTTGCTTCCAGAAATTCATTTATCAACCCGGATGCTGTTTTAAATAACACTTTATAGTTATTCTCACAGGTATAGACTCCTGTAGCAATTGCAAGATGAGTCTTTCCGGTTCCTGAGTTCCCAATCATCACCACATTCTTTTTCTCACTTATGAACTTCAGTGACTTTAATTCAGGAATTGCATCCCTTCCATCCTGGGGAAGGGCATCTAACAACAGATCATCAAACCTTTTTTGAGTAGGAAATCCTGCCAGTTTAAGTGCCCTTATCTGTCGACTCATCAATCTTACATCAAGTTCAGCTTTGCATGCAGATATCAGGAATTCTTCGAAGCCAGGATTTTCATTTAAATGATCTGATATAAATTGGAACATCCCCGAGATGTGTAGTTGCTTACACAGAGATTCAAGATCTTCGGTCATGCTTCACACCCCATCAAGTGATCATAGACCGTTAGATCTGGTTCAGTTACAGTAATAGAATCAACTATCTCAAACGGTTCGATCATAGGGTTGAAATTCTGGAATAAGAACAATCTCAGGGTGTCGTATCCTGGTACAATTCCATTTTCAGTCAGGTGATCAATAGCGTGAATCAACCCTTCAGGAGAAGTAGACTTAATGAGTTTCAATATTTCAATGAATTCAAGAGGAGAGTCAAGATAATATTCCTGGTACAAGTTCTGAATCTTCTCATGCATCTGGGTCCGAACTTTTGAATGTCTGAGAGAACCAGGTTTCTTTTCTAAGGTTCTCAGGTAGTGAGTGATCTCCAGCGAATATTTCTCTTTTCCGTATAATCGCTGATGTGTAGCAATTACTATTTCTCCATCAGTAAGATTTATCTTGTTTGGATAAATCTTCAGAGCGATATACCGGGAACGGTAGGTATCAGGTACGGAGTAGTAATGATTTTCAAAACAAACCAGTGAATACTTGGAAATCTTTGCTCTTCTTGTGGAATAGTTCGAATATTCCAGATTTGGTAATGGTTTCATCCTCTCCTTTTCTATTATCAATCCTTCAACAGGAGGCAATTCACGGCGGAATACATGATTTTTGTTAATCTGGTTTAGAGTTTCTATTAGCCAGTCTTGGGCTTCTGAAAATGATTCAAATGAATTTCGTTCACTAAATGCTTGGGAACGAACGTATCCTACACTTTCCTCATCTGTCCCTTTTTCATTGGGTGATCTGATGTTACAGACATCGTATGAGAATCCATAGTGGCATGCAAATCGGATAAAAGAGTCTTGAAAAACTTTCCGATGATAATTATAGACTGCTAGTAAATTGTCATAAAAGATAATTTCAGGAACACTACCAATTTCATTAAAAAACTGAATATGACAATCAAATACTTCCTGCTGACTCTCTTTTCGATAGAGTCTGGCAAACCTGTAGAGTGAATCAGTTAAAACCATCACTCCAAGATAAAACTTAGTCCAGACTCCCTGAATGTTTAGGTTCACATCACAAAAGTCAAATTCTGCCCGGTAACCAGGTTCTGGTTTCTGGAGAATAAAGACTTCACGACTCTTCTGATCATGTTTCCAGTCTTGTATGATTCGTTTAGTGGTTGTGTAACTAATCTGATATCCAGATTTAACTACATGATAATGAATCTGACGACCATTCATTCGCTGTTTTCGGGGACGATGTTCATTGGATTCAAGTAAGGAGTGGATCTGAGCAATGATCTCATCATTAACTATCCGGCGTGGTTGATGAATAGTCCGTAGTTCAGGTAAAATTTCTGTTCGTAAACCTTGGCGAACCTCATCCAATTGTCGTAGATACTTCTTTACGGTATTTCGGGATATGTGTAATTCTCTGGCGACTTGTGAATAAGAGCCATAAAGGCTGTATAACGTAGCCATTTGCTGCACATTTGTCATGTTTTTCACCTGCCTATCCCCCCTATTTACATAGGGAGGGAATTGATCTCAGTCTTTAAATAGGGCGGTCAAAAACGAATGAGCGCTGCTTATATACCACTGGTCAAGAATGAATGGGCGTATACACGCTTTTGAGTTCTTTAAATAAGAGTTCTATGATCCACCGGTATTTGTATAATTCGAAAATTTCATCCGGGGTTAATTTATCAGCAGAAAGGTTGGTTATGTATACATGCCACGTGGATGTTTTCTCATTCAAGAAACAAACAACTCTATAATCCTCAATTATGGGGATTTTATTACTCCGATTTTGGGCTTTTTCAATCTCAAATGAGCATATGAGATCATAAATCCCTTTTTTCGGTACATGCTTGAGAAAATCTGACAAAATAGAGTAGTTTTTATCATCTAATGATTTTTTAAACTTCTTTGATATCTGACCTGAAACAACAGATACTACTTGTGGCGTTGCATTTGTTTTTACCCGACTTACAAAAAACCCTCGATAATGATTTATTCGAGAAAAGATTTTTAGAGAGTAATATCCCAGATCGTTAATAATTAAAACGTCTTTCACTTCACATCCTATTCGAAGCATCTTTGAATCATGAACTCTTTCACCTGTGATCTCAACGGTTTTACCGAGTGGGCACGGGCGCTGTATACTGCATGAATTTTCAATCCTGCTGCATTGTCACGAGAACGAGTTGCAGGATAATCTCCAGCCAGTTTTTGACTTAAACGAATTATGCTACTATCCTGAATGAGAATGTCCTTGAATCTTGTGGCCTGATTTTTCAATTGTGCTGGACATTCCAAGATCATCTCATTTATGTAATGTTCAAGAAGAAAAGAGAGAAAATTGACCCTGCTTTGATTAAATCTCTTTTTAAAACTCTAAATAGTTATACTTTTAAAAATTTAGGATTCGCGTCAAAGTCAATGTATCTCCGGTAGATTTCTTCAAAAGTAGGGCGTCCATGACTACTTACTCCGAAAATGGCTCTTCGTCGTTTCATGTGGGTAAGTCAAGTTTAAGATTACCTTGACGAAGGTAGATCATCACCATAAAGTTATCATCATTTCGATATCCTCTAGCGTTTGCTTTAAGCGACTGAATCATACTATTCACTCCTTCAAGTAAACCATTGGAATATCGATCCTCAAAATAGGATATAATGCCTTTCCAGTGTTTTTTCATTGTTTTCGCTGCTTTGACTATGGACGGTAGTTTACTATGAGTTGCCCAAAAATACCATTTTTTAAATAGGCCTCTGCAGATTGTCTATCTTCCATTTTCCAGAATTCCTGAAGACTGAGTTTAATACTATATGCCCTTACTGTTTTCAAATTCATTTCTTTCAATCCCCCTAATTCCTTTAATTGCTTTTTGGTAAGAGATGACGGATTTTTAAGCCAGAGATACCTGGTATTTTTTAAAATTCTGGTAACTATTCAGGTAGTCGATATACCAAAAGTTGTTGTTAATAGTTCAAATACTAATTCAAATTTAATTTCGGCAACCATGGTACATTTTCGAATGCTAATATCAACCCGTCAATAACATTAACTCGATTCTTTCGAATAGTTGAGATATAACTTCTGATTAGCGCTATCGCTCTCCCTGTTGAAAAATCCCTAAATCCCCCGGAGATTTTCATTTTCACTTTCATCATCCGAATGTCCCGTTCAGCCAGGTTATTATCAAATGGTACGTTCAGATGAACTATGAACTTCAATATTCCTTCTCTCCATGTAACTAATCGTTCTAACAAGTTACGAGCAAAACTCCTTTTGATTCGTCCCCTCTTTTTCGTGTTTATCAATGGAGGCGGATTATCATTCAAACCTGCCTGTACTATTTCGTCATAAGTTGATTTTGTACTTGTAGTGACAATTTCCGGAATCAACACTCCATTATTGTGATACATCTCCTTTGCATTTTTGGCTTCTATAAGTAAGTCTATCAGTTCAGAAGCCCACTTTTGAGATGTTTCTTCCTCCACTCGTATAAGCTCACGGATGAGATGAGCACAACAAAAACTGTGCTCACAAGAATATGTGAGATATGGATTCCAGAAGTCATGAACACATATCCCATTATACTCCGGAAGGACACTGATATTATCTATTGCTTCTCTACCACGTTTTCTCTGAAGAGAATAATAGGTTAGATCAGGAGTACAAGTTACATGTAGCCAGTTTGTTTTCCCTTCCACTCTTACCCCTGTCTCATCAGTATGAATGACTCGTTCAGATTTTAAGCAGTTCAAAATATTGTTCTCAAATTTCTGCAGTTTTCCTGCTAAATTGTGGGTTAGATTCACTATTGTCCCAGGGCTGATGGAAAAACCAAATAAATCAGAACAGAGTTCAGTAACTCGTTCATAAGGGATGAGTTGATAGTGCACCAGATATGCAAGATGGGATTTTATTCTGGACCCATATTGAACTGATGTGACGACATTTTCTGGAAAATCACCTGATGTTATGCTTCCACAATGTGGACAACTAACGGTGAAACTTTGATGTTCGGTTACCTCAATTTCTGGTGGAGGAGGGAGATCAAATACCTGACGTTTTTCAACCCTTATTATCTTACCATTCTCTAAATTACTACCGCAACAAGAGCAAAGATCAGGTTTATGAACTTCAATATGATCTGGATTGGGGCTTTGTGTTAAAGTATTTCCCTGATGGCCTGGTTGTCCTCCACGTTTCTTCTTTTGGTTATCTCTCTTATCCCGGACTTTACGAACATATCCATCTGAAGACGGAGGTTTGCCACTATTTTTACTATTTAGATTTAGCCTGGACTCGAGTTCTTTGACTCTTGCTTCTAATTGGTCAATCCTTTCATGGAGATGAATAATGTATGCAATTACTTCAGGAGGACATTCAAGTATTTTGGCTTTGAGTTCTTCTGGAAAGTCCATTTGATAAAAAAAGGTTAATGCTCATTGTTAAAGGATCTTTCGGTGTAAATCAATTAATTCAAGGAGACAAGTGATATTTGAGGAGATAAAAATTTTAAGGATATGAGAGCGCTGAGACCCCCCTGAATAGTTACCATTTCCTTTTTTTATGTCATCATCACTTTTTGCAAGTGCTTGCATGGTCTCATGATTGGAAAGGATCTCTATGGTTTCAATAAGTGGTTCGAGTTCCTCTTTTGTTACCATGTGTTCTTCAATGGAGAGCAGCTTATGATATACTTCCTGGATAGTAACAGAACTCATTATTCGTATTATACTCTTCTTAAAGGAAGAACTTTTTGTTGGTTGGAATGTTAGGACACCTTTTGAAAGATATTTAAAGAATATTTTAATGATGATGATATCGGAAGTTATGTCAAGGCACACTACCCTCTAAAGCTGTAACCAGATTGATCCGGTTCATCCTAGGGGGTTCTTTTGTCCACTCATATTACATCCGTCCCAGAAAGTGGATCAATTTGTACCCAGAGCTGTCATAGGGATCCCGACCAAATCCTATCTCTATATAATCCCCGGACTTGGTATCAGTCACTAGAAGGGTGCTCGTAAAATGATCAACCAGTAATGGACATACAAAAAAATATTAAAAAACCCCTAAATCTATAAATATCAATAATTAGGTAGATTAAAATAATACAGAAATAATGTTTCCTCTTTACTATTATCAGGAAGATGTAAGGAATTAACCCTACCAGTTATAACCTGAACCATTCTCATATTACAAATCAGGGATATTTTTGATTTTTAATCAATATTTAATGGGAAAAATATTTCATTTTTCATGACATATGTTATCTCTTTAATTTGCCCTTATTTTCTGAAATAAAGCAAAATTTATATTCATATAAACGAATATTATCCATTCATGATCCGGAATGGGTATTATTCATCACTCAGGCAGAGATCCAGGACTCTCGGCCTATTGTCAAAACGCATTATGAGCTTGGATTTAGCAATTGGACCTGGTGTTTTTCCCAATAAATCCCGAAAAATGGCCCCTGATTTTGAAATACAGGCTATACGAGGGAAGAGATCTTCAGTTAAAGGTTTAATGCGGCAATTTTAGCGCTATTTTAAAAAAAAAGGGTTTATATGCGATATATTTGATATCAACGTTTTCGTATGTTAATGTCACAACGTACCCGCATAAACTGAATGCAAAGGACTTTAGAAATATGGAACCTATTTAGTCTCACCCTCTCACTATTAATTTATAAATCTGAAAGTCGTCATCGAAGAAGATCCAGAGGATGGCGGTTTTATTGTTAATTTACCTTCCCTTCCCGGTTGTCACTATGAGGGGGAGACCAAAGAATAAGCCCTCGTAAATATCAGGGATGCTTTGATGTTCTCAATGAATAGGCACAATAGAGTATGAGTGCCCGGGTTATGGAGATCACTGTTTAGATAAGCAAACTTCCGGTCATATCAGGATTGGCTGTAGTCAAAGTTTTTTCCAGATATGGGTTTATACCAGTTAAACCGGCAGCCATGTGATCATTGTATAACATGGCATGGATGTCACTCAGTCTATTTTCTTCTTGATCCAGAAAACGGTGGAACAAGAACGTTGCAACAAAGAGATTCTGGTCACGGTTATGTATTATTAACCTGCCGCCGACAGGAAAAGGACCAACGTATCCCTGTTCACCAGGAGAAATTACCGGATTCAGAAGATATTTTACACCCCGGATTAAAATTTATTGACAGATGGGAACACAAAAGGTATCTTTTCTCAATACCCTGGCCGGATTATTTTCCCGATCGCAAGCCAGGGAAATTTATCCTGCAAAAAGAAAACCCGGGAGAATCCCGGTCTATATTATCACCGGGTTCCTGGGATCAGGTAAAACCACGTGTATCAACAAGATTCTCAGCTCTACTGCCGGATTACGGTTTGGGGTGATCGTCAATGATTTCGGGTCCATCTGTATTGACAATAACCTGATAGAAGGGGCTGAAGACCAGGTTATTGCGCTAGAAAACGGGTGTATCTGTTGTTCACTAAGAAATAGCCTGTCAGAAACGGTAAAAACCCTCACAGACTCTGATTTTGGGCCGGATATCCTGGTGATCGAGGCATCAGGAGTGGCAGATCCTGCAGGAATCATAAGTCTTCTTGAAAGTGAAGAGTTAAAAAAGAAAGTAAAGATAGCAGGCGTTATCTGCCTGGTGGATTCAGAGGGAATTTCTTCGGTATCCTGGATCATGAGCCATCTTGTTAAAAAGCAGATAAGATCTGCTGACCTCATCCTTCTCAACAAGGTCGACCGTGTTTCAAAATCCAAACTGGCAGCCGCCAGGAAAGACTGGATACCCCCGGATATCCCATCACTGGAGACAGCATATGCAGCCATCCCGGTATCTTTGATCCTGGGGATAGCCCATACCGGAAGTTCTGAACATCTTTCTGCCGGGGAACATGCCGGTCACAATCACCATGAAGCCAGTGAACATGGATTTTCGACCATCTCATGGACCAATACTTCACCTATCCGTCTCTCCTGCCTTGGGGCAGTCATGAAAAACCTTCCGCCTACGGTAATCAGGGCAAAAGGACTGGCTTATAGCAGTGAATTTCCCCTGCAACAGGTTATTGTCCAGGTAGTGGGGAAAAGGGTCTCAATCACGAAAGGGCGGCCCTGGGCCCGGGGGCATCCATCAACTCAGCTCACCTTCATCGGGATCGGTGATGAGATTCAAAAAAGTGAAATCTGCACCAGGCTGGACTCATGTCTGGCATAGGCAGTAAGATCTGAATCCTGCTGAAATACATCTTTTATAGAATAAACTCTTTTAAATCCTCCCCCATTCACCAGTTAACTCTACCGGGTTTATCGCTTAAATGACAGAAAAATATCATGAAACCAGGTAGTGTATCATTTTTGATATGTTCAATTCATTCATGAACATATATTATATATTATATATATTATCATATCAAACACACGAACACATGAAAACAATTACTGTCCTTGAAAGTACCTACTTAAACCTCCTTTCACTCAAGGAAAACGATGATAATTTTTGCGATTTAATCGACCGGATTCTTTCAGAACGAACTCGTGACATTCGCCCTTTGCAGGTGGGCTCGCGACCACACATTGAGGAACCAAAAACCCTTACCTGATCAATTCGTCAGTCAGGTAGGCAACGGGTGTGATATTCCTCGATAATTCGTTTCTGGTTGACAACTGTTTTTATGAGGTACTGATGTGAGGTAAAACTGAATCCGGACCATACTTTTACTGACCGGTCTCATCAAATATTATTGATCCACGGGGAAGTGAGATCAAACCTTTTTAGGTAACCCGCCGCATGGTGAAATACGCTCCTTGGAGGGGTTTTGAATAAGTCTTCATGGCCGTTATTCTCCAGGAAATCCTTTGGATCCGCATTACCTGCTATAATTTCCTTTGCAGTCAAAGAAACTCGACTGGGACTAAAACGAACACAACGAATTATTTAAGCCATTTAATATTTCGATCAAACGGTTCGCGGAAGATCTATTTTACCAACTCAAATCTAATCAGGTCTTCTGAAATTACCTGGTTCTTGATTTTATTATCCTTTGTGTTCTAACATCATTTAACTATACAAACATATACTGTCGTATTTCAGACCCTGTCTGCTGGTCTATGCTGACTGAATCCTTATGAATTCTCACCGGAGCGGATCTTCCCGGCCGATGGAGATTATCAGACAAAGATGAGATATTCGGACCTGGAAGTAAATATGCCTCATACCCTCTCAAAGGCGTCGTTATTATTCCAGCGGTGAGAATTAGAGGTAATTCATTGCATTTGTCTGTGTTGGTATTTAACTTGAAAAAAAATGTAAAGCTAAAAAAAAAATACAAAATGCCAAAAAGTTTATACATTATGCAAAACAATTTGATCATGTGGGCACATGAAAAACCATAGTCTTCGATTAGGTTGCATCTTTGCGATCTGTATAATGGCCGGTGTCATCTGCATCGGTTTCGTGAACGGTAATACGGTTGGACAACCGTTTATCACTGTTGATCCGGTTGGTACAAAAGCGGTGGGTGATCTCGTGATCATTTCGGGAACAACCGATCTGGCAGAGGGGACGGACCTCTTCGTCCAGATAGAAAATGCGACTAATACTGGTGCAAAAGTACTCAAAGGAACTGGTGGCATCAATCGCTGGTCTGTTCCGGTCGATACCTTTGATATAAAACCCGGTGAGTATATAGTCAGAGTAACAGAAAATAAAGGCCAAAACAAGGAAAAAACTGCATTAGTATTTGGTGATACAACAAATACAACAAGACTCGTACTGACGGGGACATTTTTGGGGTCAGATACTCCGGTTTCAGGAGATAACCAGAGTAATGCCTACATCATACTTGATCCCATTAATACAAGGAACAAAGGCGAACAATTTCTTGTCACCGGCAGAACAAATCTTTCTGTCGGGACGGATATTCTCTGGGAAGTCAAACTTGCAAACATTGAGATGATGACAACAGGGGAAGCGACCGGTACTATGGCCAATTCCCAGGTGACAAAAGGGAAAGATAGTAACCGTGTATCATATGCACTTGATACGGTTATTCTCAACCCTGGAGATTATAACGTAACCGCATCTACTATCAGGGGAAAGATTTTTAGTAATGATATGGTGACGGGTCCTCTATCTGGCTCTACACTTTTCACCCTGAAATAAACCTCTTTTACTTCCTTTACCTCCTTTTACCCCTTTTGTAAAAATCAGGCTTCTATGATTATAATATCTATTAGTATCAACTGTTCAGTAATAAAGAAACTGAAGGATAAAAATTTATTACATCATGCACAAAAAACATTACATTGATCCCTTATGAAAAAGAAATACCTCACCTATATCGGAATTATCTCTGCGATAATACTCATTGGAATGTTCATCACGGTATTTTTTATTAAATCTCCTGTAATGCTTCTCATACCTGTTATAACCGTTGATCCTGTCACGGATCAGAATGTGGATGACAATAATTTTTTGGTTCTTACCGGAAAAACCAATCTTCCGGTACAAACCCAGATTTCCACTTACGTATACCCATTAAACGGGTCTTTATCTCTATATAATAAAACTGAAAAAATGGTAGCCAGAGGTGATATATGGATATCTGAGGGTAATGATGAATGGAATTTCTGGAGTGGTACGATTAATATCTCATCACTTAAGCCTTCAGAATATCTGGTTACGTTCAAAACAATCCGTTATGTTGACAATTTTACAAAAATTATCGAGAGCAGACCTGTTACATCCTTTCCATTTACCCTTGGTAATGATAATTGTACTGGTGTATGCATCCGGAAAAAAGATACAGTTATTAAACCTTTTATCCGGATTAACCCAATATCAGAAGGGACAGAATATATTGAGATAAATGGTATTACAAACCTTGTTCCCGGCACTCCCCTGGTATGGAAGATGGAAGAAAAAAACGGGACAAAAAATGTCGTTCCTGCACGTAACATGGGCAACAGCACTGTTACCCCGGGGATAGAAGGTATTAACAGGTGGTCGTTTCTGCCTGGGAACAAAACTATAAGCCCGGGATTGTACCTGATTACGATTACTACAGGGACAGGAGAGCAAATACAGAGCAACAGTACGGGAAATGTATCAGATTTCATGGAATTTAATTATACCGGGCAGCGTGTCCCGGAGGTTATCGATGATGAAAGGAGAACCGGAGCAGGGAACAATACTTCGGTATACTTTACCATTGATACTCTCCCTGAAATGCATATAAATAATAAATATGTAATATCAGGAACAACGAACCTTCCCCCGGGAGAATTACTTTTTTTCCAGGTCATCCCCTACAACATGATGCAGAACTATAACTTTTCCTTTAATCCCCGGGATAAATCCGAAAGGGGAAATTTCTCTGGCATTGCCGGATGTGTTGATGTGATTAACGGTAAAGGGAGAGAAAATTTCTGGGCCTTCGAGATGGACACATATTTCCTGCAACCTGGAAAATATGAGGTAAATATCAGTAATATGGAATCCGAACCGACATCATATCAGGAAATACCAGGTATCGTTTCATATTCAAAAGAGTTCATGTTACATGGTGATCCTGATGAAATATAATACATTCCTGATTTTATCTGTTTTAACCTCATGCCTGGTAGCTTCATTGATCGGTTGGTCAATCGCAACCGGTTATCTGATAATCCCGGTTATAGCGATCCCCCTGGGCGTTATGGTTATTCTGGCATGCCGGCAAAATGTGGATGTAGTACTCAGGGACGACCGCATAAGGGAAATTCACTCTCTTGCTGCTCTAAGGACACTGGAGATATATGTAATTCTCGGAGCCATCTGTGCGGTAATTTTATACTCATATATCATCAGCGATCCGCTTTTTCCCACGATTACAGGGAGATCCATCCTAAATGATAATGGAACGAGATCCATGGAAATCACAATGTACGAGCCGGGATTTCCGGGAAATCCTGAACATATTATACGTTCAACAAATATACACAATGTCGATGCCATGAACGAGTTTGAAGCGATGGAATACAGTGAGTTCAGACGGGAAAGTTTCCTGGATAATGAGCGTAAGGGTCTTGTAGGAATAACACTCGCTTGTGGAATAATCTCTCAGTTGGTACTCTTCGGGGGATTTATTCTATATTACAGCAGAAAATACTAATATTCAGGTGTACATGAAAAACCGGATAAAAGTGCTCAGAGCTGAGTGTGATATGACTCAGGAAGCACTTGCCCAGTTGATAGGCGTTACCCGTAATACTATAATTTCAATTGAAAAAGACAAGTACTGCCCCTCCATGAAGATCGGGTTTCGTATCGCACGGGTTTTCGGAGTAGGGATTGAAGATGTCTTTGCCTATGAAGAAGAGAAAGATGGTCCTGCTTGTGATGATAATTAACCTGCCAGTTCTCTTCCCTGCCCTAAAGTATCTTAAAATGATGAACCCGTATCTTTCTGGTCAATGGATTACATCTCCTCATCATCTTCAAAACAGAAGAGATCTTCAATTGTAATGTTGAAGATTTTTGCCATGCGGTAAGCGATATCTATTGAGGGATTATATTTCCCTCTTTCTATTGTATTCACGGTTTTCCTTGTCACTCCAATCATCCGGGCGAGTTCTTCCTGGGTTAGTGCATGTATCGCCCGGTAGATTCTGATCTTATTCTTCATCCAGTTTCAGTCCTCGAACTTTCTGCCATAATACCTGGTAAATATTGCATAGAATCCTGCAAGAAGAATGGTGATAAAACCACAGGCTACACCGAAATATAGGGGTCCTTCTCTGACCCGTGCCCCTTTCAGGAATATCTGTTCAAGGGAGAAGATTTCATCACCGGTAATATTACGAGGATCTGATATCCTTACATCTTCAGAATAAATCTCATGACCTGCAGGATAAAACTGGTGAAACCTGATCATCATGGTTCCATCATCAAAAGTGTTTGCACCTGTTCCCCAACCACCGGAAAAGTAAAAAGTGAGGGCTGCGGCAAAGATCAGTGAGGTAATGACAATGGTTAGTCCCAGAGATGTTCTCGCCGCCTTTCCGCTTATCTCCTCTGAAAGTGCGTCTGTCATCACTTCTCCTATCTGGCGGTATACAATGCATGTGAAAAGAATCGCAGAGGTTATGATAATGCCTATAACCAGGAGGTTTCCTGATACTATTCCGAAACCAAGTGCCAGAGTCAGAATCACACTGATCATGATTAGAATCAGATAGTAATCCTTCTTACGGATCTGTTTCATATCCTATATGTTACTCTTTTAGAGTAAAAAACTTCCCATATAGTAACCATATGGTTACATATTAGATCATTACCCTTGATTTTTCCATTGCAATATTCTCGGTTTTTACGGTAATTGGGCGTTTATTTTGTGATACGGTATTGCTGATAAGGTAGTGGAATTTCTTGCACTGTTTTATCAATTCGTTGCCGGAGTCTGACATTATTACTGTGGAGAATTGTAGCGATTAAGAATCGCCTGTGGATGTCCAGTCCAGCAGTAATGTGTAGTCTTCGGTATAATATCTACAATAAATTGAGGGTAGTTAGAGAATTACCTGACCGGTTAATTTTGCATTTGCGATCTGTGTCGCAGTCCGGCCTATAATAGCGATTCGGGGTAGTTTAGGGACGAGATCACAGTCTCAAAATTTAAACAACGTGCACTACCGAAAATAGTTTAGATGTAAAATATTTCTGTATTTCATCGTCAAGCCTGAAGTGAAGCCTTCTAGGCGTTTGTCAGAATACATACTCCGTCAACTAAAAACAAATTTATCTGATAGATCCTTAAATTTGATAGGTAAATTTCATGACTAAAATCAACATAGGAAAGAACACCTTTGTCTTTCCGATGCCGGTAACACTTCTTGGGACAATGGTAGAAGGAAAGCCGAATTTCATGACCCTTGGATGGGTAACCCGTGTAAATGCAAATCCCCCCATGATAGGATGCGGAGTCGGAACCAACCACTTTACAAACAGGGGAATACTGGAGAATAAAACCTTCAGTATAAACTTTCCTACGGCAGACCAGATCGAAATAACTGATTTTTGTGGAATCACATCCGGAAAAAATGAAGATAAAGGGGAATTATTTGATGTATTTTATGGTGAACTAAAGACTGCACCGATGATCTCTGAATGTTCCCTCTCCCTTGAATGCAGACTAATTAATGTCGTTGAGAATCCAACCAATAATTTCTACATCGGAGAGATTGTTGGATCCTATACTGAAGAAAAATATCTTACAAAAGGCAAACCGGATATCACCCTGATGAATCCGTTACTTCTTACAATGCCGGATAACCGGTACTGGACCGTGGGAACATATGCAGGAGATGCCTGGAGTATCGGAAAGAAACAGAAAAAAAGTTAATTTCTTATCTCAAAAATCTCCCTGAAGGATCCGATTTCGGGAGAGTTCCTGATGAAGTGATGGAGCAGATAAGACGGGAGAACGGGGAACTCCTGGGTACTGCCAAAGAATTATCCGGGTTCCCCGAGCCTGGGTAACATTGAGACGAGAAGCAGCGAATATAAAGATCGGAATTCGTGATACCGGGGCGTTTCGGGAATTCGATCAGATTGAGTAATGGGGGTCTTGGTTTTATGGGATTATCAGGGAAGATGAAGATCTCAGGCTTTCATAACCGGTCATAGAAGAGATCGGGATGCGAGTGAGGGTTAAAATATTTCTCGCAGAAAACCAGTGGATACAATTGACAGAAAAGTAATCCGGCTGCTTTAGTGTCTGAATGATACAATTATGGGTGTGAGAGACGATCTCCTGTGATACCGTCTTTTCCAGGTCTTTAGAAAATTAAGCAAGTTCTTCCTTGGGAATTATCCCTTTTTTACCATTTCCAAAAAAATCCCAGATTCTCTTATATCCGTACAGAGTAGGAGAATACTCGGTATTTACAAGGATAAAGGGGATAATGGTCCCTGAAAATCCAGTATCAATGGTGAGAAATATAGGGATTATTTATCATCCTGGATTTGATGACCTGTTTTCATTTTTTTTGAGTAGGTTTATGGGTATGCCAAAAAAATGAGAACAGGCTGTAAAAACCAGGATAATTCTGTTGTAGCGATTATCTACAGGAAAGAAATATACGCATACAAAATTTCAGAGAGACCACAGAAGAGAGCAGGAAGAGATGGGATGAAAATACAGATTACTGGGATAAGAGAATGGGTAGATGAGTCCAACGATTTTCATCGGTTGGTTGTAAGGCCTGTAACTGAAGAGATCCTTGATATAAGTGAAGGCAACCTGATCCTGGGCATTGCCTATGGAACAGGCAATTTTTCAAAGAGGCTGGCTGAAAAGGGAGCATGGGTTATTGCTTTTGATTACTGTAATGTCATGATTACTCATGCAAAATATCGGAGAGCCCAATTTCTGGACAAAATCTCATTTTATACCTGTGATGCAACTGACGAGGCAGAGCTCCTATCCATAAAGCAGGAGAGAGCGTTTGATAAAGCAGTATCAAACGGCAATCATGGACATTTCTGATATAAGCCAGTTATTTAGGATTGTTTATGAAATGTTTAAACCAGGAGGGATTTTTGTGTTCTCAACCTTTCACCCTTGCCATATAAATCCTGACAAGTTATATCTGACCCCCGGTATTTTTGAAGGGGAAGCGATCAGGGGACAGCCAGTACTCCAGTATTATTATCACAGATACCTACAGGATATTTTAAGCACTAGTTTTGAAGCGGGTTTTGTCATGGACAGGTTTTATGAAAAACCTGATGGAGATAAAGAATTCCCGTTTATTATTATTGTCCGGCTTAAAAAATAAAAAAAAACTTTATTGAGGTTTTGCCTCATACCTGATTATAAAATCTCTCCAATGTGAGAGAAGTAGGGTTGTTGCCTGATAATTTAAGTTATCAATGATAATATTATAATATATCACTAAATAGTGACACATATCATTGATAACTTTAAATATATATCACCAGCTATTGATATATGTGAAAGACTCTATGCTTGAATCAGAGTCAGACAAAATTGTAAGTTATATTATCCATTCTCTTAATCTCCCTCAAAATTCTGTTAGGGTAAGCCATGAAGTTCTTATTTCTCCTGACTATCCGATTCGTATAGATATAATGATAGAAGAGAATCAACACAGATATTATGTTGAAATAAAAAAAAGGCTAACTCTCCAGGCCTTAGAACAGGTAACTCTGCAGCAAGCTCTTTTGAAAAATGAGATTCCTCCGGGCATGGCAACTTTTATTATTGCAACACCAATTATTCCGGAAGTATTTCATGAACTGGCGTATAAAACCGGAATAAATCTAATTAAACTACCCCACAATCTTATTGTTTCAGATAAAAACAAAATTAGTACTTCTAAAACCAAACTCACCGCAGATAAATCATGGAGAGTCGTCACCAGGCTTCTTAAGGAAAAGACCATATCAATAAGGCAAATTGCACTTCAAGAAGGCATTTCTTACGGTCTTTCCCATAAGGTTGTCAGGGAATTATTAGATTCCCATATTGCAACAAAAGATGAATATTACATCAGAATATCTGATGTTTCTTCTTTGTTGAACATTGTTGCTTGGGAAAGAAGTCTAAAAAAATTAAAAATCGATGAGTTTTGGCTTCCTCATGAAAATGCTCATACTGCGGCAAGGGAGATTACTCATGTTAGTGAGGATCAAAAGATACCCTTTGCATGCAATTCATTTACTGCTGCAGGTATTTATACCGGGTATGCAGTGAAACATAATGAAGTGCATTTCTATCTGAACAAAGAACATCTATCATTTTTTAAAAGTAATTACGGGGAACCATCCGGATCTGTGAAAGCTGTAGTATATCATCCAGATCGGGATATACTGTTTCAATCCCGTATAATTGAAGGGATACAAGTTACTTCTCCTGGTCAGACACTCCTTGATATTGCAGGAATGGGATATTCCGGAATTAATCTTGCAAAACAGATGGTGGAGATCTTTGACCATCTATAAACCAACTCCCACTATTATTTCCGAGTCTTTGGAAGTACTTCAATATATTAGTCGATGGATAGGGAAACATGGATCGACAGGATCATCCAATCTTCCGGTTTTGATTGGGGGATGGGCAGTTCATGTGTATAATCCCTGGTTTGGATCAATGGATATTGATCTTGTTACAAGTAACCGGACAAGGCAAAGTTTAAAGCATTATCTTAAAAAGGAACAGAGTATTATTGATTATAGGTTACCATATGCCACTCATGGAAGCACGGTTAGAAAGGTATCGTCTGAAGGACAATCGATTTTAATTGATTTTACGACCTATGAAAGACTTCATCACTTTGAGGGTTCAGATCAATCACTTTCTTTTTCTATTCTGAAAGAAAATACCGAAATCCAAATGGTGAATGATGAGATATCATTTAGAGTTCCAAACCGTTCTGTTCTTCTGATCCTGAAACTCAAGACAGCCTGGGATCGCCATTTCCGTATAATGAATCAGACATCACATGATATTGAATGGGAACGGGGAAAACTCCTAAAAGATTATGGTGATATCATTGCCCTTCTGGACCCGCAAAGAGGGGGAAGAGGAGTTTTGATAGAGATTGTCGGATTATATCTTGCCAGGTATGAATTTCTGAAAGAATGTTTCTTCCGGTTGATTAACTCATATGACTCATTTGATTTTTACGGAAGAATGACTCCGGTACTAGGAAAAGAGGTTATCCAGAACCTGCTTGAAATGATTGGATGAATCAGATAAGGAGACTCCTCTCAAAACTAATTTTTTACATGAGAGTTATCATTCTATTCGATGCAAATATTATGCACTGTTACAAAGGATTGTAATATGAATCATGAAAATTCAAGAGAAAATTTTCTTCATTTATTCGATAATGAACCTGATGTTGAAGCATATGTGGTACATACAACTCAAAAATTTCAAACGTCCCCACATCAGCAAAAGACATTTTCTTTTTCGGGAACACCTATAGAGACAATTTCTATTCTCATGTACTCCCTGGGACTGATCCATTATACAATTCTTCTTTTTTCAGAACAAATTTTACCCAAATTAAAAAATCCTCATCCAATTGTCGTGATCAATCCGGAAGCACTTGCAGAAGAGTTGGTGAATAAAATAGAACGGTTTGAAAAGATTGATCATGCACTCTTTCATGCTGATGCAGGAGCCATAAAAAGAGATACCCGGGATTTTCTGACTGAACTATACAAGGGAGATAATTCCCGGGAATCTCTCTGCAAGGTGATTGTGCAATATGTGTATGCCCTTCTTTCCAGCCACGGGTGGGAAGTTGATTTCGAACTTTTGTGTTACATCGTTGATCACGAACTCCTGAAATATCAGACATAAGTCTGAAACCATGTATCCGGGAGTCATAGTGGTTCAATCCTGTGATAGCCAGGGATAGAAAAGAGGATGTTATGATTTGAGTGAATGGAAGAGATCTGATACTTCCTTTTCGCTCATTCCAAGGATACTGGCTGTTCCGTATATGAGTTCCTGATCTCTGGTGGTATGGTAGAGTCTGGCGATACTTGAGAGAATGATGCTGAGCATTTCCTGGTCATCAAATCCGTTTATACATTCTAGGGCCTTAAAATAATTTGTCCGGATATTTTCAAAATCCCTCTTCTCTTCTGCAATCCTCCCCAACTGGTGATATGTTCTTGCCTGGTTATACCTATCGTTGAATTCTTCGCATATCTCCAGTGCTTTCCTGTAATTCCGTTCCGCTTCTTCCAAATCCCTCTTCTCCTGATACACCCAGCCCAACTGGTGATATGTTCTTGCCTGGTTATACCTATCGTTGAATTCTTCGCATATCTCCAGTGCTTTCCTGTAATTCCGTTCCGCTTCTTCCAAATCCCTCTTCTCTTCTGCAATCCTCCCCAACTGGTGATATGTAGAAGCCTGGTTATACCTATCGTTGAATTCTTCGCATATCTCCAGTGCTTTCCTGTAATTCCGTTCCGCTTCTTCCAAATCCCTCTTCTCCAGAAATACTGAGCCCAACTGGTGATATGTTCTTGCCTGGTTATACCTATCGTTGAATTCTTCGCATATCTCCAGTGCTTTCCTGTAATTCCGTTCCGCTTCTTCCAAATCCCTCTTCTCCTGATACACCCGGCCCAACTGGTGATATGTAGAAGCCTGGTTATACCTATCGTTGAATTCTTCGCATATCTCCAGTGCCTTCTTGTAATTCCGTTCCGCTTCTTCCAAATCCCTCTTCTCCAGAAATACTGAGCCCAACTGGTGATATGTTCTTGCCTGGTTATACCTATCGTTGAATTCTTCGCATATCTCCAGTGCTTTCCTGTAAT
>Ga0209340_1001246_pt1 | contig 19476 bp, 13 predicted proteins | sample EPASupsiteSAE323_FD_187266 | JGI IMG/M metagenome (GOLD analysis project Ga0209340, IMG submission 187266) | Bioremediated contaminated groundwater from EPA Superfund site, New Mexico - Sample SAE3-23 (SPAdes) (version 2) | ecosystem: Environmental > Aquatic > Deep subsurface > Groundwater >... | reverse complement strand
GCATGGGTTCCCAATTTTATTATTATTGCAACAATTTACAGCCTTATAAAATATAAAGAACTTTAATTATAAAGACAGTGATTCTGCTTCTTTTTCCCACTCTTCCTGATTAATTTTGCAAGCATGACTCCAAAATTTTTCTATAGTGTAATATTGTCTTTCTTCTTTATGCATAATATGCACTACAATATCGCCATAATCCAATAAATGCCATCTGTTTTTTAAGTCTTTTTCAACACCTTTAGGTTTTATTCCAAAAACATCCTCAATAGTATCTTCCACGTAGCCAAAAAGCGATTTTACCTGAGTAGTTGTATCTGCACTGCAAATCACAAAATAATCAGCAATTGTCGAAACATTTCGAATATTCAAAATCGTAATATCTTTAGCAAGCTTATTATCAAGAATTTTAGCTATCGCACATGCCATTTGATAAATATTTTCATTTGTCAATGAGAATTCTCCTTTTCATAAAATTAATAAAATTAGGAATAACGTATTTTATTAAAGTATATAAGCGAAACAACGCTTTGCATACTCTTCAAATTTTAAATATTATACCCGTATGTTCACTATGTTATTATACCGCCAACACCTAAAACTAGTAGCTTAACTATAGCAACGACATTGGTTAGCTGTGTTATTCTAAAATCTTTATGCTTTACATAGAATGTAAAAAAGTAAAGGGATAGGAGAAAAAAATGTTAACACAATTAAATTTTCAAGCACCGTCAACTGAATTAAAAAAATTAAGCAATATATGGCTATTAGTATCAGGATTTACATGCAACTTAAAATGCAAACATTGTTATTTAAGCTGTAGTCAGACAAACAAAACAAGAAATTTTCTTAATCTGGACAAAATTAAAACCGCACTCGAAGGAATAGACAAAACCCAGCTTGAAGAAATTTATTTATATGGGGGAGAACCCTTTCTTAACCGTGATATTAACAACATAATAAGATATTGTTTAAAAATTACAAATGTAACAATGGTTACAAACGGAACTTTAATTAATGATAAAAAAGCCAAATTTTTAAGACAAATTGAACAGGACCATGATTATGAACTTATTTTCCGAATAAGTTTAGAACATTATACGGAATCTAAAAATGATGAAATCAGAGGAAAAGGTTCATTCAAAAAAATAATGTCCGGCATAGAAAACCTTGTGAATTATGGGTTTAACCCTATAATTTCTGCGGTAAATATATGGGATGAAGATGAAAAAAGCTTAAAAGATGGTTTTTTGAATTTATTATCAAAACTTGATTTTCAACCAACAGATATAAATGTCAAAATAATTCCTGTGATTAAAACCGGTGAATATGAAAAAAATTATTCTTCTTATAAAGAAGACGATATAGTTACTCAAGAAGGCGTTAAGAATTGCAATAAAGACTTGTTTGACTGCGCAAATTCACGGGTTATAACAGATAACGGGGTTTATGTATGTCCTGCCCTCTTGAATGATCCACGTGGACGAGTAGGCAAAACTCTTTCTGAATCAGCTAAAAAGTTTTATTTAGAACCCAACATTTGCTATTCATGCCAAACAAGCAACAAAAATATGTTTACTAACAATTGGAATTTATAAATTAAGCCTGAAAAATTATCTTATAGATCCGGGTTCTGTAGTATTTGCGTCTATCGCATTTGGATCTGTATTTAATTTTACATAAATATTCAACGTCAAATCTGTTTTTATAAGTTCAGCATTTTGATTTTCTATCGGTGTTGAAGAAACATTTTTTATGACAACAAGATAATTCATAAGATAAATCTCATTTAATGCATTTTGTATAGCTTCAAACGTACTTTCTATTGATAAATTCAGACTCAATACACTGTAATCAGTTGAATTTGTGCCGGAATCGTCTTTTAATTCCTCTGTAGTAAAATTTATTTGATTTATTCTGTTATTTCCGGTTTCTTTAATTATTTTGATAATTTCCTGAACAAGTTCAACTGATGCAGATTCAGTATCCATCCCCGCATAAGGTGCTTTATAAATGTTTATAGGTAAATTCTTTTTGGTTTTTTGTGATTCGGGAGATAGCATAAACCTTTCCCGTTCTTGATATCCCTGTAGTTCGGCTTTCTTTTGATTAAGTTTTGCCATATTATCGCCAAGCTGTATTATAGCAGGCTGAACAAACTGTTTTATGCCAAAAAAGATTATTAAAACGAGTACAACCGTAAATAAACCGGCATCTTTGTCATAATTGTTTTTTACAACATTTATTATTTTTTTATAGTCTAATTTTTTTAAATTATTAAAATCCATTTTTTATACTCATAATTTTAGTGTCCTAAATTTATATTTTTAGAAAGATCCGATATGTTTGGTATAAATCCTTTTGTTTGTGCTGTAGTTTTATCATCTTCCTTTTTAACTTCTATTGGATTTCCAAAATCAAATTCATAATATTTTGGACCGGCTATAGAAGCAATTGAAGTTCCTACAGCTCCCGCAGAAGGAGGCGGCGGAAGCATAGAAGATCCATTTTGTTGTGGTTGCCCATTATTCATATAAGGATCTTGCGATTGCCCCGGTTGCATATTAGGGTTATTTCCTGTTGGATTAACGCTTACATCCGGTGTATTATTTTCTAAACCCGATGTTTCTCCGACAACTTTTATTGATTTAATTTTTAAATTATTAAATTTTGAAACACTTAAAAGATTTTCATAATATCTGACTATATCTTCAATACTATATGCTTTGCCCTGAATACTTGCATTTAAATCTTCATCTATAGCTATTGAAGTAATCCATACTTTTTCAGGAATAACAGCACTAACCGCGTCATATGAAGTTATAATTTTTTCGTTATTTGTAAAGCCTGTTTGAACAACATCAAACAAATTAAATACTTTTGTTTGAGGTTTATCAAATTTTTCCTGATATTGACTGCATTTTACATATACCTGTTTATATTGGTCATCAAGAGAAGCATTAATAGGCAAGGCTATTAAACTTATTGCCGTAATTAACAAAAAGGCTACTGTAATTAAACCAAGCAAAATAACATGAAGGGGATTCCCTGCAATACCAAGACTTGCCAGAAAGCCCGGCATTTCTTCTTGCCCTTGAGATCCTAAAAAATTAAATCCGAATTTAACAGGTGCGTTTTTCCAGCAAGCTGCGCCTATAACTTCCGGGTTAATCGGTGAATGCTCCTTGTCAAGCGCAAAGACAAACAAAGGATCGCCTTTACAATAATTATTTTCTATTTTTATAACAGGACAATTAAAATCAAAACAAGCTGAAAGCTCTTTTGAATCAACAATTTTTGAATAATTAACAATCGCTAATGTTTCAACTTTAGTATCCTGTATTTTTTCCAGAAAACTTGCAGAAAGCGTTGGATATAAATCATCTGTTTCAATGGATTTTAAAGCTAACGGACTTTCTATAACATTTAAAACCTGGCTGCCTTTTAAAATTATTGCAGCATTACTGTTATTTTTTATTAAAAATACACACCAGCTTAAATTATTTTCAATACAATCATCTACCAGACCGGTAACAGAAAGACCTCTTATAAAAGCCGCATATGAAGTTTCAAGAGCTACAAGCTTTAGCCCTTGTCTTTTAAAGACATTCTCTATTTTTTCAACAAAATGTTTTTGCAGAGCCGAATAAATAATTGTATTAAGCTGATTTTCTTTGTCTATTGAAATAGTATTCCAGCTAACTACAGGCTCTGATTTTTTAAATAAATAATTTTTTTCGGTTTCCGAAATTAAAGCTGTTTGAACCTCTTCACTTTCAAGCTCTGTGGGAAGAGTTTTTATGTTAATAAAAATACTTGGTATCGTTAAAGTAATAGGAATATGCTGTGAAATATCGAATTTTTTTATAATATTTTGCAAAACCACTTCAAAATTTTCAATATTTACTTCCCTAAGAATAGAATCATATTCAAAATCCAACTTGCTATAATTAATTATTTCGCCCATATCATAGTCATACTCTACCATTTCCATAGTAGAAGACTGCGAAATAAAGATACCAATCCCTTTTTTCATACCAGGACTGATTTTATTAATTATTGTTTTCAAAAATTGCATTTAATTTAATAAATTCCTTTTTAAATCGGACATAATAATGAAAAGTTTACATTATGATATTTTATTTTACAATATAGAAAGCCTATTGAATGTACATTGAATACAGGATTTATATTTATATTATTTTATAAGGCAGATAAATACAAGTTTATGAACAAAATTAATATAATAGATAAAATTAAAAAGTTAAAACAGGAAAAAAATGCAGTTATATTGGCTCATTGCTACCAAAATATTGAAATTGATGATGTTGCCGATTTTGTCGGGGATTCTTTATATTTAAGCCAACAAGCAGCTAAAACTGATGCTGATATTATTATTTTTGCCGGTGTATATTTTATGGCGGAAACAGCAAAAATACTTTCTCCTCACAAAAAAGTCATCCTTCCCGTGCTGGAATCAGGTTGCCCTATGGCAGATATGATAAATACTGAACAGCTAAGAACTTTCAAATCACAATATCCTAATTCACCTGTTGTGTGTTATATAAATTCCACAGCAGAAGTTAAAGCCGAGTCTGATATTTGCTGTACAAGTGCTAATGCGGTTAAAATAGTTCAGTCATTGCCTGATAAAAGAATTTTATTTGTTCCCGACAAAGGGCTTGGGACTTATGTGGCCTCGCAAACCCCCGATAAAGAAATAATTTGCTATAGCGGGTTTTGTCCTATTCATATGAATATAAAACCTGAAGAAATTCTTGAGAAAAAGGTAAAATTCCCTGAAGCAGAAGTACTGGTTCACCCTGAATGCCATACAAATGTTATAGAACTTGCCGATTACGTCGGAAGCACCACGGGAATAATGAAAAGAGTAGAAGAAAGCAATGCGAAAATTTTTATAATTGCTACAGAAAAAGGAGTTGTTGATCGATTGCAAAGAGATTATCCTGAAAAAACATTTATTCTTGCTTCCTCAAAAGCTGTTTGCGAAAACATGAAGCGAACAACGCTTAATCATATATTAATTTCTCTTGAAACTGGTCGGCCTGAAATCTCTGTAGATAAAAATATTGCAGAAAAAGCTTTTCAATCTATTGATAAAATGCTTAAAAACTAAAAAAGAGATGATTTAAAAAATCATCTCTTTTTATATAATTTGTTGTTTAACTTGGTCCTCCTTTTGTATTTTTATTAACGTAAATTTGAAATTTTTTTGTACTCCTTTTTATATCATTCTCTCTCTAATGTGTGATAGTTAATCTGCTGTTAATTCGTTGTTATTAGCGGGTTATCACCCTCCTTTCAATGTTTTTCTTGTAATTATTTATATATATATAAAAACTAAAATTATTCAACAATTGCGTATATTATTTAAACAATTTACATTTCGGAAAACATGAAGAAATATTAAGAATGCTAAACTCTTTTCAAATAAGGTTATAAGATGATTTATTAATATTTCTTCATGTTTTTAAAAAATTTACAAAAAATAATCGTAAATTTTCTTTAAGTTTTTTTTGAAAAATTTTTCATGTTTACATGGCACAGGCATGGATTTCGAAGGATTAAACGGTTTATTAAGACTTGATAAGCATAAAAAAGCTTATTGGAAAATATTTCTTCCATGATTGATAATGAAAATATCTGTTTTAAACGCTGTAATCGCTAAAATAACAACGGTTTTAACCAAATTTAAATTAAAGTGTTTTGTAAAATTTTAATTCAAATATTAACCCAACATGGAAAATGTTTGTTTCACCTGCATCTCGAGGCATTATAAGAGTTCTTAATAAGTTATATCCTTTAACACAAAGGGTTCATGAAAAAACAAAAGAAAATAATTGTATTATATTTAAATAAGTTAGCGAAGGGGGTTTCCTAAAGGTTGATTATGTTTGAAGAAGTGAAATTCAATGGATAAATTTGCAGGATTAACAATTGATAAGCTTGAAGAAGCAAAGAAAAAAGCAATGAGTCATTGTTTAAACCTTGAATGTAAAAAAGAACAGCTGCAAATTCTTATTAAAAAATTAAGTACAATTTCGGGACAAAGACTGGATCTTTTTTCAAAAAGTCAGGGAAATAAAGATTTTTCCAGCAGTTTCGGGCTAAGAAAATCTTCTCTTTCAGATGAATTAAGGTTTGCAGAAGCAAATAAAAATATAATCGAAGTAGAAATTAAAAACGCAAAATATCAGTTAAAAGTAATAGAAAATTTAATGAAAAAATAGAGAGAAAATTTGATTTCTCTCTATTTTTTTTACAAAATATAAATCATGATTGTTAAAGAAAAATATTTTGCTCTTGAAACTATTAATAACAAAGCACCAGAAATTCTTCAAAATGCGAAAGCTATTGTAGAAAGAACAAAAATACAAAAATTTATCCCCCAAAACTCTGCACTTATTGTTATTGATATGCAAAAATATTTTTGCGAAGAGTCTTCTCATGCGTTTATCCCTTCTTCTTGTGCGATAATTCCTAAAATCAAGCTTCTTATTGAAAATTACAAAGCCCAAAACCTTACTGTAATTTTCACTCAACACATTAATACTCCTGAAAACAATAATATGATGGGCAAATGGTGGGGAAACATTCTTTCTTCAGACTCTCCCATTAGTGAAATAATTTCGGAGTTTAATACTGAAGATTCCTGCTTAATAACAAAATCCCAATACGATGCGTTTTATAATACCGATTTAGAAGGTTTTTTGAAAGAAAATAAAATTTCTCAGCTTGTAATAACGGGGGTAATGACAAATTTATGCTGTGAAACAACAGCAAGATCTGCCTTTGTAAGAGGATTTGAAACTTTTTTATGTGTAGATTCGACAGCTACATATAATGAAGCCCTCCATTCCGCTACTATGCTTAACTTAGCTCATGGATTTTCAGAATTAACTTTGTGTGAAGAACTTTGCAAGGAGTTAAATCGTGAATAAACCTAAAATTGCAATAATAGGAGCAGGACCTTCCGGAATTGCTTGTGCCATACAACTTAAAAGATGTGGCATAGAATCTTTTTTATTTGAAAAAAACAAAGTAGGCGGGCTTTTAAGAAACGCCAACCTTGTCGAAAATTATTTAGGCTTTGAATCAGGAATTTCGGGACAGGATTTAGTTGAAAAATTCAAAAAAAATCTGGAAAATTTGGAAATTGAACCAATTTTTACTGAAATAAAAAAGGTTTCTTTTTCAGAGGGTAATTTTCATATATTTGCCGACAATACTTTATACACCTCGGAAATTCTTGTTGTCGCCAGCGGAACTCAGCCTAAAATGCTTGATAATTTACAGGATAAAGTTTTTCATGAAATCGCAGATTTACCTAAAAAAAATTACTCTGGCAAGAAATTTGCTGTTATAGGCGCAGGTGATGCGGCTTTTGATTATGCTTTAAACCTTGTTAATAATTATGATGCTTTAGAAGTACTCATTTTAAACAGACGTAATAAAGCTAAATGCCTGCCTCTTTTAGAAAAAAGAGCAAAAGAAACAGGGAAAGTTAAACATCTTAAAAATATACGGGTTACAAATATCGAAAAAACGGTTTTATCCTATATCTCAGAGGAAAATAGCTTTAATATTGACGCAGATTATATTATATCTGCAATCGGCAGAGAACCCTGTCTCGGTTTTCTTGATGATAAACTGCTGAAAGACTCCACACTTCTTCAAAAAAAAGAACTGCTTTATTTTATTGGAGATGTAAAAAACGAAAATTACAGACAAACTTCCATTGCCTGCGGAGACGGAATTAAAACAGCTATGAAAATTCATAATACAAATTATTAAGAATCTTAATATAATTTCTTATTATCCAAAAAAAGATTGAATTCGAGTAGTAAAATCATTTATTCTAATTTATAAGAGGTTTATAATAAATTTGTTATAATGTTTAAGTTATATACAAATTTTTATTGTTGTGAGTCATTCTTTAGAGGGATCAAGCTATTATTATCGGAATTGAAAGCAAAAACAGGTGGTACGATAACGATGCTACAGTAAGTCTTGCTATCAGCATTTTAAGAAATGCTGATCTTGATAAGCAAATTTTAGCATCTCAAAAAATCATTGAAATTGCTAAATCCCATGATATTTTAGCAAAAAGTGTTTCGCCTTATGTAAGAACCTTTCGCAGAAGATGGTACGATGTCGATGAAGAACTTTGCATGGCGATGGAATATTTAAAAACAGCTTCTTTGGAAATTCAGAAAAAAATAGCTATTGATATAATTAACTTTATGTGTGAAATAGAACATTAAAGCTTTCGTTTTAACACTTTCGGATTTACCAATAAAAAAGATCGGTTTTACCCGATCTACAAACAGCTTATGAGTGAGAGTGGAATATGCACATTTATATATAACCAGAATTACTTTCATGAATATATTAGCTAATTTACTATTTGATAGAATAATCTAATTAAAAATTCTTAGCCTGTCGGGCTAAGAATTTTTGTTTCATTACCCGTTTCTCTAATGTTTTTGTCATATAATTTTAATTAAGCTACAAAAATTTATTTTTTAGCGTCTTGATTCCCCGAAATTAAAAGGATTTTTAAAATGACAGAAGAACAAAAAATCAATTATAAAGATACTTTAAACCTTCCTACAACTGACTTTAAAATGAAAGCCGATGCCAACGTCAGAGAAATTGATATTCAAAAATTCTGGGAAGATAATAAAATTTACGAAAAAAATCTCTCACAAAGAAACAAAACCAACAAATTTATTCTGCATGACGGTCCCCCTTACTTAAGTTCCGACAAAATCCATATAGGAACGGCATTAAATAAAATTTTAAAAGATATAGTCATTAAATACAAAGCTCAATCAGGTTTTTACAGCCCTTATGTGCCGGGATATGACGGACACGGACTTCCTATCGAAAATGCCGTTGTAAAATCCATTAAAGGCGGCAGAGAAGCAGTAACACCAACAGAACTCCGCAGACTATGCCGAGAATTTGCCTATAAAAACCTTAACGGACAAGAGCTAAACTTCAAAAGACTGGGTGTTTTAGGCAACTGGGATCACCCTTATATAACTATTGACGCTAAATTTGAAGCGGCTCAAATTAAAGTTTTCGGTGAAATGGCAAAAAGAGGCTATATTTATAAAGGATTAAAACCTGTTTACTGGTGTGCATGCTGCGAAACAGCACTTGCAGAAGCTGAGGTCGAATATGCTGACCATACTTCCCATAGTGTGTTTGTTAAATTCAAATTCGAAGGCGAAGAAGCCCAAAAAGCTTATTCGAAAGCAGGTATAACTTCAGATTCCCCACTTTATGCGGTTATTTGGACAACAACTCCGTGGACACTACCTGCAAACCTTGCTATATCCCTTCATCCTAAATTCGAATATGTTTTTGTCGAAAGAAATGGCGAAGTTTATATAATCGCTAAAGAACTTTTAGCCTCTGTTTCACAAAGCCTTAAATGGGAAGAAAATTCCTATCAAATAATCGGTTCTGTAGTCGGCGAAAAACTGGAACTTCTTGAAACAAAACATCCTTTTCTTGACAGAAAAAGCTTAATAATTCTTGGAGAACACGTTACTACCGAGGCCGGAACAGGTTTAGTCCATACAGCTCCGGGGCATGGTCTTGAAGATTACGAAGTCGGAAATAAATACAAAATCGGTGTGCTTTCCCCGCTCAACAACAAAGGCATCTTCACTGCCGAAGCCGGAAAATTTGAAGGAATGCCTTACTACAAAGCCAATGCAGAAATCATAAACGAACTTAAAGAAGTTGATGCACTGTTGGCTGATGCCGAAATTTCCCACAGTTACCCGCATTGCTGGAGATGCAAACATCCCGTAATTTACAGAGCAACCGAACAATGGTTTGTAAATGTCGCATCTTACAGAAATAAAGCACTTAAAGCAATAGATGAAGTTAACTGGATTCCTGCAAGCGGGCATCAAAGAATTTATAAAATGGTAGAATCCCGCTCCGACTGGTGTATAAGCAGGCAAAGAGCGTGGGGAGTTCCAATTCCTGTATTTTACTGTGATGATTGCGGCGAATCCATTATTAACGATGAAACTATAAACAACGTATCAGAAATTTTCGCAAAAGAATCATCCGATGCATGGACAAAATATTCCGCAAAAGAACTGCTTCCGACAGGATTTAAATGTCCAAAATGCAGCAGCCAAAACTTAAGAAAAGAAAAAGACATTATGGATGTCTGGTTTGACAGCGGTGTAACCCATTATTCAGTAGTTGACGCAAGAAAAGACGAGCTTGGGGAAACACCTGTTGAGCTTTATCTTGAAGGTTCCGACCAGCATAGAGGATGGTTCCAGTCTTCTCTCTTGACCAGCGTGGCTATTAAAGACAGAGCCCCTTACAAATCCGTACTAACTCACGGCTTTGTGCTTGCTGCCGACGGAAGAAAAATGAGCAAAAGCATGGGCAATGTTACTGACCCTCAAAAAATAGTCGGTAAATACGGTGCTGACGTTTTAAGACTCTGGACTGCAAGCGTTGACTATACAAATGACGTTAAAATCGGAGAAAACATAATACTTCAACTCGTTGAAGTATTTAAAAAAGTCCGAAACACAGCAAGATTTATTCTCGGAAATTTATATGATTTTAATCCTGCCGAAAACTCTGTTGAATACGATAAACTCAATGAAATAGATAAATACGCTCTTCATAAACTTCAAGTTCTCATTGAAAACGTAACAGAAGCGTTTGAAAATTATGAATTTTACAAATATTATCAGCTTATTCAGAATTTTGCGTCTGTTGATTTAAGCTCCCTGTACTTTGACATCATAAAAGACAGACTCTATACAGCAGGCAAAGATTCTCTTTCAAGACGTTCAAGCCAGACAGTGCTTTATGAAATCCTTCAAGCCCTCGTAAGAATGCTTGTTCCCGTAACACCGCACCTCGCAGAGGATATCTGGCATTTTGTAATTCCCGAACAAAAAGGTGACTTCGAAAGCGTATTGCTGACAGATTGGCCAAAAGTCAATCCACAGTTCAAAAACGAGGAAATTGTCGCTAAATGGGACAAAATTATTACACTTAGAGAAATCGTGACCAAAGCAATTGAGCCGGTAAGAGCCGAAAAGAAAATCGGAAGTTCTCTTGAAGCAGCTGTTTCAATAAAAGTAAACGATCCTGAAGTTGAGGCGATTTTGAGAACAATAGAAGACGAAATTGCGGGAGTATTTATAACCTCGCAAGCTACTCTTATCAGCGATTCGCAAGTGCCTCAAAATCTTTTAAATCAGCATGAAGAAGATGTTTATAAAATTTATGTAACTTCTGCGGTTGGAGAAAAATGCGACAGATGCTGGAAATTCTCGGAAACTCTTTCCTCCGGAATCTGCACGTGTTGTCAGGAAGCAATTTCTTAAAATATTTTTTTATAAAAGAAAGTACTTATTTTGTAAAAAATACTAGACGTTCAATTTGCATTGTAACTAAATGTAAAATTTACTGTGTTTTTTATTATTCATGGCAATTTTTTCTTTTAGCTGTTTTATATAGTTAGAGTCAGTTTATATGAGAATAAAAAATGCAGGTAATAAACTCTTCATTAATTGCTTTTAAACAAAATAAAGAGCAGCAGACTATTTCACAAAAGCCTGTTAGTCTTGCACAAGCCAATTCAAATACTGATTTTACTGCAAAAGCAATTCCAACTTCAGAAAATTACAAAGCATTTTTTACAACTAATTTATTTACAAATAAAACAAAAATTGGATTTGGAAAGTCGCTCGAAACTCATCTTGAGGGCTTAGGACCAAAATATGACTCTAAAAATCAAACAGCTTCTCTTAAAGTTTGGGCACCTAACGTATCTAAAATGGAATTGCAAATAATCAAAATTCCTAAACATTCTTCCCTGAGTTTAAAATATTATAATCCTAAAATACCTAATGGCTGTGAAGTAATTCCTATGCAAAAACAAGGGGATGTTTTTGCCTTACCAAACATAGATATTTCTAAACTGCCTCTTTCTAATTTTTCCGGTAAAAATGCAGACGTCACTAGAAATGACTATAAAGTTTTATACAGATTAAATATATCAGAAAGACCTAAAGAGTTTAGTCGCCATTCTTATGGACCGCTAAAAGATCCCAGAGGGGAATATTTACCGGAAGGAGCTCTAAATTGGAACGAATTTATCGACCATAATAATTTTGAATGGGGAGAACATGAAAAAGAATGGAATAAACCTGCTCCTAAAGGTGCTGTATTCAATGAAGCAGGAAGAATACAACTTGAGGGTAAGTCAATCGAAGAAAAAAACAAAGCACTTGCTTCTTTAAGAATATATGAATGTAATGTAGGTTTAATGACTAATGGCGGAACTTTTTATGATCTTTTAAAACCTGTATCATATAAGAAATTAATGGAAAAATTTAATGATAAAGGTGAAAGTCTTGATCTTAAAGTAAAAGAAGAGCTTAAAAATCTTGAAAGCCAAAAGAAACTTAATCCATTAAGTTTTATTAAAGCTCTTGGTTATAATGCAATAGAATTCATGCCGGTAAATCAATTTTCCGGAAATTTTGGTTGGGGATATGACAATTCAGACGTTTATGCCATACAACATTCTTATGGAGGACCTTCTGGTTTTAAAAATCTAATTAAAGAAGCTCATAAAGTAGGTCTAAATGTAATTCAAGATGAACAACACAACCATGAAGCTCCGGAAGGGCATGTATTAAGCGCTCTTGGGCCATATAGCGGTCATGCCGGAGAATTTGGCGGTTTGTTCAATCTTGATAATGCTGATCTTAATAATCATGATTGTGAAAAAGTAAGAGATCATTTTGTTGATGCAATAATCAAAACCCTAAAAAATTATCATGTTGACGGGATAAGATTTGATTATACAAAAGATCAAGGCTTAAATATGCCAAGACAGTATGCTGAAGAAATCTCTGCACATTTCCCTAATACAATTATAACCGCAGAAGACAACAGAGAAAGATTTGATATATCAAATCCTATTGAACCTGATGACCTTTATGTTGAAAGCGCTAAAACTGATGAATATAAGCCGCCAAGATGTGATGTGAATCATTCCAGATTAACACACATTGGATTAAATCAATGGAATACAGATTTTTCTCATACAACTGAAGCTCTGGCAATTGGAGAAGAAGTTATGGGACATGGACCTTCTTTAAATGCATTATCAAAACACTATAAAAACGGTTTTCGTAATTATGACAAACCTGTAGGAGATGCTAATACTGTTGAATTTGTATTAAGCCATGATGAAATAGGAAACCATAATAAAAACCTTATAGCTAAAATCGCTGCTAAAGATTTAAAGATTTTCGAAAAAACGAAAGGTGGCGGTTCTCAGGGAAATATAATTATTAATTCTTTAATAGATTCGTATCTAAAAAATAACAGAAAAGACATAATGTCTGATGAAGATCAACGCAAATTAAACTTAACTCAAACTATTAAATTTCAAGACTTTGATGCTGCCTATAAAAGAGCAGAATCAAGAAATAGACTTGCCCTAACAGAACTCCACATAAGACCGGGCGGACCTAAACTTTTATATGCAGGGGAAGAAAATGAACACAGCAGACTTACTTTTCATCTCGATCTTTCTCCTGAAACAGTAAGAAAAGAATCAAAAAAGAAAGGCTATGATGCAGGTTTCCCTACTCATATAGCATGTAAACTTGACAATTATAAAATAGATACCAAAAAAGTTAATCTTCTGACAAAATTGGCTGGTTTGGTAAAAGAAAATGAAGCATTAAGTTCAGGAAAAAGAGAATACGGAAAATTAATAAAAGATTATACTTACGAGAACGATCAAAATAAAGTTTATGAGGTTTTACGCACAAACAGTTCAAAAAATAATCAAATCTTTACCATTTTAAATTATGGAGATAAAGATTATAAACAATATGGAATTAAAATGACAAACAAAGGTGCTCAGCCAAATCCTTCCTGGAGACTTAGTAAAGGAACATGGGAAGTTGCATTAAACACTGAAGACAAAAAATACAGCAATAATTCAACACCTGAAGAACTTATAGCAAAAGAAGGAACTGTATTTACTACCGATGGAAATAACGAAATAATAATGCCATTGCCAAGAAATTCAGCTATTATTCTTAAGAAAATAAAATAAGAGTCTGTCTTGTTAAAATAATAAATAATTCAGAAATTTATTAAACCTTCTTAAAAATTATATCGTCATTTTTTAAATCCACAATTATATTGTCGCCTTCTCCAAACTCACCTTCAAGGATTTTTTTGGAAAGCGGATTTTCTATATCCTGACGAATTACTCTTTTAAGCGGTCTTGCCCCGTAAGCAGGATTATATCCTCTTGCTGCAAGGATTTCTTTCGCATCATCCGTAATTTCAATATTAATGTCTCTTTCTTTTAGAAGTTTTTTAAGGTTATTAACTTGAATATCAACGATTTCACAAAGTTGTTCAAGCGATAAGCCACTAAAGAAAACTATTTCATCAATTCTATTAAGAAATTCCGGTTTAAAATGCTGCTTCATTAACTCCATAACTCTATCTTTCACAGAATCCATACCGTTTCCGTGAGAAACCATCTGACTTAGAGTTCCTTCTAAGATAATATTGCTTCCAATATTGCTTGTCATAATTATAACGGTATTTTTGAAGTCAACAGTTCTGCCTTTTGAGTCAGTAAGCCGCCCATCATCAAGAATTTGAAGCATTATATTGAAAACATCACTATGCGCTTTTTCAATTTCATCAAAAAGCACTACGCTATAAGGTTTTCTACGAACCTGCTCCGTAAGCTGTCCCCCTTCTTCGTATCCGACATATCCGGGAGGTGCGCCAATAAGTCTTGCGACAGAATGCTTTTCCATGTATTCTGTCATGTCAATTCTTACAAGGGCATTTTCGTCATTAAACAAAAATCCTGCAAGTGCTTTGCCGAGTTCTGTTTTTCCAACACCTGTCGGCCCGAGAAAAATAAACGAACCTATCGGTCTGTTAGGATCTTTTAGCCCTGCTCTTGCTCTTCTTACAGCTTCCGAAACTGCTATAACGGCTTCATCCTGTCCGATAACTTTTTTATGAAGCTCATCCTCCATATGAAGAAGCTTTTTAAGTTCGCTCTCTATAAGCTTGCTGACGGGGATTCCTGTCCATTTTGCCACTACTTCGGCAATATCCTCTTCGTCAATTTCCTCTTTAAGCATGGAATTTTTAGCCTCACGTTTTGTGAGGAGGTCTTCTTCTGTTTTAATCTGTTTTTCAAGCTCAATAAGCTTTCCGTATTTTAATTCCGCTGCTTTTGCAAGATCCGCTTCTCTTTCAGCCCTTTCTATCTGTTGTTTTGTTGTTTCTATCTCCTCTTTTATTTTGCTGAATGAAGAAATCGCATTTTTTTCCGTTTCCCACTGCGATTTAAGAGAATCGACTTTTACTTGAAGTTCTTTAATTTGAAGATCAAGTTGAACGGTTTTTTCTTTTGAAACCTCGTCAGTTTCTTTTTTGAGAGCTTCTCTTTCAATTTCAAGCTGTGTTTTTTGCCTTTCAAGAGTATCAATTTCAGCCGGCATGCTGTCAATTTCTATCCTGAGCTTGGAAGAAGCTTCGTCTATAAGGTCAATAGCTTTATCGGGCAAAAATCTGTCTGTTATATACCTGTCAGAAAGTTTTGCCGCAGCTATAAGTGCGGAATCTTTTATTCTTACGCCATGATGAACTTCATAACGCTCTTTTAACCCCCTGAGAATACTTATAGTGTCTTCCACAGAAGGCTCATCAATCAATACAGGCTGAAATCTCCTTTCAAAGGCAGGGTCTTTCTCGATATATTTCCTGTACTCATTTATTGTTGTAGCACCGATACATCTTAGTTGACCTCTTGCAAGAAGCGGTTTCAAAATATTGCCTGCATCCATTGAACCTTCAGTTGCACCGGCCCCAATAACCGTATGCAGCTCATCAATGAACATAATAATCTCGCCTTCACTGCTTTCAACTTCTTTCAAAACAGCTTTAAGCCTCTCTTCAAATTCCCCACGGAATTTAGCACCTGCAACAAGTGAACCCATATCGAGAGAAATAAGTTTTGTGTTTTTTAAACCTTCCGGAACATCTTCTTTTACAATCCTTAACGCTAAACCTTCTGCTATAGCCGTTTTGCCCACCCCGGGTTCGCCTATTAAAACAGGATTGTTTTTTGTTCTTCTGTTCAAAACCTGTATAGTCCTTCTAATTTCTTCATCTCTGCCTATAACAGGGTCTAGTTTCCCTTTTCTGGCAAGTTCCGTCAAATCAATACTGTATTTTTCAAGAGCCTGATATTTATTCTCCGCATCAGGACTGTCAACTGAAGCCGAGCCTCTTATTTCTTTAAGAACTTTGTACAAAGCTTCTTTAGTAATGCCGTTATCATTCAAAATTTTTCCGCAATCAGTCGATCTGTTACTACTCATTGAAAGTAAAACATGCCCGAGGTCAATATAACTGTCTTTTAACCTTGTAGCCTCCTCTTCTGCCATATCAAAAAGGCTTTTAAGCTCCATGCTTATATAAATTTGTCCCGGAGCAGGAGGATAAGCTAATTTAGGTTTACTTGCGAGAATTTTTTCGGTTTGATCTTTAACCAAAGGAATATTAACCTTTAATTTATTAAAAACCGTTATTAAAAAACCTTTTTCGTCTTCTAACATTGCAAGAAGCAAATGTTCGGGCAAAAGCTGTCCGTTATTAAAACGCATCATTATATTTTGTGCAGCCATTACAGCATTTTGTGTCTGTTGAGTCAGTTTATTAAAATCTATCATTATTAAAATCCTCCTTACAACATTCCTCTCTATTTAACTATAATAATAACTTTATTTTAATCTACATAATTTTTAAATGGACTTATTTTAATATTTTTTTTATTTTTTAACCAAAAATCACAACATAAAAAAAAGAACGGTGGGCACCGTCCTTTTTTTATGAAGGCTTTTCTTTTTCTTACTCGGAACAAGTAATTTAAGTTGTTTTTTCTTATGCAAAGAATCTCTTGATTGCAGGATCGACCATTTTGCCGAATTTTTCTGATGCTGCTGTTGCGAATTTCATCATTACTTCATTTGCTTTTTGTTGTGCGGTAAGTTCTTTTTCTTTTGAAGCAAGACTTCTCTTTTCAGCTTCTTTTTGCTGCTTAACTTCATATAATCTGTAATATTCTTGCTCATCATAAGCCATTCTTCCGCGAATTTCCGATAAAACATTCTGCGCGTCAGGATTTCTGGAAGAACATGCTTCATACTCGAGATTTTTAAGTCCTCTTGCTGCGCTCTTAATACTGTCAAGATTTGTGTCAAGACCGGCTATAACTTTTCCTAATTCCGCACCCTGTTCTGTTATGTTTTTCAATTTAGCCGTTAAATTTGCGGCCTTGTCTTCGCAGTCGCTGGTCATCATACTGTACTGCATGTCCGCTGTAATACATGATACAAGTGACATAATCCTTGCTCCTTCCCAAATATATTTATTAGCCTTCTGTAAGATCACAATATATTTAATTGTGTTGCTATTATATTAAAAACAAAAGGATTTATATAATTGCTCCATAGTTCATGATAATCTTAAAAACCATGGTTTTTATCCTGAAACGCTTTTTCACAAGGGTTTTCACCTCTAATGTTTATTTTAAGGAACATATATTTAAAATATTTAGTAAATTTTTAATATATACAAAATAACTAAAAATTAAATGTTTAATTTTAAAAAATTATTTACAAAATGCTTAACATTCATTTACAAAACAAAGGATTTGTCATTCTGAGCGCAACGAAGAATCTATTCAATATGCAAATGGAGCAATAATCACAAAATGGACAGATTCTTCGGCTTTGCCTCAGAATGACATTAGATTGTTTTTTCTATAAAATACATATGCACTCTTCAAACTTCATAAAAAGAAAGAAAAAAGGATAATTTAAAATGCTAAAATCTCCCGGAGCCGTTGCCTTTCATATAGGTTCGCTAAATATTTACTGGTATGGAATAATAATTGCGCTGGCTTTTCTTGCAGGGCTTTTCATAACACTTGCCATAGCCCGTAAAGATTATCCTGAAGAAAAAACCAGGGAACATATAATTGATCTTTCCTCAATACTGCTTCTCGGAGGAATTTTCTTTGCCAGGCTTTATTATGTAATTTTTAACTGGAGTTATTACTCTCATCATTTATCTGAAAGTTTCATGACATGGAGAGGCGGACTTTCAATACACGGTGCAATTATTGGAAGTGTTTTAATAATTTATTTCTACACAAAACGCCATAACTTATCTTTACTTAAATATACGGATTTATTTGCCTACGGAATGATATTTGCACAAGCTATAGGAAGATGGGGAAACTTTTTTAACTCCGAAGCCTTCGGAAGTCCGACAAATTTGCCATGGAAATTATATATTCCCCCGTTTAACAGACCTCCTGAATATATAAACTTTGAGTATTTTCATCCGACTTTTTTATATGAATCTATCTGGAATATAATCGTATTCATAATATTAATAACTGTCATCAGAAAATACAAAAACAAAATAAACAAACACTTATTAGCCAAGAGCAATAATCAAGAAAAAAAAGAAAAAAACGGCTTAATAACATGCTCTTATCTTATTTTGTATTCTTTAGGAAGATTTATAATTGAAGGACTAAGAATAGACAACATTTATGTTATTTTCGGATTGCCTATTGCCCAATTCATAAGCATTATTTTATTTATCACAGGTATAACAGGACTTTATAAAATATTAAAACAGAAATAAATCCCTTATAAAAACTTAAAAAATTAGCCATGCGAGCAATAAAATATGATATTATTTAGTATTATTATTGTTTAAACTATTAAAATACACAAGACATCATAATAGTTTGTGTTATACTGTTTTAAATTCTTGTAAACAAGATTAATATAGCCTATTAGGGGATTTAATATGATTTGTCCTTTTTGCCGTAACGAAGACACAAAAGTTCTTGATTCCCGCTTATCCGAAAATGAAAACGCGGTGCGGCGGCGGCGCACTTGCCTGAAGTGCGGGTTTCGTTTTTCCACGCTGGAAGAAACTGAAATACTGGATCTCTCGGTTATAAAGCGCGATGGCCGCCACGAGGCTTACAGCCGTTCCAAGGTCGAAGGCGGGGTGCGGCGCGCCTTGGAAAAGCGGCCGGTTACCAAGCAAGAGTTTCGGTCTTTGATTGCCGATATTGAGCGCGACATCTACGTTTTAAACAAGCCGGAAATAAAAACTTCGGAAATCGGCGAGATAACAATGCGCCATCTGCAGAAGGTTGACAAAGTGGCTTATATCCGGTTTGCTTCGGTTTATAGGGCTTTTACTGATGTGTCTAATTTCCGCGAGGAAATCAGCAAATTAACCAAGGCCAAAAAATCAAAAACCTCGCTCCATCGTCGCCGGAGCGGCCCAATGAGAAATAAA
>Ga0209340_1001244_pt1 | contig 19499 bp, 21 predicted proteins | sample EPASupsiteSAE323_FD_187266 | JGI IMG/M metagenome (GOLD analysis project Ga0209340, IMG submission 187266) | Bioremediated contaminated groundwater from EPA Superfund site, New Mexico - Sample SAE3-23 (SPAdes) (version 2) | ecosystem: Environmental > Aquatic > Deep subsurface > Groundwater >... | reverse complement strand
GCGGTGTTTGAAATCAGAGGATAAGTAATTACCAAAAAAAATCAACAATACTTTTTGCTCATTCTCTGATAGAGATAATAATTGATCACCATTATTATAATCCTTTCAAATTACTCATAGAGTAAAAAACTCCAATAATCATGCATATAAAGAAATTGCATCATATTCAATATACTAGTATGAATCCCGATAATATTCCTGATAAACCTTCAGAGATTATAAGTCCTGACACTATTGAGATGGAACATGTTATCCAAGATTTGGAAAGAAAATCGGAGATTAACCGCACTATTCATGCTGAATATTGTAAAAGATACGAAATCGAGTCAATACTAATAGTTTTTTTTAGTATGTTTTTTTCAATCTGCATAGCATATTTTGGGATGGTCAAACCAAATAACATTCCTTTCATTCCTAATGATATTGAATCATATACTGCCCTTATTTCAGTTTTAGGTTTAGCAATATGTTTTTTTTCCCTATCTGATAGAATTTTTGGGATTAATGAGAAAAATAATATTTGTAAAAGTGCCATGTCATTAAATACAATATTCATCCGAGATACTCATCATTTTCGACATCATGTTTTAAAAAATATGAGCCAAGATGAAATTAAATCCATATTCACTGAGTTAAGAAGTAGATACAATATGATTTCAGTGTTATGCCCCACCCCTCTTATTTCTGATAAACAATTCCTTATAGCAAAACAAAAATACCTAATTAAAAGGGATATTAGTAAGGAACTGGATACAATTCATGATATGGATTTAAATAAATATTACTGGTCTCGATGGATGTATAATATCTGGTTTATTCTTTTTCTCATTGCGATAATTTTTCTACTTGTAAAAATCCATTTCATATAAAATATCAATTAAATCTAATATTTTTAAAAACGTCCAAGTATTGTGGGTTAATAGTAGCATACCGCCAAAAAATAATGTCAATGATTGGTATTGAATCACCACTTAACTTTGATAAATCAGAACATAACTCTTGAACATCATCATATCCTTCATTATTTGCAATCCTAACTAAATGACGATCAGGCTTCGCCACCGGAATTCCTATATTTTTTGCTAGGTGATAAGCAGTTATTGGGCCAATGTATGCGAATTCCTGCAATTTAATCAAAGGGTTCTGAATTATTTCGGTCTTGATATGAGTAAATCCTTCTTGAATGATTTTTTGGGCTGCATCAATAATTGCGATAATTTTTCTAGGATTGTTAAAGAAGCATAATGCTTCTTCTATACATTTTTCTTTATTGAGAAGAATTTGCATCGATGATTTCCAATTAAAGAAGCATTTTGAAATATTTTGAAAACAATTTTCTACAACTTTTGTTTTCATTCCAGAAGTCAGTATTACCCAACTTAGTTCTCTTAAAAAGTCAGATTCAGATACTGTATCGAAATTAATTGAATCCTGCCATAAAATTTCTTTAAGGTATCCCTCTTCAATTACAATTTTCTTAGCAAAATAATATTTTTGCAGTATTTCGCTCTTCGTCATATTTCCCCAATAAACTCTTCCCACTCAATTTTCGATCTTCCATTATCAGCCCGTTCAATTTTCTTATATATTTTTGTTAAAATATGACTGGCATGCATTCTTTTTTCTGAATTTTCCTTTCCTAGATAATCATCGACATAAAGACATTGGTTTGTTTTATCCCTGATTGGAGTTTTCACCAATTCAGATCCTTTTTGGAAAAAATATTTCAACATCGCTTTTGGAGTTTTTGATAATTCCGGAGGATATTTTTTAAATATTTCAATTGCAAGGGATTCTATATGGTACCCTGATAATTGTTGAATATTTGGGAATTCGGAATTTTTTCCTTTGACTAATTTTACCACCCGGACTACATTCCCATTTAAACTTTGGTTTACTTCAGTTAATTTTGTAGCAAATTTATCTGGCCGAATCAAATTAGACCAATCTCTTCCAGTTCTTTGGGGGATGTGATAGCCTTGTCCCTTCATTAGTGCAGGTAATAATTGAATTTCTGTGCCATCCGAAAATCTAACTGTTACAGCAAGTTTACCTTCTTTTATTGATTCAACATCCTTTAGTTTAAAATCTAAATGAGCCTTAATTAATTTTATTGCGCTTTTTGGAGAATAATCAGATAATTTCGAATCATTTATCAGAACCAAAATATCAATGTCACTCAATCCTTCAACATAAGTATGCTTGGTTACCGAACCTCCAAATTTCATTTTTATAGAGCCTTCAAATTCCTCTTCAATAATTGATTGGATATCTTCGAGGTGTTGATTTGTTATTAGGGAATCTCTGTCATTATACCTTTTTAGTTTTTCATTTAGCATGGCGTTTATTTCAGATTCAAATGCCCCACTGTCAGTTCTTGATTGACTATCCTTTGATTTTTCGTTGTAATCTTTTATTGAGAAAGAAGATCCACCACCGCCCCCCATAATTTACCTCTTTATAACCTCGTCTAATTTTTTCGAAGCAGACTCTAAGAAATTAGGCTCTAAACCGATTTTTTTTAAAACCTCTAAATCATTGGTATCAAAGACTTTTCTTAAAATCGTTTCAAAATTTTTCAAATAATAGTAATTTTCTTCAATTGATTTCAACCAAATTTCTTGAAAGTCAGTTTCGATTCCCCATTTTATTGGCCCGATGCTGTTGATATATGATGTATTACCTTTGTCAAAAGAATATTTTAACCAGGATAAGCCATCGAAAACATCTGCTCCTGAAATGTAATACAGAGATGTAGTTGTTGGATCCAAACTCCCAAAAATATGGATTGGAGTGTCTATTCCAACCTCGTCGCACCTTTCTCGATATTGGGCAATATTATACATCCTGTCAAGAATATTATATCCTAATTCCTTTTCTGTAAATCCAATGATATCAAAGTCGTATAATTCATCTTGATATAGCAACAACTTTTTGATATCGATGGGTCCATTCACCTCTGATTTTATTAGAATCTCTTTAATTACATCTTTATCTTCAAAACATAGATTTGCACATTTAATCTGTTCTACGTAACTTTTATTTGGATTATCGTAGCTTACCACCGAAATTGGGCAATCTGCAGAAAAATTGTTAATAATCTCTATATATTGTTCATAACTCCAATCGTTTGGATTTTCTTTCTTATTTCCAATATCGGTTAAATCGTTACCTGAAATGCACTCATATCCACCACTATCAACGACTAAAAAATCTAAGTTTGAGTAATTGATATTCTCTTGAATTTTTTTATAATAAATATCATAAGCACTGATCAAGAAACAATCATTAATAAAATCGAGAGAAAAATTCACAACCTCGTTTAGATCAAAAGGAAAGGGAATTCCTGCTTGACTTGAAAATGATGGAATAAGGAGAGGGGTAGTTCCAATTGTTCGACCATTAAAAGTGATGTCGATACTATTGGTTCGCATTTAACATCACCCTCTCCAAACAAGACATACATTTACCACAAGGAATCTCATCTCCCTTTTCACAGCTATATGTAAATTCAAGAGAAATATCATTGTCGCAGCAATACTTTAGTATTTCTTTTTTATTCCAATTGATGAATGGGGCATCAATCACGATTTTTCCATTTGTATAACCATCGATAATTTTTTGAATATCCTTTATAAAAACAGGAGAACAATCGTAATATGATGTTCCTGCATGAATTCCAAGTGATATTAATCCTGAAAAATCCGGGTTTTCTAAAATAGCTGAAAATATTAAAAAGGCGTTACGTGCCTTTATTTCGCCTGGGGAACATATATTTGAGTGATTGGTTTTTATAATCTTAAAAGGGACAGAAAAATAGTTTGATATTTTCTCCACACTTTTCTCTTCATAAATTTTTGCAGGTTGCCCATAATCTACAAAAATACAAAAGACCGTGAATTTTCGCGATAAATAATAATGAATACATGCGGTGGAATCTACCCCTCCACTAAAAAGAATGATTACACAATTCTGCCCCATGTTATCTTTTATTGTGATTATATTGCATTAGTAATAATCCTAAAAGTTCTAAGTTTAGATTAATGATTTATGATTTATTAAGACATACATCCCTACATTGTCGCTTCTGTCGCTCTATTCCTTCATCCCTCCTCTCTCCTCCACTCGTTTCAGATCCCTGTTCAACCATTTATATACTCCCGCCAATTTCTATTCAGCCGTGAGAGATCACGGCAGGGGATTCGAACATGACAGATTTCACACAGACTGCAACGGTGAAGACCGCAGTCAGGGAGCTTGCAGCTCCTATCGACAGCATGGCAGCCTTCACCTTAATCATCGACGACATCCTGACCAATAACCCGTGGGGATGTACATCCTATGAACTGGCCGGAGTAACCCTTCCTGGGGTCTCGAAGGCGTCCGAATCTTATACTGGCCGGGTCATCTACGAGAATAACGTGGCCAAGACCGTCGGGACCATCAGCATCAAGGCTCCGACACCATCAGCTTTCAACACTGATGTCAGCACGATCATCGCCACCACCGCCCTGAATACCGCAATGGGAGGCACTCCTTCCCATGACCACCCGCAGGGCTTCTTCAGCTGCACCCTCAAGTGCCACCACTCCAACGGGGAGCTCTACTCGGTCCGGTTTGCCCGTGATTCTGTCACCCTCTCATCTTATGAGGCTGATGCCATCCGGACCGGGCTTGAGATCCTTAAGCTGACACGATCGCTGCACTCGCATAACCAAACACAATACTCCCTTTTTCCCATTCCGAGGTATGGCAATGATTTGGATTTACGTAATAGCCGGAGCGATCTTCCTCTTTATCGAATGACAGTTCTCTCAGGCTATTATGATCAGAGCGTCCATCAGTTGTGATGGAGCGGCTTTGCTGTCCGGATCATTCATCGGACAGAACCAGTCGTACAGTCAGCATCTCTTCACTGATGACCGGGCAGTCCTCTCCCGGGATCTCAGTTTCTCCGGACCGGTTGAATCCACCATCTCGGTTCTTGGTATCATCCCCCCTGATACCGATTCTCTTCATGACTTTTCTCACCCTGATATTCATCAACCTGGATGATAACATTCTAATTACCTGACTTGGAGGGGTCCTTCCTCTCCGGAGGTTTGTCATGGGTAAGTTTACAGTTGTTCGCAAACGTTCATCCTGTTCGCTGGAGAAGACCGGGCGGTTCCGAGTGGATGGAAATATGCTTATGATATAAATGGACAGGATCGGATCATATCAGGTCTGGAGAGTTTAAGTGATCCCGGTTCCATGAATCAAGAAGATTCCTCATAACCCCTCTTTTCAACTGGATTTAGCCCAATATCAAGATATCGCTCCTCTTCCCGGCTGTATTGAGGCCAGACAACAGAGTTTTTTCCATTCGGATCACCGGTTTGTACAAACCGTACCCAGAGATCCATCATCATTTCAGAGACCTGAAGGCTCTGTGCATCCAGAGGAATCTTCGAGTATCCGAACATCATAAAAAGTTCACTACCATGGGATGCACCAAGGGGTTGTCCTGGCATGCTATAGGAGAAACGATACAGATAGGTCTTCCGATTCAGATCAGACATGTATCCTGCGACAAATATTGCTGCATCAGTAAAGTCATATTTGGTCATGATCCGTTCAAGACTGATCTTGAGTTCTTGAGGTGATGTTGCCGGATAGTTTGATAACACCATATCTGCATCTGTGCCAAACCGGGAACGAATGAATGGTTCATATTCAGGAAGAGTCATTGTGAGATACTGAACCATGATGGTCCCTTCATCACGATTTGTTCCGATGATGAGCGGGATTGAATTTACCTTTCTTTGACGAATAAGAAGTTCAGGAAAGTTTGGTATTAGCCATCCATCAACCGTTGGAAAAAAACGAATAAGATGGATTCATAAGATCTTGAGGCTTCATCTCCCTCATCTGTGTGATGCAATCAGGACCATTGAGACCAAGATTTTTCACAAATGCCATTCCATACTCTTCAGCCTCTTCTTTTGGTATAAAGAAATTAAAAAAAACGCCTTTTGTCCAGAGGATACCATTTTGAACAATCGCCTGATGAAACAAATTCCTACTCACTGGGCTGACAAGATGTGCAAAGATATAGGTTCCTCCTGATGATTCTCCAAATAAGGTTACCCGTGAGGGATCACCTCCAAAAGCATAAATATTCTTTTATACCCACTGAAGGGCTGCAATCTGATCTAAAATTCCATAATTTCCCGAACACTGGTGAACCGACTCATAAGAGAGTTCCGAATGAGCGAGAAAGCCAAATACCCCGAGCCGATAATTTATGGTGACAACAACTACCCCTTTTCTTGAGAGGGTAGTCCCATTATAGAGCTTGAGTGAACCCGCTCCAATTTTAAACCTCCCGCTATGAATGAAGGCCATCACTGGTAGTCTTTCATCGGAATGTGATGCTGGAGTCCAGATATTCAGATAGAGGCAGTCTTCGCTGATCATGGTGAGAGGCTCTCCCGTGAGGGGGTCGTTGACAGCTGGCTGATGGCATACTGCACAATATGTATTCATCTCCCTCACCCCATCCCAGGGTTTTACCGGTTCTGGAGGTCTTCATCTCAAATTGTGAGTTGGGGGGGATGCATAGGGGATACCAAGATACGACCAAATGCCACCAGATAGTCTCCCAGATACATATCCTGCATCAGTTTTCACCACACCATCGTTCATGTTAATATGATCCTCATGTGAGAAAAGAAAATTTGTGGTATCCTCTCCATCGGGTATAGTAACTGATCCCCTAGTAGCCCTTTTTAAAAAAATGGGTAATTATTCAGTCGCATTAAGTTAATGCAAGATTATATGAGAGAACTCTATGCCCATCCATGTCCACTGTTTTAATTTATGTCCATGGGATATTATGGAATGCTGACACAATTCTTTCTACCAAAATTCGTCAGATATCAAATCAAGGTTTCATAATAATAAAGGGAATTACATCAATGAGATCTAAGAAGATTTGATAAAATCATCTTCTCTAATTCGTATGGATATGATTTAGATTTAAAAAAATAATCGTCAGGTGCGAACCGATAGTTACAATTTTCAATATCTGTATATATTCTGACCGACCTTTGGCCGATACTGTTTTGATAATACTTCTACACTGGAACTCTTTGTATTGCGTTTATTTCCGGATTTAAAGACAATCTGATTAGGTGGGTCTTTAATTTTTTCTTAGTAGAAAAATACTTATTATATGAGCCTGAATTTGATTAAATTCAAAAATTTACGGAGTTATATTGGGCCGCTATAAGTCGTAGAATTGAGATGACATTTGGTAAGCCCTGCATGGAAAAAGAGGGATAGCGGCAGGATATGGAGCTCGATTTATTTCGGCGATTTGGGCTCATATTTAAATTATTTTAGTTTAAATTAACGATATATAGAATTTGGGTTGAATTCGTAGATATTTCTTGTTTCAGTGCTATAATTGTCTGATTAGTGTCCTTGATTCTTTTGAATGAGGGCAGATATTGGATGAAGTAAAGACAGGTTGGATCGATACGGGGGTATAGCCATACCTATTACTCACTTTCAGGCTGCTGTGTTGGTGTATGCATCTGGATTTGCCTAATCCCGGGTATTATGCAAAACCATCCATGAGAGGGATGCTCTACGTCCTTGCTTAACGTCATCACCAGAATTACTGGGAGGAAGAGCCAGCGGTGAACTGACCTGAAAGAGATATTATTTCCCTTTCTGATCAGATGCAGGAGATTCTGAAAAGAGTGACCATCTCTTTCAGAAACAGTTCCGGTATCGGACGGTCTCAAAGAACTGGACCGGTCAGGTCTGTACGATTCCAGAATAGTGTGTCTGGTGGGTTGTATAAGTCGAAGAGTCGGGTGATGGATCAGGTCTTTAATTGGATGCTGACCTGCTAGATTGATGACAGCGAGGTTCAAGACAAACAATTGCTTGAGCGGACCCTGTCAGGTGCAGAGAGTCTTTCTGGTATCAGTGGCCCTGAATCAGAGGAGGTGCGTGTATGCAGGCAGATCTGGGATTCGCTCTATTAGGTCTGGGTTGTAATCCTGTATACGACCAGGATCCTGTATCTGTATGCAGAGAACCGAAGGAATCCAGATATACTGCTTGATCTGATCATGACCAACGCAGTACTCAATCAGCGTCAGTGTGAGTAATAGGAGATTGATTCAGTCTGGTGTGTGATTGAAAACCGGGCTGATTTTTATGAAGCTTCACAGCTCTATTGACAGTGAATGGTGAGTCTGGTGCATGGGCGGACAAGCTGACAAAGCGAAATGTGATATGATTGCTGCCTTTACTTCACTGAACCAGTTATAGGTGACGATTGCCGAGTTGCAACAGCTGATCGGGCTTTCGAACTCGACGGTCGGTAAACTGCATCACGGGTATCACTCTTACGACAAGACGTATTCCGGTCTTTTTGATAAGTGTCCGGTTGTGTCTTGTTTTAACCGGACAGTGACGAGAGGTGATGAAGGCTGCTCGACGATGCGACGAACCCGAGGTTATCTCGGGGTGCGATGCTTTATGATGCCTGGGAGAAGAGGGGAGTATCTGGCTGTGTTATGATGATACAGATGATCGTGATGATTCTGATCCATGTTCTTCTCCTGAGCCTGAAGAGGCTTTTCGGTCTTATGAAATATTACTCTCTGATGTGAATTCACGAAGTTTGTCCAGGTTCCTAGTCTTTCTGATCGTCATCAGTGCAATTTGTGTGGCAAACCTCCGACTCATACCAGAAGCGGCTTACTCATAGTTCACAGAAGATTCAGCGGATGCTTTGCTCTTCGTACTATCGCCGGGCTGTATCACGTGAGATTGCATCGATCATTCCGCTTCCGGGTGTGATTGAGAAGAAGTCTATTAAAAGGCGGTATGCTCCAGGTGGTCGTTATCAGATCTGTGATCTCAAGGCAGCTGTCTGGTCTGGTCCGGTTTCGCTGGTACATTTGTGTGATCGATGCTACCAGAGGCTTGATTCATGTGATGATGACCGTGATGTTTCCAGTTCAGATCCTCCAATATTAAGATAAATTCAATTTTAAGGGCTAGTGTGGGGAAGTTGTACTGTACAGTATCAATGTAATATTATGAACAATCTTGTGATGTGATGAGTTGTATTAGTCAGTTTGTTGAGAATGAGAAGAAGAGTTCAGGGTTTGGACTATGTAGAAGCATGATCAGGGATGGTGACTATTTGGTTGTGTTTATTAACGATGTAGGGATGTTTGAGATTCCGGGACGTGTTCTGACAGGAATTCTTGGGTCTTGGAAACGAGGAGTTGTCCTGGGAGAGGGTGAGGCTCTCTGATAGTAACGGGGATTGTATCTGGATATCGGGGGGAGTTATGCCAGTCCGGTGTTACGGGTCCGTGGCGTAATGGAGGGTAGGAACCTGAAGGGTCCAGTGAGTAGAGTGAGATAAAATCTCATTCCGGTTTGGTATTCTGGGGCTGGTGTACTTACCTGTCTGGTTCGCGAGAAGCGAGCTCATTCCTGTTTCCTCGATCTAATTGAGATTATCTAGCATCCTCATTGCGTACTTTGTCCGGTATCGGGGTCGAGATGCTTGATTTTTTTCATGGGATTTCGGGATAGTCATAACAGAAATGAGATATCAGTCTTCGTCATATCCCCCTGCCCTGATATTCGATTACTTCTGAAAGGGAAAGGATGTTACTATCTTCTGATGCAATCTTTCGGTGATCTGTTTAGAAGAGATACGCATCAGTTCTGATTTCTTCTCACGTAATTATGATATTCGATAATGATAATTGCTTCTTTTTATGCACAAGCATATTTATGCACAAGCAGCTTGATATTCCCTGATATCCACCTGGACCCCGGCTCGTGCATCCTGTTCTGCAATTTTCAGGACCGCATCGGTGATCTCTTCGCTCAGGTATTCTTCGCCACAAATGTTACATATCCGGGCAGGAACCTGTCTGATGATAACAGTTGTGGTTCCTCGTTCCAAGGTGACGGTGATAGTTCCCGGGATGCATTCTCCATGTTTACAGATGGCACATCTCATATTCTTCTCCGGTATTCAGGATCCCATGCTTCTGAGTCAGGTTCGTAAACAGTTATTACATGTATGATCTTTTCCTGCATATGAATTCCTATAACTACATGAAAGGGTCGCTCCTGGCATCTCCCCATGATAAGACAAGATGGAAAAGGAGTATCATCGGGATATGATTCAATAATCTCACCAGTTCTGATCAGTTCAGAAACACAATTTCGTGAGATTCCTCTTTCAAATATCTTTTTTACGGCATGGAGGCGATATTCTGTAGAACCTGTCGGATCCTGTAAAATTTTATCAATTTCAGTTCGCAGATCATCCATTTCGTTCTCCTGAACCTTTGAGTCTCTGGAGGATTTCCCCTATTTTCTTTATATGTCCGTGCTTTATCCCTTGGAAACCGGAGGCAGGTTTGATACGTACGTTCTTTCTTTCAAAGAAACGGGTTATATATGGTTTAGGAATTGGAAAGGATACACTAGTGATAGGTGTCATTGATTTAGTGTTATTAAATGCATTTGATATATTTCCATTTGGATGAATCGATCTGATTTAATAACAGATGTTAGAATTTTCCATTCCAGTTTTTTTTAATTTTTACTCTTTTGACTATGCTGGACTCTTTGATAATGGCCGGGGGTTCTATCTTGATATCGGACTGGGTAGGTATGTCAGTCCGGTGGCACGGGTCAGGGCGGTGATGGTAGGAAAGAATCGCAAGGGTCCGGTGAGTAGAGTGGTCAATGCCAGTTGAATTTCTGAACGATTTTTCTGTGAAATGATGTTGAATTTTAAAAGAAGAACAACATGAAATCTTTTTTTGACCACCTGAAGAACCGAATGTATGTACAATAAATTCAATTATCATTCATCAGTGACATATAGTATCAGATAACAATATCAAAATTTCCTCAAATAAAAATGATATTGAATAATCCTGAAAATAAAGATTCAATCAATACAATGAATCCGGACAGATGCCATTTACTTGACCGGGTAAAGAAACAGACACTGGCATCTGATATTCGCTGGGGGACTCTGTTTCGTGAAGTTGCAGACCCCATCATAATTGGAGATGAAGAAGGCATCCTGGTATGTAATCCCTGTTTTGAAAAATTGACCGGGCTCACGTCTGAGCAGATCCTTGGATATCCCATATCTCATCTTCCCATGTGCCATTCTCATCCGGAAGATTGTAGTCTTTTCATAACATACTGGAAAGATTCTACGTATTCTGGAAAACGGTTTTCATGGTCATTTACCAACACACACAATAAGAGAATTGTTCTTGATATGCAGATAGTATTCGTGACCATCGAAGGCAATACATTCAGGTTCTGCATTGGCCGTGATATTACCCGTGAAACCGAACTTATTGAAGAACAAGAGATCTCACTACGGCAGATAGACAAAAACATGGCTCAAGTTGCAGCATTAAATGACGAGATAAGAAATCTCCTGACATTAATCGCCATGAGTGCCGGAGTGAATCCAGGATCTGAACAGACTAAAATTCTTGAAGGGGTACACATGATCAATTCTCTGGTAGACCGCCTGGACCAGGGATTTACCGAATCTGAAAAGGTGCGGAAATTTTGAAACGTACTATTCATGATTTTGGTACTGCTTTGGAAGAAGAATAAGGCAAGACCCAGGAATCAATAGTTCGTCTCTTTTATCTGTCCAGCCCTGACGGACAAATCACTCAACAGTCAGATGATCGAAGAATGCCGGGTGGAATAATGAAGCCCGATCTAAAATTCTCCTGTTTCTCGTCACTTATATTTCTGGATAACATCCGTAGAGAATGAAATCGGAAATTACATGAAGAGAGGCAATAATGAGATACGATCTCATTCCTTTTTACAGGTCAGGCAACGCCCACGGTGTACACAGATAAGGCCGCCATATGTCGGGCACGTATACTTCGCAGTCTGACTCGCCACAAATGAGTTGATTCCCTTTTCTTTGATCTCATTCAGGTTGTCTATCATGGACATTGCGTATTTTGTCCGGTACCGGGTGTCCAGTTGTCTGAGTCGCTTGCATGGCATTTCCGGGCAGTCATAGCAGAAATGAGATGAGCTATTCTGGATGGTTTCGCAGTTTTTGATGATACATTGTTCGCAGGACTTCGCATTTTTCGGGGTTTCATCTCTGCATCCGAGGCATTTATTTTTCGGGCGTTGATAGGCCAGGCATAATGCATAGTTCATGCCACATGGAGCGATCAGATCAGGCTGGATCATATTGGTTATGGTAATCGTATGGTATCTCTGGGTAGTGAATCTTTCAGCTCGTTGAGAGCGGGAGAGAAATGGTTCGAGCAGGGAAATTCCGCTTTTAATTATTGGTTTGTTATGTGATCTCTCAATGAGTCTGTGGTTGTTTGATCTCCGGGCGGGAGAGCGGGAGATCCGGGTATACAGAGATATGAGATCATGTGGGTGGATACGTGCTATATAATCTGATCTTCCCGCTCTCCGGCACAAGTTCCAGGAGGGGTTTTCTGCTACTCACAGATCAGGGTTGGTCGAATTTCTTCAGGCTCAAGAACCGTGAATCCGGGAAATGCAGGTAGAGGAGTATCAAAGGCTGATAAAAGATCCGGAAGTGTTTAGGTTCCCGGGATTTGGGAGGTTATGATGCCATTAATCAGGATGAATTATCCGAAGTTCTCTGGCTATGGTATAATGCAAATGCTATGGAGCAATCCAGAACGGTTGTTTATTCCTATGAAACGTTTTTAGTTTGCACGTTTAGAATCAATCCTGTTTCTCATCGATTATTTCAAAACATGCTGATTTGCAATACGATCTATCAGTAGATAAATGGTATCAGTCTCCAGGTCTCTTTCATGTATTCTTCATAAGCCGGTCCCAGATGATCACAGAGGGCTGCTTCCTCATATGATATCCTGAGAAGAACTGCGGGTATGAGTACTCCCACAACAATGACGGGAATGAGAATATTCTGAAATATCACGGTGACGCCGAATGCACTGGTGATGGATCCGAGATAGGCCGGGTGTCTGATGTAGTGGTATATTCCAGTCTTTACAATGGTATGGTCATCCCTGATGTGAATGATGGTTCTGAAATGACGGCCCAGTGTCAGGATTGCCAGGAACCGGATGATGATTCCGAGCCACATGATGGCGATGCTGATAGCCATGATCGTGTCAGGATCGATCTGGATCCAGAAGATTGGATTGTATCCTACGAGAAAGGAGAGTGCCATTCCGGCAACGACAGCAATCCCGATATATCTCCGGGATCCCCGGTCCTGCTGCTTTGTGGTGTTCCGGTCCCGGTATATGAGGTAGAGTTCGCTGAGTATCCATAGGGTGAGGGTTAGATACCAGATGGGGGTATATGATGAGGTGAATGCCGGGGAGATGATCATAAATCTGTTGTACCGTAGGCTCCGGGATGAGAATAATTATCTGGACCGGTGTTTGCTATCTGGTCCTGTCCTTTGGAACTGTACTACATAGTTTGAGAACATCTTCGAAATATGAGATTTTGAAAAAGGCAATTTAAACATAAACCTGAAAAATAGGTATAATGGTTGGAAATTTCTAGTTTCCTGGAATTCCCTCACTATTTTCTTCACAAACCTTTTTCAATTCAATATTCATTGATTCGAACCCCCGTCTGGTATTATCATCTAACAATTTTTTGAGAAACAGTCATGAACTATCCTGCAGTTCTCACCTGAAACCATGAAAATATCAATGCTTACTGAGAAGATAAGTTAACTGATCCTATTGAATTTTCATAGGAAATGGAACAAGGATTCCGGTAAATATCTCTCTTTGAATAACGGTTGTTGTTTCTTTTTTATTGTCTCGTAACTCAAAAATGTGTTCTCCATCAAATATTCCGGGAATTAGTATTCGTCCCAACCAACGAAATTCCTGATTTGAAATAACCCTGAGGACTCTGGGTTTCAGTTTCATCCGTTTTGCATCAGGTGGGGCCAGTTCTACCTGTATGATATTCCCGGCAGCAAGGGTTCCCTGAATCGATATAATGAATGGATTCCATGTAGAAAATCTTTCAAAGTCAGTTAAGATCTTCCATACTTTGGCCGGGCTGGCCTTTATCACTATTTCAGTTCTGATTTCTTTCACAAACGTCCCTTCAGTTCTCATGAGATTATTGAGGACCAATTAGTAGATGATCTGTATATGGGGATAAAAGAATTCCTTTCCAAAATCTGTCTCTACAAAATTAATAGGTTGCAACCATTTCACCAGATAATCTATTTGAGTCTTTATGTAGTGCCTCATATCTGGCAGTTACTAAAGCCTAAGAACCCTGGGTACAGGATCATGTTCGAAGAGATCAGGACTCCTTTGATAGAGAGAGGATTATAAGGAGATCCTTGATGGCAGAAAGAATGGAATCGCAAGGGTCCGGTACGGTTAGTGAGATACGATCTCATTCCTTTTTACAGGTCAGACACCGGGACCGGTGTACGCAGATGAGGCTGTCACATTTCGGGCAGGTGTACTTTGCAGTCTGACTTGCTAAAAATGAGTCTATGCCCTTTTCTTTGATCTCATTCAGGTTGTCTATCATGAACATTGCGTATTTAGTCCGGTACCGGGTGTCCAGTTGTCTGAGTCTCTTGCATGACATTTCCGGGCAGTCGTAGCAGAAATGAGATGGGCTATTCTGGATGGTTTTACAGGTTTTGATGATGCATGTCTGGCGGGTTTTGGCTTCTTTAGGGGTGTCATCCCTGCATCCCAGGCATTTATTTTTCGGACGCTGATAGGCCAGGCATAATGCACAGTTCATACCACATGGAGCGATCAGCTCAGGCTGGATCATGGTTGGTCAGAATAATCATATGGGGCCTATGGCAAGTGAATCTTTCAGCTCGTTGAGAGCGGGAGAGGGATGGTTTGAGCGGGAAGAACCGCTTTTAATTATTAGTTCGTTCAGAGATTTCTCCCTGAAACGTGAGTTGTTTGATCTCCGGGCGGGATGGCGGGAGATCCGGGTATACAGAGATATGTGATCATGTGGGTGGATACGTGCTATATACTCTAATCTTCCCGCTCTCTCTTAGTAATAATAAAAATAATTTATTAGATCTTAGTATTATCGGTTGTATGACCGGAAAAGGAGAGCGGGGCCTCCCGCTCCGGGGAAGGATTGAAGGATTTGTCCCGCTCTCAAACAAAAGGTGCACAAACGCCTGAATGATGCATCACAATGTGTCCGGGCAAAAGGTTTTATTGGATTCAGCAGGAGCAGATGATCATAACATGGTTGAAGGCTCATCCCAGAATTACCAGGTCTGATGTCATAGAGCTCTGTGGTCTGTCAAAAGGGGGCAAGTAAGTCGGCTTTTGATCTCTATGACTGAAAAGTATTAAGAGGTCACACGTGAATGGGTCGGGAAAGGAACCTCCTATGTATGGATGGAATTATGATACGACTGGAATTACGTCTATTTACGACTGCGAACGTATCTGAATTTTGATTTACGACCGCGAACGTAAAGTGAACGTATTGCGGTCGCAATTGAAGAGAGAATATTTCAAAAATTTAACATTTACTCAGAAAATTGTTTGAATTTCTTAATGACCCTACTGAATGGTCCTCAATACGCTTAAAAATTGAAAATTTATTCAAATTCGGTAAAATGGCTCTTTCATGTGAGATTTATAGTCTTTACAACGGATACAAGGAAAATATATTGATTGGACTCTTCTGGCGAATGAGACTCCCTCGATCGCAGGATTTTATATTAGGGATATGAAGAATCAGATGTTGGAGCATTATTTGAAATTGTTGTGCCTATTAGAATGTTCAGGATTACGATACTAGAGTAAAAACAGAAAATTCTCCACGATTTAATCGCTTTTATACTTCTCCCTGGTATCTCCTCCTGTATAAGACGGATACGATTTTATGATCTTAAAATGCCCTTTTTTGGCTACTTTTTATGATCCAGCCACGATTACAATTTACAAAAATCAATAGAATGAGGAAATTAAAAAAAAATTTGCAAAATGAACTTTGTTTCTCATAAAACAAGAGATTTACAACTCCATATCACGCCACTATTGGCAACAGATATCCAGACAACACTAACTATCACTTTCCCTCAGATAATACAATAGCGTGCTTATATGAACTCTGGCTCTAGGGGTAATTTTTGAGGAAATAAACCCATTCAACCGCCAGATTATAGGCTAATACATCAGATGACATAAAATTATGTGATTTACCCTTAGGGTCTTTTCCTAAGTGATATGGATAAAGTATTAAAATACGATCTGGAATAAGAATATGAGCCCATTTAGCCTTCACTTTTAAATAATTTACCTAATGATTTGGTCTCACATGTCTGGATGAATGTACTCTATTATCGAAATTAAAGTCGTGCAGGATTTATACGATCTCCTTGATATTCTAACTGGAATTAGGGGAATATGGAAAAAAGCATACGCGTGTAAGGCTTGGATACATCTGATATGAGTGGTATTTGAGATGTATAGGGGTTTCAGTTTGAGGGCCGTCAGATATCTCCGTGAATGAGATAAAAATTTCCTGAATCAAAACATTGAAGCAGCATTATCTGTAAGTATGTGACTATGGCAATATGGAGATGTAAAATATGTGGATACCTCTATAATGAGGAAACCGGAGATACGTTTACCAATACTCCGCCTGGCACAGTTTTCTCATCACTTCCGGACACATGGCGATGTCCGGTATGTAATGCTGAAAAAGGTTCATTTGAACAGATAATTGTCCCTGAACCAGGTGCATCCAATATTCCTACTTTGTCTGAAGTTCTGATTAAAAACCTTGTTCATTTTGGAATAACTGAATATTTTGGAGTCCCTGGTACCAGTAGTCTTGGGATCATAGATGCCCTTCGAAAAAATGAACAAACCCGGTTTTTACTATTTCGCCATGAGGAAAACGCTGCACTGGCTGCCTCAGCTTACAACAAATTAACCGGAAAAATTGCTGCATGTGTCACCATAGCCGGACCAGGAGCTACCAATCTGGCCACCGGCCTATATGACGCGAAAGAGGATAGGGCATCGGTTCTCTCAATAAACGGGCTGGTAGAAATGCAGTATGCAGGACCTGGCGGTTTTCAGGAGATTGATCAGGATGCATTCTTCCGGCCTGTCACTGTTTTTAATAATACGATCTATGACAAAAAAATGGGAGTGAAAATCCTGACGATGGCAGTACAGCACGCTGTTGTCAGATGCGGGGTTGCCCAGATTTCTATCCCGAATGATATTCAGAAACAGAGGGTTGAAGTTGAGTATTCCGGGATCCAGGGAGTGATCCCGTCTTTAATAGTTCGTCCGGATGAGGATACGATAAATCAGGCTGTTGAAGCCATTTTTTCATCAGAATCCCCGGTAATCCTTGCCGGCTTTGGAGCGTATCCTTATTCGGACTTGCTTGTGTCATTTGCGGAGAAGATCGATTCACCAATCCTCTCAACATTTCGTGCAAAAGGGATATTGCCTGATGATCATCCCTTGTATGTAGGGATTCTGGGAACTGTCGGATCCCCAGGGGCTCGAGAGTTAGTTGAGAAGACTGATCTACTCATTACTCTTGTGGTTGGATTTTCAAAGCAGACCCGAATTCCAGAAAATATCCGGATCCTCCAGATTGATCGCGAACCACTTCGTCTTGGAAAAGGTAAAGATTCCATCCCGGTTTATGGGGATGTCGGACAAGTTATCATAGAGATCCTTTCAAAAATATCTCCATCCTCTCATTCTTCTGCTAAAGAACGTACAAGTCTGGTCAAAAATCCTTGGAATGAAATACGACGAGCTGAAGCAAATGACACTTCATTACCTCTCCGTCCTCCATATATTATGGAAGTTCTCTCGAATGTGATACCATCCGATGCAGTAATCTCTGTTGATGTTGGAGAGAACGGCTGGTGGTTTGGCCGGAATTTCAAGATGAATGGCCAAAGGTTTATTATGTCAGGATATCTGGCTACGATGGGATTTGGATTTCCAGGAGCCATCGCTGGAAAAATAGCATATCCTGAAAAACCAGTATTCTGTATCACTGGGGACGGAGGATTTGTTATGGCAATGGGAGATTTTGTTACAGCAGTTGCGAATAATCTTCCCATGGTTGTTGTGATTTTAAATAATAATGAGTTAGGAATGATACGGGTAGAACAAATGGTAGAAAAATATCCGATTTTTGCAACTACCCTGCATAATCCCGATTTTGCTATGTATGCAAAATCCTGTGGTGGTGAGGGTATCCGTGTGGAAAAACCAGGTGAACTTGAACCAGCTGTCAGATGGGCAATGGAACAGAACTCTCCGGTGATCGTGGATATCATCACCGATCCAAACAGATTTACATAAATGCTCGTGCGGCTCTTAAATATCCTCTTCTTTTTTAATTAATAATGTCTCGAAGATGTCTGCCGCATTCCCGAAGCTTCGGACAATGAAAACATCTCAACTCTGGGAATAGTTGAATGTTACCTGATCCGGATACCAAATCTTCGATGTCACTCTCTGCGTGTTGGATGTCAGATTTAGAGCAAGTTTATTCGGATGATATGAAGGTATTGAGAGGGAGAAAAATCAGGGGGTAACCTGAATTACTCCTGTCATGGATGGATGAATACTGCAATGGTATGGATATATACCGATCTTGGTGAAATTATACTCAAAGGTATCGCCTTTATTCAGGTTTGCCGACTTAATTTCTACTGCTGCATCCTTATCAGTAACGATGGTATGAGGAACAGTATCTTCATTTGTCCAAGAAACTGACGAATTCACTGTGACATTCAGTTCATGAGGTTCGAATGCAAAATTAGTGATAATTATAGAGTTGTCGGTCTGATTAGTATCGATCTGAATTCTCTGATTTACATCTGTAGCGGCTGAAGCGAAAGTGCAGATGATCGCAATAATTACCAGACAAGCAGTTAATCCATATAAATCTGATTTTTTAATCATGTTTATTTCATCATCAGCTTAGTGTATAAACAATTCTGTAAAAGATAAATATTGACTCAATTATTGAAAACAATTTGAATATTTTCACTAAGATTTTCTTTATAATGTGGAAAAACTAAATTAGTAGAGAAACGCTTTTTCAGTTGCTAATGCTGACCAGATTATATTATTTAATCCATGATCCGGTAAAATATTAATGAGGTGAGAAATCGGTGACCCCCAGACCACTTTAATCACTGAGATGGCTGCTCGGAATCAGATTGTTCTTTTTGCTCGTTATTTATCGTTTTAGCAAGTGCTATGGTGCCCGTCATGTCTCCGAATGTCATTGTTTCAAGAGCGGTTGACGGAACTATGACAATTGTTGAATGACATCCTTTCAATCCTTCATATAGCATTTTCATTGCCATAGGATGAAGTGTGGTGGGATTATTCTCATCAATTTTCGCAGCCTGTTCA
>Ga0209340_1001241_pt1 | contig 19578 bp, 13 predicted proteins | sample EPASupsiteSAE323_FD_187266 | JGI IMG/M metagenome (GOLD analysis project Ga0209340, IMG submission 187266) | Bioremediated contaminated groundwater from EPA Superfund site, New Mexico - Sample SAE3-23 (SPAdes) (version 2) | ecosystem: Environmental > Aquatic > Deep subsurface > Groundwater >... | reverse complement strand
CCCTTGAGGTTGGGCGAATTTTCCGGCGTGATCGTGCGGGCGGTCTTGGCTTTGACGATCCTGTCCGTACCGACGGTGAGTTCTACGACGCCGAGACCGGTGTCATAGGAACCGGTGGAAGCGATGAGAACGGGGGTCTTGTTGATCTTGGCCGCGTTCTCGAGCGTAGTGTGGCTGTGTCCGTCGATGATCACGTCGATTTCGGGAATCGCCTGCGCGACATCGGTCGACATGGGGTTGGACGAAGCATCCAGGCCGATATGGGAAATCAGGATGAGGACATCGTATTTTCCGGCCAGTTCATTCGCAACCGCGCGGCCTTCGACCACGGGGTCCGTAAAGGTGACGCCCTCGATGCCCTTGGGATCGGTCTTGTAGGCGGTTTCGGGGCTGGCGAGGCCGAAGAAAGCGACGCGTACGCCCTGTATTTCCTTGATCGCATAGGGAGTGAACACGCGCTTGCCGTCCTTGTAGACGTTGGCGGCCAGAATCTTGAACTTGGCCTGCTTCTCTAGCTCCATGAGCCTGGCAAACCCGTAATTGTAGTCATGGTTGCCGGTGGTCATGTAGTCGTAGCCGACTTCGTTCATGAGCCGGACGACGCTGGCTCCCTGCTCGAGATTGGCGAAAGGCAGCCCATGGAAGGTGTCGCCTGAGTCGATCACGAGGGTATTCGGATTGGCGGCCTTCAGTTCGGCGACGGCTGTCGCGATCCGGGAATAGCCGAGTTCGGTTTTGCTTTCGATGGCGCGCGCATGCATGTCGTTGGTATGCGCTATCGTAATCCTGACTTCCTGGGCGAGGGGCGCGGGCGCTTTGAAGGCGACCGGCGCGGTGGTGGCGCACGCGACGGCCATCAGTGCTACCAGAATGACCGCAACGCCGCGAAGTTTCCTGAACATCATGGAACCTCCTGTTTTGTGACGAAAAATAAGTGACTGCTTCGGATTCACGCCTGTGGAGTATAGACCCGCCAAGCCCGGCGGACAAGAGAAATCAAACCTTCCCGTTTCAGACCGCCGGGCCCTGGCGTGTCCTCATGCCGCGACTTCCTGCCGAAGACATTCAAGAGTATCATAAGGAGTTTCCATTCCCTTTCCGGAGCGGCCATGCGCAAGTCCAGCATACAAGGCGTTTCGGCGCGACCCGTTTCGGGCCTCGCCGCGCTGATTTTCGTTATTCTTGCCGTCCTCGTCATGACCGCTTCCGCGAGCGCGCCCGAAGAGGTTTTTCTCGCCGGGAACGATGAAGGGCTTTATATCGTCCGGCCCGGAAAGAATGGCTACGAAGCCGAATCCCTGTGGTCGGGAGGCAGGGTTCTCAAAATCGAGCCTGCGGGCTCGGGCTGGTATGTGCTGAGTTCCGGAGGGCTGCTATATGCGCAAGCCCCGGATGCGCAAAACCCGTATTCGATACGGGACATCTCGACCGGTCTGCCGTCGAAAACCCTCAATCTCTACCGTAATGCCGCGTTCGTTCCGTTTGTCGTACCCGAGGACTTGAAAGACATCGAATCGGATCCGGCGGTCCCCGCGCGCGTGCTCGTCTGTACCGCCGATAAGGTCATGTACAGTCCCGATCATGGATCGACATGGTCCGATTTAGGTTCGCCTTCCGTCATGCCGGGGCTCAAGGCAGTCGCGTTCGGCTTCTGGCCGGGATCCAGGGAACCTGCGGTCTGGGCTTCCCATGCGATCAAAGGCGTCTTTGCGAGAAAACTCTCCTCGGCTTCACTCTCCTCGGCTTCACCCTCCCCGGCTTCACTCGCCCCGGCTTCACCCTGGGCAGCCTTCTCGGCGGGTCTGCCGAAAGTATTCGGCGCCAATATCGAGGAAGTATCCGATATCGCATCTATTCCGGCGCTCTCGGACGGCTCCGCGGCGGCAACGGCGGGTGAAATCGCCACACCCGCGCTGATCGCCGGCTTGAGCTTTCTGGGCCGTATCTACCGATGGAACGACGTCGCGGCGAAGTGGGAAATTCTGTATGCGGACGCTGAAAGCTTCGGCACGATCGAATCGATCGGCGCCGCCGGACCTCAGAGCCTCCGTTTTGTGGACCGCTCCGGTCCGTGTCTTTTGAACCTTGTCCGCGCAGAGAAATCCGCCGGCGCCTCCGCCAACGTCAAGGCCTCCGCTACTGCCTCTGGCAATGCTCCTGTCGCCGATCGCGAGACCGCTTCGCTTCTCGCGGCTGTCGGCGCAGCCGTGCCGGGGACTCTGCACTGTCTGGCGGAAGTACCAAATGGCGTACCAAATGGCCTACCGGCCGGCATAACGGCCAGCGCCGGGAATTCCAGCCTCCTCGAACTCTCCGAACTTTGGCTTCCCGGGTCGCCGGGCCCCGGAAAAGCCGCAGCCGCGCTGAACGATCCTGCGGCCGGCGCCCGCCGGAAAATGGCGACCGGGCGCCGAGGGCTGTATCTGCAGACCGGCTTCATCGTAGACCCCGCTTCGAGGGCGAAATATTTCGCGCTCGCAAAGGAACGCGGCCTCGACTGTATCGTCGTCGATCTCAAGGACGATTATGGGCGACTGCGCTTCCAGCCCCGCGCCGCCCTCCTGGCGAAACTCGGCAAGGTCTCGTCGCCGATGGATGTGGAGGCTTTTGTCGCCGAGGCCAAGGCTGCGGGCATCTATCTGGTCGGACGCGTAGTGGTATTCAAGGATGAAACGCTGCACAAGGCCGAAAACGGCAGGCTCGCCGTCCGTGACGCCAAAACCGGCGGCACCTGGCAAGGCTACCGGAAGGTCGCCGGCACGGCGGCCACGACCGCTCCGATCGCCGAATATTGGGTAGACCCCTACTCGCCTGAAGTATGGGAGTACAACGTCGAAATCGCGCGCGAAATCACTCTGCGGGGCTTCGACGAAGTGCAGTTCGACTACATCCGCTTTCCCACCGACGGAGAAAATCTCGACGATGCGCGATATCCCGCGAAGATCGGGGGAATGGACCCGGAATCGGCCCTGGAATCCTTCCTCGCCGACGTGCGCGCGCGCGTGGATGCGCCGATCAGCGTCGATATATACGGCTCGAACGGCTGGTACCGTTCGGGCGTCCGCACCGGTCAGGATGTAGAGATGCTGTCGAACTATGTCGACATCCTCTGCCCGATGCTTTATCCTTCACATTTCGAGCAGGATTTCCTGGCCGATGCCCCTGCCGAGCTGAGGCCGTATCGCATTTACCGTACGGGTACCCTGCGCAATCGCCATATCGCGCGCGGCCGGGTATTGGTGAGGCCCTATGTCCAGGCATTCTATCTCGACGTGAGTTACGACAGAATCTGGTACGACAGAAAGTACGTGCAGAGGGAAGTCGACGGCGTGCATGCGGGCGCCAACGAAGGATTGACCTTCTGGAACAATTCCGGCAGGTATGACGACCTGCCGAACGGATCGAACGGATCGAACGGAGACAAGTATGTCGAAATCAGATAAGCGGACGATCATCGTAGCCGGGGTCGCTCTGGTCCTCTGCATGGGTATGAATGCCTATTTTTATTCGCTGGAAGGGGCGCGCGGATTCTATGTCTGGTGGAACACTTCGCTGCTCCGCTGGCTTTTCGCCATGGGGCTCATACCCCTCACGGTCGCATTGCTCGCATTCCCCCTCGGGAAACTTGCCTCGAAGAAGCCGGCGGCGGCTGTGCGCGGAATTTCGCTCGCGCTCTCGGCGCTCGTATGTGTCGCTTCGATCGGCATCACGGTTTTGCTCGTCGTCGGCCCCCGCCAGGGCAAAGTCGAGCCCGCACGCCTCGAACTGATCGATCCCGGTCTCGGAATCGCGGCGCGCGGATCCAGCGCCGGTCAAGCTCTCATGAGTTCGGGCCTTTCCGGCGGGGACGGCGCGGCAAGTCCGACAAGCGCCTCGGGCGCTGCGGAAACTGGAGTGCCCGCAGTATTCCTGCGCCTGAGTTTTTCGTCGGACCCACATTGGGGCGCCGATACTTCCGACGCCGCGGCTCGCGACGAAATCCTCGCATCGGTAGCGGAACACCGCCCCGACGCTTTTTTCATGCTTGGCGATACGGTCCAGACGGGATCGTCTTCGACCCAATGGAACTCCGCCCTCGCCGATCTGGAGGCGATTATTCCCAAGGTTCCCTTGCGCGTGCTGATGGGCAACCATGACGCGCTTTTGGGCGGGCAATACCTCTACCGCACGATTTTCTTCCCGAAAGGCTTTTCCTCCGATTCGGGCTCGCCATACTACTACTCCATCGATGCGGGTTCGGCGCTGATCGTCGTTCTGGACCTGCCCTGGGGCACGGAAAACTTCGGAAACAAGCAGCGGTCCTGGTTCGAAAAAACACTGGCGGCGGCCGATCCTTCGAAACCGCTGATCGTCCTGTCGCACAGTTTTTTCTATGCTTCGGGGTACGACGATCCGGATATGGACAAGCCCTGGTATGACCACAGGGAAAACATTCCCGCGATCGCGCCGCTTTTCGAAAAGTACGGCGTCGACCTCGTAGTGTCCGGGCACAATCATTATCAGGAACTTCTCGAGCACGCAGGCGTTACCTACGTCGTCGTGGGCGCCATGGGAGGCATACCCGATCCCGCGCCGAGCTATATCTCGCCCGCGCAGGTATGGATGGCTCCGCCGGCGAGTTTCGGCCGCCTCGACGTGGATGTCGCCCCGGGGAAACTCCTGCTCTCGTTCAGGGATGCCGCAGGCGGGCTGTTGAAGGAAGCCGTCGTTCCTTACCTACGGTAGAGCCCTTAGCTTTCCGCGGCGATCCTCAGTATCCCAGATTCTCGCCCACAAGAATAACCGTGAAATCGGCGAACGAGGGCCTGCGCCGCAGAATCTGGTAGACTCTGCATATCCTGCCCGTGGAATCGCAGTCGGCGCATTGGCCGAGTTTCATGCAGGGATTGTCTTTGCCAAGACGCCTGTTGTTCATCGGAGAAGCCCAGGCTTCGATCCTGGCCCAGGCTTCGGTCTCGTCGGCGACTATTTTGTTCGCACCCGCCACCACGATCGTTTTCCGCGGTCCGAAGGACAGGGCTGCGACACGGTTGCCATTGCCGTCCACATTGTAGAGTTCGCCTTTCATGGTGACCGCATTGGAACTTGCGAGGAACAGGTCGCAGGTGAGCTGGGCGCGAAGCAGTCCGATTCTTTCTTCGGACGACAGGCCGGGCTTGTTGTGGTCAAGAAGGATAGCACCCGCCGCGACCGCTTTTTCCTGAATCCCGAGAGCGCGGATAGTCATGGATCCGCCGAACCCCACCTTCATGCCAGGCTTGATGAACGACATGACCAGTTCCGCGGCCTTGGCGGCGTCCGGCACGCAGACTGCGTCGAATCCGTTCCTGGCGAGGGCGGCGCGAGCCCGTTCTGCCCTTGTTTCGTTGGACCAGGCGACTACTTCGTTCATGGATGGCTCCTCCGGCGAAAATGCGTTTCCACGACAGCATGCGCTCCGCCGGGTTGAGACGCAAGACGAAAACTGTTTTTACGCGCGCCTTTCGCTGCGCTTCGATGCGTACATCGCGATATCCGCGCGCCGGAGGAGGTCATCGAGCGACTCTTCGCTGTCCGGCTTCCAGATCGCCGTTCCGATTGCAAAGGAAATTCGCCAGGGAGCTCCGGAATCGTCGTTGTACCGTTCGATCTCGCCGCGGAACCGCCCAAGAAGAGCCTGCAGGGCCCCATCCGACTCATCCCGCAGCAGAACCACGAATTCGTCGCCGCCATGCCGGGCGATAATATCGCTTTGGCGGAAAGAGCCGCGAAGAAGGGCGACGGCGGCTCGCAACGCGTCGTCGCCGGCCTGATGGCCGTATAGGTCGTTGATATTCTTGAAGCCATTCAGATCCATGAAAAGAAGTGTGCAAGATCTGACCCTCAGCGCGGCTTCATGCAACACAAGAGATGCCGACTTCATGAAGCCCCGGCGGTTCAGGACTCCGGTGAGGGGATCCTCCAGGGACGCGCTCAGAAGCGCCCTTTCCCTGCCCTTCCTGTCGGTCACGTCTTCCGCGACGCCGACAATCCGCTTCGGTTCGCCATCGGGTTTTCTGTCGAATACGGTGTCCCTGACCATGATCCAGCGCCGATCGCCCGGGCTGCGGGATACCTGGAACTCGCAGTCGAGGATATCCCCGTCGGCGGCGGTCTTTAACGCCTCCAGATGCCGTTTCCAGAGGTCGAGAGCTTCCGCCTCCATCCCGGAATCGAAGAAAGGCTCCATGATCCGGTTGGAAAAGAGCGGATTCCCGCGGGGGTACTCCAGGACATACACTGTATCGGGTGTGAGTTCCAGGATGCGTTTCAGGAAGCCTTCTTTTTCTTTCAGGCGCATGTTCAAGCGCTCGAGTTCACGCCGGGCATTCACGAGTTCGTTGTTCATACGAGAGAATTCTTCGAAGAGCGCGTCCGTTTCCATATCCGCCGTCTCCTCAGGCCAAAAGCCGCTCACCTACGGCTACCGCCCCGATGCAATCAGCCGCCCAGGCGTCCGCTCCGACCTTCCGCCAAAGTTCGGGCGATACGAGGAAAGGCATGCCGCCCACGATGATTCGGGGCCGCCGGGTTCCGAGCGCTTTCAGGGACGCAACCGCGCGAACGATCCAGCGGACATTGACGGGCAATGTGGCGGACAGGGCGACGATATCGGGTTCGCGCCTCTGCGTTTCGGAAACGAGCGCCGAGACCGGCAGATTCGCACCCAAAATAGCGCTGTCCCAGCCCTCGGCCTGGAAGCAGTCGGCCACCATGCGTATTCCGAGTTCATGCAATTCACCCTGGGCGCAGGCTGCGATTATAGTTTTATCCCCGGAAGGCGGCCGGGAAAAAAGGACGGGGTATAGAGTCGAAATTATGTACTGTGCAGCTGCGGTGGCGAAGTGCTCCTGTGCCACCGAAATCCGGTCATGATGCCAGAGGCGGCCTATTTCGTACTGCGCCGGCCCGAACAGATCGACGAAGAGATCCTGAATGCGTCCGCCTTCCGAGACGAGGGAATCCACCAGCGATTTCGCGATGTCCCTGCGGCCATCGAGCAAGGCCGTCACGAAGGGAATCACGTTTTCATTCTCCTGCGCATCGCTTAAGGCATATCGGCCCGGTGCATGGATCAATTCGGGCCAAAGGGCCGTGGCCCTGGAAATCCAGGCTCCGAATCGCGCGGCATCGGCGGCGGACATGAGAATCCCTGCCGCCTCGCCCAAGCAGGACAGGGCGCGGTCCAGGGCTTCGGTTTCGAAATGTTTCGTTTCGAAAAGGACGACGAGCCATTTCAGGTAATCGCGCAAAGCCGCTTCGTCGTCGAGGAGACAGGCCGATCCTATGTATCGGGCATGGTGCGCCAGGTCCAGAATAGAAAACCGCCTGAGCCCGGGATCGCTTGCAGCTCCCAAATCGGGGTTGCGCCGAAAGAGGATGTCGGCGGCCGCCGTTCCCAACTCGTCCGCCCTGTCTGGCAGATCCTCCAGGGATATCGGGTCCTGTAACACTGCGGATTTTCCCCCCAAGAAAAGTATCGTTTGCAGAAGGGCGAATGTCGAGGTCGCCCCCGTAAGCCTGAGGGCCGCCGTTTCGCCGGTCCCTTTGAATAAAAACAAAAAAGCCGATTCCCTTTCGGAAATCGGCTTGATCTTTAGCAGGGACAGGACTCGAACCTGTGACCTCCGGGTTATGAGCCCGACGAGCTGCCAACTGCTCTACCCTGCGACGTGATGAGACGAATTTACATGGGATCGCAAAATATGTCAATAGACTGGAAGATTCAGGAACGAAAAGCGGCCGGCGAGACTGGATCCATCGACCCTCGTGCAGGCAAAGCGCAGTCGGGAAAATGTATGTTCAAAGTTTGAACATACGCCTGAGATTCGTGCTGTGAATCACCCGAAAGTGCAGATAAAGCAGAAAAATGGCTATAGGTACCAGTGCCAGGGCGCAAATCGGCGACCAGGACAAGGAAACCGCACCGTGCATATAGATGTCGGTGAGCGTGTCGATGCCAAGGCAGAGCGCGGAAACCCCGAACAGCACGAAAGCGATCAGGTTGATGCTCTTCCGGCGTGCCTTGCGGATGGCGAACGCCAGAATGGCGGTGATGGCTTCCGTCAGAAACGCGAGCGGAACAGCCAAAGCCCAGGACCAGGAAATCCCGCCTTCAGCCGCGTCGATCGCCAGCAGGAATGCGGGCGGCGCCAGAAAAGCGATGAGGTAGCGCAGGACGGGTTTCCGGTCGCACATCAGGAAGGCGGTGGCGAGCGCCAGAATAAGGCCGAGCGCCGCCATGGGGTAGAAGGACCAACTCAAACGACGGGAAACGAGCAGGTTTATCGCGGACAGCGTCACGATTGCGATGAGCGTGCCGACCGCCAGCATTTCCCATACGATTTTCCGCTGTTCTTTCGGCGTGAAGACCGTGTGGCCCGCATTTTCCGCAAAAAGGCCGATCCGCAGGCCCGTGTCTGGGCATTCGTCATCGGTACCGATGACGGTACCGATGACGGCAGAATCCTGCGGAACCGCGGTCTCCCTGGCTTCCGCTCTGCGGCGCGCATTCGCAGTACCGCAGAGTGGACAGGCGGAGGCGGTCGGTTCCAGTTCGACGCCGCATTCGGGGCAATAAGGCATGGGTCACTCCTCTCCGCCGCGGTCTTCCATCCGGACCGGGAGCCCCAGCTTCCGAAGCCTCGTATAGAAAAGCCGCTCGAGATCGCGCGAACGCGCGAGACTTCCGAAATGCAGATACAGGTTATCTTTCCAGGACAGCATCGAAGCATTGGTGAACGTACTTTTGCTGGGGGCCGGGATGAGGCCCCAGCTCCGCACATGTTCGGCCGGCCCCGGCGGCATGCGTATCTGCCCCAGGTTCGATATAAAACCCGACAGTGTGTTGTCCCCATAAACCCTGAACAGGATTCTGGCGAAAAAATCCTTGACCACCAGAGGAACGAGCCGCACGGACATGTTCGATGCACTGCCGACGTTGCGTGCGATCTGCATCGAAATGCTGCGGCTGTCGTTTTCCATTCTGAGCTGGTGATGCGCCCTGTGCAGTATTTCGTCAAAGCTGCGCCTGCCCAGGCGCATGTCCTGGGTGACGAGTACGAACAATGAAAAATTACGGTTGGTGCGGCTGGGGAAAAACTTCCGCATGTTCACGGGGATTTCGAGGCTGATAAGGTGATGTTTGGGCGGAGTGGGCTGGGCGAGCCAAAGCTCCTGGAGGCAGTCCATATACACCGCCGCGAGAAGCTCCGTAAGGCTTACTCCCCTGCGTTTGGATTCTGCCAGAATCGCTTGCAGGGGCAGCATCGCACCCGTCGCCCGGTACTTTCCCGCGGGAAGCCTTTTGCAGGGAAGATGCCATGCGACTTCACCGGGCTTGGGGTGAGGCAGCTTGCCGGGGAAATAGCGGCGATATCCATCTTCGTATTCGTCCTGGAAAATTTGCGAACCCGGCGCATGGATATCGGCGAACTCTCCCTCGTCGAGCGAAGCCCCGGCGGGAACCCCCCGAAGCCGAAAATACTCGGTCACGAGGCTCTTCATGAAAGAGACGCCACCCGAACCATCGGCCAAGGCATGGGAAAATTCGCCGGCTATCCGGTCGCCCGAGACCCGTATCCGGAACATGCGGGTTCCGGACCTGTTGATGTCCATACCCTGGGAAGGGTCCCCTTTGTCGTCCTCGGAGCGGATGGGTCGGCGGCAAGGCTCCAGATAATACCAGAAAAAGCCTCTATGCAGCTGGACATCGAAATAGCGGTATCGCGATGCGGTGGAAGTCAGGGCCGTGTCGAGGATGGCGCGGTCGACCTCGTGATCGAGGCGGACTTCGAGACGGAACAGGCTTGTGGCGACGCTGTCGCTCATCGCTGGCATGATGGTTCCCGCGTTATCCAGGATGTACCATATGCCACGCTCGTCGGCGAAACCGGTCCGCGCCAGAAGCCGGTTCCGGACTTCATCAGCCAGCCGTGCGGCGCGGCGTGCGGCTGAGTCCATGGACGCGGACGGGATATCTCGCGAATTCTGTTCCGTATTGTCCCTCAAAGGAATGGTATATACGGCATGGCCAGTACGGCAAGCGCCGAGACAAGAATGGCGGGCAAAAAATCCCCCGTCTTGAATTTCTTGATGTCGAGCAGGCCCAGGCCGATCATGATTACCAGCGCGCCCCCGATCCCGGTCAGTTCGGACAGCATGATGTCGGACACCCAGGGTTTCACCCACACCGAAACGAGCGTAAGCGCTCCCTGGTAGACGAGGACGGAAATCGCGGAAAAGGCCACCCCCACACCCATCGCACTGGCGAATATGATCGAAATGAAACCGTCGAGGACGCTCTTTGTTAGTATGATTGAATAGTCGCCCTCGGTACCGGCCTTGAACGAGCCGACGATGGCCATGGCCCCGCTGCAATAAAGGACTGACGCATTGAGGAAACCGTACGCGAATCCTCCGTCGTCGTTCTTGGCGAAACGGCGTTTCATGCGCTCGCCCAGCCGCAGGACTGCGCCTTCGATGTCCAGCCATGTGCCAAGAAGCCCGCCTATGATGAGGGCGAGGGCGAAAATGAGGATATGGCCCGTTTTCAAGGCCATCTGGATGCCGATGACGAGGCTCGTCATGCCGGCGGCGGAATAGATGACTTTCTGGTACCGTTCCGAAATGCCTTTGCGCAAAAGAAGGCCCAGGAGCGAACCGAGAACGACTGCGACGGCGTTGATGACGCTGGCGAACATGTAAAATCCTTCTGAAAGGTCGAACGCAGGCGCGCAGACGCGGCCAAGCTTGACCGGATTTGCGGGAGTATAGCATACTCGGATCGATAAAGGGGAAGGCATGGAAAAGAGTTATTGGACGGAAAAGCGCCACGCGGCGGGATTATACGCTTCCGAGCCGGAAAAAAGGCCCGTACGGACATTCGCCCAGAAAATCGGGATCAAGGCCGGAATCGCCGTCGCCTTGCTGGCGCTCTTTCTCGCATCCGCGGGGCTCAGTTCCTGCGCTTCGACTCCCCCCGCCCTGCCGGAAGATACCAGCGCAGCGGTCATAATCCAGCGTGCCCAGGAACGTTCCGATGTTTACGACTGGAAAGGCGCCGAATTTTATTACCGGACGCTGCTCGAGCGGTTCCCCGGCGATCCCGCACTGGTCTGTACAGCCGAATACGAAATTGCCTTCACCAAGTACAAGCGCGGCGATTATACGGGAGCCAGGGCCGGTTTTACCGCACTGCTGGAACGCTATGCGGCGCCCGGCGGCGAAAGTCTGCCGCAGTCATGGAAGAATCTGGCGCAGAAAGTGCTTGAAAATATGCCTGCCGCAACACCCGCGAAGGCAGCTTCGGCCGGATGAGGCAGCTTCGGCCGGATGACGCGGCAGCTCAAGCCCGCGCTTATGTTTCCGCGGACAGAAGCTCGGCCAGACCCAGCCATTCCTCGTTCAGCTCCGCGGCTTCTTCCTCAAGATCCGTCACACCCTGCAGGAGCCGCTTCATTTTGGCCCCGTCGGAGTAATTCTCCGGCAGGCCCATTTCTCTTTCACCCGCCGACTTCTGGGCGGATATGGCGTCGAGCCTGGCGAGTATTTCTTCTTCCCGTTTGCGCAATTTCCTGAGTTGGGCTTTTCGTGCCTTGTCTTCTTCCCAGGAAAGAACTTGCGCCGCGCCGGAACCCGATACACCGTCCTGGGACAGTGCGGCACCCGATACCGCGCTTTTCTCGGTATTCGCCGCAACGCCGGCGACCCCACCTGACTGCGGCGGGATGGAACCTTCCGCCGCGAGCGCCGCCTTCTTGTCGAGATAATACCCATAATCGCCGGGATAGAGTCGTGGCGTAGCGCCGGCTTCAAGTTCGAGCACGCGGTCGGCCAGTTCCTCGATGAATCCGCGGTCGTGGGACACAAACAGCACCGTACCGTCGAAGCTCTTCAGCGCTTCGAGCAGGACATCCTTCGACGTCAGGTCCAGGTGGTTGGTCGGCTCATCCAGGATGAGAAGATTGGCGGGATGCATCAGCATCTCCAGCAGCGCCAGCCGCGACCGCTCCCCGCCCGAGAGTACCGATATCGGCTTCTCGATATCGTCTCCCCGGAAAAGGAAAGCCCCCAGCAGATTGCGGAGTTTGGGCAGAAGCGCATCGGGACACACGGAAGAAGCCTCTTCTTCCACGGTTCGCACGCCTTCCATCTTTTCGGCGGAATCCTGCGCAAACCACGCCGTCTCGACACCGGAACCGAACTTCAGGGCCCCTTCGAATTTTTTCTCGACGCCTGCGATGATACGCATGAGTGTGGACTTGCCGGCGCCGTTGGGGCCGACGAACGCCATTTTCACACCCCGCTCGATCTCCAGGTCCAACCCTTTCATCACGAGATTGTCGCCATAGGACTTTCCCAGGCCTTCCAGCCTGACCGGAATCCTGCCGGATCGCGGAGGATCGGGGAATTTGAAATGTATTTTCTTCATTCCCTCCGGAATTTCGATCGGGACGATTTTGTCGCGCATTTTGATGCGGCTCTGTACCTGCGCGGCTTTGGATTCCTTGTATCGGAAACGCCGGATGAAATCGTCGAGCTTCTGTATTTCTTCCTGCTGGCGTTCCCAGGACTCGAAAATCGCTTCCAGATCCCGCGATCTCCGCGTCTCGTACTGGGAATAGGTACCCGGATAGCGCGAAAGCTTGCCGTTGAAGAGTTCATACACTTCATTGACGGTGACGTCGAGGAAGTACCGGTCGTGCGATACGAGGAGGACACCGCCCGGGTATGAGGCGAGGAAAGACTCGAGCCAGCCGCGCGCTTCGAGATCGAGGTAGTTCGTGGGTTCGTCGAGGAGCATCACATCGGGATTTTCGAGAAGTACCTTGGCGAGGGCGAGGCGCATCTGCCAGCCGCCCGAAAGTTCCCGGGCCCTGCGTTCGGTATCCTGCGGACGGAAACCGAGACCGATCAATACGTCCGTGATCCTTTCACGTCTCCGATGGTAACCGGTGGACTCGATGGTCTGCGCTACCCTGTCGAGTTCTTCCAGGAGGCGCGCGGTGGCTTTGTCGTCGGCGCGGGAATCCTGGAGCAATCTTCCGATCTCTTCCTGCCGCGCAATCAGAGTCTTGACGAAATCGAAGGCCGTTTCGGCTTCTTCGAAGACGGTTCCCGTTCCCACGAGGGCGCCGGTCTGAGGGAGATAGGATACGCGCGCGCCTTTGGTGATGGCCCTTTCGCCGGAATCGGGCTTGATCATGCCCGCGGCGATCTTCATCAACGTCGACTTCCCGGCTCCGTTGGCGCCCGCCAGGGCTGCCCGCGTGCCGTCGGCGAGGAACAGGCTCGCCCCTTTCAGAAGGTCGCGCGCACCGAATGCGAGGCTGACTTCCGTGAATTGTACGAATGGCATGGTGTTAATCCGTTTCCAGGCTCAAAGACTTGCGAACGCGAAAAGGTGAACGCCCAGGCGCTGGTCGATTTCGGCAACGGCTTCCCCGATCGGCGGAACGACGGTGCGGGCAAGGAACAGGCCCTCCGGACTCAACCTGTAGACATAATCGTAGCGCCCTTCGTCTCCTTCCTCGGGAATGACCGAGAATCCCCCCTGCCAGGTACGGGACATCGCCGCATCGAGGTGCAAACCGAAGCGCGCGGTGCCTTTTCTCGCGGCGCCTTCGGGACTGGAGGGAGCGAAGCCTGCGGGCAGGGAATCGCCGCCCGACCAGGCGAAAGCCCCCGCGGCGCCCAGTTCGATGGTTCCGGTCTCGGGTGAGGAAAAGCCGAGCGACGGAGGAATCGTTCCCTCCGTACCGCGAACTTTCGCCGCCGACGCAAAAAACGCCTTCAGGGCTTCGGCACTTCGCGTTTCTTCCTTTCGAAGGACTTCCTGAATATCGATGTCGATGAGCACGAAACGTGCGCTTGAGTCTCCCCGTTTCCAGACAGTGTCCGCGGCGGGCGCTTCGGTGTCCGCCCAGAGCGCCGTCAGGGCGGAATCGCCCTCAAGCCTCAGTTTGAGCGAAGTACCCGTAAAGAAGTACCAGCCGCCCTCTTCGGTGATGGCGGAATACTGGAACACCTTGGAAAAAGCCGGTAATTCGACCCGGACCTGGCGATTGACGGCATCCGTGAACAGCCCGTAGCGAAAGGAGAACAGATCCGGATCGATCCTGTCCTCGTCCGTCATTGTCTGATACCAGGATGGTCGCCAGCTGCGCGAAAAAACGACATCGATGCCTGCCGACAGGACGGTTTCTCCGGAAATGAGCGGTTTTTCGCCGGTAGTTTCATCGTACATGCGCATCGTAAAGGAGAACACGTAACCGCGGGTGCCGTCGTCGGCGAGAACCAGATACCAGTCGCCTTCGAGAACCTTGCCACCGGTGCTGACCGGGGCGCCCTCGACCTTGGCGAGGACTTTGACGGCCTGGCCCTCCCTGAGGCGGAATACTCGCTTGGTCGTAGTGTCATTGTCGGGTTTTTCGCGTATCGGAAGACCGTCACGGGCGGCGACCATGTACACCGAGGCGTATTCGCCGAATTCCTTGACCCTTTGCCTGGCCGCGCGTTTGCTGCGGAATTGCTCTATCTGCCAGAAGGGTACTTCCATTTTGCCGCCGCCATCGGCTTCCGGCATGCCGATCACATACACTTTGCCGATGTTGGACTTCAGGTAGATCGGAACTATCGTTCCGGACTTGACTCCGGTTCCCTGGACGGTCCACAGGACCACACCCCAGCCATCGCGTGACGAGCATGAACTCATGCCCGCCGCGAGCGCGATGAGGAATAGAACGAGGAGGCCCGAGCGCGCCGCCATGCCGGCGACGGCTCTGTTTCCGGCGTTGCGCCGGGAAAATGGAAATAACATCGAAGCGAAGTTTACACTCCGGCGCCGGGCTTGGACAAGCGCGAGCGGGCGGATCGGCAGGGCTGTGGGGGCCCTCAGGGCTCGAGACGGGTTTTCGTCCCTGTCCTGGTTTACATATTCCGGTTTACATATGCAGCGGCAAGATCGAAAATGTGGTATCATCGTCGGAATACTTCGAAATAATACTTCGAGAAGGGAGACTGGATCGATGAAGGGCGACGAGCGCAGCAAAGAGACCGGAGGGCCGGTCGCGGTGATAGAAATCGGGTCGACGGGAATCCGCATGCTGATTGCTTCGCTCGAAAGCTCGGGCGCCATCAAAGTGCTGGACCGTGCGGGAAAACCCAGCCGGATCGGTCGCGACGTGTTCACCCTGGGCCACATCGGCCGCGAAGCGGTACGCGAAAGCATCGCCGTTCTTTCCTCTTTCCGCGAACTCCTGCGCGGCTACGGCATCGAGCCGGCACAGGCGCGCGTGATCGGTACCAGCGCTCTCCGTGAAGCCTCGAACCGCGACACTTTCGTCGATCGCGTCTCGCTCCAGACCGGTTTCAAAGTAAGGATAGTCGAGGACATTGAAGAAAACCATCTCATGTACCTCGCGGTCCAGCAGGCGCTTCAGGATGAAATGCGTCTGCTTACCCGGTCGAACGCGATGATTCTGGAAGTCGGCGGCGGTACCACCGAAATAATGCTCTTGAAGCGCGGCCGCATGGCCGCGTCGCATTCCCTCCACATAGGAACCTTGCGGCTCGACGAACAGATGCGCGGCGCCGGCGCTTCGAAAGAGTATGTGCGGCAATATCTCGAGAGCAATGTGCGTTCGGCATGCGATCTTCTCGAGGACGATCTCGCCCTCGATACCGTCAAAACCTTCATCGTGATCGGTTCCGATGCCCGTTTTGCGGCATATTGCGTATCCGGCCGGAATTTCGGCGCATATACGGTTCTCGAAAAAGACAAGTTCATCAGCTTTGCCGACTCCATCGCCCAGCTTTCCCCCGAAGAATGCGTCGCCTCGTATCGCGTGCCCTGGGCGGAAGCGGAAGGGCTCATGTCGGGACTGACGATCGAACGTATGTTCCTGGAGCGCACCGGCGCCGAATCCGTAGTCGTACCCAATGTTTCCATACGGGAAGGATTGCTGCTCGCCGAGGCCGGCGGCTCGGACACGGACGTCGGAAACGAACTGCACAGGCAGGTACTGGAATCGGCCGCGGCGCTCGGAAGGAAATTCCGTTACGACGAAGGGCACGCCAGAAACGTATGCGCGCTCGCGGTCGCGATATTCGACGCGCTGAGCAAAGAGCACGGGTTGGGCGGCCATGAACGGCTCCTCCTCGAAACCGCGTCGATACTGCACGATATCGGCACCTATATCCGCGCATCGGGCCATCATCATCACGGCGAATACATAGTCGCAAACTCGGAAATATTCGGCCTCAATCGTGCCGACCTCAACATTGTGTCCAACGTCGTGCGGTACCATCGCCGCAATCCTCCCGCGCCTTCGCATGTCAATTTCATAGCCCTGCCGCGCGAAGACCGGATGCTCGTGATGAAACTCGCCGCGATATTGCGCGTGGCCGACGCGCTCGACCGCAGTCATTCGGGCAGAGTACGCGACCTTTCATTCGAGCGGGGCGAGGACCGATTCATAATCCGTCCCGCCGAAAATCTCGATTGGTCGCTGGAACGCCTGTCGCTCGCCGACAAAGGCGACATGTTCGAAGACGTGTACGGTCTCGTTCCGGCACTGGCGTAAGGCATAGGACGTAAGGGGAAGCGGCATGCACGGACGCGTATTCAACAGAGAGCTTTCCTGGCTCGAATTCAACGCGAGGGTTCTGGCTGAGGGGCTGAAGCCCTCCACGCCTCTGCTCGAACGCCTCAAATTCCTCGCGATAGTGGCGACGAATTTCGACGAATTCTTCATGGTGCGAGTGGCGTCCGTCAAATCGCGCATACGCGACGGCGATTCGGCTTCCGACGACTCGGGCCTCGCTCCGCGCGAACTCCTGGCAAGGATCAACGCCAGGACGAGGGAAATACTGGCCCGGCAATACGGGTGCCTGACTGGCGAAATTCTTCCCGCCCTGGCCGCCGCGGGCGTGGAACTCGTGTCAGAGTCGGGGTGGACTCAAGCGGAACGGCGACATCTCGAAGATTTTTTCACGCAAAACGTTTTTCCCCTCGTAACACCCCTCAGGGTGGATGAAGGAGCCTTTCCTTCGACAGGGAATTTGCGGCTGCATGTGGCTTTCCCCCTGCACAGGGGCGAGGAGGAAAGCCTTCTGGCGATCGCCCAGGTACCGCCCAACGTACCGCGTTTCGTGCGTATCGCCGGGGAACACGCTTCCGGGCTCCTGCGTTTCGCGCTGCTCGAAGACATCGTGGCCGCCTTCGGCGCCCGCTTTTTCCCCGGCTACGGTGTCGGCGAAAGCCTTGTGTTCAAAGTGACCCGCGACGCGGATTTTGGCGTCGATGAGGACCGTGAAGCGGATTTCCTCATTGCGATGGAGGAAGTGCTCGCGGGCAGGCAAAATTCGGCTCCCGTGCGACTGTCCTATCATGGCAGGGATTCCGGCCTGGCGGACCGCCTGCGCATCGGCCTCGGTCTCGACCCCGAAGACGTTTTCGCCCTTCCCGGGCCGGTCGATCTGCGGGGCTTCATGGATTTCGTCAATGCGGAAGGCATGCCGCGCTCTCCGGAAGGCTCGTTCGGGCTCCGCGACAAGCCCTGGCCGCCCGTATCGGTCTCCCGACAGGAAGGCCTGTCGATATGGGACGAAATAGATTCCGGCGACAAACTGTTGATGGTGCCCTACGAATCTTTCGAGCCCGTCCTGCGCTTCCTCGACGAAGCCGCAGACGATCCTTCGGTGCTCGCGATCAAGATGACTCTGTACCGCACTTCGGGCGATTCGCCCATCGTAAAGGCGCTCGCACGCGCGGCCCGAAACGGCAAACAGGTCGCCGTCGTAGTCGAACTCAAGGCACGTTTCGACGAAGAGAGGAACATCGAGTGGGCGGGCCGTCTCGAACAGGCCGGGGCCATCGTGACGTACGGCGTCGCGCGCCTCAAGGTCCACGCCAAGGCAGCCATAGTCGTACGCCGCACCAAAGAAGGCCAGATACGGCGTTATGTGCATCTTTCCACGGGCAACTACAACGATCGCACCGCCAAATCCTACTCGGACCTCTCGATCTTCACCGCCAACGACGAACTGTGCAGGGAAACATCCATTCTCTTCAACACACTCACGGGTTATTCGGCGGTGCAGACACTGGGCAGACTCGCCGTCGCTCCTTTCGATCTCAAAACGCGTCTTCTGGGGTTGATCGAGCGCGAAGCGCAGCGTTCCTCGCCCGAATTGCCCGGTCTCATCATGGCGAAGCTCAACGCGCTTGCCGATCCGGACATCATTGAAGCGCTGTATGCGGCATCCCGCGCAGGCGTGTCGGTGAAACTCAACGTGCGCGGCATCTGCACGCTCATTCCCGGCGTGCCCGGAATGTCCGAACATATCGAAGTGCACAGCCTCGTGGGTCGCTATCTCGAACACTCGCGCATTTTCTATTTCAGGAACGGAGGAGCCGAGGAGATATTCCTTTCGAGCGCGGACTGGCTGCCCCGGAATCTCGACCGGAGAATCGAACTGATGTTCCCGGTGCTCGACGAGCGCCTGCGCGCGCGCACGAAATCGATTGTCGAAGACTGTTTCGCCGACACCGCCCAGTCGCATCGCCTTATGCCGGACGGAAGCTGGGAACCCCTGGCCTCCGCCAGGGGGGAAAAGCCTTTTTCGGCGCAGGAACATTTTTACTCAAGCGCGAAAAGGGCGGCGGAAATCGTCGAAGCGCCCCAGGAAGAATTGCAGGTCAGGCGCCGCTTTTCCTGATTCCGGTGTAATTCCGGTGTAATCCCGGTGTGATCCCGGCACGATTCCTGCGCAATTCCGGCGCGCCCGCGCGGCGGCAAGCCCCCCGCGCGGGCGTCAGTACAACGCGGACTCGATGGCGCGACGAATCGCGTCCTCCCACACAAAGAGACCGGATTCGCGGCTTCGGTTGCGTTCCGGGTCCGCGCCCACGCCGCCGATCATGTACAGATAGCCGTCGCCCGAATCGGGATCGAACAGCATTCCTCCGAGAAAGCCGTACGCATCGCCGTGATGCCCCCACCAGCGGCAGGATTCCGCGTCGCATTCACGGGGGCCGCGATTCTTCATCAAGCCCCAGCCCGTGGCCAGGGAGAGTCCCGAAGGATCGCCGCAATTCGATCCGTCGGCTGCACGGAGCCATTTCGGATCGCACATCGCATGAACGGACGCCTCGCGCAATATCCGCACCGAAGATTGGCCGCCGAATCGCGAGAGATCGACTTCGCCTCCGCCGATGAACAGAGCGGCGATTTTTCCAAGATCGCGCGCCCTGATACGCAATCCTCCCTGCGGCGAAAAGAGCGCTCCGTTGGTTCCCGGTTCGTACTCTTCCAGGCGCGGCGCAGGCCCGCCCTCGGGAATGCGGACCGCGATTGAAGGCCTGACGCCGCGGAAATCGTCCGTCTGCGGAATCCACGGTCCGCAGGGGTCCCAGGGGCCGTCGTCGCCCGGGCTTTTACGGTATATCGGCGAAATGTCTTCGAAATGCGCGTCCGAAACCAGGTTGACGTTGAATCCTCCGTCGATGCCGAGCGGCTCGAATAGTTCGTCCCTCATGAAGAGGTCGAACCGCCG
>Ga0209340_1001239_pt1 | contig 19663 bp, 15 predicted proteins | sample EPASupsiteSAE323_FD_187266 | JGI IMG/M metagenome (GOLD analysis project Ga0209340, IMG submission 187266) | Bioremediated contaminated groundwater from EPA Superfund site, New Mexico - Sample SAE3-23 (SPAdes) (version 2) | ecosystem: Environmental > Aquatic > Deep subsurface > Groundwater >... | reverse complement strand
AGAAGCAAGCCCTGATTGTATAGAGGTAGGCTACAACATAGAAAACACCTATGGAACCGGAGTTTTAGACAAAACAGGCAAGAAGCCCTATGAGGTAAACATTGCTACAGCTTCAGGCTATTTCAGAAATTATCTTGATGACAGCGGATATGATACTCAGCAAGGCTACAGCATAGCTATAGACCATGTTAAACCAGACAGCAGCTTTGAAAGCTATATTGATCAAAACCTTACAAGAACATCAGGGCAGCAATATAAATGCGGTAATGAGGGAACAATTATTATTCCTGATATAAACTATAAGGGTTATGATGACCCAAACGACATTAACAAAATACCTAATGGTTTCAATTATTACGCTGATACCTATGCAAATAATGCTAAAGTGAATGGTTATATTATTGAGCGCTATTATTTATGCAATAATTATCACTCAACTGGGGCATATCATATGGTTGATTCTGAAAGCGTAAACCAGTTTGGTACAATGGTTTATTATGTTTACTGCAACCGTGATGCTGTAGCATATGGTCTTCCAGTTAGTTACAGAAATTCTTATCAAACAAAAGCTTCCTGGCTTAAGACATGGGATGCCTATATTTCAAGCATTGCTGCATATGCACAGATTTGGAATCAGAAGGTATATTTACCTTATTGGAATCAACCAGTAGCAATAACCTTCAAGGGTAATACATATAACGTCTATCAGGGTGGCAGCTTCATAGGACAAGTTACTGCTAACAATACAATGAATGGATACAATATTGGTATGTCCGACTTCAGGTCAAGAATGGATCATGAAAGTATCGATTCTAACACTCATCTGTATAACCAAATAGGTATGAATACAGGAAAAACCGTACTTTCTGACCGTGTATGGACGTTAGACCAGATAAATACCTTTATGAGTGGTGCTTATGGGGATAATTACCACATAGTAAGTCCTGATTTATTCAGAGAAAATATCAATGATCCAAATGATACTGACGACTACTATTTTCATATTAGCTATGGCGGTGTAAAAAGAAATGGCAAACCTCATCCAGATAACCTTTATGATTATTTGCCCGGAAAGCTAACATGGACAGGAACTGTAACCCTGCCTGCGAATATAACAGGAGGTATGCACACCGTAACCCTTACAGCCAAAAATGGACTGCAAAAAACAACAACCGTTTCATTCTATGTCAATGCGCCGGAGGTTTTAACGCCAAAAGGAACTATTCCGGCAACCATGATGCAGGGGAAAACATACACAACTACAGCTTTAAGTACCCTTCAAACAAGCACTATGAACCTGATTGCTTTCGGGAACACTTATCCTATGACTTATTCAAGTACAGTTTATAAGGATAAGGATTATACGGTCGGAAGCAATATGTTTCCACAGCCGACTGACAACAGCGGATTTGCAATTAAAGGAAATGGTATAGTAAATCCTGTTGCTGGTTGTTCTGGAAATTACAGATATGACTATAATCAAAACCTTATCTGGACATATCATGGCTTTAGTGTGCCTGTTGATACAAGCAAATACTATACATATTCAATGGATGTGTATATTTCTACAGATGCAAATACAGCTGCAACAGGTACAACCTTTGTTGCTGATGCAGAAGCAGGCTTTTCTGGTATATTTAATTATGATAATACTAAAAAAGGACAATGGCAGCATTTTGAGAATACAGCAAAACCGATTACAGGTTCAGCTTGGTTATTACTGTATCCTACGGCAGGAAGTATTCCGGCTACTACCGGATATGTGCAGTACAAAAATGTGGAGTTCAAGCTTCATCCGGGGGCAAAGAGCTGGACATACAGCCTTCCTGTTTCTGCTAATGCTCCAGTAGGTTCATATAACAATAACACAGGGCAATATAGAAAGGCTGAATTCAAGGCTGATTCTCTTTCAGGAAAAACAGAGAGCGATTACAAGCCATTTGAAGTGGTTGTTGCTCCGGTTATCAGTGGTGGAGATATAACCGCTCAACCGGGTGAAACGGTTCACATTACTGCAGCAACTACGGGATATTGCAAAACTGCATCTGTTGATATGCCTACAGGTACTATCAATCTTACGGCAGTTAATCCGATTACCGATTTTAAAAATACATGGAAGGCAGATTATATAGTTCCAACTAATCAAGCTGTAGGAAATTACAACATAACCTACAAGGCGAGCAATAATTATGGACAAAATACAACGCCAGCTGTTTTACATGTAGCCGTTTCACTTAATCCGATAGGTGATATACCAGACATAATAGAAACAAAGACAAAATGGAAAGCCACATGCACAACAAGCGTAAGTGCTGCAAATGTAACAGTTGGAATAAGCCCGACACTGGGTGCAGTTTCATACAATATGACAATGATTAAAAATGATGGCACAAAGAAGTATTGGGAAACACAGAACCTTCAATACCCTGAAGGTTCTGTCACGAGTGCAGCAGGTAAAGCTGTCACTGGATTATTTACTGCAAAAGGAGTGGGAAATGCTACTGAAACATGCATTGATACAGGGACCTTGTATGAAAAAATACAAGCTGTTGGATATGAACTTAGACGCTTTTATTATAAAAATGGAGAGGAGAACCAACAAACAGTTGAAACGCTATGTAAAAGTCTTAGCACAAGGAATGCGGGCTCAGCAGGGTTTATTATGGCTGGTTGGGAAATGGGGATAAAAGTACTGACAAAAGGATATGTAGACAGGGTAGAATTTGATTTTGATGGTCCAAAAATAAACAATGAAAAGGATTTATCCATAAAAAAATTAGACAAGCTAACAAAGAAATTTGAATGGGAAGACCCTGTAAAACGAGAAAAAACACCAGTTTCTTTTTCATCTTTAGAAGAGCTTGAACATCATTATAGCTTCCCCAGAAAATTTAAAAAATCACTAAGGCAAGGAAATAGCTTTGAAAATATTTTTACAGACTATTACCTAATACCTTATGAAACTAAGCAATCTCTGCATTCGTGGTACACGCTTCGAAAAGAAAGTGGAGATGCTTTTGAAATAAATAAGGATATGCTTCTTGAAAGAATAAAAGACCCATTTACATTAAGTATTAGATTGTACAGCGGTGCAAGAAGCATGACGCAGGACATTAAAATAGATACATTTGAAAGATGGGATACATTATTTAATAGAGATATAAGACCATATATTGATAATCCCGAAGAGTATGACCCTGTAGACAAGAATTACTGGGAGACAACAGCTTATGTGGAGGGTTAAACATGGAATAACAGAATCAAAAGGTGAAACAAACCTGCTTCTTGTAGTTATTACAGCAGGATTCATGGCTGTCTTGATATTTCTTTTTGCGGCTGCGGTTCTGGTAAACCATATAAATTCAATCATGTATACCGTAAAGGTTGATATGTTTTTGATCAACCGGGCAGCAATAATAGCATTAAATAAAGATGCTGAAGGGAAAGATTTGAATGATATAAATCATGAAGAATGCTTAAAATTTTTTAAACAGGCCCTTCAACAAAATTATGGACTAGATGAGAATTTAGAGAATGGAAACAAACTGATTGAAAGGATTGATATTCTAAGTTATTCCTATGACACAACCAACCAACCTGCAATAAAGACTGAGATTGGCGTTAAGGTTTCACCGATGGTTTTCAGACATGCATTCAAGGATATTTTTTATTTTAAAATAAAACAAAGTGTTAAAGTAGAAAAGGTGCTGAAGTAACGAACCCCCTGTCCCTCTCTTAAAATAAAGGGGGAGTTAATGTAGGGGCAGCTCTTGTGGTTGCCTGACAGGGTTGTAAATATGATTTTTTTATGAGAGGAATGATAGTTAAAGTGCAAAACTTCAAATCAGAAAAAGGTTCTACAGAAGTTGGAGCACCAATTGTTACAGCAATATCAATGTTTCTTATAGCCCTATTAATTGTTGTTTGCGTTAATATTCTTATTCCATTTATTTGGTATGAAAAGCTATCATTGGAATCACTTAAATATATATTTATTATGGAAGAGTACGGTTATTTGACACAGGACGAGAAAAGCCGGTTAATCAATGAACTCACATCTGAAAATTTTAAACTGGAAGGTATTGATGTGGTTGCTACTGACCAACCTATGGAATACGGCGAACCAATATTTCTAAATATAATCTACACCTATACTTATAACCTTCCTTTTCTTAATGGAAATTCGCTTTCGGCAGAAAAAAAGGAAATGTCGATTCCAATGATTGTTAGACGGCAGAGTGTCAGCAAAAGATAGTATGAGGAGAAGGGATAGCATGGATATCAAGGCAGTATTTGAACTATGCAAAAACAGTCTCGGAGGCGATATAAAATACATAAGAAGACTTGATGATGGAAGCTTTGAGGCACACGAGGTAAAACAAAGAAGAATAATCAAGTATGTGTTCGAAATCAAGGAAGAGAAGATAAAAATACTACTTGAGATTGAGGAAAAATTATAAGAGTATAGATAAACTATACCCTTATTAGAAGTGTTAATTAACCGTATTAATCGGCTTGCCCGAAACAAACCCCGTTATATTCTCGATTGTAGTATCAAATATCCTTTCAACTGCCTCAATACTGTTAAAAGCATTGTGTGGAGTGATTACTACGTTTTCACGATGAAGCAGCGAACAGTTCTGCCTTACAAGCTTTTTTACATCTTCAGAGTAATCTTCTCTGAGTTTGCAGCCTTCTTCAAGAACATATTCTTCACCTTCAAAAACATCCAGTCCTGCTCCGGCAAGTATTCCGTTGTCTAAAGCTTCTAATAATGCTTCTGTTTCTATTAAACCACCTCTTGATGTGTTTACAATCAGCGCACCCTTTTTAATTATATTAATGTTGTTTTTATTAATAAGATGAAAAGTTGCATTGTTTAAAGGTGCGTGAAGAGAAATTATGTCTGAATTTTGAAGAATATATTCAATATCAGCATATTCAAAGCCAAGAATCTCAGCCATAAAGCTGTTTTTTGTTACATCAAAGGCAAGAACCTTCATGCCAAAGCCTTTTGCCATACGTATAACATGCAGTCCGATTTTCCCGGCACCAATAACCCCAAGCGTTTTTCCCTTTAAATCAAAGCCCTGTAGATTCCCTAGCGAAAAATTATTATTTATGGTTCTTACATATGTTTTATGAATATTTCTTGAAAGACAAAGGATAAGGGCAAACGTATGCTCGGCAACTGTAGTTTCTCCATAAAACGGAACATTTGAAACAGTTATGCCTTTTTCCTTGCAGGCTTCCAAATCGATATGTTCGAATCCGGTTGAGCGTGTTGCTATGAATTTCAGGTTTGGCATTTTTTCTATAATATTACGTGTAATACTAGAATGTACAAATATTGAAATTGCTTCACTGTCTATATACTCTGAAACGTCAATATCTGTAATGTTTTTGCTGAATGTTTTAATGATGTTTCCACTTGATTTTTCAGCAAATTTATCAACTTCCTGCTCATCAACATCAAAAACTGAAATTTTCATACTTAGTTATTACTTTCCTTTCAATCCGCACCCCAATTCCTCTACTGAAATCGACAGAAGGGCTATGGAGGCAGTTATTTTTTATGAATATTTCTCAACTTCAGCAACCCATTTTTTGCATTCGGTATCTGTGGACATTCTCCATGAAACCCTTGAGGAAAGGTCTACCATTCCTATTTTTGGACCATCTGCTGAGGCGTTTCTTTTATATTGTTGTGTAGAAAATCTTATATAGAAACTCTTTAGCCATTTTTTTATTGTATTTATATCATATATTTCTTCAAATGCAGTTTTTGCAAGATCAAGAATTTTCTGCGGCCCAGCACCAAAACGTACATGCCAGTATAAGAAAAAATCATTTAGTTCATAAGGACCTATTTTTTCTTCGGTAAGCTGGGTTATCTGTCCTTCAAAATCTGCTGGTAGAAGCTCTGGGCTGATAGGCGTTTCAAGAATCGAAAAGAGTATTGATTTTAATCCTTCTGGGTCTGCAACAGCCCATTGAGTAACCTTTTCGGTTGCTACCCATTTTATTATGAATTGTATTAAAGTTTTTGGTATTCCTGAATTTATATCAAACATTGAAATCTGGTCTCCTGCATAGGTGCACCAGCCGAGAGCTTTTTCCGAAAGGTCTCCGGTGCCTAAAACCAATCCGTTTAGCTTATTTGCGTAAGACATAAGAAGAAGAGTGCGAACCCTAGATTGAACATTCTCAACAGTAATATCAGCCGTTTCGGGATATTCTTTGAGTTTTGACAGCAATTCTTCAAGTGTTGAAATATTTTCTGTTGCCTTGCTTGCGATTGATTCAAGTACTTGCTTGCATATTTCTCCGATGGAAGCTTCAATTAATTCTGAGCCAAGAGCATTTGCAAGCTCGCGGGCACTGTTTTTTGTTCCTTCGGTTGTTCCAAAGCCGGGCATAGTGACGCAAATGAGGTTTTTTCTTGGAAGCCCCATTGAGTCAAGGGTATTAGATGCCGATAATGCTGCAAGCGTTGAATCTAGCCCGCCTGAAAGACCTAAGATTATGTGCTTGCATCCGATTTTTTCCAGGCGTGTTCGAAGTGAATTTGTTTGTATTTCAAAAACCTCCCAACATATCTGGGAAAGAGTTGAAGTGTCTGAAGGTATAAAAGGATGACGGTTGATTTTTCGCAAAAGCTTTTGGTCATTATCATTAAAACATGTTTCAAAGGGGATTATTCTGAACTCCTTGCGGTTTATATCAGCGCAATCTCCGAATGTTCCCATGACTAATCGATCATGTACCAAGCTTTCAAGGTCAATATCAGTTGAAAGCAGTTGGGAGTCACGGCTGAAACGAGTCCCTTTTGCTATAATATTTCCGTTCTCACATATGAAATGGTGTCCATCCCAAGCGAGTTCTGAGGATTCTCCTGGAGAAGCAGAGGTGTAGATGTAACAGCATTTTCCTTTGTCAGAAGCACCTTTAGCTAAGGATTCACGGATTTCTGCCTTGCCGATAGTAAAGTTTGAAGCAGATGGATTTGCGATTATTGTTGCACCTGAATTTATTTGATAAATGTGAGGGGAGGCTTGTACAAACAGGTCCTCGCATATTTCTATCCCAATTTTGCAGTTAGGAATGTTTGATGCTGAGAAAAGAATATCGGTTCCAAAGGGAATTTTCTTCCCAAGATATTCAATGGTGGTTCCTGAGGGAATATTTCTTCCCGGTCTGAACCATCTGCTTTCTTCAAATTCGCCATAATTGGGAAGATAACTTTTTGGTACAATACCAAGAATTTCTCCGCTTTGAAGAACAGCTGCACAATTATACAAACTATTTTCAAATATTACGGGGATTCCCAGAATTGCGAGCGTATTCAGATTTTTGCTGTTATAAAGAAGCCAGGAAAGTGATTCTTCAACCTGTTTAAGAAGAAAGATATTTCCGAAAAGGTCTTTAGCGCTGTAGGCGGTGAGACTCAGTTCAGGAAAACACACCAGGAGGCTGTTCCTGAAGTTTGCCATTTCCCAGAGTTCACATATTTGTTTGCGATTAAACTCAAAATCGGTAATTTTTACTTTTGGTACTGCCGCGGATACCCTTACAAATCCTCTCATATATTACCTCGCGAATACTTTGATTAAAGAAATTATACTTTATTAAAATCTCATTTACAACCGCGATTTGAAGCATTTTTGATAATAATTGAAATTATTGTCAAATATTGATATAATAAAACGAAGCATGTAAAATTTTAATGATAGCAGCCGTAAGAATATTTTTGGAGGTGGAATAAAGGAAAAAGTTTTTTCATTAATAATGCTTAAAAATTTTATAAATTAAATCAGGCTGTTAAAAGGCTTTGTTCGCTCGGTAAATTAATTAGGAGGGATTAAAGTGGACGTTAATAAAAAAACAGTTGTTTTTGAGGATGGGAGAATATTGATTTTGCGGATTGGAGACCGTGTTTCTTCTGATGAAAGTACAATCTTTTTTGGTGACCTTCCCTTATCGTTTTATGGTCCCAATGGAAAGACAAATACTTTCCAAGAAGAAAAGTACTTTTGCTACAAGACAGACAGAATCCCGTTTGACCTGGACAAAAATTTATATCTTGTATTCTTTAAAGGATTGCAGGATATGACTCCGGAACAAAAAAAGAAATCTCCTTCGAATGGTTGGGGAATAAGAGATTTTGCGAGTGCATTTAAAAAAGCATTTTTACGCACGGAGGTAAGCTCTGTGAAAAAGTTTGACCTGATTGGCAGAAGCAAAGGAGGCCTTTGGGCGGCAACGTTTTTGATACTGCTAGAGGAAGAACACCTGAAAATTTGGAAGTTTAAGATCTTAGCTATGGGTACGCCCTTTGGAGGAACCATCATGGCTGACACTGAAAAGCTTTATCCTGCTTTGAAAAAGCACGGTATAAGAGGGCAGATCGCAGCAAAGTTTCATGAAGCAATTTTTACAGGAGAACAGTGGGACCTAGACTGTATTCCCAATAGTAACTTCCTGAACTGGTTGCATAAAGAGGCAAATGTTTGGGCTCCATGTACATTTGTTGTTGCAGGTTTAGCAAAGGGATGCTGGTTAAAGAAACTATTTCGGTTTAAGTTTGTTGAATTTGGCTGTGAATACGCAGCCAAGAATATTTTGGGATTAGTTGCGGAAAGTGATAACGATGGTGTGGTAGAATACAACCGTGTAGCTGTATTTGGATTGAGAGCAATGATAGTAGAATGCTCGCATGAAGAGTTTCTAAGTAACCAAAGACTCCTTGAAGAAATCTTCAATAGATTTGGTAGTATTGAGTAAAATATATAAGTCTTCTTTTATCGTAACAGATAGAAGAAGACTTATATATTTTAAAAAGAAAATAGGCAAAGAAAAGTAGCACTTGTTTCTATTTAGTTAGCCTTTAAATGAGAATCTATACTAAACTGTTTGATTTGTTCAAAAACATGAGGTGTGACATGAGCAGAGATTATGGTTCCTTTAGTATCATATTCCTCTTTTATAATCTTTGAGTTTTGCTGTAGGAAACCAATAATCCAACTCTCATGATACGGAATAAAAAAATTAGCTTTAAATGATTTTAAGAAAAGCATTTTTGTAATTACATAAAGCAGCCTGTCTATGCCAGTGTTTTGTTTTGATGATATTTCAACATAGTTCTCAATTGAACGTGAGAAGGGATAAAGTTTGTTTTCTGTACTAATATCAGCTTTTGTAAATACAACTATTGTGGGTTTGTTAGCGGCACCGATATCATGAAGCATATTATTGACGTCTATGAGGTTGGAGTAAATTTCATTAACAGAAGAATCAACAACGTGAATAATGATATCCGAATATTTTACTTCTTCCAGAGTTGATTTAAAAGCGTCTTTTAATTCAACAGGAAGGTCTTTTATAAAGCCTACTGTATCAACAACAGCGACTTGTTTGCCGTTGGGAAGAGATACTTTTTTTGCACAAGAATCAACAGATGAAACAAGTGCGTCATCAGAAGAATCGTTTAAATTGCATAAAGTATTTAGAAGGGTTGATTTGCCTGAATTAATATAACCAACAAGTGCGGCTGATGGTATTCTTCTTCTGTTTTCCTTAGGGCTTGTTAATTCCTTTTTTATATCTGCAAGTTCTTCTGCAAGCATTTGCAATCTTGAGTGAATTGCTTTTCTATCAAATTCAAGCTTTTTCTGTCCTGGCGCTCTTGAACCGATACCTTTGTTAAAATTGAGAAGGTGAAGCCCGCTTTCAGATAACCGCGGAAAGATATATTTAAGCTGTGCCAGTTCAACTTGGATTTTACTTTCGCGTGAAGCCGCTCTTCGCGCAAATTTATCAAGTATGAGGGCAGTTCTATCTATAACCTTGATGTTCAATGCCTGTTCAAGGTTTCTAATCTGAGGACCAGAAAGTTCACTATCAAAGACAACAATTTCTGCTTCTAAAAGCTCACACATTAGAGAAATTTCTTGTAGTTTATCTTTACTAACATAATATTCAGGGTCGTGAATGGAAACGTTTAAAATTAATTTTTCTAAAACCTCTGCACCGGAGCTTCTTGCTATTTGCTCAAGCTCATAGAGGGATTGAGAGCAAGAAAGACCGCGGTCATTAAAACCAGAAGAATTATTAATACCTACAAGTAAAGCTTTTTCTTCTTCGATCTTAACAGGGTACCTGATTGGATTTGTTCTTAGACAGCTGTCAATCTCTTCGATAAGCTTAAAAACTATTGAAAAATTCTTTTCGCCAAGCTTGAAAGGTCCAAAAAGATCAGCTTTTTCGATGGTAAAGGAATTTCCAATTGTGGGGATTGCCGCCATAAGCTTTGAAATCTTGCCACTGTTTGTTCCAATGGAAACCATGCCATCAAGTCTGAAAGATAAAAGTTCATTTATATCTTCGGGAGAAAGGAAAGCATCTTCGGTTGTATGGGTATGAATACATCTTATTCCAGATAGAAGATTTTGCATTTTTGATTTGCTGATTTCGGGGATGGAAACGTTGCAATGATCGCCAACAGTCACACCCGCAACCTTGCCTTTGCGGGTTATATAGACGGCTATTTCATTGTTTATTATTCCTGTAAGTTCCGCAAGCTTGATAACGAGCGCGTTTGGTAGGAAATCGTTTTTAGGTATATCAAAATCATATAGTTTTTCAAGCTCAAGGATTATGGTTTCTTGTAAAGAACCTATATCCCCAAACAGCAAAGAAAAGACCCCCTTAAGGAATTCTGACTTTAGGCTTGCTTGCCTTCTTCTTTTTCATTCTCAATCTTTTTCCAATGGTATATAAAAATAGGAAGAGCGACAAATACAACTGAAAGAGAACTAATTAATTGTCGCTTGTTTTCATTGCTTCTGTTTTTTTCTTGAATCTTTTTAGCATCTTCTTTAATTTTTTTATTTTGAGGAATTTCTTTCCCGGGTTCTGTTGGAATAGTTTCATAATATGAATAATCAACCGGGAAATAAATGTTGGTGATACCGCTTATAAAGCCAATTGTTCCTGCAATCATCATCATAAGAGTTACAAAACAAACAAGGTAAAGATAAATATTACGCAGCTTCCACATAATAATTTTCCTTTCAAAGTTATTTATAATAACTTTAGTATAATAATAGCATTCTTTTCTATACTACTCAATCAATACTTTTTTAAAAGAGTTATAAAAGAGAGACATAAAGAAGGAACGGCATCGCCGCTCCTCCTTTATGTTTCTATTTTTAGCAATGTTTTTTCTCATCCTTGCAGCAGCAGCAAATTACTAAAAGTGCGATAATTATCCACATACAATTGTTATCTTCGGAACCAAAAAGACCTTTACAAAACATATTCTAACCTCCATAGTATTTTTAATACATATTATGTCTGCAATGTAAAAGTGTTACAAAATTGAAATTTGCGCATGCAGCATAGAACAATTTTGTTATTCTTAAAATAGATGGTATAATAATTAAAAAGATAAACATAAAGAGGTGCGGAATGAAGAGTCAGACTGAGTATCTGTATTTTAATACACGAAACCATAGAGAGTATATAAATATAACCGAAAAAGTTGAGGAGGTTGTTAATAAAAGTGGAATTCAAGAGGGAATTGTTCTTGTTTCGGCTATGCATATTACGGCAGGTGTATATATAAATGATGCAGAAGATGGGATAATTAATGATATGGATGAAATGCTCGAAAGGATTGCTCCGTTTAAAGAAGATTACAAGCATCACCAAACGGGTGAGACTAATGGAGATAGCCATTTAAAAAGTCTTTTAATCGGTCATGAGGTTATTGTGCCAATAACCAAAGGCAAGTTGGATTTGGGACCTTGGCAGCAGATATATTATGCAGAATTTGATGGAAGAAGGAAAAAGAGATTAATTATTAAAGCTATTGGAGAGTAGCATTGCCCTCACCCATCTGCCTTTCCTCTCCCATAAAACAGGAGAGGAAAGAAAAAGAAAGGCTTTGTAGTTTTCTTCTAAACAGTTACATTAGAGAGCTATGAAGACTTTAAGTTTTAGCCCCGATTAAATTCTTTGCATTAGAGCTTCTTGATTAGCGGAGTGAGTGAAGCTGAGAAATTCGCGAGATGCGAATTTCAGGTTTCGGGAGCATGGATGCTGATGCGAAACCGACAGCGAGAATGAGTGGAGTAAAATCATAGAAGGGCTATGATAAGAATTTGGGGGCAGAGGAAGAGATTCCAAAAGAGGAACCCTAGGTTCCGCTTTTGAGATGTAGCTTTAGAGCGACCTAGAATACAATACAGAAGGGTAACCACAACAGTTACCACGACAAGAATAAAAAGGAGAAAACAATGAAAGAGATAAAAATTGCACCTTCAATTTTATCAGCTAATTTTGCAGTACTTGGTGATGAAATTAAAAAGGTTGAGGATGCAGGAGCTGACATGCTTCATATTGATGTTATGGATGGTCATTTTGTTCCTAACATATCAATAGGGATACCGGTTGTTTCATCAATCAAAAAAATAACCAAGCTTCCGTTGGATGTGCATCTCATGATTGAAAATCCGGAAAGATACATAGAAGCTTTTGCAAAAGCAGGGGCTGATGTTATAACTTTTCATATTGAAGCTGCTAAACATGCTCACAGGCTAGTGCAGCAAATAAAAGGGCTTGGTATCAAAGTGGGAGTATCGCTGAATCCAGCTACACACATAAGTTCAATTGAGCATATCAAGAATGATGTTGACATGATTCTTGTAATGACAGTAAATCCTGGATTCGGTGGGCAGGAATTTATAGAAGCAATGCTTCCAAAGATAAGTTCATTATCAGAAGGAAAAGCGGAAATACAGGTTGATGGGGGAATAGGACCACAAAATATTGCAAAGGTAATTTCGGCAGGAGCAAATATAATTGTTGCAGGCTCATCAATTTTTGGTGCGCCATCTCCGGCTGAGGCAATTAAGGAGTTAAGGAGGAAAGCTCATGAAGATAGCAATCGGTAGTGATCATGGAGGTTATAATTTAAAAGAAACTGTAAAAAAGCATCTTGCTGAAAAAGGTATTGAATTTAATGATATGGGAACATATTCAACAGAGTCCTGCGATTATGCGGATTATGCTGCCAAGACGGCTATTGCAGTTACTTCCGGGGAATATGACAAGGGAATACTTATCTGCGGGACGGGAATAGGTATAAGCATAACGGCAAATAAGGTGAAAGGCATAAGAGCTGCTTTGTGTGGCGATACCTTTTCTGCAAGAATGAGCAGAGAGCACAATGATGCAAATATCCTGTGCATGGGAGAAAGAGTTATTGGAGCAGGGCTGGCAGTAGATATTGTTGATACATGGCTTAATGCTGAATTCACAGGAGGCAGGCACACAAACAGGGTTCAAAAAATAATTGATTTTGAAAAAAGTATGCTTTAGAATGAATAAATCAAATTAAAGAGTACTTAAAGAGCAAAATATACTTCTAAGGGTTCAATTTGGAGTGTATTTGTCGAAAACAGCTACATTTTACTGCTAAAAATGTAGTGCAAATCCCAGAAAAATTTGATATAATTAAATATAAAGCTGAAAATAATTGAAAAAATTGATAGAAAATTGAATTTCTATAGCTTTTTGTCTTATAATACAAAAGCACGTCTTAATGATTTTCAAAAAAGCAATTTAATATGTACAAAAGCTGTTATGTAGATTGATATACAAAGGAAGGAATGGGTTATGCCTGCACATTTTAATGCCAAGGCCTATAACACCCGGAAAAGACTGGGAGAGGTATTGCTTGAAGCTGAATGTGTTACTGAAGAACAAATTCAAAAAGCTTTGCAAATCCAGAAAGAAACCGGAGCCAAACTTGGAGAAATCCTTGTAAGTGAAGGCTATGTAAATGAAGAGCAGATTCTAAAGGTCATAGAATCTCAATTCGGAATTCAATATGTTGACATTACGAAGGTATACATAGATGCCGAAGCAGTAAGGATGATTCCTGAAGAATTGTGCAAAAAGCATGCCGTGGTTGCTATTGAGGTTGCAAATGGTGAAATAACCCTTGCAATGAAGGATCCACTAAACTACTATGCAATAGAAGATGTTAAGCTGACCGTTGCTTTGCCGATTAAGCCTATTATTTCTTCGGAACCAGCTATTTTTGCGACAATAGAAAAATATTTTGGCAAGCAGACCGCAGAAAAAGCGGTTCAGGAATTTGAAAAAGAGTTTGAATCAACAGAAGTAAAAGACGAAACAGATGAAGCAGCAAGAGAAATTGATAATGCTCCAATTGTAAAATATGTAAATTCAATAATTGAGAACTCAATCAGGAACAATGCCAGTGATATTCATATCGAACCCGAGGATGATGGTATCAGGGTAAGAATAAGGGTTGACGGAATATTAACCGAAATAATGAAGTCGCCGATGAATATGCATAATGCCATAATTACCAGAATAAAGGTTATGGCAGATATGAATGTTGCAGAAAAAAGAGTTCCGCAGGATGGAAGAATAAGCTTCAAGATAGAAAACAGGAGCATCGACCTTCGTGTGTCTACTATACCCACAATCTTCGGCGAAAAAACAGTTATGAGGGTACTGGACAAAACAAACTTCCTTCTTTCAAAGAAAAACCTTGGATTATCACCGTACAATCTTGAAATATTTGACCGTTTGGTTGAAAAACCATATGGCATAATACTTGTAACAGGACCTACAGGAAGCGGTAAGACGTCTACTCTGTACACAATCCTGGCAGAGGTTAATGATATAAAGAAAAACATAATAACACTTGAAGACCCGGTTGAATACAACCTGAAAGGTATAAACCAGGTTCAGCTTAATTCTAAATCGGGGCTTACCTTCGCAGCAGGGTTGAGGTCCATATTGAGACAAGACCCTGACATTGTAATGGTGGGTGAAATAAGAGATGGAGAAACTGCAGAAATTGCAATACGTGCAGCATTGACAGGGCATCTTGTTTTGAGCACACTCCATACCAATGATGCGCCGGGGGTTATTTCAAGGCTTACCGATATGGGGGTTGAGCCGTTTTTGGTGTCTTCAAGCCTGATAGGCATAATAGCCCAAAGACTTGTAAGAAAGATATGCCAGCACTGCAAAAAGGTACATACTCCCGATGAGAGGGATTTGGATCTTTTGGGTATTGTGCTTGAAGAAGGCAAGAATATCTATAAGGGTGCAGGCTGCAGACTGTGCGGAAATTCCGGTTATAAAGGAAGAACCGCAATATTTGAGATTATGGAAATAACCAAGGATTTGAGAATACTTATTGATCAGAAAACACCGACAGAATTACTAAGAGATCAAGCTGTAAAGGAGGGGATGGTTACATTAAGAGAATGCTGTAAACAGCTTATACTTGATGGAGTAACGACAATTGATGAAATGATAAGAATAACTTACGCATAAGGTAAAAAAGTTTACAGTGTACAGTTAAACAGACAAGGTTGTTTTAGAGAAGGGGAAGGTACATCTTTATTAATAGAAAGGAGTGATGGGGAGAAAGACATAGGTAAATGAAGTGTCAGTAGAATGCAGCGGTAATTGTAAAGGAGTAGGGTAAGCAGTACAACAGATTAAAAAGGGGGATGGGTAAGGTTGAAAAATAATAAAGGTTTTACATTGATAGAATTAATGATAGCTATAGCTATAATAGGTATTTTGGCACTTGTTCTTATTCCAAAGGTTGGAGGAATGAAGGCGCAGGCAAAATTAGCAGGACTTGATACAAATATGAGAATAGCAGTGGCTGCAGCAGAAGGTATAATAAACGATTATGATGATACCACTATAATGGGGTTGGAAAGTGATTTAGCAACGAAATTAAGAGCTGGCGGTGTAAATGCCGTCAAAAACCCAATAAGTGGAAAAGTTGGGGTTGTAGAAGGAACCGTAGTAGTAGCTACAGGAGCAGCATTCCAATATGATGAAGACGCAGATGCTGCAGCTGAAGCAGCAGATGCAACTGCAGGATATACTGCAACAGATGCAACATTGGCAGGAGTAATAAGATATGATGCATCATATGCTGCTGGACAACTCACAGTAAAATTAATGCCTTATGATGATCAAGGAATTCCAATGACGGCTAAAGTCAAAATAGTTAATAAATAAATTCCTTACCCGTACTCCTTTACATTTACCAGTGCATTTTACCAATGAAGTACATACAAAAGAAAGGATAATGCTATGCCTGTATTTAAGTACTCGGCATTAAACGAGCATAATGAAATAATCAAGGGCAGTATGGATGCGAAAAATGCTGAAGATGTGCGCGAAGCGCTTGCTTCTGAAGGTCAGAAGATAATAAATATGAGAGAAGACATGTTTGCAAGGAGCAGTTCAGGAAAACAAACGCTCCAGAGCATTTCATCTGCTGAAGTGGCGGCCTTTTGTAAACAGCTTAATATAATAACCAAATCAGGGATAAGCATTATCAAAGGATTGATAATGGTAAGGGATCAGACTGACAGCAAAAAGGTCCAACAGCTTGCTGACAATTTGAGTAAAAGCATTCAGAAAGGTTGCTGCCTGTCGGAGGCATTTAAAAACTGTGGGTACAGACTGCCGCTTTTGCTTGTAAACATGGTGCAGGTAGGAGAGGTCAGCGGAAACCTTGATGAAATATTTAAAAAAATGGCTGATTACTATGAAAATGATACAAGGACCAGAAAAAAGATAATTGCTGCTCTTATTTATCCATGTATACTTGTCTGCGTATCTATTGGAGTAATAATTGTTTTTACTTTTTTTGTACTGCCAGAGCTTGTTGGTATTATTGCAGATACTGGTGGAGAACTTCCTCTTTTAACCCGAGTTCTAATGGGAACATCAAGATTTGTAGCAGACAATCTTTTATTAGTGTTAGGCTCAATTGCAGGAATAATTATTTTTTATATTAAGGTTTTGCCATTCGAGATTAAAAGACAGATAAAAACTGCCATTGTTTTCAAAACCCCCATGATTTCGAGGGTTGCTGTAGATTTTATTACCGCAAGAGTTACAAGAACAATGGGTATCCTCATGAACACGGGGTTGCCCATGCTTACAATTATGGACACACTTGAAAGGGTAGTAGGAAATGAAAGGGTTGCAAAGGGTATTTCCGAAGCCAAGGATAGAATAAATAAAGGGGAATCCCTATCGGCAAGCTTTGAGCAGATTGGATTTTTCGATTCAATGGTTACCAATATCATTTCAATAAGTGAGGAAACGGGAACGCTGGCCGAATCAATGGTTGATATCGCAGATTATTATGACGAAAGATTTGACTCCGGAATATCCAAGGCGATATCAATGCTGGAGCCTATGTTTACGCTGATAATGGGAGGCGTTATTGCAGCAATTCTTCTTTCGGTAATGATGCCGATGTTTAATATGATTGGTTCTTTGTCAAACAATTCATAACATTTTGCCCTCACCCATCTTACTTCCCTCTCCGGTAGAACAGTAGAGGGAAGTATTAGAAAGCTTTTAAAGATAAAGGAGATTAGGAAGGGAGTTGAAAAGCCATATGTGTTTTTCTCGGAAGACTAAAAACAAAAAAGGCTTTACACTTCTGGAATTGATGATAGTCATAGCAATTATGGGAATATTCCTTGCAGTAGCAGTACCTAAAATGGGCAGCTCAAAAACCGATTTCAGATTATATACAACAGCAAGAAACCTTGTTTCGGATATTCGTTATGCTCAGGAGCTTAGCATAAGCACAAAAGAAAACCACGGAATATTTTTTGATGCTCCTGATGGGGTATGGTATGAAATAAGGAATTTGGCAACCAATAAAACTATTAAGAGAATTAACTTTAACACTAGCGTTTCTTACAAAAAGATGGTTGATACAGCTAACGATCCTGTCGGTGATGGGATTGTTTTTGACAGCACGGGAAAACCATATGAAGATGATGGAGTTACTCCGCTTGTCACCTTGTCTACAGTGCATCTAGAGGCAGCAGGTATGTATATCTATGTTAGAATAACTCCTCAAACGGGAGAGGTGTCATTTGGAAGGATTTAGCAGACGCCTTAGGGCTTTTTTCAAAAACAATAGAGGAATTACACTTTTGGAGATAATGATTTCTATCTCCATACTGGGTATTTGCATGGCATATATTGCTTATGATTCCAGATTTTCTGCCAAGGCAGTATATGAAATGAATGAAAAAGACAAGATGCTTTATGCTGCTCAGGAATCCATAGAAAGATACAAAACAGGTCTTATTAGCGATAAAATAAATGGCTACTCTATAGAGGTAAATGATTCTGAAGAAGTTCCCGGTGTGCCAAATCTAAAGAAATTAACAGTAACTGTAAAGCCTATAAATCCAAATTCGGGAATGATGAATTTGGTTATTGTTGATTACGTTTTTTCAGAAACCGATGCAGTTCCGGGAGAAACAACAAATCTTACTGCTACTCCTTCAGCAGGAAACATAACCCTTAACTGGACGAGAGCAATTAATGCAAGTACGTACAGTATAAAGAAAAAAGCGGAAGGTGATGCTGACTTTACGATTATTGCCAGCGGAATAATGCAAGATGCATATACTGACACAAACGTTGAGGAAGGAATCCGATATTACTATGTTGTCTGGGCAGTAAACGATAATGGTAATGGGCCGGAATCAAATGAAGCAAATGCCATTATAATAATCAATACCACTGGTTTAAAGCCGGTTGCTGACTCATATACACAGGGGGGGTTCCCATACTATTGGTACAATTATGGTAGTGAAAATAATCTTTTGGCGCAGAATGGAAGTAAGGACAAAAATAAATATAAATCGTATTTAAAGTTTGATCTGGCAGAAATTCAAGGCACAATAATTTCCGCAAAATTAATGATATATGGTTCTTCAAATGGAACCGTTAATGCATCTGTAAGTACTATTACAAATGACAACTGGACAGAAACAGGGATAAACTGGTCAAATGCACCTGCACAAGGCAGCAGCCTGGGATATTTGGCTTTTAACGGAACAAGCAAATATGTTGAGCTTGATGTGTCAAACTATTGTAAAACAGAAATGGCAGGAAACCAAATTGCAAGCTTTGTATTTACTTCTCCAAACAACAATAAAGTAACAGCGGTAAGCAGACATCCTGCAAGCAACCAGCCGCAGCTTTTGATAACATGGACACCTATGACGGTTCCTCCTGCACCACAAAACCTGACTGCCGAGCCGGGAGATACCAAGGTTACGCTAACTTGGAATACGGTTATTGGGGCTGAATCATATAATGTGAAAAGGAGTACAACGTCTGGAGGTCCATATGATAATATTGCAAGCTCATCTCAAACAAGTTATATAGACAATACTGTTACAAACGGTACAACGTATTATTATGTGGTTACGGCAATGAATTCCACAGGAGAAAGTAATAATTCAAATGAGGCAAGTGCTACACCTGACAAAATAGCAACAGTAATAGTCTCGCCTGTTGCCGATGCTTATGTTCGAGATGGAGTGTTTTCGTCAACTAATTATGGTACAAATGCAAAGCTTGAGGTCAAAAATGCCTCTGCAGGGTCGGATGAAAAAAGGATATCCTATTTAAGATTTGATTTATCCGGTCTTACAGGTGAGGTTATAAGTGCTAATCTCAAATTGTATGGAAGTAATATGGATGATTCAAATATAGTTGATGTGGGTTTGTATGAGGTTGATGATCAGGACTGGGATGAAAG
>Ga0209340_1001234_pt1 | contig 19757 bp, 20 predicted proteins | sample EPASupsiteSAE323_FD_187266 | JGI IMG/M metagenome (GOLD analysis project Ga0209340, IMG submission 187266) | Bioremediated contaminated groundwater from EPA Superfund site, New Mexico - Sample SAE3-23 (SPAdes) (version 2) | ecosystem: Environmental > Aquatic > Deep subsurface > Groundwater >... | reverse complement strand
CTTATTCTTCTGCAACTGCTTTAGTTAGAGAAGCTAAGACAGTTCTCGATATGGAAAGTAACTACATAGATTCGAAAATGATGCAGCTTGTTGATGGGGATTTTTCAAAGGTTGATCCTAAAGTAATATTTCAGGCGGCACAGGAAGGAGATCTCCTTGCAAGTGAAGTTGTTCATAACTACGTAAAGTATCTTTCAGAAGGATTAGCAAATTTAATAAATGCTTTTATGCCAGAGGTTATTTCGATTGCAGGCGGGATAAGTCTTCAAGGCGATTATTTATTAGATATGTTAAAAAAGAGAATTTATAACAAAATATATACAAAGAGCGAACCTAAAACCATTATTAAAATTGCAGAACTTGGAGCAGATGCTGGAATTATAGGTGCTGCAATGCTTGGAAGAGGGTAACTCACCCCCGGCCCCTCTCTTTACAATAGAGGGGAGTATTAGGGTGAATTTTAGAAATAAATAATAAGTTAGCTTCTATCTGCTCAGGGCATAGAAGTAAGTTGCGGGGGTGGACTTTATGGATAAAGAACAGATTTATACCAAAATAAAAAGTGAAACTGAAATAAAAGCTCTATACTTTGACGAACCAATGCAAAAACACACTTCATTCAGGGTTGGGGGGCCGGCAGATATTTTTGTTGTTCCATCAAATGTTGATGAATTGAAAAGTCTTATAAGGCTTGTGAAGAATGAAAATATTCCAATGTTTGTTCTAGGTAATGGTTCGAATCTTGTAGTTAGAGATGGTGGCATAAGAGGGATAGTAATAAACATTTTAGATAATTTTAATAGTATTCAGATTAAAGATGATATAATAGAAGCGGAAACTGGGGTGCTTCTTTCAAAACTCTCTCATACTGCAATGAAAAATAGCCTTTCAGGCTTGGAATTTTCCAGTGGAATTCCAGGAACTCTAGGCGGCGCAGTAGTTATGAATGCGGGTGCTTATGGTGAACAAATTAGTGATTTAGTAATCAGTTCAGATTACATAGATTTAGATGGAAATATTCATACACTTGAAGGTGGAGCACAGGATTTTGGCTATAGAAAAAGTTTTTACAGCAAAAAGAATCTTATAGTACTTAAGGCAGTAATGAAGCTGATACCAAGCAATATGAATGATATAAAAGAAAAAATGACAAGTTTACTGCTCCAACGGAACGAGAAACAGCCACTTTCCTTCCCAAGTGCTGGAAGCATATTTAAAAGACCTGAGGGATATTTTGCAGGAAAACTGATTGAAGATGCCGGACTAAAGGGATATATACATGGAGGAGCACAAATTTCCGACAAACATACAGGATTTATTGTAAATAGAGGGAAGGCAAGAGCTGCCGAGATTATTCACTTGATTGAGTATGCAAAGGAAATAGTTAAAATCAAATTTGGTGTTGAATTAGAGACAGAAGTAAAAATCGTTGGTGAAGACTAACTCACCCTTCTAGCTTCCCTCTCTTAAAATAGAGGGAAGGAATAGAACACAGAATAAGCAGTTAATACCCACGAAGGAAAGGATAATTAAAAGTGAGGTTTGTTATAGTAACAGGTTTATCTGGTGCAGGAAAAAGTCAGGCAATAAAATTTCTTGAAGACCACGGTTTTTTTTGTGTGGATAATCTGCCACCTGCCTTACTGCCAAAGTTTACTGAATTGTGCAGTCAGACAAACAGCAAAATAGAAAAGGTTGCAATAGTAATTGATATTAGAGGTGGAAAGCTTTTCGACGAGCTTTTTGACTACTTGTCTTCAATGAAAGAACAAGGCTTTACATATGAAATACTCTTTTTGGAAGCATCAGACCAGGTTCTTATAAAGAGATTCAAAGAAACAAGACGTTCACACCCTCTTTCACCTGAAGGCAGAATCATTACTGGAATTGAAAAAGAAAAAGCATTGCTTGAAGGGTTAAAGAACAGAGCAAATTATATAATTGATACTTCGAATCTTTCAACCAGACAGTTGAAAGAACATATAAACAGTATATTTCTCGAGGGTAAGAGTTACGAGGGAGTTATAATAACTTTGATGTCCTTCGGGTTTAAATATGGAATACCAATAGATTCAGATCTTGTATTTGATGTGAGGTTCATTCCGAACCCTTTTTATGTTGAAAATCTTAAGAAACTAACAGGAAAAGATAGACTTGTAAAAGAATACGTTTTGCAGTTTAATGAGACGAAAGAATTTATTAGACTCACTGATGAAATGCTCGAATTTTTAATTCCTAATTATATAAAAGAGGGAAAGTCACAGTTAGTGGTTTCAATAGGCTGTACTGGAGGAAAGCACAGGTCTATTACTATAGCAGAGGAACTTGCTGATTTGCTTGAGTCCAAAGGGCATCGTGTTAATACTGAGCATAGGGATATAGGTAAAGACAGCTACTAAAAAATAATAAGATACGGTTTCTAAGATTCAGCTAGACTCCATCCTGAATCCAAGAATCCTGTTTATTTTATAACTCCTTAAAGGAGGGCTGATTGCATATGAGGTTTATTGACTGGCTAAGGCCAGGGTTAAATATAAAGAGATGGGTATTTCTAGGACTAATCGGAATTATAATTCAGAGCTATGGAATTGCTGTATTCATGACATCACAAATACAATATAATTCTTGGACTTTATTAGGAATTGGAGCGGTTTTGACAGGGCTGTTTCTTCTCATTATGTCAATAATATTCATCTGTAAAACGATTTTTAAAGTTCTTAATGATGCCGGGTTTCACGGTCAGGTTGATTCAAAAACAATTGCTACGATGCTAATTGAAAAACGTTATCTCGAATCAGGACCTAAGATTGTTGTAATAGGTGGCGGTACTGGTTTGGCTACCATGCTAAGGGGCTTAAAAGATTATTCTTCAAATATAACAGCAGTTGTTACTGTTTCAGATGATGGCGGAGGGTCGGGAGTTTTAAGAGAAGATCTTGGAATGCTTCCTCCTGGGGATATAAGAAATTGTATTCTAGCCTTGGCAAGAACTGAACCAATACTTGAAAAGCTTTTGCAATATAGATTTACCGATGGAATGCTCAAGGGCCAGAATTTTGGCAACCTATTTCTTGCAGCCATGTCAGGTGTTTCAGGAAGCTTTGAAGAAGCAGTCAAGAGAATGAGTCAGGTTCTTGCTGTTACAGGAGATGTACTGCCGGTTACAGTTTCAGATATTAGGTTGTGTGCTGAACTTAATGACAAAAACGTTATCATTGGGGAAACGAATATTGTTGCAGAGTGTAAATCCAGAAATGCTGGGATTAAAAAGGTGTTTCTAGAGCCAGCAAATGTACCTTCACTTCCAGAAGTAATTCAAAGGATTAAAGAAGCAGATGCAATTATTCTTGGGCCGGGAAGCCTTTATACAAGTATTATTCCTAATTTGTTAGTGAATGGAATTTGTGAAGCAATTGACGAAAGCAAGGCGCTGAAGATTTACGCCTGCAATATAATGACTCAAAGAGGAGAGACGGACAATTACTCAGCGTCAGAGCATCTGAAGGCGATTATGAATAATTCTAAACTTAAAAGGATTGATTACTGCATAGTAAATCGAGGAGTTATTAATGAATCCCTAAAGCAGAAGTACAATCAAGATGGTTCGAAAAGGGTTATTATTGACGAGGCGAACCTTTCAAAATTAGGAATAAGGATTATTAAAGCGGATTTAATAGATATAGAGAAGGGGCTTGTTAGGCATAACCCAAAAAAATTGTCGTCTTCGATAATCAAATTGATTAATGAGGAAATAATACTTAAAGATAAGAAGAAAATGATAGAATATTTTTTTACAAAGGGTAGAATCAAAAAAATAGCGTCGGCCCCCCAACTATCTTCCCCCCTTGAAAGGGAGGGACGAAAAATTCCTTTAAAGTAAAATGGTTTTAAGAGAGAATAATTAGAAAAAGGTTAATGTACTAGAAAAAGATAGGAGAAAAAAACGATGGAATTTGGGAAGGCATATTGGAGAACCTTTGAGCAGGGTATACAGAGAGAATGGATAGTAGCAAATGGAATCGGAGGATTTGCTTCTTCTACAATAATCGGGGCCAATTCAAGAAGATACCACGGTTTGTTAACTGCATCACTTCATCCTCCCGTCAAAAGACACCTCATACTTTCCAAACTAGACGAATCATTCGAGATATATGGCAAAAAATATGATATATTTGCAAATCAAACACCAGGATATATTTGTACGGGTTATCATCATCTTCAAAGATTCATGATGGACCCATTTCCTACTTACATTTACAGCTTACATGATGTAACTATTGAAAAGAAAATATTTATGATTCATGGTAAAAACGCGGTTGTCGTCTTGTATAAGCTCTCAAACGGGAATGATAAGGCAGTTTTCAGAATGACTCCTGTGGTTAATTTCAGGGATTATCACGGTGATGCTTCTAAGAATTATATGCGGTTTTCAAAAAAGGCTGAAAAGAGCTCGGTTGAAATCAAACCTTATGATATGACTATGAAAATCAAGATAAAGGCATCAGAAGGTAGTTTCAATGGAATTGAAGATGGTTGGTTTACAAATATGGAATATGCCGCTGAAAATGATAGAGGCCTTAAGGCCGTTGAGGATCATTATATTCCTGGCTATTTTGAGGTTAAGCTAAAACCATTAGAAACCAAGATAATTACTGTCGTTGCTTCTTTGGATGAAATTGATAATATAAACGGGCTGGAGCTGCTTGACCACGAGCAGGATAGGATCAAAGGGTTAATCGATACAGCGGGATACAGCAGCGATTTCGTAAATAAGCTGGTTGTTTCAGCAGATTCGTTCATAACATACAGAAAATCAACCGATTCAAAGACAATTTTAGCAGGGTATCACTGGTTTACAGATTGGGGAAGAGATACAATGATTGCTCTTCCGGGACTTACTCTTGTAACAAAGCGCTTTGAAGACGCTAAGGATATTTTGTATACTTTTTCAAAATACGTAAAAAATGGATTAATTCCGAATATGTTCCCGGATGAAGGACAAGAACCTATTTATAACACAGTTGATGCGCCGTTATGGTATTTCGAAGCAGTATATAAGTATTTGCAATATACAAATGATTATGAATTTGTAAAAGAGAAATTGTACCCGTCATTAAAAGAAATAATTGAGCGATTTGTCAGTGGGACAAGCTTCTCAATAAAGATGGATTCTGATGGATTGATTACGGCCGGAGAAAGAGGGGTTCAGCTTACATGGATGGATGCAAAGGTAGGCGATTGGGTTGTAACTCCCAGACAAGGAAAGGCTGTGGAAATAAATGCGCTGTGGTACAATGCTCTAAAGGTAATGGAGCATCTTGCGGATAAGTATGATTTAAAGACCAATTTATATACAGAAGCATCAAAGATTGTGAAGGATTCTTTTGCTAAAGTGTTTTGGAATGAAGAAAAGAAATGTCTTTATGATGTAATAGAGAACGAATCTAAGGATGGAAAAATAAGACCAAATCAAATATTTGCTGTTAGCCTTTCATTTCCTGTTTTTGAAGGAGAGAGAGCAAAGAAGGTTGTCAAGACTGTTTGGAAACATCTATATACAGCATATGGATTAAGAAGCCTTAGCCCGGAAGAACCGGAATACAAAGGAGTATATATTGGAGATATGTTCAATAGGGATTCAGCATATCATCAGGGGACAGTATGGAGTTGGTTGATTGGGCACTTTGTAAAAGCCTACCGCAGATCGGAAGATTATTCTGAAAAGAGCAGGATAGTTGCAAAGCAAATTCTTGAACCTTTTAGAGACCACCTTTGCGATGCTTGTGTAGGGAGCGTTTCTGAAATATTTGACGGTAATGAACCATTAATACCAAGAGGAGCTGTCTCGCAAGCTTGGGGTGTCGCAGAGGTTTTGAGAAGCTACGTGGAAGACGTACTCAACAGTTGACAATGTAAAGTTGACAGTAAATTAGAATACAGAAAAAACCTAGTTGGTAGTTGATGGCTGGTAGTTCGTGGATTTTAGAATTGCTTCATGGTTTCTCAGTATGTCATTGCGAGAGGAGCGCGGCAATCTATAAGGAATTTCTGGAGGTTTAATGTGTCTTTTTCCATTGAAATGAAAACAGATTTATCAAAAGTGGTTGTTACGAACCAGTGCTGTATATTAGCAGAGCTTATGGCACTGGTTTTAGTTATTGGCAGTGGTGAAAAGAACAGCAGTGATGCTATTGTTAAGCTTGTAACTGAAAATGTTAATGTGGCAAAAAGGATTCATTTTCTTGTTAAAGAAGCCTTTGGAATTAATCCCGAAATAGTTATAAGGAAAAGCAAGAAGCTTAAAGACCACAATGTATATTTGCTTTCGTTTGATAAAACAAGAATACTCAGAAATGAAGTAATATATACAAAATTTAAAAATACTGATATGTTGAAAGTGCTTCAGGGGAAAGCAGGATTGAGTAAGATTTGCTGTAAAAAATCCTTCCTAAGGGGTGCGTTTTTGGGTGCGGGTTCAATCACAAATCCCAAAAACTATTATCACTTGGAAATTGTGCTAAGAAGTGAGCAAACCGCGAAAGATATTCTGGATATAATTATAAAGTTTAATTTACCTGCACGTATTACAAAGCGCAAGAACAGCAGTATAATTTACATTAAAGATGTTGAACATATATCAGATTTTTTGAATATAATTGGTGCGCATAAAGCAATGCTTGACCTTGAGAATGTCAGGATACTCAAGGAAATGAGAAACAGCGTTAATAGAATAGTCAACTGCGAAACAGCAAATTTGTCTAAAATTGTTGATGCTTCATTAAGGCATATAACAGCCATAAAGTATTTGCAGAGCATAAACTTGCTTGAAAAGCTTCCTGATTCACTAAAGGAGATAGCATATCTGAGGTTAGAATATGAGGATTTGAGCCTTAAAGAATTAGGACTAATGCTGAACAAACCCCTTGGTAAATCAGGGGTTAATCATAGATTGAATAGAATCGTAAAAATTGCGGAAGAGTCATAATAGTTTACTATTCAGAGGTAACAAATAAACCCTCCTATCCTCCCTGAAAAAGGGAGCGAAAAGTAGCCCTATAGAAGCTAAAGCAAGCAAAAACTAACGCAGACTAGGTTTTTGCTTCAAAAGTATTCTGTTCGCCTCCTATTACAGGAGGGCTAGGGAGGTCAGGTTTTAGATGCTTATTACCTCTAAATAGTAACCATAATAATGAGGGAAACAGAAAATGGAAAGATTAGCATTGTACATACATATACCGTTTTGCAAAAGAAAATGTGCTTACTGCGATTTTAATTCATTTGAGAAAAAAGAGAATCTTGTTGAATGCTATATTGAATCTGTATGCAAGGAGATTGAAATCTCAAGGCCAAAGGAGAAATGCATCGCAGGTTCTATTTTTATTGGCGGAGGTACGCCTTCTTTAATTGAAACCAAATATATTGAGGAAATAATGCAGGAAATAACAAAGCATTATGAAATTAAAGATGATTGTGAGATTTCAATAGAATCTAATCCGGGAACTTTAAATATCAAAAAGCTTGAAGCATATGTCAATGCAGGAATAAATAGATTGAGTATCGGGCTGCAGGCAGTTCAAGATAAACATTTGAAAACCCTTGGCAGAATACATGATTATCGTACGTTTGAGGAAACCTATTCGATGGCAAGGACTGCAGGCTTTAAAAACATTAATATTGATTTGATTTTTGGTATACCCGGACAAAGTGGAGATGAATGGAATGAAACGTTGGAGAAAGTAGTAGGATTAGGACCGGAACATTTGTCTTGCTATTCTCTTAAGATTGAAGCTGGAACCATGTTTGACAAGATATATAATAAGAATAGTGAGAAGTATGCAAATAGTTATCCAAGGCTTCCTTCAGAAGAACAAGAAAGGGAGATGTACCATTCGGCAATCAGGCATTTAAAAAAGAATAATTATAAGCATTATGAAATATCTAATTTCTGCAAGGAAGGTTTTGAGTGCAAACACAATTTAACCTACTGGAAATGTGACAAATATTTAGGATTTGGTGCAGGAGCACATTCGTTTGAGTATGGAAAGCGCTTTAGAAACTATTTAAAGGTTGAGAAATATATAGAATCATTAGATAATAATAGACTTCCTAGAACCGATTTTAAGAAAATAAATACCAAAGAATCAACTTTTGAATATATTATGCTTGGGTTACGCATGATTGAAGGTATTGATATAAAGGAATTCAAAGAAAAGTTTAATCTCGAATTTGAAGCAGTTTATAAAATACAGATTGCAAAGCTAATAAAAAATGATTTGATTGTAAAAAGAGGATGCAATTATTGTTTAACAGAAAAAGGTTTAGATGTAGCAAATCAAGTTATGATTGAGTTTTGAGTCAGGGGACGGTTCCTTGGCTCATTATCTTTTTAAAAGATTATTTGTCTTTTAAAAAGTCATAAAATGGAATTAATTATAGACTTTTATCTTGAAATGGTATATATTGTTTTTTAAATACTCTAATCGTTTTATTGTGAATTGCCAAGTGGTGAAGCATGGTCGTAGCAAAATATATTTACTTTGTCAGATGATTTTCCTTAATTATTTACAAACAACACTGGTGAAGGCATGCCGAAAACCTAATTAGGAATAGGAGGGAAAATAATGAAAGAGTTTGTTAAAAACATCAAGGAACGGGCAATACTAAAACTTGGAAGTTCGATGGACATTTTCGACATAGGGAGCCTCCCTGCCGAGTTTAATATTGAAGACCCGTGCACTCACGGGCCCGATCTCAAGAAAATCCATGATTTTTGCAAGATGAATGGTTTAAATCTTATTTTGCAAAAGGTGGAGCTTTCTGGGAAAATAGTTGCCATCGCAGCAATGGCAACTTGGGAAAAGGTTGAAGATGAATTTTATCAGGACAATAATAATTTTATCTGGGAGTACTTGTTAGATTCTTCCCGCCTTGTTCAAAAGCTAAGAGTTCTAGAGGCCGGAGGAGGTAACATAATTGACCTGGGAATAAAACGTTGGCTTACCAATAAATTTTCATCTTTGCAAATTCTAACTCAGGGGATACTAATCGGGATGTTGATAATGCTGTTAATAGTTTTATTCATGGACTACATTATTTCATAATAATAAAATTAAGGACGTGAAGGGAGTGATTTTATTATGGAAAACAACCCCATTCAAGAACAGATTAATTTATTCCTTGAGGCAAAACAAACAAATGAGAACCGAATACTTCTTGAGCATGAGTTTATTAAAGAAATATTGAGAATTACCTTACCCCTTTTACCATTTATAGCACAGAACGTTAAGGTGTATTCTCATAAAAGCGGCATTTACGCACAAGTTGATGAGTCAAGGTATAAAGAAATGATTGTAATAAAACAAAATTATTGGAATGAAAATGACAATAACCCAGGTCGCAAGATTCCAAGCCAGGAGAATTACTGTGAAGGTACCTTTTCCGAGGGCTTGATGCTTGCCATCGATATAAAGGGCTCCTTGCTAAAAGGCATTTATAAAGGGGATTATTGTTATAGTAAAACAACATGGGAACTCACTCTAAAGAAAATATCCATAAAGGAATTTGGAAAAGAGATTAATGCTGAAGAATTTCTCAAAATAATATCTGATAGGATATGTTCAAAATTGCCTGAAAGGATAAAAGCTTTGGAGATTACTAAAAATAGGGTTGAAAAAATTACTGAAGCCCTCAGAATACTAAAATCTTAAAAGAAAATGAGTCAGGGGACGATTCCCTGACTCATTTTGCAGTAAACCACTTGACAAAACAATCATCAAGTGGTATTTTTTTTATGATAATTAGCACTCGATAACTAAGAGTGCTAACAAAAAAGGGGTGGGGTAATGCTCCTGGATGATAGAAAATTGAAGATTCTTCAAGCAATCGTTGAGGATTACGTTCAGACGGGTGACCCCGTAGGTTCTAGGACGGTTGCTAAAAAGTACAATCTTGGAATGAGTCCTGCAACAATAAGAAATGATATGGCGGATTTGGAAGAGATGGGTTTTCTTCAACATCCTCATACATCTTCGGGAAGAGTACCATCTGATTATGGGTACAGAGAATATGTAGACAAGCTAATGAATGCGAAGAATCTTTCGAAAAATGATTCTGATAGAATCCAAGAGAGATTAACTACTGCTTTAAAGGATATCGGTCATCTTGTTAAATTAACTTCAAACGTTATATCGCAGGTTACAAACTATACTACAGTTGCGATTACATCACAGTTGAAAAAAACCTCGATTAAACATTTGCAGTTTGTGCCAATAGATAAGACAAAGATTCTTCTTGTCCTTGTGACTAACATTGGTGCAGTTAAAAATATCGTAATAAAAGTAAACAAGGAATATGATACCGATTTCTTATACCTTGTTTCAAACGTTCTGAATGATAAGTTTAAAGATTTTCCTCTTGAGAATATTGACTCAGCAGTTTGGAATGAAATTGAGAAAACAAGCCGAATTGAGAAGGAAGTTCTTGTGCCGATATTGGAAACATTGAAAGAAAGTGTAAATTCGGCAGATTCTACGGACGTATACCTTGGGGGAGCATCCAATATTTTTAATTTTCCAGAATTCAGTGATATTTCAAGAGCTAAAGAGTTTCTACAAATTTTGGATGAACCGGATTTTCTCATTAAACTAATTGGTAATGAGAATGATAAAAGGGTTAATATTAGAATAGGGTCGGAAAATCAATGCGACGAAATAAAAAACTGCAGTTTAATCACGACTTCTTTTTGGTCAGGAGACAAACTGCTTGCAACTTTAGGAGTAATTGGACCGACAAGAATGGATTATGCAAAGGTTGTGGCTTGTATAGAATACCTGAGAAAAGAAATGCCTAATTTATTAACTAAGTTTGAAGGCAAATAGCAACAACAGAAAATATCTAAAAAGGAAGTGAGAAAGAAAGTGAAAAATAAAAATAAGCATGAGGAAACTATCGATGAAAACAAAGAGCGTATGAACAAAACTGAGAGACCAGAAGACAGCTCTGATATATGTAGCGATACAGAGAAAGGCTTAAAAGAAATACAAGATCAGTTTCAAAAAAAGACTAATGAAGCTAATGAATATTTGGATAGACTACAGAGGATGATGGCAGAATTTGATAATTTTAAAAAAAGGACTGCAAAAGAGAAAGAAATGATATACAGTGATGCGGTTGCTGATATAATGACCAATTTACTTCCGGTAATTGATAACCTTGAGCTTGCTTTGGGTTCTTGCAATGTACAAGATATAACATCAGTTATTGATGGTATAAAAATGATACAAAAGCAATTTAAAGATTTACTGCACACCTATGGTATATCTGAGATTGAAGCAGTAAATCAAGATTTTAATCCGATTATTCATGATGCTGTTATTCATGTTGAGGATGAAAATTTTGGAGAAGGTGTTGTAATAGAAGAGATGAGAAAAGGTTATAAATGTGGAGACAAAGTTCTCAGGCATAGTATGGTTAAAGTAGCAAATTAGCTCAGACAAGATATAATCCCTCAGTCGATTGCATCGACAGCTCCCTTATTAAGGGAGCCGAGAACCCCAAAAACCCGAAATTCCCTTGCCCCCCTTGAAAAGGGGGATGTCGCGAAGTGACAGGGGGATTGATTATAAAGAGGCTGAAGGTAGAAGAGTGAGCTTAAAATTATAATTTTTAACATAATATAAGGAGGAAAACATAATGGGAAAAGTAATAGGTATTGATTTAGGGACAACAAATTCATGTGTAGCAGTAATGGAGGGCGGTGAACCGGTAGTAATACCAAATGCCGAAGGAAATAGAACTACACCATCTGTTGTTGCATTTTCAAAAACAGGAGAAAGACTTGTTGGCCAAGTTGCTAAAAGGCAAGCCATAACAAATCCAGATAGAACAGTAAGTTCTATTAAAAGAGATATGGGAACTGATAAAAAAATGAAAGTTGACGACAAGGATTATACACCACCAGAAATATCAGCAATGATTTTACAGAAAATCAAACAGGATGCAGAAAGCTATCTTGGAGAAAAAGTGACACAGGCTGTTATAACAGTTCCTGCTTATTTTAGTGATTCTCAAAGACAAGCAACAAAGGATGCAGGAAGAATTGCAGGGCTTGAAGTTTTAAGAATTATAAATGAGCCCACAGCTGCAGCTCTTGCATACGGACTTGACAAGGAAACAGATCAGAAGATTATGGTTTACGACCTTGGAGGAGGAACCTTTGACGTTTCAATCCTTGAAATTGGTGATGGAGTATTTGAAGTTCTTGCAACAAGTGGAAACAACAGACTTGGAGGAGATGATTTTGACCAAAGAGTTATAACTTTTCTAGTTGATGAGTTTAAAAAAGAAAACGGAATTGATTTAAAGAATGACAAAATGGCAATACAGAGATTGAAAGAAGCTGCTGAAAAGGCAAAAATAGAACTATCAGGCGTTGCTACAACAAATATTAATCTTCCGTTTATTACTGCTGATGCAAATGGACCAAAACATCTTGATGTTACTTTATCAAGAGCAAAATTTGAAGAGATAATCTCGGATTTGGTTGAAGCTACAGTTGGACCAACAACGCAAGCTCTTAATGATGCTGGACTTACTCCTGATAAAGTTGACAAGATTCTTCTAGTTGGAGGCTCAACAAGAATACCATTTGTTCAGGAAACAGTTAAAAAAATAACAGGGAAAGAACCATACAAGGGGATAAATCCTGACGAATGTGTTGCAATAGGTGCAGCTATTCAGGCGGGAGTTCTTTCAGGTGAAGTGAAGGATTTACTTCTTCTAGACGTAACTCCACTTTCACTAGGACTTGAAACACTTGGTGGAGTATTCACAAAACTGATTGACAGAAATACAACAATACCAACAAAGAAAAGTCAAATATTCTCAACTGCAGCTGATGGACAGACAAGTGTTGAAATTCATGTTCTTCAGGGCGAAAGAGAAATGGCTGCATATAACAAGACATTAGGAAGGTTCCAATTAACAGGAATTCCTCCAGCACCAAGAGGTATACCGCAGATTGAAGTTTCATTTGATATAGATGCAAACGGAATTGCGCATGTATCTGCAAAAGATTTAGGAACAGGAAATGAGCAAAAGATAACCATCACAGCTAGTTCGAATCTCTCAGAAAACGAAATTCAGAATGCTGTAAAAGAAGCAGAAAAATTTGCTTCAGAAGATAAGATTAAGAAGGAAGAAATCGAAGTTAGAAACAATGCGGACTCCCTTGTATACAACACTGAAAAAACATTGAAGGATTTGGGAGATAAGGTATCCGAAGAAGAGAGAACCAAGCTCCAGACTGAAGTTGATGTTTTGAAAGAGAAACTGAAAGGAACAAATATCGAGGAAATTAAGGCAACTACTGAAAAGCTTACACAAGTGTTCTATGATGTTTCATCAAAATTGTACCAGCAGGCTGGCCCGCAGCAACAACCAAATGCAGCACCCGAAGGGAATGCTGAACAGTCTAAGGCACAACAGGAAAATGTTTATGATGCAGATTATAAGGTTGTTGACGACGACAAAAAAGAATAAATAAAAAAACATAGTTGAGGGTTCAGTGTTGAGGGTCGAGAGATTCCCAGCACTAACTCTCAACTGACTTTATTAGAATTAAGAGGTTGAGATAATGGCTTCCACTAGAGACTATTACGAGATACTGGGCTTGCAAAAAGATGCAACTGATGCCGAAATAAAAAAGGCTTATAGGTTGCTGGCAAAAAAATATCATCCAGATGTAAACCAAGGAGACAAATCATTAGAAGGAAAATTCAAGGAAATAAACGAGGCATATGAAATCTTAAGTGATTCAGACAAGAAAGCTAAATATGATAAGTTTGGTCACGCAGGTGTTAATCCTAATGGATTTGGCGGATTTGATGGTTTTAGTGGTTTTGAAGATTACGGGTTTGGTGGCATCGGGGATATTTTCGAATCATTTTTTGGCAATATGGGATTTAGCACTTCCAACAAAAAGAAGAATGGCCCACAAAGAGGGGCTGATATAAAGACATATGTAGAAATAACTTTTGAACAGGCAGCTTTTGGTGTTGAGAAAGAAGTAAGTGTAAATAGATTTCATAATTGTGAAGAATGCTCAGGGACTGGTTCCAAAAAAGGTACACAACCAGAAAAATGCAATGTATGTTCAGGAACAGGACAGATTCAATATAAGACGAATACTCCATTTGGACAGTTTGTTAACGTGAAAGCTTGTGATAAATGTAGGGGTGAAGGGAAAATAATAACAAATCCGTGTACAAAGTGTCAGGGTGCCGGAAAGTATAAAAACAAGGTAACACTAAAAGTAACCATACCTGGTGGAATAGATGATGAGCAAATAATATCGCTTCGTGGAGAAGGCGAGCCTGGTTTAAGAGGCGGGGTGCCAGGTGATATGTATGTTGTTGTTAGTGTTAAACAGCATTCAATCTTTAAAAGGCAAGGTTTTGATGTTATTTGCGAGATTCCAATAACGTTTAGTCAGGCTGCTCTTGGAACTGAAATAGATGTGCCGACACTTGATGGAAAGGTTAAATACAACATTCCCGAAGGTACTCAAACAGGTACGGTATACAAAATCAAGAATGTAGGTATTAAGAATCTAAGAGGCCACGGTAGAGGAGACCATTACTTTAAAGTAAATGTCGAGGTTCCTAAAAAACTAAACGAGAAGCAAAAGGAAGCATTAAAGAGATTTGCAGAATTGACTGGCGATGATGTTTATGCAATGCAAAAAAGTTTTATTGATAAGATGAAAGATGTCTTAGGAATGTAGGTTAATACAGGTACTGATACATTGAAAGCATTCAATATTTCAGTACCTGTTGTTTTATTCTTATTATTATTCTGAAAGGAAAGACATATGAAGTGGCTTGAGATATCAGTAAAAACAAATAGCGATGCTGTTGATGCTGTTTCTGAGATTTTAACACGATTTGGTGCAAATGGAGTATCTGTTGAGGATAAATCGGGGCTTGATAAAGACCTAACAGAAGTCAACTGGGATTACGTTGATGAAAATATAATATCAAATGATGGAATTGCCTGTGTAAGGGCATACTATCAGGAAGACACTAATAAAGAAAAAACGGCAAAAAGTATTGATGAAGCATTAATACAAGCAGGGAAATATCTGAAAATCGGAGAATATAGTATTGAAACTAAATATGTAAATGATGAAGATTGGCAGAATGAGTGGAAAAAGTACTATAAACCAATCAGAATAGGAAAATCCATTATTATAAAGCCTTCATGGGAAGACATTGAAATAAATGATAGAGAAATTGTTGTAGAATTGGATCCTGGTATGGCATTTGGAACCGGTACCCACGAATCCACAAGAATGTGCATGGAATTATTAGAAAAATACATTGAAAATGGTAATAACTTACTTGATATTGGGTGCGGTTCAGGTATACTATCAATATTAGGAGCAAAACTTGGTTGTTCCAAGATATCAAGCATAGACATTGATTCTGTAGCAGTTAAAACTGCTCTGGAAAATATGAAAATTAACAAAGTAGGAAATATTGCATCTGTAAAAAAAGCAACCATAGATGAATTGATGGCTGAAGAATATGATATGGTTGTAGCAAATATTGTTGCAGATGTGATTATTGATATTACGCCAAAGGTTACAAAGTTCCTTAAAGAAAATGGTTTGTTTATTATATCCGGAATTATTAATGATAGAAAAGACCAAGTTGTTAAGACAATTATTGATAATGGTTTCAAAATAGTTGAATTATCTAATATGGGTGAATGGGTGGCGATTGCATCAGTATTCGGAAATTCTTCACAGAGAATGAAAATTTAATAGATGATAAAATTTATATCAGAGGGCTAGACTACAATCATATTAAAAATGTATTGAGATTGAAGCCTGGAGATAATATAATTGTAAATATCGGTAAGGATATGGAGTATAAAGCAAAGATTACGGATTTTTCTAAAGATTGTGTAGAAGCTGAAATAATTCATTCGTATCAAGCTGAGACAGAACCATCGGTGAACATATCGTTGTTTCAGGCTATTCCCAAAGGCGAAAAAATGGAATACATTATTCAAAAAGCGGTTGAAATTGGGGTAGTTAAGATTGTTCCAATAATAACCGATAGAGTTATTGTTAAATTGGATAATAAAAATGCAAAGAATAAGACTGAAAGATGGCAAAGAATCTCAGAGCAAGCTTCAAAACAGAATAAAAGAGGAATTATTCCTGAAATAATAATTCCGTTAGAGCTTAAGCAAAGCATGGAACTATTAAAAAAACACGACCTGGTAGTAATATTATATGAAAATGAAAGTAATAATAAATTAAGGGATGTATTATCAAAAATTAAAAAGGCAGTAAAAGATATAGCGGTCTTAGTTGGACCTGAAGGTGGTCTATCTGAAAAAGAGTTGGAAATGCTCGAGGAGTTTGAAGTAGTATCACTGGGAAATAGGATATTAAGAACTGAAACAGCAGGGCTGGTAGCAGCTACCGTGATTCTATACGAAATAGGAGACTTGGGATAATGAAAAAAAAGACTGTTTTAATTGTTGATGATGCAATATTTATGAGAACTATTCTCAGGAAACTATTCGAGCGCGATGGAAGGTGCGATGTAATAGGAGAGGCTGCTAACGGTTATGAAGCGATTGAAAAGGCAAAACTGTTACTGCCGGATATAATAACAATGGATATTATAATGCCTGATTTAGATGGGTTGGAAGCAATAATGACAATTAAAAATGTTAGCCCAAAATCGATGATAGTAATGATGACTTCAGTAGCGAATTATCAAATGATAGATAAGGCAAAGGCGTTGGGCGCATATGATTATCTGCCGAAACCAATAGATGGTGACGATGTTAACAGATTACTTGATAAAATATTTAGTAATAAGGAGAGCTAGAATGAAGAGAGAAGAGAAAGAAAAATTAGCAAATTTAACAATGATTGATTCAGTTATTGTTATAATATTATTAATTACAATTGCTTATTTAGTAAGAGGATTCACTCAAATAAATCCTAAACCTTCAATTACAGTAGACATGATACTAGGGCTGGTAATATTATTTGGCGGGCTCATTGCTTGCTTTATTGGATTTATAAAGAAAAAGGGTATTCTTATAAGATATGCACTTGAATACGTAATATGGGGCGCAGTATTTTTGCTTTTATATTATAGCTTTTTTAAACAGAAGATAATGCCTAATTTCGGTTATATTTACTATTACTCTTTACTTATACTTGGAGTATTGTATATAATAGTTTCAATTGTTTATACAGCTATTAAAGTTAAAAAATGAAGAAAAAGGTGTAACTAAATGATAAAAAGTATGACTGGTTTTGGCAGGGGGACTTATACAAATGGAGGAAAGGAATATCTGGTTGAGATAAAAGCTGTTAATCATAGATATCTTGATACAACCGTAAAGACTTCAAGAGCATACGGATATCTTGAACCCAAAATTAGAGAGTTTATAACAAAGCAGCTTGGAAGAGGAAAGATTGACGTAAATATCTGGATTGAAGATTACGGTACTTCTGGCAGAACGGTTCTTGTTGATGAAGGTTTAGCAGACTTATATGTAGACGCATTAACAAGGTTGAAAGATAAATATAACGTTAATGATAATGTTACACTTACACTTCTTTCAAGATTCCCTGATATCCTTAGAGTTAAGAAGGATGAGGATGACGAGGATTCTGTATGGAATGAACTTCAAGAGGCGCTCAAATTATCAGTAGAAGCTCTTGTTGAAATGAGGGTAAAAGAGGGTAATCAGCTTAAAAACGATATATTTGAGAAAGCATCGACCATAGAAACAAATGTAAACAATATAGAAAAAAGAGCACCCTCAGTGGTTGAAGAATATAAAATAAAATTGACTAACAGAATCAGAGATTTGATGGGAGATAGCCAGATTGATGCTGGAAGACTTGAACAGGAAGTAGCCTTTTTTTCGGACAGATGTAGTATCGATGAAGAGATAACTAGGTTGAGAAGTCATATAAAACAGCTTAGACAAGCATTAGAGACTGACCAAGGTGTTGGAAGGAAGCTTGATTTCTTGGTTCAGGAAATGAACAGAGAAATAAATACCATGGGGTCTAAAGCGAATGACCTGGAGATTACAAAATGTGTGGTTGAAGTTAAAAGCGAAATAGAAAAAATTAGAGAACAAATACAAAATATAGAATAATGGAGGAGAAACATGAAGCTAATTAACATCGGTTTCGGTAATATTGTATCTGCGAACAGACTGATTGCAATTGTTAGCCCTGAATCAGCACCAATCAAAAGGATAATACAAGAGGCGAGAGACCGTGGAATGCTTATAGATGCAACTTATGGAAGAAGAACAAGAGCAGTTATAATAACTGACAGTGACCATATAATACTTTCAGCAGTTCAACCGGAAACTGTAGCAAACAGATTGAACAGTAAGGAGACAGTATCTGAAGTTGATGATATTGTTGAAGATGAAGAGTAATACAATTTATAATTAAGAACTAATCATTAACTATCAAATATTCTCATTTGCTTGAAGTCTTGGAGGGTTGGATGAATAAGAAAAGGGGTTTGCTAATTGTAATATCTGGTCCATCAGGGTCAGGGAAGGGAACAATTTGTGAGGGGATATTAAAACATAGAGATGACTTGACTGTTTCGATATCTGCCACTACTAGAGCCCCTAGAGCAAATGACATCGAAGGGAAGACATATTTCTTTAAAAGAGAAGAAGAATTCAAGAATATGATTGAGAATGACGAACTTCTTGAATGGGTAAAATACTGTGATAATTATTATGGAACCCCAAGCAAGCACGTGGAAGCCAAGCTGAATGATGGAAAAAATGTCATTTTGGAGATAGATGTTATTGGAGGATTAAACGTAAAGAAGAAGTATCCGGAGAGTGTTCTTGTTTTTATACTGCCGCCTAGTTTTAAGGATTTGCTTTTGAGGCTTAGAGGCAGAGGAACCGAGGATGAAGATGTAATGAATAAAAGAATCAAAAAAGCCGTTGATGAAATTGAATACGGCAAAAAATATGATTATTTTGTTCAAAATGATAGTGTAGAAAATGCAGTATTACAGATAGAAAAGATTATTGACAGCGAAAAATGCAAATTATGTAGAAATCTTGGCAAGTTTTCAGAATTTATCGTTACTATAAAGGAGGTGTTTTAATCATGATGATTGAGCCTTCAATTAATGAATTGCTTAAGAAGGCTGATAGCAGATATACATTAGTTATGCTTGCGGCAAAAAGAGCAAGGCAGATATCAGAGGGAGCAAACAAGCTCACAAAACACGAATCAGAAAAACCAGTTACTATTGCAATCAATGAGATTGCTGAAGACAAGATAACATACGTTAGAACAAAGAGCGGTATAAAATAATTTAGAAGTAAAGAGCCCCAGCATTTTTAATGCGGGGTTCGTTTTCAAGATGGAGGTTTTACATATGCTTAAAGGAAGGACTGTCGTTGTTGGCATTACAGGAGGAATAGCTGCATATAAATCGGCAGAAATAGTACGTAAGCTGAAAAAGTTAAATGCAGATGTACATGTTGTAATGACTGATAATGCATGCAATTTTATAACACCACTTACTATGCAGACTCTATCTCAAAATATGGTCGTAACAGATATGTTTGAAAAACCATTAAACTGGGAGATTGAGCATTTATCGCTTGCAAGAAAGGCAGATATTATAATTGCTGCACCTGCTACAGCTAACATATTAGGAAAAATT
>Ga0209340_1001233_pt1 | contig 19785 bp, 16 predicted proteins | sample EPASupsiteSAE323_FD_187266 | JGI IMG/M metagenome (GOLD analysis project Ga0209340, IMG submission 187266) | Bioremediated contaminated groundwater from EPA Superfund site, New Mexico - Sample SAE3-23 (SPAdes) (version 2) | ecosystem: Environmental > Aquatic > Deep subsurface > Groundwater >... | reverse complement strand
CTTCCATTTATCGGTATTTTTTGGTTTTATTCATTAATTAGATTTATTCAAAAAAAATCAAAACTTTTAAAGCCGTTTTTAATCAATAGTATATTTGCCGTTTTGATATTTATTTTATCCCTAACTCCACAAATTCTTTTCGATATCAAACATAACGGTCAAAATATTAAAGCCCTAACTACATTCTTTACTCAAAGAGAAACTACCGTCAATCTCAAAGCATATAAAGCTATTCCAATTGCCCCTCTACTTATCAATCAAATAAACACTCGCCTTATTGCTGGTAAAAATGAAACGGTTGGTTTAATTATTACTATTTTAGTAGCCATAGCAATATTATTCTCAGTCGTTAAATATAAAAAACAAAAATTTAATTTTTGGGTAATTTTAAGCTGGTATTTATCTGGAATTATTGCTTTAGCTTTATATAAACAACATATTTATGATCATTATTTTTCATTTCTTTTTCCTGTAGTTTTTCTTCTAATAGCTTATTTCATTAACCGATTTAAATATATTGGTTATCCAGTATTAATTTTAATAACCATTTTTGCCTTTATTGAAAATCCGTTTCGATATTCACCCAATTATCAAGTTAAACATGCTGCCAATCTTGCCACTAGTATAAATAATAATTTAAACCAAAGTGATGGTAATTTTAATATCACCATGTTGGCCTCATATAATGATTTTAGAGCTCAAGCTCCTCGTTATTTTATTAATTCTCCAAATTTACTTTCTCAAGAAGATTATTCTTCAGCTAAAACTTTATTTGTCATCCTGGATGATCCGTCAAAATGGAAACTAGGTATAGATTCTGATATTTGGGAAATAAATATATTCAAAGAAAATTCAAAATATAATTCAACTAGTTTTTTAAGTTCAGACAATACTCAAATTATTAAACTAATCAAACAATAGATTAATTTTGTATAATTAAAAAGATGACTAAAATATCAATCATTATTCCTTGCTACAACGAAGAAAACAATTTAAAAAAAGGTGTTTTAGAAGAAGTTCACAATTTTCTTATTACCCAAAAATTTACCTGGGAAGTAATTGTTTGCAATGATGAATCTACTGACAATAGCCTTAAATTAGTAAAAGAATTTGTTTCAAAACATAAAAATTTTAGAGTATTAGATTTACCCCACGGAGGTAAACCATCAGCTGTTTGGGGTGGTATTAAGGAGGCTCAATATCCTCTTATACTTTTTACCGACATGGATCAATCTACACCTCTAAAAGAACTAAATAAATTATTGCCATATTTTGAAAAAGGTTACGATGTAGTCATTGGTTCTCGAGGATCTTCTCGAGAAGGTAATTCAATTATTAGAAAAATTATGGCCAAAGGGTTTTTATTAGGTAGAAGAATGGTTTTATTACCTCAAATTATCGACACTCAATGCGGATTTAAAGCCATGAGAACCGATTTAGCCAAAAAAATATTTCCCGAACTTCAATTTTTCAAAGATAAATCTGATAAAAAAGGTTGGCGAGTCTCTGCTTTTGATGTAGAACTCCTTTTTATTGCCCACAAAAAAGGCAGTAAAATAAAAGAAATTGAGGTTGAATGGAAAAATGAAGATATAAGTACCACTAAAGGTGATGACGCAGTTCGTTTTAAAAGAGAAACAAAACAAATGCTTCAAGAAATCATTCGAGTCATAAGCAACAATTTAAAAGGTGTTTATGATAATCAAAAATAATTTTTTCCGCCTGTTTATTTTCATTTTAATCATTGGTCTGTATTTTTTTAGTCGTTTTCAAAATCTGACTTCAATACCAGTTTTTGGTGATGAAGCCATATACATTCGTTGGGCTCAAATAATTCAATCAGAAGAAACACTTCGATTTATACCTCAAACTGATGGAAAACAACCCTTATTTATGTGGTTAAACGCTGTCAGTTTAAAACTTATTTCTGATCCATTAGTTTCTGGTCGAATAATTTCAGTTTTTGCTGGTTTTGGTATTGTTTTAATGTTGTTTTTTACTACTGCTCTAATCCTGAATTATTCTTCATTAGAAAAAAATATTTTTAAATTTATTAAAGAAAGTATCAAAAATAAATTTTATCCATCTATATTAACCTCGTTAATTTATTGTTTAATTCCATTTTCATTTTTCTTTGACAGACTAGCTTTAGCTGACACTTTATTGTCATTTTTTGGATTAACTTCACTTTTATTCACTTTACTTTTATCAAAATATCCTCGACTTGATCTCTCTCTAATATTAGGTTTTATTCTTGGTTTGGCCTGGTTAACAAAATCTCCAGCTATATATTTTATAGTTTTATCTATTGGGACTTTTATTTTTTTGAAGAAAAAAACAAAGATTTACGATCTAATATCTACCGTCTATCTTCCTTTAATATCCTCATTTATATCTTTTATAATTTATAACATTCTTCGTCTCGGGCCTCAGTTTCATATGATTTATCTTCGAAATCGTGATTATGTTTGGTCATTAAATGAAGTAATTAAACATCCGCTTGACCCTTTAAAACCACACATCAGTGACACCATTACTCTTTATCAAAACTATATTTCTTGGCCAATTATAATTTTGGCTTTGATCGGTTTAGTATTTTATCTTTATCAAAAAAAATCTTTTCAAAAAATATTTTTAATCCCAATTTTTTGGTGGATATTACCACTAATTGCTACTGCTAGTATCGCCAAAGTCTTTACTGCCAGATATATTCTTTTTACCTTACCTCACCTGATAATTATTCTTTCAATATTGATTTCTTTCATTCTTTCTAGAATCAATAAAACCTTTGTTAAGGTAATTTTATTAATATCTATATTTGTTTTAAATATTAATTTTATAATTAAACTTTCGATTGATCCTTTTCATCAAAATTTACCCAGTACTGAAACTGGTTATTTATCAGATTGGACTTCAGGGTGGGGCATCAGTCAATCTGCTGCATTTTTAAAAGAAAGATCTAAAAAAGCCAATATTATTGTTGGTACTGAAGGAAATTTTGGTACTCTTCCCGATGGTCTTCAAATATATGGCAACAAGGTTTCTCAATTAACTATAATTGGTCTCGGTCTTGGTTTTACTAATATTCCAAATAATTTAGTTGATGCCAAAAATCATGGCGACGAAGTTTATTTATTAATTAACAAATCCAGACTAAAAATTAATTCTTCGGATTTAAATCAAATGACCTTAGTTGATTCTTTCAATAAACCTCAAAACGACGAATTGCTTCTATATCAGCTATAATCTTAAATAAGCTATGTTTTTAAAAAAAATAATTCAAAATAAACTCTTTTGGCCAATTGCTACTTTTATCCTGATAATACCTGCTTTTTCATTTTTATTTAAACCAGGGTATTACAATATGCATGACGACATGCAAATGATTCGACAACTTGAAATGGAGAAGTGTTTAAAAGATGGTCAAATTCCCTGTCGATGGACTCCTGATTTAGGTTATGGCTATGGTTATCCTCTTTTTAATTTTTATCCGCCCATGCCTTATATGGTTGGTCAAATCTATCGAACTCTTGGTTTTTCATTTACTAACTCTGTTAAAGCTACTGCAGTAACTCAAATTATACTTTCAGCTGCATTTATTTATCTATTATCTTCATCAATTTTTGGGCCAATTGGTGGATTTTTATCAGCTATTTTTTATACCTATGCCCCGTATCATGCACTCAATATCTATGTTAGAGGAGCCATGAATGAAGCTTGGGCAGCAGTATTTTTTCCATTAATATTTTATTTTTCTAGGAAATTAGTTTTAGAAGGCAAAATTAAACACTTGTTAGGTTTATCAATTAGTTTTACCTGTCTTCTATTGTCACACAATCCAATGGCTTTAACTTTTACCCCTATCCTATTTGCCTGGGTTATGTTCTGGTTTTTTAGTCAATACAGAAAACCATTTAATATCTTTATTAAAAAAAAGATTCCAATTATTTTAAAATTAACTTTTTCTGGTCTTTTATCTGGTGTTTTAGCTGCTTTTTATACTCTTCCTGTAATTTTTGAAACAAAATACGTTCAGATTAATACTATGTTTGAAGGTTATTATCATTTCTCTGTTCATTTTGCCACTCTTTATGAGCTTTTTATTAGAAGTTTTTGGGGTGATGGTGCTTCCGTTTGGGGTCCAAACGACGATATGTCTTTTTCTATTGGTTATCTTCACTGGATAATACCATTATTAATTTTTAGTTTCATTGTTTATCAAGTTATAAGAAACCGACACAATTTAAAGAAAATTGATTCAAAATATTGGCTATTAGGATTACTTATTTTAATGGGTCTAGCTACTGTTTTTATGACTCACAATAAGTCGACTTTTATTTGGTTACTTTTTCCAACTATCCAAAAAATTCAATTTCCATGGAGATTTTTAAATCATTCTGTCTTTTTATTTTCTTTATCAGTTGGGGGTTTAATTTTAATTTTAAAGAAATTTTTTGTTGATAAAATCAAATACTTAATAATTATTGTTTTATCAATTATATTGATAATCATCAATATTTCTCATTTTACCCCTATACATTATGGCCCAATCACTGATGAACAAAAATTTTCCGGTAAAGCTTGGATTAACCAGGTAACTTCAGGTATTTATGATTATCTTCCAAAAACTGCCAGAATTGCTGCCCAAAGAGCAGCTAATCCTTACATCGATGAAATAGATTCAAATGTTATTTATCAAATTAGTGATCAAAAACAGGGAAGCGATTGGACATATTTTAAAATTAATCTCAATAAACCATCAAAAATTATTCTTTCTCATCTTGCTTTTCCAAAATTTGTAGTAACCGACAATAATCAGTCAATCGATTATCAAATCGAGCCAGAAATTGGTCGAATAGTTATAAATTTATCTTCTGGTGAACATCAAATTTTTGTCAAATTTACCAATACTCCGATTAGAACTGTCTCTAATTATATTTCTCTTTTTGGTTGGATGTTTGTTTTATTATTCTTCACCAAACCTCTATGGAAACGATTGATTTACAGGAAATAAAACACGTCACTACCAAAAACGTTTTATTCTTATCTTTAAGAAACATCGGAATTCAAGCAGTTTCAGTAATTGGTTATTTTATATTAACCATTCTTCTCGGTACTGGTGAAGTTGGCCTTTTTGCTATCGTCTCTGAAACTGTCGGAATTTTGGGTTATTTTTCTGATATTGGTTTGGCTGCTGCTCTGATTCAAAAAAAAGACCAAATAACCAAATCTGAACTTCAAACTACATTTGTTATTCAACAAATTTTAGTTTTCTTTTGTTTAATAATAATTTCCATTGTCTTTAGTCGTATTGCTCCAGTAAAAAGTTATGGTCCAAAAGAAACATGGATTTTTATATCTCTCTGTTTTTCATTTTTTGCTGCTTCTTTAAAAACGATTCCTTCAGTTCTTTTAGAAAGAAAGCTTGATTTTAAAATCATTTCCACAATAGATATTGTCGAAAACATTAGTTTTTATTTAATTGCAGTAATTTTTGCCTTTATGGGTTTTGGTGTCTATGCTTATGCGATTGCCACTTTTATTAGGAGTCTTTTAGGTTTAATTATTATTTATGTCAAAAGTCCATGGCCTTTTGGTTTTTCCTTTTCCGCTTCAGCTGTTAAAAGTTTATTTAAATATGGTATTCCCTATCAATTAAATTCATTTATATCTGTTGCCAAAGATCGTCTTTCCAATTTAATGGTCGCTGGTATTCTTGGTCGTGAAGGTTTTGGTATTCTTTCTTGGGCTCAAAAAGGTCCACGTATTCCTTTGAGTTTTATGGACGCTATTATGAGAATAACTTTCCCTACCTTTTCTCGAATGCAAGATCATCCAGAAATTTTAAAAAAGTCACTGGAAAAAAGTCTCTTTTTTATCGCCTTATTTGTCTTTCCAGCAGTAGCCGGGATTGCCATGATTTCTCCAAATATAATTAGTATTATTCCTAAATACACCAAATGGGCTCCAGCCATTATTCCTCTTTATTTTTATGCTGCTAACGTTGCCATTGCTTCAATTACTTCTCCTCTAACCAATGCTTTTAATGCTGTCGGTAAAATTTTACTAACTACTAAATTTATGGTTATGTGGACCACACTAACTTGGATATTATTTCCCATTCTTACTATCAAATACGGCATTATAGGTACTTCTATCGCTACAGTTTTAGTTGGTAGTAGTTCAATTGTTGTTTGGGTAGTTGCTCATCGTTTATTTAAAATTAATATCATCAAAACTGTTATCAAACCTTTAATTGGTAGTCTATTAATAATAGGATTACTTTTATTTATTCAATTTTTACCATTTAGTTCTTGGTTAATTTTTATTACCAAAATAATTTCAGGCATTTTGGTTTATGGGCTTTATATAGTGATATTTTCTCGACAAGAAATTATTTGGTTTTGGCAACAACTATTATGTCTAAGAAACAAAAAATAATTTTTACCCTAACATTCTTATTTTGTTTTTTTATACAAATAATTCCAGTAATTCGTAGTGGTATTCAATATGATAGTGGAATTAGATTTTGGGGAAGCAATGGCCACGATGCTATTTGGCATCTTAGCCTAATCAATCACATCAAAAATCCTTTAAAAATAGAACTGCCCATCTATGCTGGATCTTTTTTAAAAAACTATCATCCTTTTTACGACATTTTAGTAGCCTTTTTTCATAACATTAGTCATTTACCATCAACCGTTTGGTATTTTCAAATATTTCCTATTATTTCAACTTTTTTATATTTAACCACTTCCTATATATTAGGAAAAAGATTAACTCAAAAATTTTCCGGTGGAATTCTTTTAATGTTTTTCAATTCTTTTGCTAATTCTTTTGGTTGGGTGGTTTCACTAATCAAATCTGGAAAAATAGGAGGGGAGTCTTTGTTTTGGGCAATGCAATCTGTCTCCAATCAGCTAAATCCACCTTTTTTACTTTCTTTAATTTTTATAAATATTTTACTCATATACATAACTAGTGACAATAAAAATAAACATAAATTTATCAAAGCTATTGGTATCATTCTAATTTTAGCTATCACTCCAATTACCAAAGCTTATGGTGGAGTCGCTATCTATTTAATCTTTGGACTATATTCACTTTTTGTATTTAAAAAAGATAAAAAACCTTTGTATTTATTATTAATCTCATTACCTATCTCGTATCTATTTTTTTCAATCTACAACTCTACCTCAACTTCACTTTTTGTATATAAACCATTTTGGTTTACTAATGCATTAATTGAAGCCCCAGATAGGTTTTATATACCAAAAATAGTAAATATGAGATATACCCTTGAGAGTAGTGGTCTAATTGGACCAAGACTCATTTTGATTTATTGTTTTTCCATTAGTGCTTTTTATCTCGGAAATTTTTCATGGCGACTTTTAGGTATTTTTTCTCTAAAAAGATTTAATAATTCTATAAAATTACCCCTGTTTCTAACCGTTATAATCACAGCTATCATTCCAATGATTTTTATTCAGAAGGGGACTAGTTGGAACACAATTCAATTTTTATATTATTCATTGTTTATAAGTAATATTTTTTTAACCATATTTTTAATTCAAAAATCATCCAGAATTATTTCGTCCATAGTCATTTTATTAACTCTAATACCTTGTTTTGAAAACTTAAATACATATTTATCCAACCCATCACCAACTGTTTTACCAACAAATGAAATTATAGCCCTAAACAAACTAAAAGAATTACCATCAGGTGTCGTATTAACGTACCCATACGACCAATATAAAAAGAAGAATATGTCAACCCCACTTCCTCTTTATGCTTATGAAACTACAGCCTATGTTTCGGCATTTTCAGAGAAAATAGTTTTCCTAGAAGACGAGATGAATTTAGATATTACTGGTTTTGATTGGAAAAACAGACGGCTCGAATCAGAAAAGTTTTTTAATACCAATGATGAATTTTTTGCTCGAGGGTTTTTAGTCAACAATCAAATCGATTATATCTATTTAGTAGACGATCAAAAATTACCTCTTAATGAAAATCAACTTCAAATTAAATTAACTATCAATAATGGTCAAGTTCGAATATATCAAGTTCAAAGATGATAAACTAAACATATCTTATGAAATCTAAACCAACAATTTCAGTTGTTATTAATGTCCGAAATGAAGCTGAAAATTTAAAAAAATGTCTTAAATCCATTAAGGGTTTTGCCAATGAAATAATCATCGTTGATATGAAATCTAGTGATGGCAGTTTGGAAGTTGCTAAAAGCGCCAATGCAAAAGTTTTTTCATATAAACCAATGAAGTTTGTTGAACCAGCCAGAAACTTTGCTCTTTCCAAAGCTACTGGTAAATGGATATTATTATTAGATCCAGATGAATATGTTTTTAAAACTCTAAAAAGAGAACTTGTAAGTATAACCAAACGAAGTGATGTTGATTTTGTCCGAATTCCTCGTCAAAACATGATATTTGGTAAATGGATAAAACATTCCAATTGTTGGCCTGATTATTTAATCAGATTCTTTAAAAATGGTAGTGTTACTTGGCAAAAAGAAATACATAGTCAGCCAGTTACTAAAGGCAACGGACTTACATTACTAGATTCAGATCAATTAGCCATAAAACATAACAATTATGCATGCATTACTGATTTTATTAGTCGTGCAGTTCGTTATAGTTCAATTCAGGCTGATGAATTAAACGCTCAAGATTATAAATTAAAAATAAGCGATTTTATACTTAAACCAATCCAAGAGTTTAATAGTCGATTTTTCTTTGCTGAAGGTTATAAAGATGGTCTTCATGGTCTTATTTTTTGTTTGCTTCAAAGTTTTGCTATTGGACTTATCTATATTAGGCTTTGGGAGAAACAAGGGTCAATTGATAAACCTATTTTAAAAGAATCATTTGTCTCAGCCTCTCAAGAGGCCAATTTTGAGTATGATCATTGGTTTATCAAATTTTATAAACAAGAATGCTCACCCAACATTTTCAAAAGATTTTTTATCAGGATTAGACATACATTTAACTATCTAACCAAAAATTTTTAATACTTATATCCATGAAGTCAGTTGCCATAATTATTCTCAACTGGAAACAACCCCAACTTACTGTCGATACAATTGATTCGGTTTTAAAGATAAAAGACTCAAATTTTAAATATAAAATAATTTTAATTGACAATGGGTCTCCAGATAATTCTTTAAATATTTTAAAGACAAAATATTCAAAAAATAAATTAATAGAAATCATCAGTACAAAATCAAATTTAGGTTATGCCGCTGGAAATAATTTTGGGATTAAATACGCTTTAAAAAATAAATATGACTATTTAATGGTATTAAACAATGATGTTATCGTTGATCCTTTATTTGTTCAAAATTTAATTAAAGAATTAAATAATTATGATATTGTCGGCCCTAAGATATATTTTGCTCCTGGTTTTGAATATCACAAAGATCGTTATCAAAAAAAAGATTTAGGTAAAATAATATGGTCAATGGGTGGTAAAGTTGATTGGGACAATATTTATGGTAGTAATATTGATATTGATGAGGTTGATCATGGTCAATTCAATAAAATAATAACCAATTTAGATTTTATTAGTGGTTGTTGTTTTATAGCAAGACGAGAAGTTTTTGAAAAAATAGGCAATTTTGATGAAAAATATTTCATGTATCTTGAGGATGTTGATTTTTGTCATCGTGCCAAAATTACTGGTTTTACCTTAGCTTGTATTCCAACATCAGTCATTTGGCATGTAAATTCAGGTTCTACAAAAGGCCCAGGACATCTACAAAACTATTTTATTACCCGAAATAGAATGTATTTTGCTAAAAAGTTTGCTAAACCAAGGACAAAATTTGCTATATATCGAGAATCATTTAAATTTTTATTTAAATCACACTGGCAACGTCGTGCCGTTATTGATTTTTATATCCAAAAAATGAACAAGGGGAGCTGGAAATGAAATTGACCAATCTTTCAATAATAATTTTAGCTGGAAACGAAGAAAAAATGATTGTTGATTGTCTTAAGTCATGTTTATTTTCAGGAGAAATTATTTTAGTTGCTGCTAATTCTACTGACAAAACTGTTGAATTAGCTAAAAATACATATCCTTCAATTAAGGTAGTAAAAACTAATGATGGTTACAATCGTAATTTTTCTAAATGGCGTAATTTAGGTTTAAGTAAGGCCACTAAAGATTGGATATTGTATATTGACTCAGACGAAAGAGTTACCGAGTCACTTCAACAAGAAATTAAAAAAATAATTTCCATTAAATCAAAATTTTCTCATTTTGCTATTCCTAGAGCCAATTTTTACCTCGGTAAAAGAGTCAGATATGGCGGATCTTATCCAGATTATGTCATTAGACTTTTTCAAAAACAATTTCTTAAGGGTTATCAGGGAATTTTACATGAACAACCAATTGTCGATGGTCAAATTAATTATTTGAAATCTGATTTGTCTCATTTTACCCATCGAGACCTTTCATCAATGCTGCAAAAGACTCTAGTTTGGACTGATATGGAAGCCAAGGCCTTATTTGAAGACAATCATCCTCCTGTCGTCTGGTGGAGAATAATAAGAATGATGGTGACAAAAATATGGGAAAGGCTAATCAAACAACAAATGTGGCGTGATAAAACTGTTGGTTGGATTTCAGTTATTTTTGAAACTTTTGATACCTTTTTAATTTATGCCAGACTTTGGGAAATTCAACAAAAAAATAAAAAATAATGTATTATTAGATTAATGCATAAGAGAGTTGCAATTTACGATCCATATTTAGATACCCTAGGCGGAGGTGAAAGATATTGTCTAACAGTTGCAGAAATATTACTCAAAAAAGGTTATCAAGTTGATTTATTTTGGTCTGGTGACAAAAGTCTTATTGAAAAAGCTGAAAAAAGATTCTCTTTAAATTTAACTGATTTAAAAATTGTTCCAGATATTTTTGAAATAAAACCCCAAAAACTTGAATTAATAGAAGAAAGTCGTATTTTTTCAAAGTTTATTACCAAAGTTTTAGATCCCCAAAAAATAAAACTTAAATTAAAAAAGACCTACCAAAAAATAAAAACCACCAATAAATACGATGTAATTTTTTATTTAAGTGATGGTAGTATTCCCTTTTTATTTGCTAAAAAAAATTTTTTACATATCCAAGTGCCCTTTACTAAAGGTACTAGTTATTTAAATAGTGTTTTAGAAAAACCAAAACTAAAACTAATTACTAATGTAATTTGTAATTCTCAATTTACATCTCGTTTCCAAACCGGTGCTTTAAAAAACAAGACTTTAGTCTTATATCCTCCAGTCGATGTCGACAAATTTAAAGTTTCACCTCGAAAAGAAAATATCATTTTATCTGTTGGCCGATTTGATAATATTCTAAACGCAAAAAAACAAGATATCTTAATTGATGCTTTTGCTAGTTTAGTAAAAAACTATCATTTAAATGATTGGAAATTAGTATTAGCTGGAGGTAGTTTGCTTGATCCCAATAAAAATGTTTATTTAAAATGTCTTTTTGAAAAATCTAAAGACTTACCTGTTAGTTTTTTAATTAATCCTCCATTCGATGAACTTCAAAAAATTTATTCTGAATCAAAAATTTATTGGCACGCTGCCGGATTCGAAGTTGATGAAAATGTTCATCCTGAAAATACGGAACATTTTGGGATTACTGTAGTTGAAGCTATGGCTTCAGGACTAGTTCCTGTTGTTGTAGCCAAAGGTGGTATACCTGAAATTGTAGAAAACGGAGTCAATGGTTATTTATGGAATTCACTTGATGAGTTAATTAAAAAAACCAAAAAATTAATTGATGATCCAGAAAGTTTAAAACTCATGTCTCAACAATCAATCATTAATTGTCGCTCTTTTTCAAAAGAAAATTTTGAAAAACGTCTTTTAGCTATTATTGACAACTAATATGAAAATTTCGGTTATAGTAACTAATTGGAATGGACTTCCACTTCTTCAAAAGAATTTACCGAGAATAATTGAAATGAGCCCTGAAGCTCAAGAAATTATAGTTGCTGATGATTTTTCTGAAAAAGATAAAAGTATTGAATATTTAAAAATTCTTCAAAAAAAATATTCAAAATTAAAAATAATTACTAACAAAAAAAATTTAGGTTTTGGAAAAACATCAAACAAAGCTGTCTCAAAATCAACCGGGGATTTGATTGTACTTTTAAACAACGATATCTATCCTCACAAGGATTATATAAAAAATTCTCTTCATCATTTTTCCAATCCAAATGTTTTTGGTGTTGGTTTTGCTGAACAAGGTCATGAAAATTGGGCTCGTATTTTTTGGAAAAATGGTTATCTTCAACACGAACCAGGAATAAGTAATAAAAAGACTCATATTTCTGGTTGGGTATCTGGTGGGAGTTCCATTATCAGAAAAAGTATTTTTGAAAAATTAGGAGGTTTTGATGAAGTTTATCAACCTTTTTATTCAGAAGATTTAGATATTGGATATCGGGCTTGGAAATCGGGTTATATTTTACTCTGGGAGCCAAAATGTATTGTCGAACACAAACACGAAAGTACTATGTCAAAATTTTCTCTCAATTTTCTCAATTATGTAAAAGAAAGAAATCGCCTTTTAAATACATGGAGAAATATTTCTGATCCCCAACTACTTTATTTAAATAAAATTGCTCTTATTGGAAGAGTTTTATCTGGGCCAAATTATATTAAAATTATTTTAGCTGCAAAAAGACAACTAAAAAAATCATCTCCACCTATTGTTTTTCCAAAACTTACTGATGAAGAGATATTTGCTAAATTTCAATGAATAGAAAAATATTTTTAACAAAATTTGCCATTATTTATATAATAATTGCTGGGTTTATTTTTTTTGGTCTAAAAATCTATTCTCATAAAAAATTCAACGAAAACACATTAAATCAACTCATTGTTGGTAAATCAAAGTATCGAAATACTACAGATCAATTGTGTAAATTTCAAATTTTAGGTGAACCAAAAGTCGATAAAAATTATATAAAAATTAATTTTTGGTGTAATGATGGTTCAAAAGCACGCAGTACTTTTTCTTTAATTGCCTTTGAAGACAAAACCCCTATCGGGGTTATAAAAGAATATGCCAGAATTATTGGTTTTGATTTCAATATTATTAAAGATAAAAAATGGTTTTGTAGTCTAAATGATCAACCAATCAGCTTTGAAACAAATACTTCTTCAGTTCCTCAGGCTAGTACTATTGACTGTTTTGAAACTAAAGGTTTACCTAAACATGATTAAAAATATTATTAAAATAATTATTGTTTTAAGTATTACTCTTCTAGCCTTGGTCGTTAGAAAAAACAATTATGCTGAAATACCTATTGCTGGTCAATCAACAGACGAATATAGTTATTCTTGGGTTGGGTTATCTCTTTTCAAAACAGGTGTACCAGTTGGTATTTCTGGATTACCAGGCTACGAACATCAATTTTATCGTTATATTAACGTTGATCGCTTTATGCAATTTCTACCAAGTGATCCATTAACCATTAATTATCCATGGATGGATCATCCGCCACTTTTAGGGTTGATTACGGGTGGATATGCCTATTTAAAAGGTGCTGATGTCTTTGAAGATACCGTTACAGTTTTTATTAGAAAACCAATTATTTTAATTAGTACCATTTCTGTCTTATTAATAATGATTTATTGTTGGATTAATTTTAATTTTTTAACTGCTGTTTTTAGTGGATTAATTTATGGCACTGCACCTCTAATTGTATTAAGTGGACGAATGATACAAGCCGAAAACGCAATTATTCCATGTTTCCTTTTAGTGATGATTTGTATGAGTTTATTTATCAAAAAAAAGAACGATCTATGGCTTATTTTAGCCTCAATTTTCACTGGAATTGCCACACTTTTCAAACTTACAGGAGTTGCTTGCTATATTTTCATATTTTTTACTTTACTCAAAAAACACCAACATCTAAACAAGGCTTTTTTAAATGATTTACTTTTCTTTTTGGCCATTAGTTTACCTATTAGTTTTCTTTTTGTTATTTATGGCTCTGTATATGGTCTAGCCAATTTTAAAAATATATTATTTTCCAACGCTAATCGATTTTATGGTATTGGGCCAAATTTAATCCTTGAATTAATTAGAAATCAAAGATTAACACAACATAAATTCCTACCAGAAGTTTGGGTAATTTCGGGTTGGCTAGTTACTTTGGCATACTTTATCAAAAAACCAAAAAAAATAATTAACCAATTACCACTAATTGCCATTCTTTCTTACTTAATAGTTTATATCTTTTTTGGAAGCCAACCATATGGTTGGTATACGTTCATTTTTTGGCCGTTTTTAATTATTATTTTATCCAAGTTTCTAGTTTCCAATTTTTTAAAAGGTAAAAATTTAGTTTCTGTCTTTTTATTTTCAATATTAATTTTAGGTGCCAATATTGCTAGGTTATTAGGTATATTTGAATTTCAACCATACGCATCTTTTTGGCGATTTGGAGTATCAGGAATCCTATTTTTTTTATTCTCTTTATCAATTCTTAAATTAAAACCAAAAATTATATTTAAATTTATAATTATTCTTATATGGATTGCCATGATCTACACTAATTTAAAATATCTCAATATGATTACTATCGATTTCTGGTGGAATAATTTATCTTAATTTATTGTTTTGTATATTAAAAACTGTGGTTCTCCGTTTGGCTTATTAATAGTATCTATCAATTCAAGATTGTCATAGTATTTTCCTACCTTAGGATTAGAAATAGATACCACATATAAACTTTTATTTTCAACATTTTCCTTATTCCAATCAATATATCTAACCCAATATTTTCCAATTCTATTTAAAGAATAATCTTTATTTTGCATATCTTTTGCTCCAAAAGCTCCAAAATAGCCAAAATATAATTCAGGTAAACCAGAAAATTGACCAGTATTCCCAAATCTAGGTTCTATAATTATTTTTTCATAATCTTTTTCTATTGGTTTAATAGATTGCCAAGCTTGTTTATATCCATACTGAAAATTATCACCAGATACTTTTGGAAAGTGATTATAATAAGCAATTGCAAAATATCCAAAATTAATCAAAATACCCAAAGTTAAAAATACAATTAACTTTTTATTTTTATTCAAAATTACCCAACCTCCACCAGCCATTATTAATATGGTCGGAATAATAAAAGGTAAATTTCTAACTGTAGTAGGATCTCCCCATGTTAAAGAGGGAACTATGGGACACAACAACCACCAAGCCAATACCCAACCAAAATATTTTCCAAAAATTAATTTTAAATTAAACAATCCTGCAAAAAATAATGGTAAAGTAAAAACCAAAAACCAACCAAAGTTAAATGGTTCATTTTTGGGAAACAGATCCATTCCATCAGTAAAAGAAAAATTAAAACTAAGATGAGTGAAATATCTATAGACTGGATCAATTGAAACTTTCACTACTTTCTTTAATAAATTATCATCTGTTTGTTTTAAATAATTTTGAATAGATGCATGTTGATACCAAATTTGAGAAGAAGCTCTATTAAAAGGATCTTTCATTTGAACATTTATAAAATCATAAAATATTGGCAAAATTACCAAAAAAGCTGTTAACCACAACAAGAACCATTTTTTTAATTTTATTTCTTTACGGATTAACCAAGGTAAAACTACTAATAATAGCGGCACTAAACCCTTTTGGGTATGATATGCCCAAATCGAAAAACCAAAAAATAATCCAGATAATATTAAATACCACTGTTTTTGTTTCTCTCTAAATAAAAACAAAAGATAAACCCCAAAAGAAGTCAATATCATTCCCAAATTAGATTCATAAGCAATTCTAGAAACAAAAATAGCTTTTGGGTTTAGAGCCAATAAAATAGCAGCAATTAATCCTAATTTTTCTTTTTTAAAAAATTTACCTATCAAAGCCACCAACAAAATTCCTAAAGTTCCAACAAAGGCTGACAAAAACCTAATCCCATATTCATTGTTACCAAAAATATAATTAAAAGGCATGTTTAAATAAGCATAAAGAGGTGGTTTATAATCACGGTGTGATTTAAATGATAAAGGCCATTTTATTCCGTAACCATCTCTACCCGTTGTTCTTAAAGAATAACTATCAAAAGCAATCGAAATTTCATCGTTGCCAATATGAGGTGGGGTTTTATCAAGAGCAATCATTCTTAAACACCCTCCAATCAAAATTACTAGGCTTAACCAAAACCAAAAATATTTTTTTATCATTTTAATAAAAAATCAATCAACAATAATATAAACCAAATCCAAGGCAAGTCTTTAAAAAACTTACTTTTTAAACCAACTAGCATTAAATAAATAAACGACGGTATTGCCATATATACAACCATAGAACTATCACTAAGAACTCTTAATGATCCTGTAAAAATTACCAACATAAACCAAGATATTATCCAATAATTTTGTTTACTTCTAATCGAATCAATTAAGCCTAAAACAAATATGTAGAAACCAGAAAAACCCAGTAGTCTAATAAAAAAAACGGGTGAGATTTGTTTCAAAAAATTATTAAACCAAGGCAATGCTAATAAATATTGACTATAGAAAACTTTTCTCACAGAGTAGGGTACTATCAAACCTTCATTATAATAGCGCTCTATTGACTTTGAAATTCCAGGATATCCCAAAAAAGACTGTTCCCAATCAAAACTAACCAATTGGTTGCTTACATTAAAAGAAATCAGTCTGTTTAAAAATAAAACTAATATTATTACAAAAGGGAAAACTATCCACTTATACTTTTTAAGTCTCAAAAAGATCAACCATAGAAAGACCATGATTAATGTAATCCAAAAAGAAACTTCAAAAATTTTCCAAAACAAAACAGAAGCAATTATTGTAGCCAACAATAATAATATACTTTTTACATTAACCATTTTATTCATTATAATCAATCTAGTTTAAATCTATCCTAAATTTTATGAAAAACAAGCTATCGATTATTATTGTTACCTGGAATACGGCAAAAATTACCCAAAAATGTGTCAAAACTTTAAATCAATTTATCCCTGGTCAAGAAATAATTGTCGTTGATAACGGTTCTCAGGATGATACTGTAAAAATTCTGAAGAATATTAAAAACGTAAAACTAATTGAAAACGGAGCCAATTTAGGTTTTGCCAAAGCCAACAATATCGGTCTCAAATCTGCCACTTCAGAATATATAATTTTTATGAATTCCGATATTGAGTTGCTTGATAATAGTATTTTAAAAATGGTTGATTTTCTCAAAAACAATCCAAATATAGGTATAATTGGTCCAAAATTTTTAAACCCTGACCTTACTCCACAAGCTTCAGTTTTTCCTCCTCAAACTGTTTTAAATGCCTTTAAAGAATTTTGGTTAGGTCAACCAAAAACTTATTCAAAATATATTCCTGACTCTACAAATCCAATCGAAGTTTCATATATATCCGGTGGTTGTATTGGTGTTAATAAAAAGTTTTTTGAAAAAATAGGTAAATGGAATGAATCATATTTCTTCTATTTTGAAGATATGGATCTTTGTCGACAAGTCAAAAAATCTGGTAAAAAAATATATTATTATCCTCAATGTCAAATCATTCATCGCCATGGAGCTAGTGGTAAAAATATTGCCCCAGCTAAAGATCAATGGAAAAGACTTATTCCTGGTAGTAAAAAATTTCACGGATTAATTAAACACTATTTAATCAATTTCACCATCTGGTCTGGACAAAAATGGCAAAAACTTTTTCAAAAATAAAAATAATTTTATTAATCACACTTCTATTAAGAATCATTTTAGTGATAGCTTTTTCTTGGCACCCAGACCTCTTGAATCACATTGACTGGGGAAATCGATTTTTGAATTTAGGCGCTAGAAAAATTTACGAGAATATATTCTGGGGAGTATCGTGGTTAAATCAACCATTAGGTACAGCTTTACTTTTTGCTTTTTGTGCTTTTCTTAAAAATATTATTTTTTCTCTTTTTGAATTTTTAAACCAAAATATAAATATATTTCCATCTTTTATAATGCCTTTCCTCGAAGCCAATCTACACTCTTGGATGGTTAAATTGCCTTTTATTTTAGCTGATATTGGTTTAGGATTTTTAATTTATAAAATCGTTTTTCAATTCAAACCAAAATTTGCTACCTTAGCCGCTATCATTTTCTTATTTAACCCTGTATTAATTTATAATTCCACTATTTGGGGACAAACCGATTCACTTATTAATCTTTTGGCCATTTCTGGTATTTATTTTACGTTTCAAAAAAAATATTTTTGGGGTATTTGGTTATTTTTATTAGGTTTTCTTTTTAAAATGTCATTAATTATATATGTACCTATATTTGGGCTTTTATTATTAAAACAAATCAAAGATTACAAAAAATTCATAATTCCAATAATCTCATTTATCATTTTTATATATATGTTAGCTATCCCATTTCGACTAGACGGTTTTGGTTCTTTTGAATGGATTTGGTATATGTATACCAATCGAGTTTTAGTTAGACAAGGAAGCATGTTAAACGGCAACGCCTTTAATTTATGGGGTTTAATATTTAGTATCGACTTATCAAAATCAGAATTTACTCAAGTTTCTGGCTTATCTTATCAACTAATTGGTCGAATTCTATACATACTATCTCTTATTCCAATATGGTTTAAGTTTATAAAAAACAAATTAACTTTATCTAGCCTTTTTATTAGTCTAGTTTTATCAGCCTTTGGTTGTTTTATTTTTATGACCAATATGCACGAAAGATACCTTTACCCGATTTTTCCATTAATTAGTATTTTGATTTTTATTTCCAATACAAAGTTTACCCTAAAAGGAATTATTATTTTATCAACAATTCATTTTCTTAATTTATACAATCTTTGGTTCTATCCACAAATCAATTTATTGAAAACTATTCTAATTACCAATAACTTTCTCACTTGTCGAATTTTATCGGCTATACTTATAGTAATCTATTTAAAATACTTTATTGATTATTTAAGAAGTGAAAATTGATCGTAAATCGATATTAATTATTGGCCTTTTAGTAGTTTCTTTCTTTATTAGGATATACAAGATCAACACACTTAGTCTCTTTGGAGATGAAATAGATGTTGGCTATCAAGCATATTCTCTTCTTAATACCGGTAAGGATTATAAAGGTAATTTTCTACCTACTTATATTCAATCTCTCTCTGAATCTCGAGCCCCACTTCTAATTTATGCTTCTATACCAGGAATAAAATTATTTGGTCTAACCGAACTTGGAGTTCGTATTACTCCTATAATTTTTGGCATTCTAAGTATATTTATACTTTATAAAATAATTCTACTTTATTCCAATTCATTCTCATTGGCCTTTTTAAGCTCTCTAGTTTTATCATTTTCCCCATGGCATTTTCATTACAGCCGAACTTCTTTTGAAGTTACTTTACTATTATCCCTAATACTCTTAGGGGTTTATTTATTTCAAAAATTCATTCAAAATTCAAAACCATCTCTCCTTTATCTATCCATAATTTCTTTTGGTTTAACATTTTATACCTACAATACCGCCAATATATTTGTACCTTTGTTAGTCATTGGTTTGATAATCGGTAATTGGAAAAAATTTTTTTCCATTCTAAATTCAAAAAAACTAATTATTAGTATTGGTCTAACTCTCCTATTTATTATTCCTATTGGTATTCAAATATTTTCCGGTCAAGCAGCCAACAGGTTTAGTCTGGTTAATATTTTTAATGACCCAAAAACGATAAATCATATTATCGAC
>Ga0209340_1001232_pt1 | contig 19795 bp, 19 predicted proteins | sample EPASupsiteSAE323_FD_187266 | JGI IMG/M metagenome (GOLD analysis project Ga0209340, IMG submission 187266) | Bioremediated contaminated groundwater from EPA Superfund site, New Mexico - Sample SAE3-23 (SPAdes) (version 2) | ecosystem: Environmental > Aquatic > Deep subsurface > Groundwater >... | reverse complement strand
CGGAGTTTGCACCATTACCTGGGGAAATACCGTTGGATTCCTCATGGAGTGCTGGGAAAACGGAATTCTCAATGCAGAACGGACAGGCGGCGTGGACCTCAGCTGGGGCAATGCCGATGCTTCTCTAGAACTGCTGCATCAGATGGCACGCGGAGAAGGCTTTGGGGTTACTGCAGGACTTGGCGTAAAGAGGCTGAAGGATATGTTTATTGAAAAAGGATGGGGAGACAAAGGATTCCTCACCGATATTGCAATGGAAAACAAGAGTCTTGAATACTCAATGTATCTTTCAAAAGAATCTCTTGCACAACAGGGCGGCTATGCAATGACAAACAAAGGGCCTCAGCACGACGAAGCATGGCTCATCTTTATGGATATGGTAAATAATATGATTCCGACCTTTGAAAACAAGGCGGAGGCACTTCATTATTTCCCTTATTTCCGCACATGGTTCGGCCTTGCGGGATTCTGCAAACTATGCTGGAACGACGTTGAACCGGCAAACAATGCCGAACAGCCAGAACCTAACAAAGTTCCCGAACATGTGGACAACTATGTTGCAATATTCAAGGCAGTTACAGGTCGTGAGTTTGACAAGGAGGAGATGATAAAAATGTCCGAGAGGGTGTACAATTTCCAGAAGGTATTTAACATCCGGCTGGGATACGGCACACGCGAACATGACCGTCAACCGTACCGCGCAGCCGGCCCCGTTACAAAAGAGGAATACCTCAGCCGCCAGGAGAGATACGACAAGCAACTTGTTGAAAAAATGGGGATGGACCCGCAGAAAATGACCCTCGAAGAAAAAATGGCCAAACAAAGAGCATATCGGGAAGATCAGTATGAAAAGCTCCTTGATGCCGTTTATTTCCGCAGAGGCTGGAACAAAAACGGAATCCCTACAATTGAGCACCTGAAAAAGATTGGAATGGACCTGCCAGAACTCATTGAAGTTGTTAAACCCCTACAATAAATTAAAAAAATGGAATCATCACTTTCTAAGTTACAAGTGAAGTTATCCGGGCTCATCCTCCTTATGGTGGTGAGCCTTTTTTTCACCGGTTGCGGTTCAAATGCCGACAAAGAAAAAAACCCTTACGGGCTGGATATCATTAACACAACCGAAGCCTATCTGGGCAGTGTTGCCGAGGACAGCAGCAATCTTATGGTGGACCTTGAAAAACTGATACCGGGAATAAAACTGGATATCCGTTATGCAGACACTAACAATTTTACTCATACAAAAATTTACACCAGCCCGCGTGCATTTCTCAGAAAAGCAGCAGCCGATTCTCTTCTTAAAATTCAGCAAATACTGGCAAAGGAAGGGATTGGAGTTAAAATTTATGATGCATACAGGCCTTACTCGGCTACATTGTATTTTTATGAAGTATACCACGACACAACATTTGTTGCTGCCCCATGGAAAGGCTCTATACACAACAGGGGCTGTGCTGTTGACCTCGCACTTATAAATCTTGCAACCGGAGAAGATCTGGCAATGCCTACTCCATTCGACGATTTCACCGAAAAGGCCTCATTAAAATACAATGACCTTGATTCTGCCGTCCTGGCAAACCGCAGCAAACTTGTAGATATTATGACCGCACACGGGTTTACAAGCTACGAATTTGAATGGTGGCACTTCAACCTTAAAGGACGAGACAAATACAAATTACTTGATATACCTTTTGAACAACTGGAGGAATTAAAATGAAGAGGAATCTGATTAGCCCGGCTCTATTACTTATTGCATTTCTTTGCTGTTCCCTTCTGCAGGGGCAAAGCACAAAAACGAATCTCAACCCCAACAAAGTGACCTATCCGTCATACGGGTCGGAAGAGCGCAGTACCATTATATTTCCAAAAGTAATGGGATATGAAGTTGTTACCTGTGATTTCCATACTCATACAATGTTTTCGGACGGGCTTGTATGGCCTTCTTTAAGAGTTTCAGAAGCATGGACAGAGGGACTGGATGCAATCGCAATTACAGACCATATCGAGTACCGCCCGCATCGCAAACTCACTGTCAACGACCATAACACATCATATACAATAGCAAAGGAAGCGGCAGATGCTGCAGGATTTATGCTCATTAAAGGAACGGAAATCACCCGCACTCAAAAAACGCTGGGCCATTTCAACGCTCTTTTTATTCAGGATGCAAATCCTATTGATACTTCCGACGCAAAAGCATCTATTCGTGAAGCCAAAAAGCAGGGCGCTTTTATAATCTGGAACCATCCGGGATGGGCGGTTGATTCAACCTATATTAAAGAGTTTCAGGAGGATTTGTTTCGCGAGGGGCTGATAGACGGGATAGAAGTTTTCAACAATACCGAATTCTACCCGAGAGTTCTTGCATGGGCAGTTGAAAAAGGGCTGACAGTAATTTCCGCATCTGACGCACACGGCAGTATAGAGAAGGGTGTTCTTGCAAAAGAGGGCATTCATCGCCCTATGACCCTTGTCCTGGCTTCGGAACGCACTCTTGCCGGAATACGCGAAGCTCTTGACAAAGGAAGAACTCTGGCATATTTCCACAATACAATTGCCGGACGTGAGGTTTTTGCAAGAGGTTTTGTTAACGCATCAATTAAGGCAAAGCTTGTTACAAAAAAAGAAAAGAGCAGCGATTATCTGCTCACCAATCTTGCCGATTTCACTTTTAAATTCTCTTTCGGAAAAAAGAAAATTGAGCTTCCTGCCCTTTCATCAATAATCATTACTATTCCGAATAACCCGACTTCAATAAATTTAGTTTTTGGCAATATTTTTATCAATGAAAACCAACTTTTGGCACATGATTTGCAACTTTAACAAGTGAAGTTTTTTCATAGTTTAAGTTTAAGTTTTAGGTTAAGAAATGGGTTGGCATCGTTCAAAATGGGCGATGCCTTCCTTTTTTAATTTCATGGCGAAGTTGTTTATAAGTAAAAAGATTGTATATTTGCGGACCTTTTCTCGAGAAGATTAGGAAGTTAATTTTATAAAAACTTTAAAAACAGGGAATTATGGCTGTTAAAATTCGTTTGTCCCGTCACGGTAAAAAGAATGCTGCATTCTTTCATATCGTAGTGGCAGACAGCCGCGCTCCGCGCGATGGTCGTTATATCGACAAAATCGGTTCTTACAATCCAAACACAAATCCTGCAACTATCGAGTTGAACAGCGAAAAAGCTATTGAATGGCTTTTCAACGGTGCTCAGCCTTCAGATACATGCCGCAGAATCCTCTCATACAAGGGAGTGCTTTTAAGAAAGCACCTTCAGGAGGGAGTGAGAAAAGGCGCTATAACCCAGGAGATTGCAGATCAGAAATGGAATGCATGGGTTGCAGAAAAAGATTCAAAAGTTTCCATTAAGAGTTCAAGTCTAGCACAAAGCAGCCGTGATGCAAAGAAAGCTGCAATCGAAGCGGAAGCTAAGGTTAACGAGACAAGAGCTGCTGAATTGGCAAAGAAAAAGGAAGACGAAAGAAAAGCACTTGAAGCTGCTGCCCGCGAAGCAGAAGCCGAAGTTGTTGCTCAATCTGCTCCTGCAGAAGAGGCACCTGCTGCCGAAGCGACTGAAACAACCGAGGCGTAGCTTATGCTAACGTCAGCAAATAACTTGCTGCCTGTTGCCAGGGTTTTAAAGTCATTCGGAACCAAGGGCGAATTGTTAATACGATACGCTCCTGATTTGCAGAAAGGCATCGATAAAAAGAGACCGGTATTCATCTATTTTGATGGACTTCCGGTCCCTTTTTTTATTGACACCATACAGGATAAAGGGAAAAATCAGGCAATAGTAAAATTTGAGAGCATCGACACCGAAGCTCTTGCAACCGAGGTTGCCGGAGAGTTTGTTTTTATCGAAATACTCCCGAAAGGAAAAAATTCAAAAGCAGGAAAAACCGTACAGGATGAGTTAATCTCATTTGAACAGCTCATTGGATTTTGCATTCTTGACAAAGAGGGAAACATGATTGGAGTTGTCAAATGTTTTTATGATTATCCCAACAACCCGTGTCTGGGCATATTAAAAAGCGGTAATCAGTCCGGAGAGACCCTCCTTCCCCTTCACGAAGACTTTATAGTCAATTTTGATTCTCAAAAAAAGGAAATTGTAGTAGAACTACCCGAAGGATTGCTTGATATCTAGGGCATTTTTTATATCTTCGTCTTGCAATATAAAAAATTACATGTTCAAAAAATTAATGGTAATCACCGTCATTGTTATAACATCTATGACAATGGCATTTGGGCAGCACAACTTCCGCTTTGCCCAAAAAAGCAACAAATTTAATGTTGAGGCCGACTTTAGGGTCAGCCAGGGATTACTTCCACTAACCTACGATTTTTTTGATAACCTGGGGCACGATTGCATTATGCCATCTTTACCAGAAAGTTATCGCAACGCTCAAAGCTACACCGGGAATAAATATTCTACCGGTGCAATTAACATCAGTCAGTCCGTAAAGGTTGCAAAGTGGCTCGAGCTTGGAGCCGTTCTCACCTATGCGGGTACATTTCAAAACATCTACAACACCATTGACAATTCAGTCGTGGACAGGGAGATGGCAAACAGCTTCTTCTTCACGCCAACCATGCGTTTTGCCTGGTTCAACCGTGAATGGATACGGATGTACTCTTCTGTAGGACTTGGCTTTGGAGTCATGTTCCAGAATTTTGCCGAGGGGCGCCATGCTACTGGTGCAAACGAGACAAATATCGAATGGGGACCATCTATTCAGCTCACCGGCTTTGGTATCTCGCTTGGACGGAAATTCTTCTGGTTTGCTGAGGTACAATCTGTTGGTACTCTCGGATTATTCACAATGGGAGCCGGATACCGTTTCACACCTAAAAAAGACTGGAGGAGATAATGATGAAAATTAAAAAAGCAATTTTATCTGCTGCTCTCATTTTAGCGGCAATTTCGGCTTTCACTTCCTGCATTATTGAAGAGGGCGGATACAGACCCAAACCAACTCAGGCAGGTGTAATCGTTTACAACAACACAGCCGAGAACATCTCCAGAGTGCTGGAAATTGCAGATCTTTCTTTAAAGCTTGATTTGTATTTAACATCTCCGGAAAACGAAAAGGCCGGAATCTCAGCCAAATATTTTCCCAATTACGGAATGACTCTTAGTTCCGGGCAGTGGACAATAAGGCCGGCAAACAATGTATATGTAATTAAACCGGACGCCAAATCTCTTCATACTGTTGGCGCAAAGTGGGAGGCAAGAGCCGAGAATCCAACATATGCATATGATTCTCAAATTGCACCTCTCTTTGTTGTTATTGAGTGTACAGGAGACAAGACATGGAAGGTTACCGTATCTGAAAAACCGGGTTACAACGACCATTTCGTTGCCGACTATACAATTACAGGTTCGGCCGCCGGCACTTTATATCCCAACTATCTTTATGCATATACTGCAAGCGGGAGCGGGCACTATATGCCATACGGCGTAGACTATGTAAGGGATTTCTTTTCTGTACAGTATTCGATAAAGACTCCTATGAGGTTTGTTCCCCGCTTTACCGGCAATTATTCAGATATACTGCCTCCGTTTACTGCAATAAGTGGCAAGATAGAAATGTTTGTATCCGACGATATAGTATCCTCGAGTATTGACCATATCGTTGTAGAACTCATCTCACAGACATCATACGGCGTAAACAAAATTGTCACCTTCAACGGCGTCACCGAAACTTGGCCTGACTAAACAACTCGCCTCCGGGATTGCCCTTTCTTAGACGAATCTCTTTTTGTTGTCGCTTGACATACAAATAGTTACTAAAAATGAAGAGACATAGTGTCTCTTCATTTTTAGTATATGCCTGATTAAATGAGCTTTGCGCAGATTAGTGTTCCGGTTGTCCCGTCCTGAAAAAGGTTGACACCCCAGGGGTCGCCAGTCTTTGCAGTCTTCGGCGGCGAGTTGGGAATTATTTGTGTATTTCATTCACATGCCAGCTAACTGATGAGGGCGATTCGGCCGGAACGGAATACAATGGAGCGAGGACGCACAAGCCCGAAGAGATTAGCTGGCAGTGTATAGATGTCTGATAAAAGACAACTCGCCGCCTTAAAACGAAAAGAGGCTGACCGGATGGTCAGCCTCTTTCTGATTTTTCAGGACGGGGCAGGGATACTTACTTAATATTGATTCCCCCGCTCATAGCTGTCTTAAGAAGCTTATCGTCTATGTTCCCGAACATTGCAATTACGGTATACTCTTCTGTGGAACTGTTCAGGAAAAGCAGTGCGCCGCTCTTATTTTTGTTCACATAAAGCTCTACTTCGTCTTCGCTGTCCTTTGCTTTAAGTGCCCTTGTAAAATTGAAGGTTGCAATCAGTTTTTCCATGTCGGCTTTCAGAGATTGTCTGACAGGAACATTGTTTTCCATGACACCTGAGCCAACACTTAGAATTCTCATTTCATTAATCTTTGAAATCCACTCCTGGGCTTCCTTGTCCTTCACACTATGATTTGCCATTGCAAACATCCCCGGAGATATTACGACTGACTCAACAGAGCGTTTCTTTTCATATTTATCGAAGATATCATTGATCTCTTTCGACTGGCCCGAAAGTGCAACTGGAGCAAGAAGGGCCGTTAGCATTATTAACAGTAACTTTTTCATTTTATTAATTTTTCAGTTTTTTCATTTTTTCTTGTGAGTACTCGCTATTAAGACGAACTACTCCTGGTTTTGTGTCAGTTTTGTTCCAATTTTTTCCAGAGGAGCCATTGCCCTGCCCACAGTAGTTAAACGGTCCATTACATCATTGCCTTTCTTTACCTGGCCCATCATTTCATTTATTTTGTCAAGACGTTCCCCGGCAAAAGACATTGCGAGTTCGCTGTTATTTACCCTTTCACCGTCTATCATCAGTTTAAGGGAATTGTCTTCCCTTGGGTTGATGAGGAATAAGGCCACGACCAGAACAGCTGCTGCCGCCAGAGTTCCCCATCTCATAAGAGGCCGGTAAAATGAAGTCTTAACAACAACTCTTTTTGGTTCCCTGTACCGGCCGGCTTTAGGTTGCGCCTCTGTACCGGTATCACTTAGTTTGTTTTCCACAGCATCAATCTCATTTGAAAAATATCCAAATAGCTGTGCATATCCTCTTAACTGAGGTTCAATCTCATTTACAGGTGTGTTCCTGTAATATTTTCTTATAAGCGACTCCTCTTCCAGAGTTGTCTCTGCGTTGAAATATCTCTCTATGAGATTCTCAATTTCACTGTATTCTTCTCGTTTCATCGCATTAGAATTTTTTCTCTTAATTTTTGTCTGGCTCTTGATAAAAGGGTCCGTACATTTCCCTCAGTAGTATCAAGAATCACAGCAATCTCTTCCATCTCGTAGCCCATTATATCCCTCAGTCTCACCGCCAGCATCTGATCGGAAGGAAGAGTGTCTATGCATCCCCTTAAAAAAGCAAACTGATCTTTCCTTTCAAGTGCAACTACAGGATCGTCTGTGAGCTTGTGAGTTGAATTTACATTTAAAGATTCTGTATTGTTCTTTTTAAGGCGGAGGTAATCTATGCATACATTTTTTAGAATGTGAAGCGTAAGTGCCTCATGATTCTTCACCTCCTGTATTTCCTGAGTGCGCCAGAGTTTAATTACGGCATCCTGCACCATATCTTCTGCAGTTGCAGCTCCTGTTTTTACAAAGCCGCCTGCGAAGTTAATGAGTTTGGGTCTTAACCTTTGGACCAATATGTTAAACTCCTGTTCTGTCATACTGCTCTAATGACGAATGAAGAGAAATAATGTTACAACTTTTTTAAAAAATATAATTCAGCCCTATGTTCATCCCGTTTTTCCCGTCTCTTTTGTCAAATGGCTTGCCCCATTCGAAAGAAACTACGAAGTTCCTGTTCATAATGGCTTTTATTCCCAACCCTGCAGTCATGTGCAGAGCTTCTGAATCCTGAGGAAAAATAACCGGGTCGGACGACTGGCGCATCAAATCACTCTTGTAATACTGAATAGCCCTTCCTGCGTCAAAAAACGGATTTAATGCAAGATACCAGTCTTGTTTTAAAAACCGGAAGTCAAGAAACCTGTACCTGAGTTCAAGGTTTGCCCAGGCAACTCCCTGCCCTACTACCCTGTTTCTAATTAACCCGCGAATAGTGTTTACTCCGCCAAGACCTTCCGATGATATCTGACGAAAATAAAGAGTTGTCAGATTTTGCTGCATATAGAACGGCGCTTCACCTGCAATATTTGCCTGAACTGCCACCCGGTATGCAAAAGTGAGACGGTCCCCGGCTACAGGAACGAAACCTCTGTGCACAAGCGAAAGTTTAAGATAACTGCTGCTTCCGGGCGAACCGAAAAGTATTGCTTCGCTCCACATTCCTCTTGTAGGGTCCACTTCGTTATTGCGCGTATCATGCACTAACCCGGCCTTTAATTCCACTCTCGTTCCGCCCGAAGCCTCTCCGCTTCCTATGAGGCCGGCATTTACATAATGCGAGTAGACATTATCGGCTGCTGCATATTTTTCAAGCCTCACCTCTCCAATTTTATAGCTGTACATTCCTATTCCCGCAGCCCAGCTCCAATTACCTCCGAGAGAACCCTGAAAATCGGCAGTAACCCTCATCAGCCTGCGGTCCATTTTATAAAAAGAAGGGTTAGCAGCTGCATAAACGGCATCATAGGCCGACATATATCCGTTATAGCCAATAAAATCCATCATTTTATCGGTCAGATAACTTATATCAATTGTAGTCCGGATTCCTTTGAGAAGATGCTTCGAGTCGTAAAACAGGTGATATACTCCTGTTCCCTTGGTATACTGAGATACTTCTATATTGAATTTGTGAATATATTCAGGGAATGTACTGCCATCGCCAAAATAGTAAAAATCTGCAAGTGCCCCGTACTGAAATCCGAGGTCGCTGCTATATCCTATTGCAGGAAGCGGCCCGATGTTCCACCCCTTTTTAATTTTTTTCTGTACCTGAATTAATGTGTCCTGAGCTTCTGCAAAAGCAGAGGAGAATAGAATGAGAGAAACAATTGCAAGGAGTGTTACTTTTTTCATGGTGTTTATATTTCTAAAAATTTACCAGAACCATGGCTATTATATAACCAAGATAGTTTCCTACGGCATAACCAACCAGCCCTACTGTGATACCGGTAATTATAACGCTTTTATTCTTCATTGCTGCTGCAACCATTGGTACAAAGGGTGGAGAATTTACAAGCGCAACAGATGAAATAATCACAGTATCGGCATCGAGTTTGAAAATTTTTGCAAGCAACAGCTGAATGGCAAGAGAACCAAATATGGCAAAAGTAATGTAGAGGAGCAGGTATATCCCGCCTGAAAGATTAAGCCTGGACAGGTCTGCCATTGATGCCACAACCATGCTGAATATGTATACAAGATACATCCCCGCATCAAAGCTCTTCTTTATTCCACGGACAGGTTTTATAAACGACGCTGCAATACCGAGCGTAGTAATTGCAAGAATCACAACTACAGTTTGCATATCTTTTGGGAACAAAAAAGATACCCCGCCCGAAACGGCAAAAATTGCAAGTGAAATTCCTATCGCTCCAAGCACCGGAATAAGATATTTCTTTTGAAAGAAGTTGCTGTATGGATTTTCGTCAAATGACTCAACCGGCATATGACTATCCTTTGTAATCTCTTTCCCTGAATTACGCTTGAGTATTTTCCTGAATAGCGGAATACCCACAGATAGAAGAAATGTAAGATAAAGCAGGCTGATAGCCATATCGTATGAGTGGATGAGGATATATGTCTCGTTTGGAACGCCAAGCATAATTTTTATTGCTGCAAGATTTGGGGTGCCGCCTGTATAGACTCCCGAGAGCATTCCGGCAATATTGTGCATCTGGTCACCAATAGCCGGGTCGCGCCCAATGAGTGGCCTGAAGATAAAGAATCCCGCCACAACAGCCGTAACAACTGCGACTACACCGGTTATGAGTGTCAGCAAGGCATTTTTGATGTCCCAGTGACGGAAATCGCAAGAGAAAAGCATAAGCGGAATGGCCAGCGGAATGATAACCGTTACAATCAAATCCTGAAGAGAATAGGCCGAATGCGGAATAAGACCCGAATTACCAATTATAACCCCAATAAGATAAAGCAAAAGAACAGGGCCTATTTTATTCAGAAAGGGAATTTTGGAACAAAGCCAGAGAACCGCAGCAGGGGTAAGAATGTAGGCGAGGAGTATTGGTAATGTCATTTTAACCGGTTATTATTTAGATATAAAGTAAAAGTTATTGGTAAAAGTTATTGGTCAACGTTTTCTTCGACATCCTCTACAATCTTATCGCCCTCTTTGGAACGTCTCATATTAATTTTAGGGTTATCGAATGTTCCGGTTATTGTAACAGGGATTCCGATAATTCCAAGTGGCGGAAGCCCAAGCCGGAATCTGATGTTAAGTTTCCCATCGAGAGAAGCCTCCCCTTCGAACCTTGGGCGGAACCCAAAAATCTTCATTTTTGTCCGCTCAATTTTAATAATATTGTTGGAGATTGTAGACTTAATCATAACCGCCTTCAGGTGCGGATTATTTATGCTGTCCCTTCCGGTAGCCCTGCTTACAGCACCCAGTACCTTAAGACCTTTTACCTTTATATCTTCGAGCCGTATAAACCCGCCCCCTTTTAAAGAAGGAAACAGCGGCTCCATGTTTTCGTCCAGACTTCCCTTAAGAGAGTACTGAGTAGAGACCGTACCCTCCATGCTTCCTGCAGATGCAAGCATCTGGCGGAACAGCGGTATTTCGTTATACGCTCTTTTTATATTGAATGAATCGGCTTTAACTCTCATATCAAAGCCTGCTCTGTCTTTACTGACAGGCATATAGGAAGCATCCATATTAAATTGCGCACCGGCAATATTTATTCTGCCTTTTCTTAATTCAACTCCCCCATTCGCAACAGCCACACTACCATTTAGTCTTTTGGCCTTTATACTGTCGAAGTAAATATTCTGAATGTCGGCCTTTAACAATAAATCCATATTCTTTGGAACCTGAATTACTCCTTCGGATGATTTAAGTGAATCATTTGTACTGCCCGGTTCCATAAATGACATGAAATCGTCCAGAAAAATCTCGGAAGATTTTAAAGTCATATTTCCTTCAAGCTTTTTGCCTTCAAAATAGTATCCCATAAAATTACTGGCATAACCATCCAGCAAAAATGTGTTTCTGTTGAATATTAGTGTTGCATCCTTAAGCCATGCCCGGTCGCCGTCGATAGTGAATGTTGCATTTGGAACCCGGAAAGGGAACTTGTAATCGTCACTTTGATATTCGAAGTTTTTGAGCCCAAGAGTTCCACTGTTGTTTAACTTATTGTATTTACCTCCGGTTGCATCGGCCTGGGTTCCCTTAAGCCTTAGATTGGATGTGATTTCTCCCCTTATTGTGGCTCCGCTGATTTTAAGCAGTTTATAAATATTATCGAGGTTAAGGTTGCCTTCCGAAACAATATCGTATTTAAGATTGTCAAAATTTGAAAGGTTCGCGGTAATATTAAATTTTCTATTCTCAAACATAAGCGTCACCGGGTCAATAACCACATTCAGGTCGGAATATTTTCCTGTTTTGGATTCAATCAATACGACCGCGTTCAAATCACTCACGGAGCCGGGATAATCCGGCGCAGATATCAGTCCGTTGCTCAGTTTTAGCTTAATTTCCGAAACGGGCAACTCTCTTTTTTCTGAATTGTATACGCCTTCCGCTTTTGCAGAATAATCAAGTTTACCTCCAAATTGCAAAGAAGTGAAACCCATGGCTTTGGTCAACATATCAAGATCCAGTATACCATTAAAATGGCCCTTAATTTCCGGGTTATCGAATCCTTTGACACTAATCCTGCCTCCATTCCTGAAATTTTCTAACGAAAAACCTACCGTGTCAATATTAAGCTCCATATTTTTGTAATCGAGAGACGGCAGTTTGAGCGAGCCTTTAAACTCTATACCATCAACAGGAGGATTCGAGCGTGACCCTTCAATTTTGCCCTTTTCAACATCAAGATTGACAATTAAATCGGGGAAAGTATTAAGGCTGTCTCTGGACGATCCGGTAAGAGAGGCTGAGAGACTTGAGCTGCCTCCGAAGCGGGTGTTCTTTAACCAGCCGGAGTACTCCTTGGGAATGAGTGAGAACAGGTCTCCAAAGTCAACTTTATTTGTATTCAGGCTAATGTCTATATCAAAACCGTCTTCCATTATTGTGAGTTCGCCATTAAAGGTTGCAACAAGGTCTTCCACCTCCACCTCGTTTTTCAACAGGCTGAATGTAAGACTTGTAGTATTTATATTTGTTAACAGCCTTGCATGCAAATTCTTCTGATCCAGATATACAATTCCGTCATAGGAAATTGTAAAATTCTCGGAGATAAAATTTGATTTCAGACGAAATTCTTCGTCTGCAAGATTTCCCTTTCCCCAGTATTTAAAATTTAAAGCCGCCACGCTTAACTTTGACGGTTCGTCAAAATATCTGAAGCTGCTGCCTGTAACCCTCACTTTGTTTATCTTGATTTTTGCTCCCGTATCCTGCTTTTCGTTCTCATCCGCAATGAATACATCAAAGTTTGTTGTTCCGCTTTCTCCGGTAATGATTTTGAACTGTGTTTCATTAATAAAAACGGAGTTCAACACGATTTCTTCCCCAAAAAGAGAAAGCAAATTTATCCCCAGAGCAACTTCCTTCCCGGAAACAAGAGTGTCCCGGTCATAAGGAGCCGACCCTGTTAAATAATAATCGTATAACGATACTGTAAGATTCGGAAAATCCGCAAAGAAGGAGAGTTTTGCATCCTTAAATCCGAAAGTGCTTTTTAGCGATTTATTCACCAGCGATTTTACCTGTTCCTTTATTGTTCCGGGGAAAATTAAAGGTACAGCCGCCATGAGCAGAAGTAAAGATAAAATTGTTATCGAAGTAATTTTTAAAATTTTATTGACCGTTTTTTTCATAATCATGCCCTCCAAAAAATTTTCTTTTCACTCATCAGAGCTACCAGCGACATTGTAAACAAGACCGCAACAAAAGCTCTTGCAACTCCAATCCACGGATAACCAGGAGGGTAAGCTGCCTGATAGATAAGTATCAGGCCTGTGAGTTTGAAGAAAGGTATTACAAAACTGCCAAAGGCAATGTAACTCATTAGCGGGTTGCTGCCTGCTCCTGAGAATATTCGTGTAAAAAGAGTTAATATGCCGTTTTGCCTTCTTTGCGATATGTAATGGACAAGCATAAGCAGATATATGCTTATACCAAGAGTTATAAAACAGTATGAAATTGTGCACGGCACTTTTGTAATTGAACCCTCTATAAAAAAGGCTGCAATTCCCGTAATAAGAGAGAGCGAGGCAAGCCACAGCTCGGCTTTAATTATTCGGGTATGTTGCCGCCCTTCCCCACCGTAAATAAGATCCCCGATAAAGGTTGCCGGCACAAGTATGAGTAAAAAGTAAAAATATTCCAGATTCAATATCCAGCGAAGCTCTTTTATTGCATACACTTTCCCCTGCAGGCCAAAATACATTGTAATTGCAGAGAAAAGAAGTATAAGGCCAAATATTAAGGCCCTGTCACGAACATTGTTTCTTGTGAAATACCAGATTAAGGAACCAAACAGATACAAAAATGCAAGTAAAAAGATTATTATTCCCCTGCGATGTATCGATACCACCTCTCCAAAAAAGAGGTGCCCCGCTGCAATGAGCAAAATAATTATGATAATCCCGGATACCCGGATTTGGTTTTTGAATTTAATGAGCCACACCGAAAATGAAGATGTACCTGTCTTTGGGAATATATAATAAAGGGTAAAGAGTGATAAAAATCCTGCAATAGTTGCAACTTGCGGCAGCCATCCCTTTACATCGGAAAAATCCAGTAACGGATAAAGATATGAAAACAGCCAAAGCATCAAAAACCTTTCAAATACCTCTATAAGAAATGTTTTGCGGATATTTTCCTTCGGTTCGTGTTTCTCCTCCCTTGCTTCAATTCTCTTTCTGCCGGCAAGAGGAATAGCCACTCCCATGCAAAAGATAAATATAGGGAAAACAAGGTCCACCCAGCTTATGCCGGAAATTGTCACATCGAGCTCGTGAGTTGGCGGCGGATTTTGAATGTGGTACATCCATGGAGGCAGGACACCATAGGGAACAATTGCCGAAAGAACCATTCCAAAGATTGTTAGTCCTCTGAGAATGTCCAAGGGAAGGTATCTTTTCATAATCTGTAAGTTTTACTTAATCAGATTGCTATAGCATCTCTCTCCCCAAAATTTATAGCCTCTCTCCTCTAATTTGCTATTGAACAGCAATTGGTGAATAAGACCGTTTTTTTCAACAAGTATAGTGTGATAAATTTTACCGGTTGGATTCTCTTTTATTATAATTCTGAGCCTTCCGTCAAAAGCTGTATGACGGACAAAAGAGGTGTCGGTCCTGTCTGTAAATTTAACCCCGGCATCTTTCATGTTCCGGTACATAAGCTCGCTTCTGTAGCCGGTCCCTCCTGTTTTGCTCACTATTGGTTTTCCGTTATAAATAACGGTTGTGTCTACATAAGATATTACCCCCAGCATTTTGTCTTTTCCCGAGTTGAGCCATTTCATAAATTTTCCGGCAAACGGCTCCTCATATCCGTAGTAGCTGTCTATGAAGCATAATCTCTCTACAAATCCCGGAATTTCGCTTACTCCCAGAAGGTAATTAAAGACAAACCTCCCTCCGCCGCTATGACTTGCCAATACGACATTAAGCCTTACCGATGGTTTGTTTTTAAAATATTTGTCAAGGACAATCGCTTTGACTGTGTCTACAAGATGCGAATACATCAAAGGCGAATCCTTATATTTTGATGCATGCGCGGTCCATGCTTTTTGTGAGGATTCCAGATATGCAACTATGTAATTGAAGCGTTTATCGTTTTCCCTGAGGAACCTTACCTGAGCTGCGATATGCTGAATATCAAAGTGCCAGTCGTCCGTTTTTGACAACAGGAGTCGGCCTTCGGTATTTTCAATTGAATTCCCGTTGGGCAAAGCAAAAAGAATAAGTCGTACAGGTTTCCTGAAATTGATGAAATCTGCTGCGGGTGCGTTGACAACTACTCTGGAATCGGGAATTAGTCCTGTATACTCAGTTCTCTCCTCGTTTAAAGAAATCTTGCCCTTTATGCCTTTCTCTTTTGAAAGCATCATTCCTGGTAATATCAACAGGAGAAGAATCGGGAGAATATTTCTCATGGTTCCGGTTTTATTCAAATTCTTTCAACAACTCTTTTACTTTTTCTATTTTTTCTTTAAGCGAATTTTCGCTTTTTGCCTCTGCAATGAACCTCAGAAAAGGCTCTGTATTTGAAGGACGGATATTAAACCACCAATCCGGGAATTCAACCCTGTAACCATCAAAATCGTAGTTTGCAACAGGTGTTTCGATTGACAGAAAATAAGACCTCACCTTGTCCATCGCCTCTTTTTTCTTTTCAATTCTAAAGTTAATCTCCCCTGAGTTGTGGTATTTTTCAATTCTTCCGATAAGCTGAGAAAGGGATATACCCTCTTTCTTCATCTCTGCAACAACATCAAGGATTATGAGCGCAGCCATTATGCCCGAGTCGCTGTAGAAAAAGTCTCTGAAATAGTAGTGACCGGCCAGTTCTCCGCCATATATACCTTTTATTTCACGCAATTTTGGTGCGGCAAAAGCCCGTCCCACCTTCCATGTGTGCATTGTGGCACCCATTGGTGACAAATATTCGCCAACTGCTTTGGAACTTCTTATATCCTGAAGAACAGCTCCCGTCTCTCCCCCGTTTTTTAGAAAATAGTGGCCAAGAACAGCAATCATCAGGTCGGGAGAAATGAACCTTGAATTTTCATCCACAAACATCACCCTGTCGGCATCTCCGTCGAATATAACACCAATGTCGCATTTCTTCTCCTTCACAAGTTTTTGCAGGTCCACGATATTTTCAGGTGCAAGAGGGTTTGCTTCGTGATTTGGGAAAGTTCCGTCCATTTCGTCAAAAATATAGTGGAGATTCTCTCCTCCCCGGCCCATAATCTCTTTTATGAACAGGGCTGCCATTCCGTTTGAAATGTCCATGCCTATATTGAGAGAGGTGTAGTCCCCTTTGTATTTCATAAGAAAACTCAGATACTCCTCTTTTACATCAAGTGAATAAACCGATCCCTTTTTGGCAGAGGGAACAGTGGCGCGCGTTTCTATCCACTCCTTTATTGTTCCAAGCCCGGAATCCAGGCCAACCGGAAGGGCATTTTCCCTTGATACTTTTATTCCGTTGTACTCTCTGGGGTTGTGCGAAGCAGTAATTTGCGCAGAAGCAGTATAACCATATCTGGCAGTCGCAAAATAGACCATGGGAGTAGTTGCGAGACCTAGATCGTATACATCTGCACCGGCATCGGTAATGCCATCAAGAAGAGCATGGTGAATTTCGGGAGAAGACTCTCTTGCATCCCTGCCTACCAGAACCTTTTTTGTCTTTAGCAGTTCCGGAAGAAAAAACCCGATTTTGTATACTGTCTCTTTGTTAAAATCCTTATTATAAATCCCTCTTATATCGTATGCGTGAAATGCTCCCATAAATCTGAAGTTACTTTTTGCGGTTTGCCTGAACTATTCTGTAATGTGGCTTTGCCTTTCCGGCCATAATGTTGTTTAATCTCGACTGCAGCATCTTTTTCCTTATTGGGGCCACTAAATCGGTAAAGAGAATTCCTTCCAGATGGTCCATTTCGTGCTGAACCATCCTGCAAGCGAAATTATCCAGTTGCTCCTCCTTCTTTACAAGATTTTCGTCGTAATAGGAAACCGTGATAACCTTGGGCCTTATTACTCCGGCATGAATATCAGGAATACTAAGACAACCCTCGCTGTATTCTATTGTTTCTTTACTCTCTTTAATAATTACAGGGTTAATCATCGCCCTCTTAAAATCCTTGAGTTCGGGCATGTCATCGGAAAGAAGTGTCCCGTCGACAATGAGAACCCTTATCGATTTCCCCACCTGAGGAGCAGCAAATCCCACACCGTCTGCCTTCTCCATTGTTTCCCACATGTCGGAAATCAGGGTTTTCAATTCATCTCCAATGCCGGGGATGGTGATATCCACCTCCTTTGACTTTTCTCTAAGCACCTCGGCTCCATATACATATATCGGTAGTACCATGTCGCAAAAAAATTTATGCCTAAGGCATTTGTGGCATAATGTTAAATATCAATACTATATTATAATTTACAAATTCTTTCCTTTCATCTCTTCTGCACGGACATCGGCAGCAATTGCAGCCTCCCCGGCATCCAAATAAGACTGAAGAATGATTGCTGCACTCACTTTGTCAATATTCCCCTTCTCCCTCCTATCCATTTTTTTCATCCCGCCGTCTATGAGTGTTCTCATCGCCATCTTTGAAGTGAACCGCTCATCCATTAGATTAACGGGTATCTCCGGAAATTGTTTGCGAAGCATGTTCAAAAACTGATCAACATCTTTAGCTGCTTCCGATGGCTGGTTATTAAGATTCATTGGGTATCCCACAACAAATCTAGTTATAGTCTCTTTTTGGGTATAATTTTTGATGAATTGCAGAATATTACCGGCAGGAACAGTTTCCAGCGGTGATGCAAAAATGCCCAGAGGGTCACTAACTGCAACGCCAATGCGCTTTCTGCCGTAATCAATACCTACAATTCTTTTCATGTCGCAAAGTTAGTTTTTTTTTAGTACTTTTGAGGTTTAAATATAACTATGCCAAGACTATTTACTTACAATGAATTCGAAAATGGCAGTGAGAAAGTTCGTCAATATGCCGACAAACACAGCCCGGTTATAATTTGCGAAAGTACTGCAGAAAGAAACAAACCTTTTCGGGTTAAGGTGAAAATAGGAAAATCTGTCAAGCACCCAAATGCGCCTGACCATCACTATGAATATATCCAGCTTTGGAACCTTGAAACGCTTGTTGGGGAAATAAAACTGCAAAGGTCCAGTTTTGGCGACCTGCCTGTACACATTGAGGCCGAATTCACCATTATACCTAAAACCAGCCTCAGGCTCACTGCGCTGGCCTATTGCAACAAACACGGACTATGGCAAAGCGAGGAGCTCTTTATTCCGGTAACTGAAGAGTAGGACAAAGCAGCCAAGAACATCAAAAAAATGGCAAAAAAGATTAAAAAGAACAAGCAAACACGGTTGAGAAACAAATTCCGTTTCTCAATATTCAACGATACATCGCACGAAGAGCTCTTTGTATTCAGGGCAAATGGACTTATGATGCTGCTCAGCATAATCCTGGCAATAATTTTCATAATTGTTTCCGTTACAATTCTTATCTCGTACACGCCAATAAGAGAGCTCATTCCAGGCTATCCAAACGCACAGACTCGCCGTGCAATTGTACAGAATGCGATTAAACTGGACTCCCTCGAAAGAACTGTTAAGCTATGGGATTTTCAGCTTAATAACATTCAAAGAATCGTAACGGGCCAGCAGCCACTTGAACTTGAAAATATTGAAGTCAAATCCGATACTTCCAAATCGGCCGAAATAAATACCAGGCTTTCAAAAAATGACTCACTGCTGCGTCTAGAAGTAATGAAACAGGAACAATTTAATTTAGGCGGAGAGAAGAACCGTGTAAATCAAATTGAGGGGCTGCACTTTTTCCCTCCTGTAAAAGGTATTGTTTCAGACGGATTCAATCTGGCGACAAGCCACCCATACGTAGACATCGCGGCAACAGAAAATTCAGTAGTTTCGGCAGTTCTTGACGGAACTGTTATTATGGCAAACTGGACAGACGAAACTGGATTCACCATCCAGATTCAGCATAGCAACGATTTGATATCCATATACAAACACAACTCCAAACTTTTAAAGAGAATAGGAGATAAAGTAAATGCAGGTACAGCAATTGCACTGGTGGGAAGTACAGGCTCCCTGAGTACAGGGTATCACCTTCATTTTGAATTATGGCATAAGGGAGTAGCAATTGACCCAACTAAGTACATTAATTTTTAACCGGGATTGTCCATGAAAAGAAAAATAGCGATTCTGGGCTCCACCGGTTCAATAGGTACTCAGGCCATTAGTGTTTGTATGGGACATCCCGATTTGCTTCAGATAGAACTATTGACGGCAAACACAAACACATCTCTGCTTATCGAGCAGGCCCGTGCGTGCATGCCAAATTCAGTTGTGATTGCAGACGAAAGTAAATATCAGGAGGTATCCGATGCGCTCTCCCCTCTCGACATTAAAGTATTCACAGGAATAAAATCCATTTGTGACATTGTAGGAGGAGACAACATAGATATGGTTCTGACTGCAATGGTTGGATTCAGCGGCCTGGAACCTACTGTTGCTGCAATCCGAGCAGGCAAGGCAATTGCTCTTGCAAACAAAGAGACACTTGTTGCTGCAGGGCAGATTGTAATGGCCATGGCAAAGAAATACGGAGCCCCAATTATTCCTGTAGATTCCGAACATTCAGCAATATTTCAGTGTCTTCAGGGCGAAAGAGCCACAGTTGAAAAAATAATTCTAACTGCATCGGGCGGACCATTTTTCCGTAAAAGTGCAAAGGAACTTGAAAGCGTAACAATTGCCGATGCTCTTAACCATCCAAACTGGAAAATGGGCGAAAAGGTAACTGTAGACTCTGCAAGCATGATGAACAAAGGTCTTGAAATGATTGAGGCCAGGTGGCTTTTC
>Ga0209340_1001231_pt1 | contig 19800 bp, 47 predicted proteins | sample EPASupsiteSAE323_FD_187266 | JGI IMG/M metagenome (GOLD analysis project Ga0209340, IMG submission 187266) | Bioremediated contaminated groundwater from EPA Superfund site, New Mexico - Sample SAE3-23 (SPAdes) (version 2) | ecosystem: Environmental > Aquatic > Deep subsurface > Groundwater >... | reverse complement strand
ATTGAATGAAACCAGGAACAATACCAAAAGGAAAACTACTAAGAGGGATAATATCTCCCATTCCACAAGAAGACATGATATATACAATTCCATCCACTACATTAATTTACAGCCTATCTTTTGATGAGGTACCAAATATTATTATCAAAGAAATTAAACTATACGGCAGTTTGGATTTCACTAAAATACCTCATAAAAATGACAGCATAACATTTGGTGATGAAATAGGTTGTGATTGTGGGTTCATAGTTGAAAGTGTTAGTAGATCTCAAGATAAAAATGAGATATTAGTTATTGGTAAACATTATGGTCATGATAGTGGCTTAGTTTATAGTGAAATGATTGACAAGTATGGATTTAAGGAGTAATGGGGGATTTAAATGAAAATAATTGAGATATCTAAATTTGGATATAACCACACATACCCAAATGATGAAGACCAAACAGTAAGCGTCCTTCAAGATTTAAATAAAGAAATTGAAGGCTACAATTTACAGGACATCAAAATATTGGATTTCAAACACAAAATCACAGAGGACAATCAGGGAAGTACACGGCATGAATATACAATAATAATTGCTGTTGATAATAGAGGGGATTGAATGAAACCAGAAGAAAAAGAATGTTGTAAATGTCATGAACTCAAAGACATTAGCAAAGGGATTGAATTTGATTTTGGATTTGTTTGTGGTGATTGTATAAATGGAGAATAGGGGGATAAACATGAAACCAGGAAACAAAAACAAGGTTAGAGATATGCTAATTGATTTAGCAAAAGATGAAAGAGATAAGAAAAAAATTAAAGAAATGTTTGATCGACATACGGCAGATGAAATTGCCTTAGTTGATATTAATTAAACCATTAGCTTCCAACCCCAAGGATAAGGAACCTACCAACATCATGTAACCTAATACTTTTTTTACTAGATAAAGATAATGGGTGGTGTTTTTCAACCCACCATCATATTGATGGTACACCAAAAAACCACACCCATCACCACTCAACTACTACTTTTTTAAACCACAACCACGAAAATAATGTATTGTGAACCCTGAAAAACAAGCCATCCAAAACGACCCATACTTACAAAAATATTTCCGGAAAAGAAACCAAAGCACCAAAAGCAGGACACTAATCACAGACAGATTCTACTACTACCACCAAGCCACCAGCCTAACACCCACCACCGCTATAAAAGAAGCTGACCAGGAAGAAGAGGAAGGCATACGACTCCGAAGAAGGAAGATAATCGAACACCTCGACACCTTCGAAGAATACTTGCAGGACAGGTACAGTGAAAACACCATAAGGAGCAGTATATCAACCATACGTTCTTTTTACAAGCATAACCTCATCCAACTCCCAGACCCTAACCGTAAACCACGGCCTAACAATAAGACCGTTACCGTTGATGACCTCCCTGATATTCAAGACATTCGCCTGGCATTAACGGAGTGCAAACCAAGGGACACTGCCATAATCATACTAATGGCTTCATCTGGTATGGGAAAATCAGAAATAATATCATTGACCTGGCAACACCTCATAAACGCAGTTTCCAAATACGAAAAAGTCACCGTGGATGACCTGTTTAATGTAGCCCAAACAAGACCAACATGGGTGGAAAACATAGGCCCTCTAATATGGCATGTCCGGCGTGTTAAAACAGGGCATGATTATTTTACTTTTAGTTCTCCTGAATCGTTTGATAAATTATTAAGGTACATCAACACCCGGCACCAGGTACTGCTCAAACCAAGGGATCCGATCTTCATCACCAACAGGAAAGAAGCATTCAATGAAGATAATTTTGGGGACATATTCACTCGATTAAATAACCGTTGCCAGTTCGGAACTGGAGTGGATGGATTATCCTATTTCAGAAGCCACAACCTCCGTAAATGGTTTGCCAATACATTAAACAAGAGAATGGACAGTGACAATGTACAAAGGCTCATGGGGCATACGGATACGAATAAGACCCGGGAAGCGTACATTAAACCAGATTTAAATGAATTGTATAAAGAGTATTATAGTAATTTGGATTTGGTGACGGTGACTCGTGAGGTGGAAATCCATGACACTACTGAGGAGATCGTGGAGGAAATGCAGAAAGAAAGAGAAGAAGACCGAGAAACAATCAAATGGCTTAAAGAAGAAGTCATGGTTCTTAAAAAAGAAAAAGAAATAAAAAGTAAAATGGACAAGGTAAAACGTTAACCATGGTCATGTAACCAGTCAAGTATTATGACTTCTCCCAGTTCCCATGGCTTCAAACCTCTATTGTTTGCGATGTCGATTAATCTTTTATTATGATAAATTTTAAAGTAGTTATTCATTATTCTCATACTTGTTTCAAGTCCACGGCCACGGCTACCGTGTAATGGACCGTCTAGGTGTTTGAGGTTTTCGTTGAACTCTTTTAATACTTTTATGTTGACTCTTCCACATACGTTAATCTTTTTCATAATTTTATATTCCTTAATTTTGTAAGTGTTGACTTTCATTTCTGATTGTTTGTTATTAAATGTTGCTTATGATGAACAATATTTAATGTATGAATATAATGATTAAAACAATATAACTGGGTCAATTAATAAAAAAACGGATAAGAATAATGCAATACTCCTCAAATGCTGACACTGTTTAACAATACTTATATAACAGAACAATGTAATACAAAATTAAATAAGTAAGGTACGAAATGGAGTATTAACCGTTTCCTAGGGTTGCAGCCCTCGACAATCATACTCCACTTCTAACAGCACACACGGGAGGGTGCACACTGCTAACCAAGGATATACAATCCAAACAATATAAAGTTAACGAAAATGCAGCATCAGAGAACTGTATTAGCGTAAGCTCTAAAAAAATACTACTTTTAAAGGAAATAAAGAGAATACAATCCTTATTCGACATTAAATTTGCAGAATACGAGTCTGCAAAAACAAAGGGATTGAAACATACCCTACTTGTAGAGTGTGAACAACTCTCACTTGAAAGCCAAAACCTAATAGATCAACTCTAATATTGCAGGTCGTGAAAAGTCATGATCTGTGACCAATATTGGATTAAAAAGGATAAGGATTATCCCGAACCTACTTTTTCAACATACTGCTTAACAGCTTCCCTTAACACAAAAGAGCGTGAGCGCTCTTCTCTTTTAGCAATCACATCTATCTTTTCCACTTCTTCTTCTTCCACATCGAAACATACTTTCACCTTCATAAGTTCCATTTTATCACTCCTATTATATTATTGTTTACAATATCTGTTCCTTATCTTAAATATACTTAACTATTCTATCCTATTAGAATCTATTAGAAAATTATATATACTATTAGATACTATGTTAATATGGCGAAGGTAGAATTATCTTCAATGCCATCAGAGGGGCTTTTTTTAGCCCTTCGTTTTCTCCTAAGAACATCTTAGGGGGGAACAAAGAGAAAACGGAGGGATTGTATGAACAGAAACGGATGCAGAAATCACTGTAAATTTGGATCTGAAATATGTATTGAATGTCAGGAAGTCAAAGCCTTCAAAGAAGGATGGGACGCTGTTGTAGTTCTACACGACAAAGTGGGGGCTTCTGGATGATTACTTCTAAACATGTTGATAAAACCGAAATACAATTATCATATCTCGAAGACTTCTTTGAATCAATATTAAATGATTTAGAGATTCCTAAAGAAGAATATCAGAAAAAGTATATTTATGCTACCGGTAGAAGGCAAAAAGAAGCCAACACCATAAAGAGGGATTTGGAAAACCTCAAAGGGTCTTTGAATTGGATCCGTAGCAAAGGGTTGATTGATACTGAAGTTAGAAAGGGGGTGGTTTAAATTTTACTTTTTATCCCTACAACCAGTAATGGACTCCCAGACTGGTCTGAGGAGAACTGGGTAAACCAGGAACTCTTCATGCACCTTTTTGAAATATTCAAACTCAAAATAGGGGTGAAAGGATGAATGCTTGTAATTACTGCGGGTCCTTCAACCTCTCAATCGAGGAGGATACTGGACGGGAATACTGTTGCCGGTGTGGACATTACACCGGGCACTGTGAGGTTTATGGGGGTATTGACGAACTAGGAGGGGGGTATTAACATGATTACAATTCCACTTACTCAAAACAAAAAAACAATAATTAATGAAAAGGACGCACACCTCGCAGATGTATACAAATGGATTGCATTTAAAGTGCCTTTGAAAAATAGAGAGTTATTTTATGCTTCTGCTTACAATCCAGAAACCCAGAGAAACGTGTATCTCCACCGACTCATTATAAATGCTAAAACAGGAGAAGAAGTTGATCATATCAACGGAAACGGGCTTGATAACCGCAGATCTAATTTAAGAGTTGGATCGCATCGACAAAACCAAATCAATCGTATGGTTCCAGGGTCATCTAAATATCCTGGAGTTTATTATGAAAAGACTAAAACATTATGGAGGGCAAGAGCACAGATTGATGGTAAAAGCAAGTCATTTGGATATTTTAAAGATGAAAAGGAAGCATTTAAAGCATATTTAAATGGTATTTATGAATTAACTGGGGAAAAACTTATACCTCCAAAATGGGTGAAAATATGAGAATGATTAACACCGAGTTGGGCTTGTTTAAGAAGTTTGATGATTATTTGAAGGAGAATAATGGTCGTGCCACTCCATGGGAGTTGGTGGAGATTGTTAAGGAACATAGTATCGAAATAAGGGAGGACTAATTATGGAGCAAACAATTACATTAGAAGACGTGAACGAAAACGAATGTCAAATCATAGGGGTAATGGTAGAAGGAAAAACTTTAATAAAACTTAAAGTATTCAACCAGTTCTTACAGTCTCAATTAGATGAAGGGGGCGAGGGGCTTGAAATTTCTTTAGCTCAGACAATTATGTATATTGTTGAAAATGAACTCAATGAAGTTGTTTCAATTCCTGGAGAGGATTAAGTTATGCCGGGGTTGGAAAGTTATCTCGTGTCTGATGCTAAGACAGAAAAGCAACGCAGGGCGAGTGAAAAGGTGGATCAGTGGGTGCAGGAGGTTATGGACTATGCTCATGGTGTGGGGGAACTACACCGACAACACGGCAAGATGGAGGGAGAATAATGGGAAATCTAAGCTTACAAGACATGCCAATACCATTTAAAGAAAAGGAAAGGTTCTTCTTAACAAAAACAGAGGCTGAAAGATGCCCATCGCTTTGTGGAGATGTGATAATCCGATTCATGACTTATGGTCATATCTCACGGCTCTATGAATTGTTAAGAGATTACAATGAGTATGACATCTTTGACACAGTATTCCAAGTGACCATCACTGAAAACCATGACGTGTTTCAGTGTAAAACCGATTTCTATCGTGCTATGGTTGAATATTTCTGGAGTTTATGGGGGCAGTAATTATGAGAAGTGATCATGAGGGATTGTTCAGACGGAAACCTAAAAGGACATCATGGGTTTGGCTTATACCCCCATGGGTTTGGTTCATCAGCATCATAGGAATAGGGGCTTTATTGTTCCTCTGTTACTGTCAGATCCCGGTCAGTCAGGGGCATGAAATCGGAGTGATCTAATATGTTGAGTGAAACTGCAATGAAGAACAGAGCATACCGCCAAGTACGTGACCCTCACGCAGGGGAGAAGATCAACAGCGAAGAAGACCTAATCATAAGGGTCATCAGTATACTAGAAGCCCACCCCGAAGGATTAACACCAAGAGCATTAATCTCACGCCTAATCCCCTACGAAGGATAGTACCATATCCCTTTCCCGAATCATCTGGGCCGTATGATTGGACGTGTACGTGGAACATTCAAGGTGGGTGCTAAGTGGAAATATGTTGAGGAGGATTGTTAGAATGAAACGCTGGGAGGAGAAAACGGTTGATATGATTAGTGAACTATTAATAGAGGAACCTTTAGCGTGTGGAGATGTGTATGAACGGGTATTATCCCATCCGGAATGTCCACGGATGATTAAACAACGTTTAACGGTTCGTAAAACTTCTATGCTTTTGAGTAGGTTTTTTGATGATGTGGGTAGTGTTGCCTCGAATAAGTACAAGCAACAGTATCGGAAGGTTACGCTTTGGGGATTGGCTGGGGGGAAATAACCCCCACTGTGGTCCTGATAGCATGGAGTGAGTTGGATGTGCTTTGTAACTAAAAAAAATTGAAGATAAATATGATAAACAACATCGCACTCCCTTATTTTCTCCCGGAAAGAGAATCAAATTGTACTTTACCCATGCCAGGAACGCCACACAATGGCAGATGAATAAAAAATGGAGGGGATTGAATGCAGAATAAAAATACAGAACAAGCAATCGACACAATCACAGGTACAATTGAAGACTTGGAAACCACGATTGAAGAGAAAAGTGAGAGAATCGGTGAATTGAAGACTAGAATAGAGGAGTTGGAGGAAGAGTTAGACGACATTAAAAGCCGTTTTGAACTCGACTAAAAGGAGGGGAATTGTATGAATGAAAACCAATTTGAAGCATTACTAAGACTTAAAAAAAGCTATACTGAAAACAAGGACAAAAAACTGGAAAAACAAAGAGCAATTCAGAAAATCAGGAACGAATTAAACCCAAAAATCCAGAAACTGCAAACAGACCTAACACTACAAAGAGCATCTCTACTAAAAAACAAGGAGTTAAGGGATGAAAAGGGATTCACCAATCAGAAAGACTGGGAACGGGAGATTAAACTAAACCTGACTAAGGTTGATGAAGACCATATAAACACGGTTAGGGAAGAGGGTGAAAACCAGATTGAACGGTATGAATGGGATATTAAAGGGATTGACAACCGTATCTCTGATATTTATTGGGAGTTGAAGATCCGTTTAGCATACTATAAACATCAAGTGCCTTCTTTTTATGAGGAGGCCGTTGGGGCTGAAATGGAGGGATAAAGTATGGTGCGTATTGTTGTATGTGATGACTGCAATTGCAGTACGGAAATAACTGGACAGGATTACCTTTGTCCAGAATGCGAAAAAAAAGAAGAAAACATGGAGGGAATATAATGGCTTGGAAGGATGCAGAAGTAGAAGAAAACGGGGAAATTGAAGGAACATTCTGGGAACCATTACAGGATGAAACAATACAAGGAACAGTCCTTAAAATCAAGGAAGGGAAGTTCGGTAAACTATTTATCACCTTACAAGATGAGGAAGGGGATGTTTGGTTCACACCACAACACGCTAACTTGGATAAGCAGATTAAGAACCTGCAACGGAAGGAGGGGCTTAAAGAGGATGACATAGTTCACATCCTATACAAAGGGCAGGGTGAACAACCAGAAGACTCTACTTATAGTGCTCCCCAGTTGTACCAACTTAAAGTTTGGAGGGAATAGGGATGAATGAGGATATTATGGTTCCGGCAACGGTGGAATTATCCACCAGCCCGGAACAAGTCATAAAACAAGGAACCGAAGCCGTAACCAGTTTAATGAAGTTACTCGACAAAAAAGAGAAACCCATAATCATCAACGGTAAAAGGCACATCGAATTTGAGGACTGGATCATCCTCGGTAACTTCTACGGCATAGATGTAAAGACTGGGGATTCTGAGCCGGTGGAAATCTTCGGAGCCAAAGGATTCAAAGCCCAAGCCGAAGTAATCCGGATAGATGATGGAATAGTGATTGGAGGGGCTGAGGCTTATTGTTTGAACAATGAACGGAACTGGAGGGGTAAACCCATGTTCCAACTGGCAAGTATGGCACAGACCCGGGCAGGGAGTAAGGCATTGAGTAATGTTCTCCGTGGCTTTGTAGCACTTAAAGGCATTAGTGGCACCCCTGCTGAGGAAATGGTTGGAGTTAAAAATGGTAGTAAACCTCCAAGGACCCCAGCACCCCCTAAACAGGGTAAGCAACCATCACCTCCTAAACCTAGTGAACCAGATGGGGTGCAGGATGCCGAGTTATCCCCTGAGATTGACCCGGAAGTTTTCAAGGACTGCACAAAAGGACAACTCATAGTTGAATTGTTACGGAAGGATGGGAAACCATTAACCGAGAAAAACATCAACAACCGGGCTGTTAAGTTAATGCCGGAACGATTAACCACCGACGACCTCAAAGACATCACAAAGTGCATGACTGGGGAATAAATTGGAGGATGTGGTAAACGTGTGGGACCACATTAACACCATCCTCCTTTACACCATTTTATTTTTAACCGTGTATATTATTATTTCTTACAGCCTAAAACGGGGGTGAATGTATTCATAAATGAAACATGGGATTCAATTTATAGAACTGGAAAACTCAAAGAGAAAGGCTACGAACCCGTTACATGTAACGAAGATGCCATCCTCTATTTTGACCACACCGAACAAGAAGTGTGCGTGGAATACCCAGTGAATAATGATCCATTTACAATCACAATGAAGAAGGTTGATAAAAATATTTACCAATACAATTTGATTTACAACACTGCAAAACAGTCCTTTACCTACACTAAACCATTCCAAAAAGTAGGTAGCACCACCAGGGACGGTTTATTTAAATTGTTCGTGGATAAAATCATGGCTTTGAATGGGATACCTACCACAATAAAAGGCCAACCTGAATGGAAAGTTCAATACATAATCAGCAGGTTTGGAGAATTAACCACTAACGAAATACAACTCATTGACTCCACTATCAAAGGATGGGAACACCATAATAAAAAGGCTAATAAAAAATCCTGGTTTGAAGTTGCAGGGGACTATGATAAATTCAACCACACAATCCAAACAGAAGCTAATGAACTATTACTAAAAAATAACTTCATAGACTATGTTTATGAAGTGATCAAGCTTAAAGTGGTTGGTCAGAAACCAAAAGCCATACTAGCTTTTCTAATTGCACTTTCCTGCATATTTGACAAAGCATTGAATAGTGTAGTTACAGGTTCCCCTGGGAAGAGTAAATCCACAATTAGTGAAACTGTTTTTGAAATATTCCCAGAACATCGTAAGATTGAAATGGATCTGGAAACCACCGAGTCCGGGCTCCTGAACATGACTAAATTCAAAGAAGGTCCCCATATTTTCAAACATAAACTGATCAAATTAGGGGATGCTGGGGATGATAAAGAACAGGAAAAAAGCAAGTTTCTTCTAAGTGTTTTCAAGGTTTTGATGAGTGAACAGAAATACACTAAGATCTTAACCGACATGCAAGACGATGAAGGGAAGGCAACGGTTCTTAAAATCCTTGGATGTGGGAGTGTTAATGTTCAAGTTGTCACTCCAGGGGTTGAAACTCAGTTCCAAAGTCGTAGTGTGGTTTGGAGTCCTGATGATAATAAGTATGTTCAAGGGAGGATTAAGGATTATCAGTTGGATGAGTTGGGACGGAAACGGAAGGAGCACAGGTTTAGGTATAAACGGGATGTTATTGCTTGTTGTATTGATAAATTGTTTGTGTTAGTGGAGGATTTGAAGAGTAATGGGGATAGTAGTAGATGTGATGTGTGTTTTGATGTGTTGAACCCTTTCAATGCTCATTTGAATGCTTTGTTCCAGGTGGATAATTCACCTAATGCTAATAGGGATAGGTTGATGGTGCAGATGATTCCTAAACTGGTTACATTGGCTAATAGTTTCCGACGGGAATTGTGGTTTAATAAGATGTATAATGAATATGTTTTGGTGGTTACTCCTAAAGATTATTTATACACTGTTAAAACATTAGGGAAAACTTTATCTCACTTTATCCATAAAAAAAGTGAAGCTTTGCAGACTTACACTACTTTAATTGAGTCTTCATTTCTGGATGAGTCTATGGAGCATCTTAATAAGGTTTACCGTCAAAAGTATGGGCTTGAACTGGAACTCAAAGGGAAACAAACCCATAACCTCCTTACCCGTGAAACCATTGAAAAATGTTTTGATGAGTCTGAGAAAGGGATGGAAGATGACCGGGAAATCCTGCATGAGATGAAACATTTCACCTATAAACAGATGACTAAAAGGAGCACTGCAAATAAGAAAACCGTTGCCAAGTATATCCAGGAGTTGGATGATCTGGGTATATTATATATTGATAAATCTGTTAAGGAACACCGGGTTTACATTCCCTCTGATTATTTTGAATTGAAGGATGTGGCATTTAATGACATTTTTGATTTTAATGAAGCCATGACTTCAAAGGATGATTCTAATTGGGACATTGACGCAGTCTCCCTATTACGTGACGAATCCAAAATCGATGATATGTACAATTCGTTTATAGATGGAATGGAAACAGATGGGTATGTTAAATTTGACCGTTCCCAATCTAACCCATTAACAGATAAAATGGGGACTCTAGAGGGTGTGATTTAGGATGACTTTTTTAGGGTCGAAAATGTCAATAGCTTGTTGTCAGCCAGACATATTTCCGGAACCTGATTCCCGATGGAGTTATCATCATATTAGGGGTGTTTTTTAATTTAGTTGGATTTAATCGGGACGTTGATGCAATGTCCCGATAATAAGGAGGGAAAAGCAAAATGCAAAAAATATTCACTACTGAAGAAATGGGAAAATTTGTTCATGATAAAATCGTGGATGGATGGTTTGTTTTAGAAACAAATATGGAGTTACAAGCAAAGTTTGAGGAAGGGTTTTATCCTCCTGGAACTCCTAAGAATGAAGATTTTGAAGTTCTGTTTGCAGGGTATGGGGGTAAGATTGCCCCTATTTGTATTGCTAAATTAACTAAAGATCTTCAAGACTACATGAAAATCAGTGACAAGGAGTTTAATAGAATTGTTCTGATTGAATTAAGTCAGGAACGTGTGGGGTACATCTTTCATTATATTGCTACCAAAAACAAGAGATCCCGTGGGGAGTTCATTTATAATTATTTAAATGATTTATTGGAACTTATGGAAACTGGGAAGGTTACAAGGGAACAGTTGAGAACTGTTAGAGGGAAACCTAAACGGAAAAACAATAAACGGAAGTCTTTAACTAAATCAATCCGTCATGAAGTGTTTAAACGGGATAATTACCGTTGTTTGGAATGCAATGCCAGTAAGGATGATGGGGTTGTTTTACATGTTGATCACATTATCCCAGTGGCTCAGGGGGGATCTGATGAGTTGGATAATCTTCAAACTTTGTGTCAGGATTGTAATTTGGCTAAGTCTAATCGTGCTTGGAAGGGAGGGGAATAAACTAAGGGGGGATGTGTTATGGAGGGTTTGAATGTTGAGGTTTGGAGATGGACTAAAAGCACCCGGAAAGGACACCGAGCCAGAGGATTCCAAGTTGAACTTAGCCGGATGCAGATTTACAGGTTAGGGATGAAAGCACTGAAAAAGGGCTGTCCCCTTTGTGGTTGTAGGCTGATTCCAACGAGTAGTGATGATTGTCAGTTGCATAATGAGATTAGTTTGGATGTGGTTGATCAGAAACGGAAAGTCCTGGACCATGCTAACACGAGGGTAGTCTGCTGTTCATGCAACAGGGGCCGTGGTAGGATGAGTGATGAAATGTTCATCAGGAAGTGTGTTGGGGTGGCTGAAAAACACGGAGGGAAAATATGAATTTACAGGATGATTTTTGGAAACATAAGTGGGAAGATGCAGGGATATTTGGGAAAGGAATATGGTGTATGTGGGGATTGGAAGAACAAAAAGGAGCCTTGAATGTTATAAGAACACGTGGAGAATCTGGGATAACAGAATCTGGTTTAATTGTGGCTCAAGAAAGACCATATCATCCTATAATAGCAATTGAAGAAGTAAATAAGGTTCTAAATGTTCATTTATTTAGTTATATGGTTTAAGAGGGGATTTAATGACTGTGATTGTTGATAGCCGTGAAGGGAAACAATACCAAACCATGGCCACTAAATACCTCTCCAGTGTAGGGGAAGTCAGTGTGCAAATGATTGACTCCGGGGACTACGTTTACCTTAAAACCTCATCTGCAATCGAGAGAAAAGAAATCAAAGACTACGTCGGAAGTGTTAAGGGCCGTATATGGGAACAAGTCCTAAACCTTGTAAACAATTTCGACAACCCATATGTCATCATTGTTGGTCGTTTTGATGAAGCCTACTTCAAACAGTACCATGATTTTAGCACGAAAATGTTCCTTGGTAGCATGGCCAGTATTACTGCCCGGAGTGGTGTGCCGGTGTTTCATGTGGAGAATAATAAGGAGTTCTTCATTTTGACTAGGGCGTTGATGTTGAAGAGTGATGGTGAGAACCGAGGTGTTGAGTTAATACGCCGTGCAAGGCCTAAGTATGGGGATATAGTACAAGGTATGTTGTCCTTTGTGCCGGGTATTGGTCCGGAGAATGCTCGTAGGATTATTGAACACTGCAAGGTAAGGGAGGTTAGGGATTTATGTGACTTGGAGTTAGAATCGTTGATGGAAGTTCCTGGTATTGGACGTAAGCGTGGGTTGATGGTGAAGGAGTATTTTAAGTAAAATATGGAGGGGATTTTATGGGAATTGGAAAAAACAATAAAGAAAAGTTAGAACAACTAAAAAAGGATGTGGATTTCGTTTTAACACAATTATGGGAAGATGGGGAAGAGGTTAAGTTAGAGAACAGCAGGTGGGCCATTGATGCTGAAATTTGTGAAAGTAATATTGATTTGATGATTGAAAGTAAGCAGGGAATTTTATAAAGGAGGGTTTAATGTCAATCCAGCAGTGGTTATGTAACCCTCACCAGTGGCGAACCATCCAAAGACAGTTAGAGTTAAGGCGAATGTGTCAAAGGGACAGTGTTAATGATGTGTTACAGTACAGGTTATGGTTGTATTATTTGAAAACAGGAGGGGAATAAATGAATAACAATGCATGGGTTAAAGCATGGAAAGAGTTAGACCGGCGTATAAATGATGAACTCGACATGGAAAGGGTGTTTTATAATCACGAGCATGAACAACACCTAAAGGGGGAATAAATATTTATATCACTAAAAACAATATATTAACTAGGGAGGATTGTTCTTTGACTCCGATCCTCCCTAACTCCAATCATGGGGTTAATGTAGAGTCAAAGGGAGTTAAATTTAAGGAGTCAGCAACAATGGTATATGGATATATCTACAAGATAGTGAACACTATCAATAATAAAGTGTATATTGGACAGACTATTCAAACCCCGTCTAGACGAAAAACAGAACATTTTTATCATTTAAGAAAAAATCAACATGATAATCCCCACCTACAATTTGCTTTTAATAAATATGGGGAATCTAATTTTAAATTCACCGTCTTGAACTACGCTACTGATAAAAAGATATTAGATAAACTCGAAGACGATTATATTGTCTATTATGATTGTTTAAATGATGATTTGGGCTATAATTTAAAAACGGGGGGAGCTAATGGAAAACATTCAGAGAAAACTAAATTGAAGATTAGTTCAAAGATGAAAGGTCCAAACTCATATTGGTATGGGAAAAAGAGGGCCAAATTTAGTAAAGAACATCTTAAAAAAATGTCTGATGCTAGAATGGGAAAAAACCATCCACTTTATGGGAAATCTCATGATAATAAAACAAAAATGAAAATGAGTGAAGTTAAAAGAGGAAAGGGGTTGTTTGGTTTTACAGGAGTTACTCTTGACAAAAATTGCAATGCCGAAAAAAGATGTTGGAATTCAAGAATTAGGTTCAATATGCATCCTAAACATTTGGGGACGTTTGAAGACCCGTTAAGTGGTGAGATTATTCATGATTTAGTTCTAAATGAGATTAGGAGGGGTTAAAATGAATTCTGAATTTATAAACATGTGCCGGGAAGCCGGGGAAATACAGGAAGGATGGGAACCTCACCCGGCTGATAAAATAGTTCTTTTTAAATTAGAAGGAAATCCTTATGGTATAAAAGGAAATTGCCATTGTGATTATTTAGATATGGATGCTAAAGAATGGGAACCAAAGCAATTAAATGAAGAAGGAATATACTGGCTTCCTCGACAGGAAGACCTTCAATCAATCTATAAACAAATAAAAGAGCTGTCATTTGATTGTTGTTATAAACAATTCAAAAGATGGGATGCTTTCAGGTACCAATTCGGTGAGTTTGAACATAACTTCGATGCATTTAATATATTTGAAACTGGCAGTTGGAATGTTCTCTGGCTTTGCTTTGTCATGGAAACCTGCTACAATAAAACATGGAATGGCAAGTCATGGACACTAATGGAGGACTAAGCGTGTGTAGTGTTTATGAGCGTTGCCCCCATTGTGGTTCACGGGTTTACCTAAAAAACCATAGTACCACGAGTGATGGGGATAGTATGGTGCATGAATGGTGGAATCAGTGTTACAAGTGTAAAGTGGATGTGAATGTAATCAGCGAGGCAACAGTATGAAGGATAACCATTGTCCAGGATGTGAAAAGGTAGTGTCAATACTTGACGGACCCGAAGAATACCAATATGATTACTCCACTAAACGGGTTTGGCATCGGCGATGTTACACAAAAAAGGAGACAAACGTATGATTAGTAAAGGAGATGTGTTCCAACTGGGACCGTGGACGTATAAAGTTTGTAAAATCGAACAACAAACAGAAGAGGCAACCTTATTTTATGCAATCCCATTAGAAAAGGAAACACTGGAGGAATAAAAAATGGAATGTTATTCGGTGGAAACAAGAGTAGAACATCCATTATATAGAAGCTTAATTGATTTTCAAAGAGTGGGGGCCAGTGAAGCGATATATCGTTCATTATCTACATTGGAAAGAAAAGAATTGGTTAATTTAATTATGAACCTACTTAAATTTGGTGCAGAAAAACATGAAGAACTTTTCACATTACAATATTGTTTAATGAGGAGGTATTGGTAATTTTTTTTATTTATTTGGAGGTGGAAATCGTTAGGGGGTTTAACTTTATGGCTCCATCAAATATTTAAATTATACAGTTTTGTTGTATTAATGTAACAAGAAGTCTATTGGGAGGCTGGAAGTTTGGTGCAATGTCAAAGATGTGGGATTGAATTAAATCGTGGTCATAAGGGTTTGTATTGTTTTCCATGTGAGGCTGAGATTGATTGGAAGGTTAAGATTGGGGAGTTTAAGCGGTGTCAGCGGTGTGGTTTGGTTATTTCTAAGGATTCGGGTCCTAATACTAAGTATTGTACTGATTGTAAAGAGGTTGTAAGGAAACAAAGGGAACGGGAACGGTTAAGGAAATTAAGAGAGAATGGAGTTAAAGAGGACAAAGAACTGGTTAGAATTAGGGTTGAAAGGTATAGGGAACATTGGGGGTGGGGTAATAAAAATGAACTGTTAGGAAGTGGTCGTTTAAGTCCTAAAATGAACCCCGATTTTGATGCAGAATTAAAAATAATCCAATGGGAAAAAAGGAGATTGGGGGTGAAATAATACAATCTCTAAAAAGCGTACGTTACATCTGTATAGTGAGGAAGAGAAAGGGGAAGCCTGTGGATCGGAAACTCGTATCGGCATTCCCCTTGCTTTAAATCAAATCTTAAATCTTTTGAGGGGGAAGTTTAAGAAATGCCTATAAATCACTATACTGAAACAACAAATAACGGAAGAGAAAGAGTATTTGCCACTTACACCGAAGATGTGGCAGAATGTGATGAATGCGAAACAGACGAATACCTATTCACAGACGAATACGGACAAACAATCTGTTCAAAATGTGGGCTTGTTTTAACTGATAAAATCTTTGTGGACAGTTACACTAAACCCCAAATCAAATACAAAACTCCTGCATGGAGAAAACCCAAAGTCTATGATACTAAATTCTTTGACTTAATGGAAAAATATACTGATAATAATACTCGTTTTAATTACACTCGTCCTGGTTCAAAGAATCGTGAACAGGATGGTTATTACAATCGTTACAAATCCGAATTGAATAATGAAGAATTGGTTATTAATGATAATTGCTTTGAACAAGGAAGACTTGTTGCTTGTAGTATAGACACATTTGGGAGGTCATTGTATGGGGACAAGGGGCAATGATGGGAAACGATACCCATTTTTAGCAAATTATTGGCTTGACCCTACTCATGATGACAGTCTTTCCGGGTCTAGAGGCTATATTATGGAGTGCCCTTATTCTTTACCAGACTATGAACTTAAGCGTATAGAATTAAGAAGAAATAAACGACTTAAAATGGGATTAAGTGAGGGGGGATGTGTATGAGTAAGTTGAACAGGAATGACCACCTATACGACCACTACTTTAAAAGGGAGTATGATCACCGCAACCCCCCATTAAAAGATAAAGATGATGATGAGGGGGACTAAGACCTTGGACAACTACACACTCAAAGGCAAAGACCTACTATACATCATACCTCTAGGCGATGTACACCGAGGAAACCCCGCCTGCAACTACGAATACCTCGACTACTGGGTTAAAATGGTTAATAAAATCAAAAACCCAAAAATGTTCATACTCATGGGCGACCTCATAGAAGTAGGAAGCAAACACGTTGGAAACAGCATCGCAAAACAGAATAAGAGTGCTGATACTCAAGTTATAGAAACAGAGGAGTTCCTTGAGCCTTTCGTGGATGATATTAAAGTGATGATTGCAGGGAACCATAAAAAAAGGGTTGAAAGGGAGTTTGATTTAAGCCTTGTAAGGCTCATGAGTCACCATCTAGGTATTCCTTATGCTAACCAGTACCGTGAAACTTTCATGATTAACGATAAACCTTTTACTGTTCATGCTAGTCATGGTAAGACTAGTAATAAACATGCTCACCTTGCACAGGGGGCTATGATACGTGATACAACCCATATAAGGGCTAATCTCTTCTTACAGGGGCATAACCATAGGCTTGATTGGTTTACTAATCCATTATTTGACACTACGGCTTATAAAGGACTGGGAAGGCGTTTCTATGGTTTCACCGGGGCTTTTCTTAATTATGATGGATACCCGGATGATATGGAGTTACCACCATTACCGCCGGCTTTTCAGTTTATAACGGTTGATAAGCATTTGCATTTGAATAATATTGAGTATTTGATTGATCAGAGGTTGCCTGAGGCTATGGATGATTTTAATGAGTTAGCTTTAATGACAGCTTAATAATAGGGGGCTTGTTTTTTGAAGGGACAACTTGACAGAGTTTTAAAGGATGTGGATTTCAGTGATTATGAGATTCAGATCCGGAAGGTTCGTTGTAGGTATCCTACTTGTTATGTTTATCCTAATCAGAAACCTCCTTTGATTGTTATTGAGGGTAATATTCCTTCTTTAACTCGTTATGCTCTTCTGGATTTGTTGTTGCATGAGAAGAGTCATCTTGATTATATTAATTATTGTGAGTCTAAGAATGTGTGTGAGTGTACTGATCATCATAGTAGTGTTACTTTTCGTATGATTGAGGAGGGTAACCGGGATGTTTTAACGGCTTTGATTGATGAGGAGCATGATTAACATGCCTACTGTGACGGTGTTGTCGTGTAAGTATTGTGGTCAGCGTAGTGTTATCTTCAATACGGGTAGTGTTATTCATTGCCCTGCATGTGTGAATCTTAATCTTTCTGATTTGATTATCCGACAAGTAAGGATTGATGGGGATACTGATTGGAATCAGTTTAAAATAGACTTCTAAATAAGGTGTGTGTTTTTTATGTTTATCCGTCCAGAGTGCATCAGCGTATGGGTGAAGATGCCAGAGGATGAGGTTGTTACTGATTTTTACAGTGTTATGATTGATTGTTTTGATGAAGGGGAACGTTGCAGACCATACGAGGACTAAATAATATGGGGGGAATGGTTTATGAGGAAAGTATGTCCTAAATGTAGGGGAGCAGGAACATTACACACACAACGTGGTGCTTATAATCGTTTCAAGGAATGCAAAACTTGTAATGGTGAAGGATATATAATGGGGGAGTTAAATGGAGAATAAAGGAGATCAACCAGAATTTAAGGAGGGTATTAGGTATGCAGAACCTAAGCCGATACCTCTCGCTCAATGTATTGAAGATGAAAAGCTTTATTCTGCTAAAGAACTGGCAGACATGTACCATAATGGTTTTGTTGATGGGTACAACAGAGCTAAAGATGATACTCTTGAAAATATAATCAACCCTGACCCTGGATGTAGGTGATAATAATGTTTTATCATAGCCTTCTCATGGCTTATAACTGAGAACAGTGGCACCTCCAAAATGTTTACAAGTTGAATACTTTTTGTTCATGATTGAACAACTTTTTTATACAACAGAGGTGATCTTATTGAGAACTATAAACAGATTTGTATATACCTAACTATTTTATGTTTAATCGTTAATTTAAACCCTGTTTGTGCAACAGACACTGTAACTGGTTACTTTGAACCATCCGGACACTACGGACAACACCCCGGGTATTATACTTGGATTGATTACTGTCCTATGTGTGGGGGCAGTGATTGTCTTTTAATCAACCCTAAAGGCACAATTGAAGGTGAAATAACGTGTGCTGTTTGTGACAGTGATTTTGATGGAACTAGTGGCTGTGATAAGTATGGTCGTGGTTCACGTGGTGAATTAATTCCATTTGTCCCAGAAAATGCGAACCCCGGGGAGCAATCAGGAGTATTCCCCTCCTTTTAACCCCCTCGCTTCTGATAGGATACGGTGGAACCAGAACCAACCATAAAACCAGTAGAACAGACACCATTAGAAAAAGCACATGCAGTGTACCGGAATAACATGATTATGGTAAAACTACCATAAACACACCTTTTTTTTGTAGATACACTAACAGAATCACCTTCATCCTATTTTTTCAGTATGGATATAACAGAAAATTAAGGGTATGAGGTCTTAATGGAAAGATTCCCGGCTCCAGACCGGGGGATTGCAGGTTCGATTCCTGTCATACCCATTCAATTATTTATTTAAAAACATTGTCCTGGAGGGGATAGTATGAGTAATGGACTAATAGCATTATTAGGAGTAATACTCTACATGTTAGCCTATATTGGCTTCGTGGCACTGGTTATATTCGTGATTGTAAGGGTGGCGATGTTCGCACTAGGAATGTAAACAAACGGAGGGGATAATGAATGAATGATGTACTACATGGTTTTGAAGTTCAAATAGGGGGAACTTTCCCACACATGGATATATGGTTTTATAGACGAATAGGAAACAAAACAGAAGTTATTGAACCAATCCAACCAGTAACGGTACGACTTCTTGATGATTTAGAATCTCCAGAGCCAACTTTAAGGATAGATAAACGCACAGCATTATATATGATGAAACAAGTCGCAGAAGAACTTGAAAAAGAAGGAATTAACACAGATTCCCAAACCAAGTCTGAGGCTAAACTTGAAGTTACTGAAAAATGGCTTGAAGATATGAGGAAATTAGTTTTCAAAAAGGGAGATGATGAAGATGGAACTTAACGATAAAGCAATAGACTTCATGGCAGTTGGATTCGGAGGCATAGCACTAATATACAGCCTATACCTCGGACAAAAAGAAATAGCACTCGCAGCCCTAACCGGTATCCTTGGATATGCAGGTGGAAGGTTAAGCTCAAACTCAACCAATCAAGCCTAAAAAGAATGAATGACCCCAACCATATCAGCCATGGTCAGGGACGTGAACAACTATGACCCAAATCACAGATAAAAGTTTCGGAAAAAACGAAGCATCACCACACAAAATACTAAGCGACACGCCACCAATACAAGAAGCCTTCCCAGACACACCAGAATACCCCGACTACACACAATACAACCAATACAAAACACAACACCCCACACAGAACAGTACAACCTGCCCAGCACACCCCGGACTCAGCGAAGACCTAATCCTAATCAAATACGAACTAGGA
>Ga0209340_1001226_pt1 | contig 19840 bp, 16 predicted proteins | sample EPASupsiteSAE323_FD_187266 | JGI IMG/M metagenome (GOLD analysis project Ga0209340, IMG submission 187266) | Bioremediated contaminated groundwater from EPA Superfund site, New Mexico - Sample SAE3-23 (SPAdes) (version 2) | ecosystem: Environmental > Aquatic > Deep subsurface > Groundwater >... | reverse complement strand
AAATAAAGATCAAAAATGGTTATCAAAAAAATATTTGGGGTATAAATTCCTTACAAATCTTTTTTTTGCGAGTGCTGTCTGGCTTTATTTTTATCGTATTTTTATTAATGATTGGCAAATAGGAATTCTTGATGGATTGGCATTTGCAATTGGTCTTATTGCAGAAATACCATCTGGAGCCTTGGCTGATAGATTTGGACGTGACAAAATGGTTAAGTTAGGACAGTTTTTGGCTGGAAGTGGATTTTTAATCCAAGCATTTGGAAGTAGTTTTATTCCCTTTTTTGTTGGGCAAGCAATTATGGTAAGCGGTGTGGCATTTGTTTCCGGTGCTGATGAGGCTTTATTTTTTGAAAAACTTAAATTTGATCGTAAATCTGTTAATTGGAGAAAACTGGTTACTCGTGGTTCTCAAGTTTCTTTAATAAGTTTATTAACAACTGCTGTTATTGGAGGATGGCTGCATGATATTAATCCACGTATACCTTGGATTCTAACTGGATTATCTTTTATTAGTTCTGTCTTTTTAATTTGGTCAATTAAAGATACTCGAGTTGAAACGAATAAAGAAAAGGTTTTGGTAGAAATAAAGAAATATTTGATTAGTATTAAATCTGGATTTGCACAATTCGGAACACCTAAATTGTGGTTTTATGTGCCAATAATTATTACAGTACAAGGACTTTTTTATACTTCTGGCTGGGGTTTGTTAAGATTAATTTTATTGGATCGTTTTCGTTTCAGTCCTTTTTTGGGTTCTTTAGTGATAGCTTCAAGCGGACTTATCACTGTGGGGATCTTGGCGTTAATGCATAAACATGCAGAAAGAATAAGTGAAAAAAGAGTAATTACTTTAATTTCTTTATTATCTGTTTTTGCTTTGTTATTATCTGTGCTTAATATTGGAATGTGGGGTTATATTGTTATTTTTATTCTTTATGCAGGTGAACATGCTTTTTATCCTTTTATGAGTGAAATTATTAATCATAAAGTAGAAGATGAAAACCAACGAGCAACGGTTTTATCAGTAGCATCTTTTATAAAATCATTCCCCTATGTATTTTTGGCACCAATTATTGGTTATCTAAATACAGAGGGTAAATTAGAATATTTTTTGGTGGTGTGGTCGGTGTTAATTTGTATTTCTGTTGTTATGTATTTAAGATCTAAGAAAAAGGATTCATTGGTGAGTTTAATTGAAGAAAAGTAATTGGACTTATAGTGATAATTTGGTTCCAAACAACCTGTTTCGTTAAAGAGTATAATTTATTTATGAAAAAACAAAGTAAACAAGAAGTGTGTTGTCCAAAATTTGATCCAAAACCGTGGGATGAAAAAATTTTTGAATGGAAGGGTAAAAAATTTATTAAAGGTAGTGTCTTTACATTTTTTTATATGCCAATAAATTTTGGACCGGTTATTTCTAAATTAATGAAAAAAACAGGAAAAAATATTTCAAAAGATATGATGTGTTTGTCTGATCATACTTCTAAATGGAATATGGATATTTATGTGTCGGTGGATAAAGAAATTGAGGGAGCTGAAAATGTGGTATTGAATGGAAAATATTTGAGTAAAGTTTATGAGGGAAATTTTAATGATACGGATAAATGGTGTGAAGATTATAAAAAATATGCAAAAACAAAAAACTTGAAAATTGAAAAATGGTATATGTGGTACACCACTTGCCCTAAGTGCGCAAAAAAATATGGAAAAAATTATGTGGTAATAATTGATGAGGTGAAAGGGCTTTAGATTCAATTATTCTGTTTATTTTTGCTTTTTTGGTTATTTTATAGTTTAATGAATTTTACAATTTCGTCGGCGATGAGATTGATTTGTTCTTTTGAGTGTCTGAAATCGTGACCGATTCCTTCTAATTTGACAACATAAGGATTATTAGCGACGGCAATGACTTCCTCTGTTTCTGCTGGTAGGACTACTTGATCATTGAGATCAATAAATATCATTAATGGTTTATGAATATTTTTTACCTCATCAACGGCAGAATATTGGAGAGCATCTTTTAAGTAAGAAACAGGAATGGCAAATTCTCGATATTCCTTGGGGTTATTTGGTAAGTCGCGCTTAGAAATTCTGAAACCATTTTTCCATTTGATCTCGGAACCAGTTTTATCTGGTGGTGGACAGAGAGAAATAATCTTGGTAACTTCAGAAAATTTGCTCCCGGCAATAATGGCAGTAAATCCCCCATTGCTATGGCCAAGAAGTAAAATCTCCTCTGGGTTTTGATTTTTATAAAATTTGATACGATCTTTGATTTGTTTAAGAAAATTGGTAATGGAATAATTTTTGACATCACCAGTCTGCCACAAATTACAAGCATCCAACCGCTCGACTGTAAACCCTAATTCTTTAAGTCGTTTTTCAAAAGTAATTAGGTGAAGGTAATCTGGTGAATCTAAATAACCTGGAAGTAATAAAGCAAGTTTCATGAGTTATTGTAACAAGAAGACAAAAAATAGGTTCTAACTATGTCAACGGTTCGCTGCCAAACATAGAAAATCTCCAATAATTTGGATAGAATTGGATAATGAAAAGGTTAATTCTGATTGGCACTGTTCATCAAAGCACTAAGAGTTATTCTGCTTTAGATTTATATAATATTCTAGAAAGTGTCAGGCCAGATGTAATTTTTGAAGAACTACCGCCGGAACTACATGAAGACCAAAAAACGATAAAAATTCCTTTTGGAGAGGAAAATAAATCTCAGGAACGGGCAGCTAATTATTGGTACTTTCAAAAACACCACATTCCAATTGTTCCAGTAGATTTACCCGGTAGGAATCAGTTATACAATGCTTCAGTTAATAAAGAACTTTATATATTTTGGGCACATCTTCTTAATGATAAAAAAACAAGTTTAGAAGACAGAAACAAATTAAATGAATATTTTTCAGCCTTAAAAAAACAAAAAAATATTTGTGAGACAAAAACTTCAATAGAAATTAACAGTGAAGTTATGGATAATCTACTCAAAATAAAAAGAAAGTTCTTAAGTGTTACAGGCTTGATTCTTATTGATAAATATTCAAACGATCAAAGCCTAAAAAATTATTTTGAAGAACAAAAAAAATGGACTGAGGTGAGAGAAAAACATATGGTTAAAACAATTATTGAAAATATGAAGAAATATAATCATGGGGTATTCCCTGTTGGAGCAGATCATCGAATCGGTCTAAAAGAAAAATTAATAAATAATCAGAATGAAATTAATGTTCTCGAATATTGGGAACAATAATAGGTTCTAACTGCGTCAATGGTTCGCTGCTCAAATTTTGGACTGGGGATTATTTCTCCGTTGCTTAATTGCTCATGTGTGATTAATTTGAGATGATATTTTTGAAGAAAAGATGAAAGATTGTCGATTCCAAATGTCCATTTTTCTCCTAAACTACTAACTGTTTTGACTGCCTCTGATTGTTTATTTTTAACGATTTTTTGATGGATAAAATCGAAAACAATTTCATTGTTAGATGCTGAAATTTTAATAATTGATTTGAATAAACGATCTATGGCAAGTTTGGATAAATACATGGTTAAACCCTCTAGGATAAAAAGTGTTTTTTTAGTGGGATTAAAAGATTTTTTGATTAATTTAATTTTGATATCGCCATGGTTGAGATTAAGTGGAATAAAAAAAATATTTTCATTGATTTTATATTTGCTTTTTTTAATAAGACTAATTTTATTTTGTTGAGTTTCTTTAATGTCAATTTCAAAAAATTTTGTTTTTGGATTATAAAAACGAATAAAACGGGAATCGAAACCGGCACCAAGAATAACTATTTGATCAAAATTATTTTCTTTTATAATTTTATCGATAAATTTGGTTCTATTGATAATATTTTGATAAGTATTTTGAGGCATTTTTTTCTCTAAAAAATTTTTGAAAAATGAAAAATGGCTTAAGAATTTGAATGGTTGAGGTAAAAAAATATGGGCAACGGAATCGATTTTAGAACTAGCCCTAATAAGAGTGACAGCAAGAGCGGTAGTGGAAGATTTATTTTTTATCATTAATATTAAATACCGCAAAATAAAATTAGGTTCAATCTCTATCTTTTTTGCCTAAAATGTGGGTTTTAAAATAATTTTAATGTTTTTTTAATAAAAAATTAATATAGAATTGTAGTTGATGATGGTTTTAAGTGTTAAGAAAATTGCAAAGATGATTTATTTTTTAATGCTTTATACTTTTGCTATAGTTGGATTTGTTTTTGTAGGTATGTTTTTTGCTATCAGATTCAAAATAACCAATGTAAAAGGATCTGTGGATAATTTGAGTCAAACTTTTCAAAGCCAAGCTGAAGAAAATCAGATTATAACTGGTAGCTTTAGTAATAAAATTGCTACCTCTAGTGGTGAGTTAGATAATATTAAAACAGAAATTGATAAATTGACGACAGAAAAAGATTTGAAAATAAAAAATTTATGCTCATTAGAGGAATTGAGTTATATTGCTCCTAAAAATGTAGATAAAATTTTAATGGTAAAAAAACAGATTAAATCGGATTTGACGGTAGCTCAAATGATTTTTGCTATTAAAACTTATTTAAATGACAGTAATGATTTTGATAAAAATGTGTCTGATTGTACGGTTAATTTTGAATCAAAAAATATTAAAGAAGACGAAATAATTACCAGAGTTAAAAATTCAAACAGCCAGAATATTTTTGTTTGGCCAGACGAAGATCAATGGAAAACGGTAGCTCAATCAATAACTAAAGATAAGGATATTATTAACAAAGCTGCCTTAGTAGCCAATATTGATCCACGACTGATAGTGTCTGATTTGGTGGTGGAGCAATTGAGGGTTTATTATTCGGCTAGAGAGCTTTACCAAAAATATTTTGAACCGTTAAAAATTTTGTCGAATATGAATAAAATTTCACTGGGAGTGATGGCTATCAAAGAGGATACGGCAGCACAAATTGAAAACCATTTGAAAGACAAAAGTTCACCTTATTATTTGGGTGAAAAATATGAAAATATTTTAGATTATGATGAAGGACAAAATGTGGCAACAGAAAGATATAACCGATTGATGGACAATAATCATTATTATAGTTATTTATATGCTGGGCTGTATTTAAAACAGATGATGACTCAATGGGAAAATGCCGGCTTTGATATTTCGGCTCGACCAGAAATTATAGGCACCCTTTTTAATGTTGGCTTTCCTCAATCAAAACCAAATGTCAATCCAAAAATTGGTGGCTCGACAGTGCAAATCGGCCAAAATAAATACAGTTTTGGTCGATTATCCTATGAATTTTTTTATTCAGGTGAATTAACAGATATTTTCCCTTATCTTAATTAGTTTTTATTTTTCTGAAATTGGAGTTATTTTTTTTAGAGCTGTGAGAATCTGATTTTTAGCATTATCGACTGAAATTTTGTTAACAAAAGAAATTTCATCGGCTAAATGAGAAATGGCTTGATCAAAAATACTTTGGTCTGATTTAGATAATGGTAAATCGTTTTCTGTTTTGAACAGATAAACTAAAAGTTGACCCGTACGATGGGGATTATTTAAATAGAGAATTTCTTTTAAGAAATTACCGTTGTTAAATTGGTTTTTGGTATTAAAAGGAACTTTGGTGGCTTCTTCGTGATTAAGATTTTCTAAAAAAACTTTTATTTCTGATTTAGTTAAAAGTGGACGAATGCAAGCAAGTGATAAATTTTTAATAGGAATTGAAGAAGTACAACCGCCTAAATTATCACTTACTGGTTTGTAAAAAAGTACATCATTTTCAATTTTAGTAATAGTATGAATTTGATCAGAATCGATAATTAAATCACCAATAGAAAAGATGGATTTGTTCATTTTTAGTTCTCCTTTTACACAAATAATTAGCTGAACGGTAGTACAAGGCCACTACGATTAGTTGTTATATTATAGCATCTTTAGGCAAAAATTTATACTGATCTTTTTTTAAATTTTGACCAAAAAATAAAAACTATTATTAAAATGACCAATAATAAGGTGAAAAAGTAAGTTGAATTTTGAAATTTATTGTTAATTAGAAGAGATGGTGATGATGGTTGGTGTGTTTGCGATTCTTGAACTTTTTTATTGAAGGCAAAATTGATTTCTAATTTTTGATCTAGATTTCCAGTGGGATAAAACGTGGTGGTGTAATTCTCGTTATTAAATTCAACATTAATATTTATTTTTTGGGCATTTGGTAGAGGAAATGATACTTGTCCATTACTATCAGTGATTCCACTTAATTTTTCTGAAATTAAACTTACTTTGGCATCTTTGACTAGATTATTATTTAAATCCTTAACAAAAATAATAAGATTACTTGTTGCCATTATTTATGATTATTTAATTAATTATTAATAGTATCATTTAAATAGTTTTATCATTTATGTTACGTTGAATTTAAATAATTATTAATATATATTTAATAATACTAATACTGTGATATTGATGTGAAAATAATAAAAAATAGATTCAATAAAATAACTGTTTTGCTTTTTTTTTCACTTTTTGTTTTCTCTATTGTTAATAATAGAGTTCTGGCTATTGATAGTTCTACTCAAACCCAAAATAGGGTTAGTATTCAAAACCAGTCGGATAATAAAGAAACTTGGTTGAATAAAATTAAAAAAAGAATTTTTGGAGAATCGACAAATAAAGGATCTGTATTATCAGTTAATGAAATACCCCATGATAAAACAATTAGGAAATATACTGAGGGTAAAGTTTTAATAAAATATAAAAAAAATAAAATTAATTTGAAAACAAAATCTGGTGCTTCGACTGCTGTAAATTTGGCAAAATCTAAATCGTTGGAAAAAGAACAAAATCTTGATTCAGAAAATGTATCTGTTCTTAAAATTAAAGATGGAAAAACTGTGGAAGAAAAAATAGCCGAATTAAAAAATGACCCGAATATTGAATTTGTTCAACCAAATTACCAATATGAGGCGACAGTAATATCTAGTAATGACACTTATAAAGGTAATTTATGGGGGTTGGATAATACTGGCCAAACAGTGAATAGTATTGTTGGTACTCCTGATGCTGATATTGATATTCCTGAAGCTTGGTCTATTTCTGAAGGGAGTACTATGGTGGTGGCAGTAATTGATAATGGTGTTGGTTATAGTCATCCAGACTTAGCTGCAAATATGTGGGATGGAAGTAGTTGTGTGGGTGATGAAATTGCTGCACCTATAGATGGTGGATGCCCTAATCATGGTTACAATTTTATGGACGCAAGCAATTATGGTTCCTATTCTTCTAATTTTGATGATATTGATCCTTTAGATCCTAATCAAGATTTTATTCTGCCTAGTCCTAATCCTAATACTGGAAATCATTGGGCTCCTCATGGAACTCATGTGGCAGGAACCATTGCGGCTGTAAAAAATAATGCTATGGGTATTATGGGTGTAGCTCCTCAAGCTAAAATAATGGCTCTTAAAACTTATTATTACACTAATGAAATCGTTAGAAGTATAAATTTTGCTAATAATAATGGGGTAAAGATTATAAATGCAAGTTTTGGTGGTTATAATTGGGATGATTGCTCAATGTATGATGCGATTAAAAATTTTAATGGTCTGTTTATTATTTCAGCCATGAATGATAGTTACGATGTTGACTCTGGAGACCCTGATAAAATAGCCTACCCAGCTGGGTTTGGATTAAAATCAGAGTGTGGACCAGGTTTAGATAATATTATTGTGGTGGCAGCTACAACAAATAATGATGATCTGGCTACCTTCTCTAATTATGGATTAAAAACAGTTAATATTGGTGCGCCTGGTAAAGATATTATTAGTGTTGGTATTGGTGAAAGTGGACAAGCAAATTATTATTTTGCGAATGGAACTTCGATGGCAGCTCCACATGTTTCCGGACTAGCTGCTTTATTGTGGGGATACAAACCAAACTTAACTTTATATGATGTAAAAGCTGCGATATTATACAATGGTGAATCTATTCCATCTTTATCGGGTAAAACCGTCACCGGAAAAAGAATAAATGCTCAACTTGCACTGCAAAATGCTAAAAATTACGATACAAATAAAATAATTACTAGTTTTAGTATTAACGGAATAGGAACGTCGGGAATAATTAATGGAACAAATATTGGAATTACGGTTCCAGTTGGGACCAATATTACTAATTTAACTCCAATTATTTCTAGTAATTCTATTAACACAACCCCAATAGATCCTCCTTCTGCTCAAGCTCAAGATTTTACTGACCCAATAATTTATACCGTCATCGCTGATGATACTTCGACCAAAAATTATACTGTGACAGTTAGCGCAACAGGCTCATCTGCAGCTTCTGTTCCAGTACCTTCAGCACCCACTAATTTAAGTGGTACTCCTGGTAGTAATCAGGTTACTTTAAATTGGGATGCTCCAGTTGATGTCGGTTCTAGTATTGCAGATTATAAAATAGAATTTGGTATCGGTAGTAGTTGGACTACTTTTGTCCATGAAAATCCAATTATGACGACACAGACTATTGTTAATGGTCTAACCAATGGTGTTGATTATAATTTTAGAATTAGTGCAATTAACCAAACAGGAGTGGGGGCAACTTCATCGGTGATAACAGTAAAAGCAGGTAGTAGTAATAAAAATATAACAGGATTTGCTTTCAGTGGAATTGGAGTGTCGGGAATAATTAATGGAACTAATATAGGGGTAACTGTTCCTTATGGAACTGATGTTACAAATTTAAATCCAACTATTACAATTGATGTTGGGGCATCTATTTCTCCATCTTCTGGAGTGGCTCAAGATTTTACTAATACTGTGGTTTACACGGTGACAGCTGAGAACACTTCGACTCAAAATTATAATGTAACAGTTACAATTGCTCCAGTTCCAGTTCCATCCGCTCCGAGTAATTTAACAGTTATTCCTGGTGATTCTAAAGTTTTATTGTCTTGGACTGGACCAACAGATGTGGGATCGAGTCTTATTCAATATCAAATTGGATATAAATTAAATAGTGGCGAAGACTCTGATTGGACTGCTCAAGTAGTTGATACATCTGAAATTAATGTTTCTAATATAGAAATAACTGGTTTAACTAATGGGACTAGTTATGATTTTAGAGTGGCAGCTGTTAACCAGACTGGACCGGGTGCTTATGTTCGTAGTAATGGGATAATACCATTGGCAGATTTTACAAATTTAAATATTGCCATTACTTTGGCACAATCTTTATATAATTCAGCTGTGGGTGGAACTAATTATGGTCAATATCCAAATAAAGCTATTGATGATTTCCAGTCGGCGATTACAGTGGCGACTGGAGTTAGAAGCAATTTAACTTCAAACCAAGACCAAGTAGATCTAGCAGTAAATGCTTTGAATAGTGCTATTTCTACTTTTAGGGCAACAAAAATAGTGCCATCAAACATTGGAGCCACCAATCTCTCTGATTTGATAACTTATGGTACTTTTACGACCACACCGAATAGTGAGAACCCTGGGGAAATATCTAAAATATCAGTAGCTAATAATATAACTATAAATATCGGCAATAGTGGTAGTTTAAATACAGTATATTTACCAAAAGGAATAGAAATTACTGAACATAATGATCAATTTTTTAATACTAGTGAATTGAGTGCTGAGGTGGTTGATAAAAATACTTTGTCTGATTTAGGCTCTGGTTTTAATAAAGAAGCGGCAATTCAATGGGGAATACCTAATAAAACTTTAATGTTTAGTGATCCAATTACAATTAATATTTTTGTGGGAACAGATTTGAATGGAAGGATTTTAAATGTTTTGCGCTCTCCAAATGGATCTTCCGGGTGGACAAATGAGGGTATTGTGTCGCCGGCTACTTGTGTGGTGAGTAGTGGTTACTGTCAATTTTTAGCAACTCAGGCTTCTTATTTTGTGGCAGCCTCTTACGAGTCTCCAAATCAACAAAATACAAATAATAATAATAATCCTGGACCAAAAATTTGTACTGATACTCCTCCAATTGATAACCCTGATCTATTTGAAATTAAAACGATAAAAGGTAGTGTTAAACTTTTTTACACTCCAACCTCAAAAGCAACGTCTTATGCTGTTTTATATGGTTTAAAAAAAGGAGACGAAAGATTTGGAACATTTATTAACACTATTAATGAGAATAAAGGTGTGCAAAATATTGATATTAATATGCTTAATCCAAAAATAACTTATTATTTTAAAGTGGCGGCGGTTAATGGTTGCACTATGGGACCATGGTCAGAATGGGTGCCAGCCAAAGCGAATAGAAAGAATACAATTTATAAATATAAAACTATTTTTAAAAATAGATTGAAAACACTGGTTAATATTTTTAAATAATTTAAACAAATTTGTTAGAATGTTTTATGAAGAAGTTTTTGATGGGATTTGTTTATGCTTTTAGAGGAATAGTTAGCGGGTTTGAGGAAAGAAATATGAAATTTCATGGGATGGCAACCTTGGTAGTAATATTGATGAGTTGGTATTGTAAATTGTCAGTAAGTGAATGGATAATAATTTTAATTTTGATTTCATTGGTTTGGTCAGCTGAACTGGTTAATTCGAGTTTAGAAAAATTAAGTAATACAGTTAGAGATGTCAATAAATTAAGTTATGAAGCGACAACTAAATCGAGAGATATGGCGGCAGGATCAGTATTAGTAATTGCAATAGTGGCGGCATTAATTGGTTTGATAATTTTTGTTCCGAAAATATTTTAATAAATTTTAATTTTTGTGTTTTTTAATTGGGACAGTTAATTGTTTTTATAAATATGTGAATATGTTAATGCCAAAAAAATTATTAATGACCCCATGGTTTCCTTCCAGTCTAGATTCTTTGTGGAATGATGATTTAATAGCGTCCAATAATGACAATGGTTTATCAATTTCTGAAGATGATAAAAATGTTTATGTTAAAGCGGCAGTGCCGGGAATTGATCCAAAAGATATCGATCTTACCTACAACAAAGGGATTTTAATAATTAAAGGTGAGACTAGTGAAAAGGAAGAAAAGAAAAAAATTATTCGACAATCAAGGCAATCTTTTTACTACCAATTAACAGTGCCAGGTGATGTTGATGATAAGGCTGAGCCAGAAGCAAAATGTAAAAACGGAATGATGACAGTGGTCTTTACTAAATCACCAAAAGTACAACCTAAAAAAATTGCTATTAAGGCAGAGTAAAAAGATTTTAAGGTGTGGTAATCTTAATTAATGTACACAATTACTTTTGGTGGTTGGTATCAAAGAACCACTTTACACTTAACTGAAATTTTTGATTTTTTAGCATCGGGTGAGACAAATCTTGATCTGGATAAAAATAAAATATTAAAATTAAGAGAAAGCTTAGAAATAGTGGATGTTTCAAGAGAAGTTGATTATTTGGAATACGTTAAAATTAAAATAAAAAATGGAATAGAAGTTCGTTATTATGAAGATGGTTTATATATTTTAGAAATTGATTCAAAAGATCCGATTGAAGCAAAAACTTTATTAGAAAAATATTTTGAAGAAAATTTGAATCCAGCAATTGCTTATATTTTTTCTTTGGGGGCACCAACGCCAAAAATTTTGGCGAATATTAAATTCGATCACCCGGTAGTTATTTCGACAAAATCGAAAAAAAATGAAGTGGACGAGAATGTTTTTGGAAAAATTTATAGCAAAATTGAAACTGATGAAATGTCGGTATATAAAACTCCAGGATATATTTTTATTAGAGGAACAGACGAAAAACATGTCAGAGCCTTGATAGAAATGCAGATTTTCTTTAGAGAGTTTAAAGATCAATTGGAAAGATATTTAAATATTCACAGAGAATTATGGGAAGAAATATCGGAATATAAAGAAAAGAAGGTTTTGTTGGGTAAAAATATTGAGGAAGTAAGGGTAAGATTGGATGGATATCAAAAAACAATAAATTTAATTGGGAGCCGAATTAATCAAATGAGTGTTTATGTAAATACAAGATCATCGATTGCAAAAAAATTAAGTTTGGAGGAAAACTTATCAAATATTTTTCAATATAAATTTGAAACATTAAGTGATACGCATACTTATATTAAAGAGATTTGGAATATGACCAAGGACTATCTTAATACGGCGATACAAGTGGTTTTAGAAGCTAAAAGTCAGGCTAATACAAACACAATCCAATCTTTGACATTAATAACAACAATAGGGGTAGTGTCGGGAATAATTGGTTATCTATCTAAAGACCAATTTCCCCAAATTACAATGGTGGGAATGTGGTATTACTTGATTTTAATTGTCTTGACTTGGTTAATAAATAAAATAATTTCTATGGTGGCAAGAAATAAAAAATATAAATTAAATTTTGGTTCGATTAAGACTTAATGAAAAGTAAATTTATAAGAGCAGTGTTGCTTCAGTTTTCAGGTATTGTCGGGGCGGGAATTTTTGCTTTACCTTATTTTCTATATAATTCTGATTTTTGGAAAGCAGTGGCGGGAATGTTTATAATTGCCATGGTAACAGGAGTTATAAATATTTTTTATGTGCAAGTTATTTGCCATACACATGGCGATCACCAATTACCTGGTTATGCAGCAAAATATTTGGGTGAAAATTTTAAATATTTAGCATCAATAAGTTTAATAGTTTCTGGTTTAGGAGTGGTGTTGGCGTGTATTAAATTAGGATCTGGATTCATTCAAATTTTATGGCCGATGAATAATTTTTGGGCAGTGGGATTTTTTTTATTTCTAATAATAGGCGGCTATTTATTGAAAATTAAAAAGGTGAAAATTATTTTGGACTACTTGCCATTTGTGGCAATATTTATAGTTTTTTTATTACTAATAGCAGTAACCATAAATCCCCTGCCAGAGATTGAATCACAAAATTTTAATTTGACTTTTTTTGGAGTGTCAATTTTTGCCTTGGCTGGTTTTACAATAATTCCAGAAATGGAAGAAATTTTACGTAACGAAAAGAATGTTAAAACTAAATTGTCTTGGGCTTCAATTATGGGATTATTGTTAGCTTTTGCGGTTTATGTGATTTTTAGTTATGCAATTATAAAACTAACTGGTAATGGTTTGACTGAAAATAGTGTGACTGGATTGAATAAAACTTCTTATTTGGCTGCAAAAATAATAGCTGTTTTTGGATTATTAGTAACTTTTAAGGGATCGGTGAATTTTATGAACGTTTTTCATGAAATTTTTTATCGCGATTTTAAAGTAACAGAGAAAATCTCTAAATTAATAGCAATGATTTTACCAATAGCTAGTTTGTTGTTGTTTAATTTGTCTTTTGGGTCAATATTAGGAAATATTGGTGCGGGGAGTATTTTTGTTTTAACAATAATAATCTGTCTGATGATATTGAAATTGAAAAAAAATTATTTAATTTTTAGTTTAACTATTTTAATTTTGATGGTTTTTGTGATTGGATTTGTATCTATGATTTAGCTATAATTAGAGTATATTTAAATGTAATTTATTTTTTTAGATTTTTTTAATCTTTTATTGTTAAATTGATTACAAGTTAAATTATTGTTAAGCAAAGTTTGATTAAAGATGAAAATTTTGTTAATTGAGGATGAAAGACAGATAGCAAGTTCGATTAAAGAAATGTTAAAAGTTTATTATGCAATTGATATTGCCTATACTGGACAGAAGGGAGAAGAATTGGTGTTTGATAATGATTATGACGCAATTGTTTTGGATGTAGTTTTACCTGATATAGATGGATTTCAAATTTGCCGTGACATTAGAGAAAGCGAAATAAAAACTCCGATTATAATGTTGACGGGAAAATCGGAGGTTAGAGATAAAATTAATGCTTTAAATTTGGGAGCGGATGATTATTTAACTAAACCGTTTAGTTTTGAAGAACTGCATGCAAGGTTACAAGCTTTAATAAGACGAGCTCCAAATGGTTTTTCTTCTGATAGATTATCTGTTAATGGTTTAATTTTGGATACGGTTTCTAATACAGCCGAATATAATGGAGAAAAAATAGAACTTAGATTAAAAGAATTTCGATTGTTGGAATATTTAATGCGTAATGCTGGTAAAGTGTTGACGAGGAGTATGATTTTAGAACATGTGTGGGAAAGTGACACCAATCAATTAACTAATACCGTTGATGTACATGTTAATTATTTGAGGAATAAAATTGACCGACAATTTGGAATTAAAATGATTAAATCGGTTCATAGTTTAGGTTATAAAATAACCGCTTGAATTAACCCTTAATTAATTTAATATTAAGTTAATAAATTATTAATTAAAAAGGAGAAAAAATGAAAGAATTAATGAAAAAGGTTTTGACTGATAAAAAAGCAAGGAATATGATTGCCATAACAGCATTTGTGATGTCAATAGTAGTAGCTGAACCATGGGAGACATTGGTATAAAGGTTTAAAAGTTTACGTGTTTGAAAATTGCTAAAGGAGGAGAAAGATAGAAAGTTATCGTTGTTGGTAATAGTGTTGCGTGGAGTGGTTTTTCTTTCTTTGGCGGCGGCGGTGGTGAATTTGATGGTTGATGGATGTAAAATTGATTGTTTATTTGAGGTTATCCCAGCTTTGTTTTTGGGATTTTTTTTGGTTTTACTAGGATTAGCCAAAAGAGGTTTTTTGTTTATACCGTTGTTTGTTTTGGTTTTTATATTGTCGTCAATTGCCTATTATTTAGGAATATGTTTTGGAGTGACAATCTCTTATTTTTGGATTTTATTAATATTAATAATAGTATTAACGGGAATTCTTTCTACAAATAAATTTACTTTATTTTTAATTGGAATCAATATATTATTAATTTTTAATTTAACCTTTTTACAAATCAATAATAAGATTGGCTATGCTTCGTGGACAATAGAACCAACCTGGGGCTCGACCTTTATAAAAGGTATAATTTTATGTATTATTGGATTGATTTCTTTATTATCAAATACTGAAGTTGAAAAAGCTTTAGAGTTGGCTAAAAAATCAGAGCTGGCACTTAAAAAGGAAAGGGATAATTTAGAGATTGAGGTTGAAAAAAGGACAAGAGAGTTGAAAAAACTTCAGCTGGAAAGAATGCTAAATTTGTATAAATTTGCTGATTTTGGACGATTAACGGCCGGAATGTTTCATGATATTTCTAATCCACTAACTCAAGTTTCTTTGAGTTTGAGTAATATAGAGTTGCAAACAAAAAATCAAATATCGTCTGAATTAAATAAGCTTGAGCCTACTGTTAAGAGGGCTATTAATGGAACTAGACAAATGCAAAAAATGATTGTGTCGGTAAGAAAACAGGTTCAACAACAGGAAACAAATAGTAATTTTAGGCCATGGATGGAGATAAAAGCAGTTATGGAAAATTTTGAATATAGAGCTAAAGAAATGAAAATTAACCTCAGTAGTAGTGGTAAAAAAGAGATTTGTACTTTTGGAAACTCAATTAGGTTTTATCAACTTGTAAGCAACTTAGTCGCTAATGCATTGGATTCATATTATGAAATAAAAAGAGAAAAAAACAGGAAAATTAGTATTGTATTAAATACTGATAAAGATAAAAAAGAAATAATATTAATAGTTGAAGATTTTGGATGTGGTATTGATGAAGAAATCAAACAAAAAATTTTTGACCCATTATTCACCACTAAAGATTTTAAACGAGGAACAGGAATTGGTTTATATATAAGCAAAAATATCGTAGAAAAGGAATTTGGAGGAAAAATTGAAGTAACAAGTAAGTTAAACGAAGGAACATTGTTTACAATAAAACTCCCTATTAGAAAAAAAACTGATGAAAAATAATATTGATCGAGCAATTGTTTTTATTAAGAGTCAGCAAAAAAAAGATGGTAGTTTTTGGAGTTGGTCTAGCTCTAAAATAAATAATTTTAATGGAGTCAAAAAATATAGTTCTGTTTTCCCGTCGGCTTTAATTTTGTCTTGTTTAAATCCAATAGAAGAGTCGCTGGAAGTTAAAAAAAAATTAGTCGATTTTCTTTTATCCCAAAAAAGTGATTATTGGTCATTTAATTATTGGAAACGTCAAACCAAAGAAAGTGAACAAATGCCCTACCCCGATGATTTAGATGATACTTTTTGTGCTTTGAGTGGAATTTATGGATATGACCCAAAATTAATTGATGGAGCGGCGATGGCTAAAATTGTGACTTTGTTGACGACATTAGAGAAAAAAGAAGGCGGCCCATACAAAACTTGGTTAGTGCAGGAAAATGTTGATGAAATCTGGAAAGATGTTGATTTAGCAGTTAATAGTAATGTGGGTTATTTTTTGTCGTTACAAGAAATTGAGTTGGAAAGTATAAAAAAAATTATTAAATTGGCAATTAAAAAAGAACAACTAACTTCTCCCTACTACCCTTCTATTTATCCGGTGGTTTATTTCATTTCTAGATTTTTTTTCACTAAAACAGAAAATAAAAAAATAATAAAAATAATTTTGGCGAAAAAGAATAAAAATAATTGGGGAAATCCACTAAATACAGCTCTGGCAATTAGTGCCCTTTTAAATTTGGGGTTGGATCCAAAAAGTTTGCGTCCGAGTATTAATTATTTGATTAAAAATCAGAAAAAGAATGGTTCTTGGAGGACAGGTGCTTTTTGTATTGATCCAGCAATAAAAAGAGAAACTTATTATGCTGGATCTACGGCTTTAACAACAGCTTTTTGCGTGGAATCTTTGAGTAAATTTCAAATTTCCAATAAAAAACTTTTAATCAAAAATGATGAGGTTGGAGAAAAAATACATAATGAAATATTAAAAAATGTTAAAAAAAAGATTAAAAGTGTGGGTGAAATACCAGAGGAAAATTGTAAAACTGGTATTACACTGCTTCCCTATTACTTTTGGAAGTCTTTGGGTAAAAATGGAAAAAAAATAAGTGAAAAATTTTTAATTAAGTGTGGTGAAGCTAATTTGTTGGGATGGGTGGCATACACAATATATGATGATTTTTTAGATGGTGACGGAAAGAAAGAATTATTATCGATGGCTAATGTGTGTTTAAGAGAGTTGGCATTTATTTATAACAGTATTTTGCCAAAAACAGATTTTGCTGATGTGTTTAATAAAACAATGGATGAAATTGATAGGGTTAATTATTGGGAAATTGTTAATTGTTATAATGATAAAAATTTACCTGATTATGGTGATTATTCACAATTAGCGAAAAAATCTTTAGGACATGCATTGGGACCGGTGGCAATTTTATATTCATTGGGTTTTAATAAAAATTCGCCAGATATAAAAAATCTTTTAAAATTTTTTAAAAATTATCTGATTGCAAAACAGTTAAATGATGACGCTCATGACTGGGAGAATGATTTACAAAAAGGGTTTATTAGTCCAGTGGTGGTGGAAATTTTAAAAAAGACAACTGATAGAAAAAATTTTAAAGAAATATTTTGGAAAGAAATTTTAATTGAAATTTCGAATATTATTTTGAAAAAAATAAATAAATCAAGAAAAAATTTAATTAAAATTAAACTGATTGAAAAACCGGAATTAATCTTGTCGATATTAGAAAATCCCGAAAGAGCGGCTAAAAAGGCAATAGAAGAACAAAAAGAAACGAAAAAGTTTATAGATGAATATTAAATTTTTAAGATTTGTTTAACTTTTTAGCATTTTTTAACTTATATTTGGTTTCATGTGTATGTGATTAGGAAATTTGTTGTAATTAGTTTGTTGGGATTATTTTTATTAATGAAGCCAATACAAATATTGGCAACTGATTATTATGTAAATCCAAGTGGAACTGATGATGGATCTCATGGAACAACAAGTGGAACTGGAGCTTTTCAAACTATTCAATATGCCATAGGTGATACTAGAGTTGTGGATGGTGACACTATTAATGTGGCAGCAGGAGAATTTGTGGAACAAGTTAATATTACAAAATCAATAACATTAAATGGAACTGGAGGAACTACAGTTATTAAACCAAATTTATTGGATGTATATGTAACTACCCCATCGGGAACAACCACAGGGATAATCGTAGTTAATGATATAGGTAATACAGTAACAATTAAAAATGTAGTAGCGGATGCATCCTCATTATCAGCTGATAGAAATGATTGGTTTGGTTCGACAGTGCCTGATGTGCGTTTTGGAGGAGTATTTTTTTATAACACTGGGGGAGTAATTGAAAATGTTAGTAGTTTATATAATGATCATGTAATAATACCAAGTGGTTCGGAAACATGGAAAAAAGGGATACATGCTTTTTGGGTAGATGCTGATATTACTTCAGCAAAAACAATAGAAATTAGTGGGTGTACTGCATCTAATTTTTTAACTAGTGGAATTCAAATTGGAGAAACGACTACGAATATAACAGCAAATATTCATAATAATGTGATTAATGGTGATGGAATTTTAACAACCAGACAACAGAATGGGATTAAAATAAATGATGGAGCAACAGTTACAGCAATTTCCAATAATTCCATTAGTGATTTACACTACAACACAACAGACTGGGATTCGGCAATAGAAGTAATAAATATTCAAGTTGGGGCAACAATCGCAAGTAATACAATTAATAATTGTGATTTTGGGATTACTAATAGAAATAGTTCTGAAATAACTATTAAAGATAATGATATTACCGGTTCGACTCATGCTTATGGGACAGGAATATATTTGGATAATGAACAAGCTAATATTGTTAATGTAATAATTGATGGAAATACAATTGGTAGCGGTTTTTCACTAGGAGGAATTTGCCTGGAGGGATGGACTCCGAATAGTCATACGGTTTCGGTTGAAGTGACAGATAATACTTTGACTGGTGATGGAACTGTGGGTTCGGCTGGTATTTTTGATTGGGGTGGTGGAACGGTTACTGCATCAATAACCGGTAATGAAATTACTGACTGGAATAATGGAATATTTTTAGAGGATGATGTAGTGGTTGGTGGATATGATATAAGTGAAAATTCAATATTTGATAATAGTAATTATAATTTGTGGAATAAAACCGTGGATACAGTGTCGGCAATAAATGATTGGTGGGGAAGTAAAATTTACAAACCAATAAAGGCGACTCTTTCTGGTGGGGTGGATCTAGTTCCGTATTATATTAATGATAGTAAAACTATTTTAATTACTACTGTGATTGGAGGAACGGCGACAATTGATACTAGTCATCCCCAGGTAATGATTGAAAATACCATATTATCGGCAAATATTACAATTAATAGTGGAGTAACAAATCCAATAATTGATGTGAGTGATTTTATTACTAGCGGAACAGGGACACTGCCACAAATTAATATTATTGGGAATAATGTTGATGGAATTGGAATATCTATTCCGGCATCAACCACAATAATTAGTGCTGATACAAATTGGGATGGATTAATGGTGGCACCAATAGCAATCTCGACTACTATACCTGAAGTTTCAGGTGAAATAAGAACAGTGGAAACAGCAATTGACGTGGGAGTGACAGATGTTAAATTATCTTTTGATAAGGCGGTGAGAATATTGTTTCCAGATCAAGGGGGAAACAGGGTTGGATATCTTAGAAGTGGAATACCTTTTACTGAAATTACCACAACTTGTGGTAGTGATTCCGGTAGTGCTTTGGGGGTAGATGAGGATTGTAAAATTGATGTGGGGAATGATTTAGTAGTATGGACTAGACATTTTACAAAATTTATTATTTTCAGTTCTGTTTCAACAATAACTCCTACTCCTACTCCTACTCCCACTCCAACTCCATCCCCTTCTTCAACTTCTACCACTTCCACCTCTACTGGTTGGGCAGCCCCAGCTTGTACTGCCACCAAGCCAATAAATGCACCAACTATTACTAATAC
>Ga0209340_1001225_pt1 | contig 19854 bp, 19 predicted proteins | sample EPASupsiteSAE323_FD_187266 | JGI IMG/M metagenome (GOLD analysis project Ga0209340, IMG submission 187266) | Bioremediated contaminated groundwater from EPA Superfund site, New Mexico - Sample SAE3-23 (SPAdes) (version 2) | ecosystem: Environmental > Aquatic > Deep subsurface > Groundwater >... | reverse complement strand
GAACTGGTAAACCATTGTCACCAAAATCGATTAATAGTAAGCTGATCAGCATAAATAAGTACGTAAACTATCTAAATGCTAATCAGGAATATGAAAATAGAATTTATGTAGAAATAGAAACGCTTAGCGTCCAGGAACAATGGTACCTGGATAACCTTCTGGAATATAGCCAATATCTACGAATGCTCAAAAGGGCCAAAGATGATGATAATGAAATGGAATATATGATGTTTAAATCACTATACCATACAGGCGTGAGGGTATCTGAGCTTATAAAAATGAAACCATGTCATATTGTAGCGGATGATCTAAACATAATAAATGGAAAAGGAAGAAAATCAAGAAAGATCATATTGTCAGATGAGATTATTGAAGAGTTGCTTCAATACATCAAAAAGAATGATATTAAGGACAATGAGTGTATATTTGATATGACTAGACAGAATGTTGATTATCACATCAAACGAGTAGCTGGTAAGTGCAGAATAAGCCTTGCGAGAGCACATGCTCATAATTTCAGACATCTATACGCATTAAATCTTAGAGATCAGGGAGTTCCAATTGAAACCCTTGGAGAGCTGCTTGGACATAAGAACCTGAATACAACTAAGATATACACTAGACAGACGAAAAAGGAACTAAAGAAAGTCATTGGGAAGTTATAAGCTTCAAATAAATGTAACTATTAATATTAAAACTGTGGAGGTAATAACAAATGAAAAACTTATCTACGATTCAAAAGAGAGAAAATTTAAATTATATCCTTGTTATGGATGACAAGGGTAATGGTGGAGCTAATCACGCATATGAAATATTAAAGAGAGAATGGGACAAAGATCATGGTGGAAATGAAATTCTTTTAAAGATTCAATTCCAAAATGGAGCTAGGAAACTGGATGATTCAATTCATGGTGTATTAGATTCTGATTTATTAGAGATTGTACGTCATAGATTACAGTGTTTCCAACAGGGTGATTTTGCAACTAGAGAAAATGCATTAGCATTGGCCCATATCGAAGAAGCTTTAATGTGGATGAATCGACGAGTAGAGGACCGTATTGAAAGAAATGTTTTAGGTACCAATAATAAGTAATTATGATATGTCCATACAACGATTCTAAAATTAAATATGTTAAGCAAAATCTGAACAACATAGATGATTTAACAAATAATGTAACCAGTACAGAAGAAATACTTATTCAAGAGCATACACCGATGAAATGTTATGAGAATGAGTGTGGTGTATGGCATGAAGGAAAGTGTAACTATAACAAGTGACCGTAGAGGATTAATAATAGTGAAATTATGAATGATGAGGTATGTAGATCATGCGTAAATAAAGTCGGTTGTGAATATCCATGTATAGCAATGCAAGAACTACAAACATTAATGGAAGAGCAAAGCAAGAAGGATAAAACCATCAAGCTTAGATCATTAATGAAAAAATTGGAGTTTGAAACATCACAGCCTAGCAGAGAAATGAAACATCTGTCCAACAAAATAATTGATCATTATGAAGAGCTGCAGTTTATAAAAGAATACTGCATAACAATAGGATACGTAATGAGCAATGAAAATAAGAAGGGAAGAAAAGTAACGTATGCGGATTGCCTTAAAGTATCCGAGCCATACAAAGCCTATCTTCCCTTTGACTATATCATTACATTTTATGATATTAATACTAGCCATATGAGTGAAAACCAAAAGAAAATACTTATGTTACATGAGCTAAAGCACATTGAGTTAACACCTAAAGGATTAGGATTAAGACCTCATGACATAGAAGACTTTGAAGATATAATCTACAGGTATGGAATTCACTGGAATACAATTGCAGCTGATGTTCCTGACATATTAAAGGAGTGATACCATGAAGGTACCAGATAAAGAACAGAAGCCTTATGAACCTACTCCAATGGAGGTAACTCTTCTAGAGATACTTTTAAATCCTGAAAACAGGATGAAAACTATAACAGATATTTGTAAGGCTGGGAAGTTTTCAAGAGACTTTTACTATAAGACAATGAAAAAGAAAGAGTTTAAGGCATATTATAAGGAAATGACAAAGGAGCTAATACATGAGAGTGTAGGGCCTATTGTAAATGCATTTATTAAAGAAGCCAAGCGTGGATCCTTCCAGCATGGGAAGATACTATTAGAAATGGCTGAAATATATACAGAAAAGACAGAGCTCATTGCAGACCAAAATATAAATGTTACATTCAGCATTCCAAGACCAAAGCCAAAGGGTGATTAAATGGACATAGTAGTCGAATATGAACCTAATGCAAGGCAATGTTGCTTTCATGAAAGTGATGCAACTGAGGCAGTATATGGTGGAGCAAAAGGTGGAGGAAAAACAAAAGGTCTTGTAATGGAAGCTGCAGCTTATGCATTGGAGTATCCCGGTGCAGAAGTATATTTATTCAGAGAGACATATGATGATCTCGAAGCAAACGTTATTAAAGAATGGAAAGAAACAATCCCAAAAGAGTTATATAGTTATCATGAATCAAAACATATTGCTACAATGATAAATGGTACCACTATAAAGTTTAGATATATTCGTAACTTTATTGACGCACAAGGATATCAAGGACGATCAATGGACTTTATAGGTGTTGATGAGCTTACAAAACATGAAGAAAAAAGTATTCAGGTATTACTTTCATGCTTAAGATCTCCAAAGGGATTCCCTCCCAGGTTTAGAGGAACATGCAACCCTGGTGGAATAGGTCATGTATGGGTAAAAGGACGATATATTGAACCAACTGATTATGGTAAAAAGAAAATTGTAGATGAAATTACACTTAATACAATTGAATTCATACCAGCAAAGGTATATGACAACACTGTATTAATGGAAAATGACCCTGCTTATGTAAGAAGACTAGAAAACCTACCTGAAACCCAAAAGAAAGCCTTTTTACATGGAGATTGGGATATATTTGAAGGACAGTTTTTCAATGAGTTTAAGAGAGAACTTCATGTAATAGAACCTTTTATAATTCCATTACATTGGAATAGATACCGAGTATTTGACTATGGTTTGGATATGCTAGCATGTTACTGGATAACGATTGATACGCATGGAAATGCCTATGTCTACAAAGAGCTGCATGAATCCAATTTGATTATTAGTGATGCAAGCAAAAGAATCAATGAAATAAATAACAACGATATTATTAAGTTAACCTATGCACCACCAGACATGTGGAATCGTAGACAAGATACCGGGAAGAGTGCAGCTGATTTATTTAGAGAAAATGGTATCTCTGTCTATAAGTCAGATAACAACCGGGAAAACGGATGGATGTCCGTAAAAGAATGGCTAAGGCCTATTGATAGTTTAGATGAACAGACAGGTGAAGCAATAAGAATATCAAGATTAAAGATATTTAGTAATTGCGTTAATTTGATAAGGTGTTTGCCACAACTACAAGTAGATGAAAAGAATCCTAATGACGTAGCCACAGAGCCACATGAGATAACACATGCGCCTGATGCCCTACGTTATTTTTGTGTGATGCGTACTAGGCCAACTGATAAACCTAAAGAGGAAACAGATGAACCAACTCCACAGGATAAGCACAAATCTTATGTTAAGAAGATTACTGGTGGAAAGATACCAAAAGGTATGACAACATTTAAGAGGTGATGAAATGCAAACAGCAATTATTATACTACTTATAATTAATAACATAACCACAGCACTTATTTTCATATATCTGAGACGAAAGCCTGTTCATGATCATAAGAACAATGACGCTGATAGGTTGAAAGCTCAAAGGCTAAAGCAGGGCTTCGACAATGTATTTAACTACAACAGAGATCAGGCAATAAAGAAGGTGATTAAATAATGGCTGACACAGTAAAAGATTGGGCGTTATACGAGAAGGGTAAAGATTATAACAATAAAATTAAGCCATATAACTATTATGAAACTGTAGATGCTAACTTAAATTTCTATGTTGGAAATCAGTGGCTTAATATTGAGGCAAATGACGCTCCTACTCCAGTATTTAATTACATCAAGAAAATGACTGCATTCTTTGTAGCAGCACTTACAAGTAGTAAGTATAAAATCAGATATATGCCACTACAGTTTAGTGATGATGATAATGACGAGGATACACCAGAAGAAACAACCGCAAAAATGGCAACAGCAGAAGTAGAAAACCTATTCGATAAAATAGGAATGCCGGATAAGATTAGGGCTGCATTATTTGATGCTGCTATCATGGGTGATGCTTGTGCTCACATATATTTTAATTCTAATAAAAAACCATATCGTGGAGCCTATGATAACATTGAAGGCGAGGTATGTTTTGAGTTAGTAGATGGCACAAACGTGTTTTTTGGCAATGCCAATAATCCAAGTACAGACGTACACATACAACCCTATATCGGTATTACTGGAAGGGATATGGTAGAAAATCTTAAAGAAGAAGCGAAAGAGTTTAAAACAACAGATATTGACAGCATTATTACTGATTCTGATAACAATTATCTTGCAGGGGATATGTCGGATGTGGAAATAGAGAGTGATGAATATGGGAAAGCTCTTTATTTTATTATTTACAAATATGATCGCAAAACAAAAACTGTTAAAGTCAGTAAGTGTACTCAAACAGCCTACATCTATAAGGACATAGATACAGGTCTTTCAATATATCCAGTAGCCTGGATGAATTGGGAGAGACAAAAGAACCAATACCATGGCAGAGCATTATGTACTGATATCATGGATAACCAGATATTTATTAACAAACAGTTTGCGATGGTAATGTACAACCTCATGATGACAGCATTTCCGACTCTTATATATGACGCTGATAGAATGGCAGAGCCAACGAATGAAATTGGCATGGCAATAGGTTTGAAAGATATGGCACAAGGTGAAAATGTTGGTAATGTAGCTAAGTATTTAGAACCTGGTAATATGTCGAGCCAAATTGCACAAATTCTCGATCTAGTAATTCAAATAACAAAAGAAACCCTTGGAGCAAATGACGCTTTGATGGGGAGCATAGATCCAACAAAAGCAAGTGGACGCTCTATAATTGCATTAACAGAAAATGCAAAGGTACCTCTATCCAATACAGAGGGTTATGTTAAAGAATGGATCCGTACAATAGGTGATATTCTGATTGATGTAATGGCAGTTAATTACGGATATCGTCCAATCATAAAGCGAGAGGACGGGAAGCAAACGCTTGAGATGTTTGATTTTTCTAAGCTTAAGCAAATGTACTTAACTACAAAAGCGGAAGTCACTAAAAAGTCGTTTTATTCAGAGTATAGTGAGCAAGAAATAATTGACGGATTACTTAAATCCGGATTAATAGAGTTAATGGATTGGGCGAAGCTACAAGAAGATGGAATATTTAGTAAAAAGGATGATCTTATACAACTAATTGAATCAAAAATATCTGATATGGAAGCTAAGGACCAGCAAAAAACATTTATGTATGAAATGATGGCAAAATTTGTTGAGTCACAACCACCAGAGGTTCAGGCACAATTACAAGCACTGCAAAAAGATAATCCAGAACAATTTGAACAGCAGGTTATGCAAATGATGACAGCACTCTAATGAGTGTTATTTTTATGCCCTAAGCATGGCGTTAAAAGGCATCGCTAAACCATAAGCGAGAGGAGATTATAACATGAACGATGAAAGTACAATGGATGAGGACATGATCCTACCAGATGACTATGTAGAAGAAACCACCATAGACACTACAGAGGAATCAGAGAATGCAACAGAAGAACCTGAACAGGAAGAAGAAACCGCTGAACCTGATGAGGAAGCAGAAGTTGATGAAGTGAATGAAGACGATAATGAAAAACCCAAAGAAGAACCCAAAAAGTTAAAGGTTAAATACCTTCACGAAGAAAAGTATTTAACAGAAGATGAAGCCATTCCGCTGATCCAAAAGGGTATGAATCACGACCGCTTACAAGAGCAACTTAATGCCTTAAAAAGTGACCCGAGGTTAACTCTGTTTGATACATTGGCCAAAGAAAACGGAATGACAGGTGATCAGTATCTTCAAGTGCTAAATGACAACATTAAAAATAATAAAATACAGGTCCTTGCAGAAGAAAAAGGCATTGATTTTGACATTGCTAAGGAATTATACGAGGCAAAAGAAGCTGCTAAACCAAAGCCTAAAACGCAACTGCAAATTGAAGAAGAAACAAGGCAAGAAAAAATCAACAGAGAAAATGAAGAGTTTCTTGCTCATTATCCTAATATAAAGGCTGAGGAAATTGAAAAAGAAGTATGGGAAATGGTTAAGTCCGGTGACAGCCTTTTAACAGCGTACATAAAAAATGAAAACAATAAATTAAACGAGAGGATTAAGATCCTTGAACAAAACAAAACCAATAAACAGAAAGCCCCGGTAAAAGGTGTTACAGCTCATGGAAGTCAAGAAGTAGCTGCAGAAGATGATTTTTTACAGGGCTTTAATTCTATCGATTAAAGGAGATATAAATTATGGCAATTAATTTAGCATCAAAATACAGTAACAAAGTTGATGAGAGGTTTGCACTCGATTCATTTACAGAAGGCATCGGATTAAATAAAGAATATGACTGGACAGGCGTTTCAACGGTTACAGTTTATAACGTAGATACTGCTCCAATGAACAACTATGTAAGAACAGGAGCCTCACGATATGGTGTAGCTGCAGAACTTGGAGACGCTAAAAAAGATTATACAGTATCCAAGGATAGATCCTTTACATACACCATTGATCGCGGAAATCATGGCGAACAAATGATGATCAAAATGGCTGGAAAATCATTGGCTAGACAAATCAAAGAAGTAGTTGTACCTGAAATTGATACCTATAGAATTGGTGTTTGGTCGGCATCAGCAATAGCAAATGGTAAAACAGCTACAGTAGCAATAACAGCATCAAACGCTTATGTAAAGTTCTTAGATGCACAAGAGGCTCTTGATGAAGCTAAGGTTCCTGTAACAGGAAGAATCTGTTTTGTAACACCTAAATACCATAACTTTTTGAAACAAGACTCATCGTTTATTAAAACATCTGACATGGCTCAAAAAATGTTAATTAACGGACAAGTTGGAGAAGTTGATAATGTTAGGATCATTAAATTACCATCATCATATTTCCCAGCTAACCATGCGTTTATTTTAATGCATCCTTCATGTTCAGCTGCACCTAAGAAACTAGAAGATTATAAGACACATGATAATCCTCCAGGAGTAAGCGGTTGGTTAATAGAAGGTAGAGAAATCTACGATTGTTTCGTACTTGACGCTAAAAAAGATGCATTATATGCACATAAGATTGCATAATTTGATATAGCATTAAAGAAAACATAAAGTAAGTAACTGCAACTCACCATGGGGCAGGGGATTAATCCTCTGTCCCTTATTTTAATATTCAGGAGGTATATGATATGGCATATCCAGTAGTATCAACAGCAACCGTAAATGCGGTAACAACAGGTTTGGTAACTTCATTTGGAGTGACACAAGACAAGTTGTCAATTTTAAATAATGGTGCCGGAGATGTAATTATTGAAGTAGGAGGATTAACAGGATTAGTAGTACATCCAGGTGATACGCAAACGTGGGATATTCAATACAGTTCATTTAAAGCAACAGGCGTTGGAGCAACAAGATCTATCACATATACGGCAACGGAAACAGGTTCAGATGTTGTTACAAGAAGTGAAGCAACTGCAGATAAAGTAAAGCCAGTAGTAGCGGTAACAGATGCAGCAAATACTTTAACAGCTGCTCAACTTGTAGCAAACTCAATCTTTGTTCAAACACCAACAGCAGCAAGAGCATTAACAACAGGCACAGGTGCAGAGATTATTGCAGCAATGCCACAATATAGCGTAGGTTCAACATTTGAGTTTACTATTGTTAATCTAGCAGCAAATACTCATGTGGCTACATTGACCGCAGCAGCAAGTGGAGTTACTTTAGTAGGTTCAGCAGCAGTAGCAGCAGCGTCAAGCGCAACATTTATTGGCAGAATTGCAGCTGCAGATGCAGTTGTAATTTACAGAAAATAAGATAAAGGGGGGGTTATCCCCCCTTTACTTAAGGAGGTATAAGTATGGTATTTAATGGCGTAGAAGATGTTGTGTTTCATGATGAGGCAACAGTAGCTTCAAATGGAGATCCTCTTTTAGTTGGAGCATATAAGACATTAACAATAGAGATATTTGGAACATCTACCGGAAGAACAGTGTCATTTTATTCAAAAGGCCCAAGTGGAGCACTAGTACCTTTATTAGGAACACGAATAAGTGCAGCACCGGTATTAATGGCAGTAAGCACAACAGGTACAGGTGAAACATGGCAATTTGATATTACCGGCCTAGAAAATGTAATTATGGATTTAACCGCTATCACTGATAATAATGTAAGCATTAAGGGAAGGGCGGTGTTTTAATATGGTAGACGTAACTGCTCGTGGAATGGCCAGTGAAACCCAAAGTAAAGTTGATTATGTGGTTAGTATAAAAGTTTATCTAGCAATATTTGGTGCAAAAGGTGATGGAGTCACTAACGACACCCAAAAGATTTTAGATGCTATGGCATACGCTGTGGATAACGGAATTGCTACTATAAAATTCCCTGGAAAGACTTATTTAATAACTCCAGGGGCAATTACTATACCAGATGGTATGATATGGGAAGGATCCTGGGGAACAAGATTTATAACTAAAGAGATAGCTCCTTACCATAGAATGATAAAGATTGCCGAAGGTGCAAGAGGAATCAGGATCAGTAGAATAACCTTTGATCAATGGGGTGATGGTGATTTTCTACCAACCAACGACGGAAATAAAGGTTGTCATATGTTATGGGCACCTAATTGTTATGATATTGAATTTGACCACTGTACTTTTTACTTATATGGTATCACTGCTATTATCACCAATCCTTTTGATGGGTATGGTGATGAAGTAACGATGAAATATTGTAGAGGATATTTCAAACGAAATGTAAATACAGTGTATGATGTATCCGTATTTAATCTCGATGCCATGAAGGTGCTTTATCATCGCAATGAAGTCATTGTGGTTAAGAGAGAAGGTATTTCTAATTGGATGCCAGAGACCGCTGTAGAGATTCACTCTCCAAAATGTAGAATTACCGATAACGACTCTACACGATGTAAAAATGGAGTTCTACATGTACAATGGCCTACTTTGTATGCTAAATATGATACTGAGCATAGAGGAAAAGTTGTTATATCTAAAAATAATGCTTATAAGGGGTTAATTGGTGTATCCCTGTGGGGAGCACATAAACAACCCGGCGTAATTACAAGAAATGTAGAAATCTCTAAAAACTATACTCAATCTCATCTTGGTGGTGGTGGATTTAAACCAGGTAGTGCTATTGAACTACGAGATGGATTAGACTATGATGCTAGCTACTTTAGAGACATAAAAGTATTAGACAATATAGTTGAGTTTACATACACAAAATATGTATCACTAGCTAATCAGATAACTTTTGGTACTAACTTCATAGCTACAACAGGCGACGATTTCAAAGACCTGATGGCTGGCGATTATGTGTTAATAGCTGGGTGTACTGTTAATGCAGGAAACAATAAGTCCGGAATTTATATTACTGCTGTTGAACCGAAGAAATTGTATTTTGCAGCCGGGTCATTCACTGCAGGAGCTGAAACTGCTGCAATCACCGTGAGAATTAATTATGCTGACGTTATGGCTTCTTCGCTAGACCCATTATACTGTGGGGCAATCCTTGGTGTTACTAACAATTCCATTGAAGATATGGAGATTAGTGGTAATACAGTAAAAGGATGGCCTTGGGCTGCTGTAGATCTTAGAGCATTACAGGTAAGGGGAACGAATCAGCATAAGCGAATTGATATTTATAAAAATAGATTTATAGATTGCGCGTGGTCTGCACCTTCTGGTACTGGTGTAATCTGGCAAGGGGATATCTGTCTTGAGGACTGTGCAGACGTTGATATCCAGTGGAATGACTTTATTAAGGGTGGCGTTCTAAATAAAACTCCATTGAAATTAATCTCCATGGGAGATCACGGAATGGGAACGGTTAAGTTCTTAAACAACAAAGTAAGTAGTTTAACTGCTCGTGAAGCAGAATATGAGAGTTTGCCAATATTCCAGACACTAATAACAGACGTAGCTGAGTTCTTAGCTTTAGGTTGTAAGTCTGATATTAAAGATTCAGGTCCAGGAACACCTTTACCAGCATCCACTGGAACAATAGCAGTAACGATGGATGGGTCCATTAAAACGTTAACTCCAACTGGGGCATGTACTTTAAATGCATCCGCAGGCAAACAAGGGCAAGAGTGTACTTTTGTTATCACTACATCCGGGACTACATCTTTTAACATTACATTCAATACAAATTTTAAAGCCAATGGTGTGCTTGCTACTGGCACGACAACAGCTAAGACATTTATCCTTAAGTATATATATGTCGGTACAACTTGGATAGAGATATCTAGAACTGTAGCAATGTAAGGGGGCGAAGAAATGACAGGTACAGAAGTATTTAATTTGACGATGGGTTTAATTGATTCAGTTTCTAAGACTGGTGTAATTGAGCCTTCTGATTATTTAGGAAAGACACTATTATTATTAACCGTTATTGTATCTGAAATAGCACATCTTGAAGGTATTGCAGACACAGATGATATTATCACTGACCTATCACAAGAACTTGTTATTTCCGATAAGGCGTGTAAATTGGTTGCGCCTTTCGGATTAGCAACTCAATTCATGTTAGCTGATAAAGATGATTCCTACCCATATTTTAGAGATAGGTATGAACAGCTTAAAAAGAAGATAAGAAAGCCAGCAGTAGCAGTTGCAATTATTGATGTGTATGGTGGTGATGAAGTATGATAATAGATAAGTTTCTAGGTGTTAGATACTCATTAACAGGTGATACTGCATTAGCACTAGGAGAATTTTCAGACTGTAAAAACATAAGCATTACAAGTGATTACAAGGCCAGAAAGCGTGGTGGATATAAAAGCATAGGCATAAATATACCTGGATCCATACGAGGTCAATGGAGGGGTTTGATTGGTGGCATTCAATACCATATATTTGCAGTAGGCGGTCACGTCTATAAAAGAACATTAGGGGTTGCAACGGATTTAGGAGTTTTAACCGATGCACCCACGATGTTTTTTTATTTTGGTGTAAAACTGTATATCGTAAACGGTTATGAGTATAAGTCATTTGATGGTGCCAATTTGGTTGATGTAGTTGGTTATATACCTAAGATTGCCATTAGCACAAAACCGACTGGCGGTGGAGATGATCACGAGGGTATTAATCTGTTAACAGGTAAAAAACATCAGACATTTAGATCAGACGGAACTGTAAAGGTATATACTTTGCGAGAACAAGCTATAACTTCGGTTGATTCAGTATACTTGAATGGCGTTTTGAAAACTGTTACAACAGATTATACGGTTGATTTAGTCACTGGAAAAGTAACATTTGTCTTGCAACCACCAAATTGGGAAGGTGCAGAAGATGATGTTGATATCTATTGGACAAAGGGAGCTGGTTCTCGTTCGGAAGTATTAGGATACACAAAGGTAATGCTATATGGTGGAAAGAATGACACAAGAGTATTCCTATATGGTAATGGAACTAATAAGATGCACTTTTCAGCATTAGCAAATGGAATACCGAGCGCAGAATATTTTCCAGCATTAAATTATTCCAGCGTAGGAAGTACAGAATTTCATATAACAGATGTTCAAAAACAATATGATCGACAAATCATTTTTACAACACAGGGCGCTTATTATTCTGTTTATGATTATGATGAAACATTGATGGAAGCAAGTTTGCCAATATATCCGTTAAATGATGTAATAGGCAACATACCCATAGGTCAAGGCCAGACAATTGAGAATAATCCATTTACTATTACAACAGGGGTTTATAAATGGGTATCTACCAATGTTCGAGATGAAAGAAATGCAGTATTCATGAGTGAGCGAGTACAACCATTACTAGATGAATTAGACTTATCATATGCAATTACTTATGATTACGAAGATCAGGGCGAGCACTGGTTATGTATAGGAAAAAAGATCTTTATATATAACTATCTCAACGACACCTGGTACATATATGAATTAGCGCATACACCAACGTCATTTATAACAATAGATGGCGTTTTGTTTATGGGTACAAATGATGGAAAGATAATGGAATGGTCTAAATATAACATAAATAGTATTCCTGAATACCTAACAGATGATGGTATTAAGATAACGGCTTACATTGAAACTGGATTTATGGACTTTGGAATTAGTTGGAAACGCAAATTTCTTAATTTTGCATGGATTGGAATAAAGCCTGAATCTAAAAGTGTATGTTTTGTTGAGTGGGAATCTGATTATGATGCATCTGCAGAAGCTATTCCGATCTATTACTCATTAATTGACTTTGGGAATATTGACTTTGCTGATTTTTCATTCCAAGTCAATTATAATCCACAACCATTCAGACTAAAATTGAAGGCTAAAAAGTTTACATTCTTTAAATTAATCCTATCCAATGATAGTGAAACAGAAACAATGACAATTTTAAACATAAACCTACCAGTTTCAGTTGGTGGGGTATCGAAATAGAGGTGGCAAAATGGCACTAAGTAAATATACGAACAGTACAAACATCATAAAAGTATTGTCAGATAGACCAAATCAAGATGATGGACTTACAGCAGCACAATTAAAAATACTATTTGATAAATTCCCAGATGAAATGGTTGCTTTTGTCAACGATGTTCTGACATCGGAAATTGATTCTAACTTTGCAACCAAGGCAGAATTAGCAGACGCTATATTCTCAAACGTGTTCCCGGAAGGCTCAATTACAATCGACTATCTTTCTGATAGTGTTTCAGATGCGATTGAAAATTCGGCGAGAAAGCCAGTATCAGCAATAGGTGACAATCTTGCCACGTTTGATACAGACCAAAATGCAATTAAAGACAGTGGTATAAAGGGTTCCGAAGTAGCTACAAAGATTTTATCATACAACGGAATAGACCCAGCGGATACTTTAATTGGGCAGTTTTGGGAAAGAGGAGATGTAAACCCTACAAATGATTTCCCCGTTCTAAGAATGAATTATAGGGGGAATAAGTTTAGATTCCCTGTTAGTACACTATTTACATTAGTTACTGGAATAAAATTCATCGGTAAAATAATTGATGCTGGGGTGTCATCTCTGACTTGGACTGAAGGTGGAAATTCACCATCTCCCTCGGTTGTTACTTTTAATTCAAATGGTGGATTAAGAGTATATAGTTCAAGTGAAACAAGAACAAATAAGCAAACAAGTTCTCCTAAAATTGATTTGTCTTTTGTAAAAGAAATAAAAATTACATGGTCGGGGACTAAATTAAACGGTAACTTCGCTTATGCTGTTTTTGATATAGGTGTAGGTGGTGCTAATTCGTCGGGATATACTCTTATAAAAGATGCAACATTTACAGAAACTACAGATGTAATTGATTGTACCTCTATTGATATAGATTCTGTTTTAACTGTAGATGCTATTAGTTATAACGGCAGTCAATTAAGCGGATTTGATATCAGTGTTAAAGAAATTGAATTAGTAGGTTATTAAAAGGAGGGTTAATTATGTATCTAAAAATCGACTCAAATAACAAGATTGTAGATATAAAAGAGGTTGAATTTGCAGTAGAAGAGGGATTTGCATATTTAGAAGATGCCATTCCTTACTCAATGTTAGAAACAAATGACATATATTTAATATCTGAAACCCCTAGAGCGTTTAAATACATACCTAAAATAGTTCTTGTCCCTACAGAAATTGAATTGTTACAAGCTAAAACAAGAGAGCAAGAAGTCGCTATACTCGAACTTGCAGAATTGATAAGTGGGGTGATTGTATAATGGTAGCCATTTACGTTAGAAGAATTAAAGCAGGAGAAATGACAATTGAAGAAGTACCTTTATATTGGCGTGAAAAGGTCAGATTAGTGTTAGAGGGTGAGTAGATGTTAAAGGAAAACATAAAAGAGTTAGAGCTTCATAATATGGTACCTTACTTAGACAAATATGGTGGGGAAGGGCATACAATTGTTATTTTAGATGATGCAAGTATGCCTGATGTTTATGTGAACGCAGAAGTACCTTTTACTAAACATAACGACACATCAAAAAACCATTGTCGGACTATGTGTAGGATTGCTAGAGAGTTACTACATAGTGTCCGAATAGTTGCACTTAACTACTTTAGCGATTCAGAAAACTCTATTAATTGGATTATAGATCATAAAGACGAAATAGATGTAGTAAATTGTTCCTTCTCTAGTCCTCTAGAGGGGGATTTTTTAAGACTTAAAGGGCTAGGTATACCATTAGTATGCTCTACTGGAAATGACGGAATGAGCGTTTCTATCCCTGCTAGATTGTCTTATACTATCGGCGTATCGGCATGGTTAGCTGATTATAGCTACATACCAGCCTATGCAAATTATGGAGAACAAGTTGATTGTATAGGTAGTACTGCTGTTAATGTGTATATCCCGTTTAACGGTAATATTGTTCCAATTAATGGCACAAGTGCAGTTGCGCCATTGGTATCGTCAATGATTATCCTATATAACCAAGATAGAAAGATAAAATTATCAGACGTCCAAGCTAAAGAACTGATACATAAGAACTGTATTGATGTATTAGAAGCTGGATTTGATATTAAAAGTGGTTATGGAATATTTAGACTTCCAGAATTGGAGTGTGAAAAAATGAAACTTGAATTTACTATAGGATCAACAGAAGTACTTGTTGATGGAATACCTCAACAACTATTAACCGCACCAATTATCAAAGACAAGACAACCCTTATCCCTCTAAGGTTCGTAAGTGAATCAATGAGAGCAAAGGTAGATTATACGACAGTAAATGGCAAGGTAAATAAAGTATTTATCGAATTAGGGGGTGAAGAAATTGAGCTATGACACAAATACAGATTATTTTCAAAGATTCAAAGACACAAAAGATAAGGCAACCGCTGATGAAATTAATACTATCATAAAAGATCGATTTGAAAAACAAAAAGCATTAGGTCAAGATCCGAATGACAGCGCCTACAATGAGATGAAAGACTTTGTTGATAACATGAATAATAGTAACAATCAAGAGAATAAAAAAGAGGACCCTAACGATTACATAAGTCAACTTGCGACGGCGCAACAAAAAGCAACAGCTGCTGCTCTAGGTAAAGCTTACAATTCAAATTTATCTAATCTTAGCAATGAAAAGGCACAGATTGCCCCAATGTATTACGATAAGCGTAATCAAACCTCTACATCTAGTCAAGTGGGTGCTAGAAATCTTGCTGAGTACATGGCTAATAGAGGACAGACAAACAGTGGAGCTTCAATTCAGTCAGAAATAAATAGGCAAGGTGCACTTCAAACTAACATTGGAAGCCTTAATACGTCAGAAGCTAACGCCAACACTGATATATCAAGACGCATGACTGATTTGCAAAATGCATATAACTCTGATCTAGCATCTAATGAAGCAAATATTCAAAGTGGGCTGATGCAGAACCTATTGAACCAATATAACCTCAATACACAAAATCAAGCTAATTACTTAGGAATGTATAATGGCCAACAAACTATGGCCGGGCAACAGAACCAATCACAATTGAACAGCCAATCTATACAGGATCAAATTAATCAGCTCAATTTATCGGCTTTACCTCAACAAATTAAGGACCAGGCAGCATTGATTCAACAACAGCTTACTTCTGGTAATCTATCAAATCAAGAAGCACAGTTTAGACTTGAACAATTGAAAAATAGTGTCAACAACACAGTAAGACCAAATACATCGGGATATAGTTATAATGCGACTAAAACCTCAACTAATGATACGGTAGGTAGTGCTGACTACAAACAATTTGAGAATGAAATATACACCATGATGAACTCTGACCCAGCGCTTGCAAGTCAGTATATTCAAGCCAATAAAGACGCAATCATACGGGAAATTGGAAAGACAGGTTATAACGCCTTGCTGAAATCGGCAAAGGGATATGTAGGCAAAGATATAGACCTAAGAAGATTATTATAGGGAAGTGATAAAAATGAAAAAGATAGGTAATTTTGTATTGCCCGATACATACAGAAAACCATATAAGGTTGAAACACTTCCCGATCAAGGTAGAGAGGTATTTACAAGTCCCTTGCTTAATGTGATACCAAAGAAGCCATTACCTAGTGCGGTATTCAACAGCCCTATACCTAAATTTATAATGCCTAGCCAAGTTGGACCCGTCATAAATCCTTTTAATCCAATTGTAACGAAGCAAAACCCTAATAGCATTCAGTATGCGCCTATATTGCCAAATAATAATAAGGGCGTAAAGCAGTTGCTAGAAATTGGTTCAAAGTTTCCTGAAAACGTTGCAGCTGGAACGGCTACGGCATTAGGTGGGATTGCTGATGGATTAAAGACTATTGATAATGTTATATTGGGCGCAACAAAAGCTAATCCTAATAATCCGCTTTCTAAGTCACTTCAAACAGCGGTTGATTTTTGGGATAAAGAAAAGGTAAATAACGCACAACTAGGATCCTCAAATGATAAGTTCGTTCAAGGCGTAGGAAACACAGTGCAGGCAGTCACGAATATGGGGCCATCTATCGCTGCAACGGCAGCAGGCGCACCAGTCGGTGTAGGGCTTGGATTATTAGCCTTTTCTAAAGGTGGCAACGCAGCCAATGAAGCCAAACAGCAATATAACGCTACTCCATTGCAACAATTAAACATCATGGGGACACAAGCAGCGTCAGAGATTATTACAGAGTATTTGCCATTTAAATACTTTGGTAAGATTGCTAAGACTGGCCTTGGTGGTGTGATGGCAAATGGTATTAATCAAGCAAGTAAAACAGTAGGGGCACAAGCCTTAAAAGATTGGGCTGCCAATACAGCCATTAACGTGGTTCAAGAGGTTGCTGTATCTCCTATTGATAAAATAACTAAAAACGCGATACTTGGGACCAATGAAAAAGTATTCTCACTAGAGCAAGCGAAACAAGACGCAAGCGGAGCGTTAGCAGTATCGGCAATATTCGCTGCACTTGGACTTCCATCGAGCCTTAAGAGTAACCAGATGGCAAGCGAGATCGTGAATACTGGATCAGTCCCTACACAGAATCAAGTCAACCAAATTGTTGAACAGATAAAGATTGATAGTGGGATTGATGTTACAAGTGAGATTGCAAAGACAGAAATTGATGGCACACAAGCTGATCAAGGTAATGGGAAAAAAGAAATCTCTGACTATATTGATTATTCTGTTAATTGGAAAAGGGAACTACCAAAGCAACCGAATAAATTGGACTTAGGAATTGAAATAGAAAAATCCCTAGCAGATACTGTAATGAATATATCTGGGATAGACCTATCTGGATACAGACATTCACTGGTTGATAACGAAGTAAGACACATTATTAAAAGCCATGGGGAACTAACTAATGAAAAATATCCAGTGACAAAAGATGATTTATTGAAGATTCCAGAAATTATTAAGAGTTACGATAGGGTTTACCAAGGAGTACCAACAAGAGAAGGTAATTTTACTATTATGTATGAAAAAAGATATAATGGTAAGACATATTACCTAGAGTATGCAGCAGAAGATGATAAGACGTTAAACGGTAAGCAGATGATAAAAGTTTCATCCGGAAGCAATCCTAAATTTTTGAAAAATAAAAGATTGATCTCCGGTGTGAATGCTGAAAATCAGCCAACGCAACACGTCCGAAACGCCATTGATCAATCTAATAATAGTATACCTCTAAATTCTGAACTTGTAAATAGTCCGATAGAACCTGGGTTTGTATCCAATACTACACAACCAACACAGAACGCATTTAAAGACGATTTAAGCCCTTTAAGCCCTGGTTCGATTACTAATTCAAATAATTCAACAGAAGATAATCAGTCTAGCACAGAGGCTACTGGCAATGGCTCTAATTTAATTAAGGATAATATCAACAACCTTTATACAAAATATGAAGTTGATGAGAAAACAAAACAAAAAATTGACTCTCTTGTTGAAAACATTATGACGGTCGAGGATATTGATTCAGCAATTACACAGATAGAGCAGATGGAGAAACGTCTAAATTTATTGCCTATGAACTTACAGTTATTTGCTGAGGTTAAACAAGAACTTAAAGCAGAAGGTAAACGATTAGCAAAAGATGTTTTAAATTTACAGAACATTAACGATGTAGATATTCAGGTGCTTAAGGATCCTAGCGGTGCATACCTGTACTCTACAGATATATTCAGAGCATTTAAAAAAGCCTTTGGTAAGAATTATAACATTATTAAAGAAAAGGTCTTGGATCCATTTGATAAGTCTAAATTAGACAAGGCAAATTTTGAAAAAGAAATGCTTAATAAGTTGGATAACAATATTGTTTCAAAGTACAATATCAAAAAAGGTTCAAAAGAAAGCGCTGCTATTCAAATGTATGGTGAAGGAAGATTGACTAAGCAACAATTAAAAGAACGTTTCCCTAAGTCATGGGAAAATATTATTAGTGCAGATGCTTGGTTTAGAACACAATATGATCAACTCATAGACGAAATAAATGAAGCCAGACAATCTATTTATCCTAGCGTTCAGGCGAATATTAAGAGTATCAAGGGAAGAATACAAGATAAATATGAATTAGCTAAACGAAAACAAACAGCCTATGATGATATCATTAATTCAAAAAAAGAAAAGATTAAGGCACTTGAAGTAGAACGTGCATTTGGCAAACTGGATTCTATTAGACACAGGGAAATACAACTTAGAATTGATAACCTTAATGCTAGTTTAACGAGTCAAAATATGCAGGATAAGCTGAATAGCATCAAAAGAACAAAAGACGAGGCTAGAGAACTTGCTGATTTAGTAAATAGTCAGAGCTTATGGCGAGGAAAGGTAATCCCAAAAAGAAAAGATTATTACCGACATTTTAATGAGTTATCGGGAATCAGTGGGCTTGCAAATATCTTCTCAACACCTTCACAGATTGATCCTAAGTTAGCAGGCATAAGCGAATATACAGCACCTAAGTCCAAGTTCTTAAGTTTAGCACAAAAAAGAGGTAATGGAGCATTTAAAGATGATGCTGTAGGTGGATTTATACAGTATTTACAAGCAGCTTCATACTCAAAGTATATTGATCCACAGATTGACAAGTTTAGACTGCTTCAAAGATATTTAGAAGATTCTACTGCTGATACTAAAAATATGGGTAATATGATTGGTTATCTTAAGGATTATGCCGATGATTTAGCTGGAAAGACTAATCCAGCCGATAGATATTTGCAAAAGGTAATTCCTGGTGGGAGAATGACTATAAAACTGATAGACTTAATAAATAGCAGGACTAAAGCAAATGTCATACTTGGAAATATATCATCTAGTTTATCACAAATAGCCAATGTGCCTCAAGGCATTGCTACGGTAAAAAATCCAGTTCATTTAATAAAAGGATTTGGTAATTCAATTGCATCATACTTGGATAAGGGAGATGCGAGGTTATATAATAAGAGTTCGTTTTTAAGTGAACGATATTCTGATAAAAATTATAAAAAATTTGATGAAAGAATACTTGAACAGCCTAAAAAGTTTGCAGGGTTTATGCTTGAAGCAACTGACGAAATAGGGACAAAATTTATATGGAGCTCTGTATATTCCAAAGCAAAAGCAGAAGGGATTAATAATCCTATAAAATATGCTGACGAAGTAACAAGA
>Ga0209340_1001224_pt1 | contig 19902 bp, 20 predicted proteins | sample EPASupsiteSAE323_FD_187266 | JGI IMG/M metagenome (GOLD analysis project Ga0209340, IMG submission 187266) | Bioremediated contaminated groundwater from EPA Superfund site, New Mexico - Sample SAE3-23 (SPAdes) (version 2) | ecosystem: Environmental > Aquatic > Deep subsurface > Groundwater >... | reverse complement strand
TTGCCGATAGCGTTCTTGTTCCCACAGGTACAGCGCATCGCGTCATCGGGACAGATACAGTTTTTTCCCCATTTGGTGAAGCGGTTTTTGACGATCCGGTCTTCGAGCGAATGAAACGTAATAATCGCGACACGCAGATGCTTGAGTTTTGAGGCTTCGATTGCATCGAGCAGCCGTGTCAACTCGCCGAGTTCATCGTTGACTTCGATTCGGATCGCCTGCATCACCAGCGTCGAGGGGTGGATCTTTTTTCCCTTCGGCATCAGGTGAAAAATAGCGTTTGACAGCTCTTTGGCGGAGCTAAACGGACGGCGTTGGACAATCGTCTCCGCTACTTTTCGGGCATTAGTAACTTCGCCGTATTCGCGCAGGATGGTCTCCAGCGCGCCCTGCGAATAGTCGTTGACCACTTCGCCGGCACTCAGCGGCGCATCGGGGTTCATCCGCATATCAAGCGTATCGCTCTCGTACGAAAATCCCCTCTCACGCTGATCGAGTTGCAGCGACGATACCCCTATATCGGCCAAAATCCCGCAAATCTTTTCCCCTTTTTCTTCGATCGCATCACGGGCGACCTCGGAAAATCGCCCGCGGCGGATTTCGACACGGTTACCGAACGCTTCTAGCCGTTTGGATGAAAAAGCGATGGCGGTAGGGTCTTGATCGATTCCTATCAAAGACAATGCGGGATTGTTTTCGAGCAGCAGTGAGGAGTGCCCGCCGTATCCCATCGTGCAATCGATGACAATCCCCTCTTTGCACGGAGAAAACGCTTCGATCACCTCTCGGTACAAAACGGGGATATGGGGAGTTTCTTGCACACGGATGCCTTTGATTTTATTAGCACATATAATAGCTTAAGCTCACTAATAAGACGTTTAAATATTACCCAACGCCGACTCGATCGCATCAAAAACTTTCTTGAGTTCATCCAATGTTATGACATACGGGGTCATGACATATATGACGCTTCCCAGCGGCCGAATCAGAACCCCCTGTTTTATACAGAGCCGATGGATTTTCAATCCGATACGTTCATGGGGTTCAAACTCCTCCAGTTCGATCGCCGCAATCATCCCGCATTGGCGTACCTCTTTGACTTTCGGCAGCGATTGGAAACGTTTCAGCTCCTCAGCCATGGCGGCAATGGTTTTACGGTTGTTCTCGATCACGTTTTCCGATTCGAAAATATCCAAAGTCGCATTGGCCGCCGCACACGCCAACGCGTTGCCCGTGTAACTGTGCGAATGCAAGAAAGAGCGGACCGGATTGTAGTCGCAGTAAAACGACCCGTACACCGACTCCGTCGTAAGGACGACCGACAAGGGCAGATATCCCCCCGTAAGCCCTTTGGAGAGGACCAGAAAATCGGGGGTGATTTGCGCCTGTTCGCAGGCGAACATACTCCCCGTCCGTCCGAATCCGACCAGAATCTCATCGGCAATGAAATGGATGCCGTACTCCTCACACAACCGCTTCGTTTCACTCAAAAAGGCCGGATGATACATCTTCATCCCCCCTGCCCCCTGCACTAACGGCTCGACGATCAGCGCCGCAATCTCCTTGCCTCTTTCTTGAAGCAGTTTTTCAAACGATTTTGCCGCTTCCAAAGCCGCTTTAACGCTCTGATCGCGTGGGGATAGAGTCTGAATCGATCGGATCAGCAGCGGCTCATAAGTCTCTTTATAAAGCGCCACGTCTCCGACGGAGAGAGCACCCAATGTTTCGCCGTGATAACTGTCCGTTAGAGAGACAAACAACCCTCTCTCTTCCCCCCTGTTTTTGTGTGAGTGATAGGACATCTTCAATGCCACTTCTATCGCACTGGAGCCGTTATCGGCATAAAAACAGCGCGTTAGCCCATCCGGGGAGAGTGCCACTAACCGCTCGGAAAGCCTGACAATCCCCTCATGGGTAAATCCGGCTAAAATAACATGTTCGAGCGACTCCAGCTGCTCTTTGATTTTTCGGTTGATATAGGGGTTGCAATGGCCGAAAAGATTGACCCACCAGCTGCTGATCGCATCGATGATCCGATTCCCCTCAAAATCTTCCAAATATACCCCTTCCCCTTTCGAAACCGGGATAAGCGGAATGGTCTCATGATCTTTCATTTGGGTACATGGATGCCACAAAACGTTTAAATCCCGTGCCGCAATCTCTAAATTATTCATTGAGAACCTCTACATATTGATTGTTTTATGATAACATCTGTTAGTCATGGTCTATTTTCATCCAAGTTTAATGGTAAAGTGAATAGAATATCTGAATTTTACAACAGGATCGTTTAATATGATTACTTGGATGCAGCGCCATCGGAAATACTTGGTCATTACAATCTGGATCTCCACTATCGCTTTTATCGGAGCCGGATTCGTCGGATGGGGACAATACAACTACGGAGACAAAGCGGGTGCCGTTGCCAAAGTGGGAGATGTCTCGATTACTTCAGCCGAACTGCAAAAAAGCTATTCCAACCTCTTTAACCAATATAATCAGCTTTTCCAGGGAAAATTTGACGAGAAACAAGCACAGCAATTCGGGCTTCAGCGTCAAGCCCTCCGTCAGCTTGTCAATCAGGCACTGGTTCTAAACCTTGCAAACAGCTACGGATTAGCCGTAACCGATCAAGAACTATGGGATGTTATCAAATCCCAAAGCGCATTTAGTAAAGACGGTACATTTGATAAATCAACATATGCCGAAGTGCTCAAACAAAACCGCCTTACTATCAAAGAGTACGAAGAATCGATGAAAAAGGAACTTTTGATCCAAAAAACCCTTTACCTTCTCTCATCCGGTGCAAAACCGATCGAAGAAAACACTCTTGCCGATGCACTTGGGGTATCGGATAAGATCAGCTATAAAATCCTCACCTCGGATATGATCTCTCTTGCACCGACCGATGCCGAGCTAAAAGCATTCTGGGAAAAACGCTCAAGCGATTTTAAAACCACTCCGAGCTATGAAATCAGCTATGTAACACAAACACCGATTACCGCCGCTCCGTCACAAAAAGAGATCAGCGACTATTACGATATCAACCGCCAAATGCTCAAAAACGGCGAGGGGAAAGTGTTGAGCCTGCAAGATGCCCAACCGATAATCGTTTCCGCACTTAATGAAAAGGCAACCGAAAAAGAGGCGCTCCGCCTCTACATCGATTATAAAAAAGGGTCTCTCAAACCCGGGATGAAACCTCAATCAGCAACCGTAACAAAAAGCGCATCTCCTTTTGCTCCGGAACTGACAAAAGAGATCACCGAACTCTCGACAGAAAAAGCGTTCTTAAAACCGCGTAAAGTCGGCAACGGCTATGTGATCGTCAAACTCGATAAAATGAATCCTGCACGACCAAAAACGTATGAAGAGGCAAAAAACGATGTTATGGCCCTCTATTTGAACGATGCCAAAAAAACCAAACTTCAAGAGTTAGCCCAAAACAGCTATAAAACATTCAGCGGATCGACTACCGATTTTCTGACACGCAAAGAGAGTGCTAAAATAGCAGGATTGAGCGAACCTGAGGGATCGGAGTTTTTATCAAAACTGTTTGCGTCCAAACAAAAACAAGGTTTTATCACTTTAGAGAGCGGGAATGTTATTATGTATAACGTTTTGGAACAAAAGTTGCTTCAAGACAGAACATTAGCGGATGGAAATGCCGTGCTTAAGCTCAAAGGGAGCTTGATGGATCAGGGGCTGATCAAAGCACTTGAGAGCAAGTACCCAGTTGAAATCTATGTAGAGGGGATTTGATTTGAAACGTACCGTTTTAGCCATTGATATCGGCTCAACTAAAATTTGTGCGCTCATCGCGGAAATCGACGATGACAACAACGCACAAATTATCGGAGCCGGTATTGCAAAAGCACAAGGGCTTCGTAAAGGGAGTATCACCAACATTGAGCTTGCATCCAAATCCATCAAAAGTGCCCTGAACGATGCCAAGCGGGTTGCGGGAACGGAACTGCGAAGTGCCATCGTCACGATTTCGGGTGCCTATACGAAAAGCTTAAATTCCAGCGGTATCGTCAATATCCCGAATAAAGAGATTACCCTCAATGAGATCCAGCGTGTTATGCACACCTCATTGTATAACGCCAATATCCCCAACGAATTTGAAGTACTGCACGCCCTCCCGTATAACTTCAAAGTAGACGATCAGGATTTTATCGAAGATCCGCTCGGAATGAATGCCGCACGGTTGGAAGTCGAGACCCATATTATCACTACCCAAAAGAGCAATCTCAATAACCTTCGCAAAGCGGTCAAAGCTGCCGGTGTCGAGGTTGAGAGTGTCGTCCTCAGCGGCTATGCTTCGGCTATCGCCGTTTTGAATGCGGATGAAAAAGAGCTCGGTGCCGCCGTCGTCGATATGGGGGGTAATACGAGCAATATCGTTATCCATTCGGGGCATGCCATCCGATACAACGATTTCCTCGGGGTCGGTTCCAACCACATTACCAATGACCTCTCTATGGCTTTGCATACGCCTCTGCATACAGCCGATAATGTCAAAATCACTTACGGTTCGCTGTATGCGCCGAGCAACGATCTTATCGAACTACCGGTGATCGGCGATGAAACATCCAGCCATGAAGTCTCATTGGAAGTCGTTCATAACGTTATCTATGCACGGGTAGAAGAGACCTTGATGATTATTGCCCAATCGATTGAAAAAAGCGGCCTGAAAGAGCACATGGGTGCGGGTGTCGTCCTCACCGGAGGCTTTACCAAAATCGAAGGGCTTCGCGAACTGGCAGTTGCCATTTTAGACAATATGCCGGTACGCCTGGCAAAACCGACCGATGTGGGCGGATTATTCGATACGCTCAGAGATCCTTCTTATTCGGGGGCTGTCGGTTTGATTAAATATCTGGCTGACGGCTACACTGCCTATGAGATCGATGTCAACCGCCGTATGCGTCATGCCGGCGAAGAGTCGGCAACGCATACCGGGTCGTTCCCCGAAGAAGCGCCGAAATTTGAACCTATCGCTCCGGCATCCTCTACTCCGACATCAGCGGCACCAACGCCTCCGATCAAGGATGAGAAGATAGCCGAATCAGCGACAATGGTCAATATCGGATCAAACAAACCTGTTCAAGATGATCAACCTAACCCTATTTCCAAGTTTTGGAATTGGGCAACTCAACTATTTTAATCACGTCAAGGAGCAAGCATGGAACCATTTTCAATTGAAGAATCAACAACACTCACCGGGGCGAGAATCGTAGCTGTCGGCGTCGGCGGCGGCGGCGGTAATATGATCGGCTATATGCTCAAAGAAGCTATTCCGGGCATCGAACTGATCATGGCAAATACCGATGCCCAAGTTTTGGAGCAAGGTTCTGCCGCTACCAAAATCCAACTCGGTGCAAAACTTACCAAAGGTTTGGGTGCAGGAATGAAACCCGAAGTGGGTAAAGAATCGGCGTTGGAAAGCTATGAAGATTTATCACGCGCCCTAGAGGGTGCGGACATCGTTTTCGTTGCGGCAGGTCTCGGAGGCGGTACAGGAACCGGTGCGGCTCCGATCATCGCCAAATGTGCCAAAGATGTCGGTGCATTGACCATTGCGGTTGTCACCAAACCTTTTTCGTTCGAAGGGAAAAAACGTCTCAAGCTTGCGGAAGACGGTCTTCAAGAACTTAAAAACGAATCTGACTGTATCGTTGTTATTCCAAACGACAAACTTCTCTCGATCATCGATCCGAAACTCGGGATCAAAGAGAGTTTTAAAATCGTTGACAGCGTACTTGCTCGCGCCGTTAGCGGTACATCGGGTGTTATTCTTGCCAGCGGCGACAACGACATCAACCTTGACTTTGCCGACTTACAAACCGTTATGAGCCACCGTGGTTTGGCTCTTATGGGTGTGGGCGAATACAAAGGTGAAAACGCGGCATACGAAGCGATTAAAAACGCTATCGAATCTCCGTTGCTTGATAACATGTCGGTTAACGGCGCACTCGGTGTATTGGTACACTTCAGTATGCACCCTGAGTTTCCGTTTATGGAACTCTCTGCAGCTATGGATGTCGTTCACAACAGCGTTGACGAATCAGCCGACGTTATCTTCGGTACAACAACCGACGAATCATTGCCGAAAGATTTTATCCGCATTACTCTCGTTGCGACCGGTTTTGAGAAAAAAGCGGCACAGGGAATCAATAACAGCGAGTTTGAAAACAAAGAGGCGGTTGCCGCAGCTGTTGATAAACCGCGTGTTGTAGCACGTCCTGCTGCCCGCATGGTAGCCAACGGCGACTACACGGAAGATTTCCTGGATGTTCCGACGTTCATGCGTCAGCAAAGAGACTAAACCCTCACTTCCATGCTCTCATTTGACACGCTCATGAAGGCCAAAACGCTCCTTGGCCTGAGCGACAAAGCTACCCTCTTTGATATCAAAAACCGCTATAAAACGATGATGCAGCAGTGGCATCCCGACAAACACCCCGAAGACCCCGAAACGGCTCACGCTATGAGCACACAGATCAACGAAGCCTACGCGATACTTCTCGAATACTGTTCTAACTACGAATACAATCTGGATGAAAACTTTTTAAAAGAGCAGACCCTCACCCCGCAAGAGTGGTGGGCAAAAAAATTCGGCGGAAGATAAGAGGGCAAAGTCTCTCCCTCGTTGGGAATGCAGACTAATGATATACACTCCAAAGCTGGAGCTTAGGAGTGAGAAAATTCATTTATGTCCTTTGTAGATATAACGTTTGAGTTCACTAATAAATGCCCGCAAGGCATTTATTAGTGTGCGACGATTTGTTAGTGCTGCATACATAGAAGTTGTTACATAGCAGCATCAATCCATTCTTTATCAAGAATATTTACAATGTTGTTTGCACCTCGAACTTGACGGTTTTCTGCATATGAGCTTTTGATTTGTTCCAATTCGGAAGCAGTTAATACAAGCCCTCTTAATGCATCACAAAGATCATTCGTCTCAGAAAATGATCCACTAGTAGAAAATGAACCTATAATCCATGATCGAATGCGATCTGACTTTATTGCTTGGTCGCGGATAAGCTTGATTATTTTACTGGCTTCTACAGGGTAATTTATGGGATTAGTGGGAGTGTATGCCTGCCATTTACCTATAAATCCTCTAGGATCTTCTCCAAGTCTAATACTTACATGAGGAATTTCTCGACCCAAAGCAAAACCTACCTCTTGATTACACCAGATGCTACTGCTGTAGCCTTGATTCAATAAGATAAGCATGCAGTCTGCATTAAGAAGAAATCTTTCAATTTCTTCTTGCCATATAGCTGTTGGCTCTATGTCTTCATGTGCTACAAAGGGTTGTAAATTGTATTTCTCTAATTCACGTGCAAAGCCCGTAGCAATAGCTTTATGCGTTGAAACATGAGAAATGAACAGTTTAAGAATTGGCATGTTACTTCAACACCTTTCTGATATGTTTATTTATGACACTAACTATTTATTCAACAAACATTATATATTTCAGAGCTTGTATTTAATAAAATAAATGACCACAAATCTATTTATTTGTTAAAAGACAATAGTGATTTATTGCTTTAGAGGGGAAAAAGGGGGAATAGATTCCGTATCGAGTACGGAATGACGGGGAGGCTAGATTAATGAAACGCTATCGGCCCTTCGGCACGAGCATGGATAAACTGCTGAACAACGGCATTCGATGAGTTTCGAAAGGCTTCTTTATCCCCTACTTCGACGATCACACCATCAAAGAGCATCGCGTAATTATCCCCCGCTTTAAAACTCTCGGCGATATCATGGCTGATAAGGACCGAGGTCATACCGATATCGTTGCGCAAACCGTTGATCATCTGCGTGATAAAGTCACTCGTAACCGGATCAAGCCCCGACGTCGGCTCATCGTACAAGATAACTTCCGGTTCCAATGCCAGCGTACGGGCAAGCCCTACTCGCTTGCGCATCCCGCCGCTCAGTTCTTCGGGATAAAGCGATTTGACGATTTGCGGGTCTAGCCCGACCATCGTGAGCTTCTCGTCGATTTTATACTCCAGTTCCTTTGGAGTCAGTTTTTGATGTTCCCGCATAGGGAATGCGACGTTCTCGCTGATGTTCATACTGTCAAACAGCGCCCCGCTTTGAAACAAAAAGCCGACCTTCGTCCGAACAGCGCGCAGTGTCGTCTCATCCGCGTTATCGACCCGTACACCGTCAACCGTTATGATGCCGTTATCGGGTTTCAAAAGCCCGACGATGTGTTTGATAATCGTCGATTTTCCGCCGCCGGATACGCCGAAGATAACGGTTGTTTTGCCTCTTTCAATTTCGAGGTTGACCCCTTTGAGGATTTCGCGTTTTCCAAAGCTTTTCGTTACATTTTCAAAACGGATCATCTTTTCACCGCCATCAAATAGGCTCGTCGGGCGAATAGAATCACTAACATAACCAACAGAATTTTAAAGTCGATTTCGCTCGCTTTGTGGAGCGCTTCAAACGACTCATCGATCGCGGCTTCCCCACGCGCTTGGTATTCCAAAATCTTTGGGGTATAGACGGCACTGAACAAAAGGAGTGTCCCGATAGAGCCTAATGCACTCAAAATGGCTATTTTATCGATCTGCATCACTTTGTAGCGCGAAACTTCGTAGAGGGCAATAACGACGGTCATAAAGTAGCCCCAATAGGTAAAACGGTGAAATATTTCACCCATGATTTTCCCCTCTTCATAACGCGAAAGAAGCGGCACGGTCAAATAGAGTTCCGAATGAAAAACGACGGCGGCAACAAAAGCACCCAATACCAAAACGGCACCGGCCGTCATGGCAATCAATAAAAGATAGGTAATATCAATAATAACTTTTTTATTCATGGAGAGCCTTTAATACGAATCCCCGATCAAACGAGGCGTAATCGGTATAAAAATCCAAAGATTGTACCGCAAAAGATTTTAGATATTCCTGCACTTTGACCCGTTGATCGTATCCCATTTCGCACGCAAACATCGGGATGCGGCGTTTGTAGACTTCATCCAGCAAACGCTGAATAATCTCATCACCCACATCCCCGCCGAAAAGGGCGTTTTGAGGCTCATAGCTGAGATTGGATTCCAGCGGAGCATCCTGAGCGATGTAGGGGGGATTGGAGACCAGCAGATCGATTTTTTCATCGATGCACGAGAGCAGATCCCCCTCACGCAGTTCAATCCGCTCACTAAGACCGAATGCCTCGATGTTGCGCCGTGCGACGGCTAAGGCTTTGGGCGAGATATCGACGGCGATAAAACGGGCATTGGGGAGATGCAGTGCCAGCAAAATCGAAATAATTCCGCTCCCTACACCCACTTCGACGATTGTGATCGCTTGTTCCGAAGATGCGCGTGCCAACACCTCATCAACCAAATGTTCGGTTTCGGGTCGGGGGATCAATGAGCCCTCATCGATGTAAAATTCACGGCTGTAGAAACTAACGCGGTTTGTCAGGTATTCGAGAGGGACATTTTGACTGCGTTTGCGGATCCATTCACGCAGTTTCGGATCGGTATCATCGATACTCTCCTCTTGATGGGTAATGAAATAGAGCTGATCTTTTTGCAGATAGGCCATCAGCAGAAGTTCCGCTTCGCGCCGCGGAGATTCGACAACCCCTTTTAGGGTTTGCGTAATCTCCTCATGAAGCTCTTTTAATCGTTTGGACATGGATCGGCGTATCCCTCGTCGCTGGCAACCTCTATATCATACCCCAGCGCACGCAGGCGATCGACGACCGGCGGATGGGTAGTATGGAAAAAGCGGTACAGCGGATGCGAAAGGGGGAAACTCTTATTCTCCGCCACCAGTTTTTTCAGTGCATTGACCAGATACTCCGCACCTCCGAGTTCAGCACCCGTGCGATCCGCCTCATACTCGTTATGACGGCTCATCATTCCAAAGAGCGGCATAATGACAAAACTCACGACCGGGAGGAGAAGGATAAAGAGCATCATCACGATCTGCGGAGACTGAGCCACTCCGAGCTCCATGTAAAGGGTGTCAGGGAGATTTCCGAATATCGCAAACATCCCAAAGAGCATCGCCCCTACCATCGCGATATTTTTATACAGATCACCGTGCTCATAATGGCCCAGTTCATGCCCGAGTACCGCAATCAGTTCGGTCGGGGAGAGTTTTTCGATCAGCGTGTCAAACAACACGACCCGTTTGGTTTTTCCCAGACCGCCGAAATAGGCGTTCAAACGGGCATCCCGCTTACTCGCGTCACTCACAAACACGCCGCTGCTGACAAACCCCGTTTTGTTCATCAACTCTTCTATCTTTTCGCGCAGTTCGCCGTTTTCCAACGGAGTAACTTTGTCAAAAAAGAGGGCACGAATCGTCGGGAAAAGCATATTGATCGCGATCACGACGGCAAAAATAAACGCAAAGCTCCACAACCACCATAACGTACTCGACGTAATAATCATCGCAATGATCCAGACGATCAGGCTCCCGATCACAATCGTCAAAACGGCTCCGATAACGGTATCTTTTACAAACTGTGCCGTTGTAGAACGGTTGAAACCGAACTCTGCATCGATTTTGAATTTAGCGATCCAGCCAAACGGCAGCTGAACCAGAGAATTGATCAAAATCATTCCGATGACGGCAGCGATCACATGAAGCGTTGCGCTCTCAATCGCTAACGCACCGTCCAACCATGCCATCAATCCGCCCATCCAGACCAGGAACAGGAGAAATTCGACAAAGGTTTCGACCATACCGAGCTTCTCTTTAGCCACAGCGTACGCTGCAGCGTCGCGATACTCTTTTTCGCCCATCAATACGGCGCCTTTGCATTTAACCTGATTGATATAGCCGATTTGCATGACACTGACATACAATCTGACAAAAATATAAAGCGTATAAATCCCGATTATGGTTGTAATCATTCAGTTCCTTGGATAAAAAAGGGGAATTCTACCATTATTTTACGGGAACTTTTCCGATGGACTCTTCAACCGGGATCGAATCATTCGCTTTTCCGTAATAGTTTTTTGCCATGGTAAAAGCAACGCCTATGAGCAAGATGGAAATGATAACCGTCCATACAACTTTCTTTTTAGACCCTTTTAACGTATTGTAGTCTTCAATCGACTCCAATGTAGGTTCATTGTTTTTCATAGCTATCTCCTTAGGATGATATTAACAAAATCTTAGCTATCTTAACCTAGAAACGGTTAACGAATAATCCCTAATTTGACGTTTTAAGATTAAATATTATTGTTCATCCGTCAATCACCAGCGCCCTTCCAAACTCAGCAAAATTTGCGGTTCGGAATTTTCATGATCGATTTGGATTTCACTTAGTACACCGCTGCTGTAGCGTTTGGTCGTTGTTTTAATTGATTCTTGCGTTATGTTCTTCACATTCAATCCGAGTTTATACGTCGGACTTAGACGTTTGTTCGCGTACAGATCGAGCGTCCCGTACCCCTTTTGAGATTCGGCGACGCCGCTCTCATCCATCGGATCATCATAGCCGCTGACATAACGGTATGCCGCACCGTAGGTAAGACGGTACGGTTTTAGAGTGTGATCGATACCGATATTGTAGAGGTAGTCATTGGTCCCCTTAATCGTCCGTTTCTCACCGTTACTGACAAGCGATGAGTTTTGGAAGGTTGTATTTCCGAAAACGCCCAGGCCGCTCACATACGAATCGAGTGATTTTTTGAGCTCCAATTCCAAACTCCATAATTTCCCTTCACCCGCGTTATACGGACGCTGAACGTACCGTCCCCCTTCCAATGTCGTCAGCTTTTCGATTTTGTCACTGATATCGCGATAAAAACCGCTGAGACTCATAATCCCTTTATCGTCGAAAAAATGCTCATACCGCAGTTCATAACTGAGTGCCGATTCCTCTTTTAGATTCGGATTACCCGTTACATCCGGGTGGTTTAAGTCATTTTGATTCAATGAACTGTCAAGTGAAGCGGAAAGTTCATTCAAACGGGGCAATTTAACCGTTTTGGCAATGCTTGCGCGAAGGTTGTCGTTTTCGCTCAGTTTAACCAGAGCATGAAGAGACGGAGCAGCGTAATCGATGGCCGAATTTTGTTCAACTTGCCGTAAAGAGCGCTCGAAACGGATTCCCGGCGTTAAAACCATTTTCTCTCCGATACCGATTTCATCTTGGATATACCACGCTCCTTTGTATTCCCGCAGGCGTTGATGATCATCCGTAGTAACCGCACCGTTTACATAGTTCACTACATCATCACTCTGTCGAAGACGTTTGAGTACAGCTCCGGTTTTGATAAAATGCGCATCCAATGCAATCGAATAACTCCCCTCTGCGCCGACGGCACGAAACGATCCCTCATCATTCTGTTTGCGTCTTGTTATTCCGTTATAAGTACGCGTTATCCCCTCTGAATCGTTTTCATGGTATTTGAGTTTCCATTCGATCAGTTCCGTTCCCGAAAGATTATGAGTACCGGAAAGCTTTGACCATAGCATCAAAGCATCTCCGTCATCGCTTTGATCAATCGTCTCGTTTACCCCACCGAGCCGTTTTTCAAGCGTGTCGCGGCGGTAGTCGCTTCGATTCAGTGCTCCGTCAAACATATACTTGTCTTTTGACGTGGGGGCATAAATGAGTTTGGCATTCAAACTGAGCGAACGAAACCGTCCCTCTGAATCGCTATCTTCCACATAGGTGTCGGTTTGGCTGGATGCGGTATTTTTTTCTGAATTATCCGAGAGAGTCGTATTTATAAGATACGAAAGCTTTCCGACTTTGCCCTCATGCTGTGCGAACACTGACGCCAGCGGTTTATCTCTATAGGCTCCTGCGGTCAGTTTCGCCGTCGTTTTAGTATCCGATGAAGGTTTTTTAAGGACGATGTTGACGATCCCCCCCATCGATTCGGCGGTGTATTCGGCGGAACCGTTGGTCATAACCTCTAATCGTTCAATCATTTCCGGGCTAATCTGCTCCAGCGGATTGCCCCGTTTTGTCGACGATACCTCTTCACCGTCGATCAGTACTTTCGTATACCCTTTCCCGGGTGCGCCTTTTTTCCCTTTTCCGTCACTGATCGTGACTCCCGGAGTACGTTTGAGCATCTCTAATGCGTTCATATCCCCGTATTGGGTCAGTTCTTCGCCTTTGATAATCCGTTTCGCAATCGAGGCATCTTTACGCTCTTCGATGACGTTATAAGTTTCTTCAACGGATATCTTATCGAGCTGAAGTATCTCTTCGGCGCAGACAAGTGAAAAAGAACAGGCAAGAAAAATAAACGGGCGGTAAATCACAGTTTGTCCTATCTAAAATTTAGGTATTTTATCAAAATAACATATAAAAATTTGAATCGGTTAATAGGCGGTTAATGCTATCTTATATAAACTGCATTACAATTGTGTTAATAACCTGAAAGGATCCTACTATGCGTCAATACGAAACCTATCACTGCAATACCTGCGGCAATGAAGTCGAAGTCCAAAATGTCGGAGGCGGAACACTGGTGTGCTGCGGAAAAGAGATGGAGATGATCACAAAAAGTCTCACCGCGGTAAATCTTATGAAAGCGTTCGGCGGCGAGAGCATGGCGAGAAATAAATACGAACTGTTTGCCGATATCGCCCGTGATGAGGGGTGGCATGCGGTTGAACGCCATTTTCGTGAAGCAGCGGCAAACGAAATGTACCATGCCCGCGCCCACTACAAAGCGTACCATAAACTGATTCACGGATGTGAAGTCGATGCAACCGCCGCTAATCTCGACACCGCAATGGCGGGGGAACACTATGAGCACGAAACCATGTATCCCGGATTTAGCGAAATCGCCAAAGCCGAAGGGCATAACGACCTGGCCCGCCTCTTTACAGCCATCGGCAAGGTAGAAGTGGAACATGAGCGCGAATACGCCGCACTCAAAGAGGCCCTCATCGCCGACGGTTTCTTCAGCAGTGAAGAAGAGGAGATATGGGTGTGCGAAGTGTGCGGACATATCCATCGGGGGAAAAAGCCGCCGGTTGCCTGCCCTTTGTGCAAAGTGGGTCGCGAATATTTCAAACGTGAACATTTAGCTTAATGCTATCCCCTTTTTGGGGAGATGGAGGGTTATGATGAAAACACTATGCAAACTCAAAAAAGATGAACTGGCCGATGACTTTAAACAAATAGTCAAAATCGTCAAAAAACCGAAATTTATCTGTGAAAAATGTGCGCGGGTCGCCAAAGAGAAAAAATATCTCTGCAATCCGGTCAGTCTATAAGGAAAAAGCGATTCGATAGCACGGATTGATACCGAATATTTAATTTTTGTTAACATCACTGTTACCGAATTTGCATTACAATGGTAGAATGAAATCTTTGTATTATTTTTCTTTCTTGCTGCTGTTTGTCTCCGTCAATTCGGCATCGGGAGACGACCTTTCTCTTTTAAGCGAACCCAAACAATCTCTCTTGCGCTACGAAAAAGAGAATATAGATGCCGAACATGAAAAGCTCCGCACCAACTGGCTCTCTCCGATTAATCTAAGCGGTTCGTATTCACACAACAAAAGTGCTCAAAGCGATTACCATAACGACATGACCGGGATCTCGGCGTCCGTCTCGCAGGATATTTTCCGCTCCGGAGGAATCACGTACCAAATCGAGTATGCCGATACCAAACAGCAAACACGTTTTATTCAGCTCAAACAGACGATAGCCTCTTTGAACAGCCTGATTTTCAATACTCTGCTCAATCTTAAAAAAAGTTCGTACCAGCTGGAGCAAAGCGACCTTCGGCTCAAAAACAAAGAGATCGAAATCTTCATCAAACGGCAGCTGTACGATGCGGGAAAAGTGGACATTACCGAACTCAACAACGCTCTGATGGAAAAAAGCGGCGAGCTGAAAACCCGCTCATCTTTGCGCTATGCACTCTCCCAACTGCGTCTGGAACTCTCTAAATCGAGCGATATCAATCCGACCAACCTCATACTTCCTACTTTTTCGCTCATCGAAAAAGAGCGGTATCTAAACGATCAGTTCGATATAGCCTACGCACGGAGCCAAAGCGAAACGCTCTCTCACCTTTATGATGTCACCCGAAGTACTTACCTCCCGTCCCTCACACTCAACGGTACCCTCGGCTACCAAAACTACAATGCCAAAGAACTCCCTACCGATTACGAGGGAGATTATTACACCGCGGGGCTTACTTTAAATCTCCCGCTAACTTATAACGCTTCGGCAACCATCCAAGAAGCCAAAGCCGCCTATCTGAAAGAAAATGCCGCCACAGCCGATAAAGCACGTGAACTCGAAGCGACCTACAAACAGTCTCTTGAACTGATCGATAACTATAAGGATGTTATCTCCATTACGTCCCAAAACCTAATGCTCTATGATGATCTGATCAAAGCGATCGGAGCCGGCGTCAATGCGGGGGTAAAGACCGGGTATGATCTCCAAACACTGAACAATACCAAATCGATTGAAGAGCTGGAGATCAAAATCAATGAGATCAATATCCAGCTCGAGCTTGCCAAACTCCATTTTGCCATCACCCCTTCCAAGGAACTTTAATGAACACTTCTCCCGATTCGATCAAACAGACGCTCGGCTTGGATACACCGAAAAAATCATCATTGAAAAAATACCTTATCATTGGCGGTGTCTTAGCGCTAAGCATAGCGGGAGGATGGTTTTGGACACACCAGAATAAAAGCGAAAAAACGCAATTCATCACGGCACCCGCCCAGATAAAAAATCTCACAACCACCGTATCGGCAACGGGTAATCTGGAACCGACGAATACCATCGATGTAGGGATCGAAGTTTCCGGAACCATCACCGACGTACTGGTCGACTACAACGACCATGTACGCGTCGGGCAGCTGATGGCGCGAATCGATACCACCAAGCTTGCCTCCAACGTCACCAGCGCCAAGGCCGTTTTATCACGCGCTGAAGCAAATGTAGCCGTTGCAAAAGCCTCTTTTTCCAATGCCCAAAATGAATGGGAACGAGTCCATCAGATGTATACCTCGACCGGGGGAAACTACCCTTCCAAACAAGCGGTAGACGAAGCGGATAACGCTCTTGCTTCAGCAAAAGCATCCGTCGCCGCCGCCATAGCGCAGACACAGCAATCTAAAGCGGAACTCGAAGCCGGGGAAGATAATTTGCGTAAAGCGGTCGTGGTGTCACCGATTGACGGAATCGTGTTAAACCGAAAAGTGGAACCGGGGCAAACCGTAGTAGCGGCAATGCAGACTCCCGTTTTGTTTACGATGGCAAAAAATCTGAACACAATGAAAGTGATCGTCAGCGTAGACGAAGCCGATGTCGGTGAAGTCAAAGAACGCCAAGCGGTAACCTTCACGGTCGATGCCTATCCGAATCAGGAGTTTAAAGGGATCATCACACAGCTGCGACTCAATTCCGAAATAGTCAACGGGGTTGTTACCTATGATGCCGTCGTCGAAGTTCCGAATGAAGATCTGCGTCTGCGTCCGGGGATGACCGCTACCGCTACGATTATCACAGGCGTATTAAACACTATGCTGACGGTTCCCAATGCGGCACTCCGGTTTACCCCTCCCAAAGATAAAAATGACCAAACGAAAAAAGCCAAAGAGAACATAAATACAAACAGTAAATCGGTATGGATACTGCGAGAGGGGAAACCGGTTAAAATCGATGTTACCGCCGGTAAAAGTGACGGAATTTCTACCGCCATTCTCTCTTCTGCTCTCAAACCTAACGATAACGTTATCATCGGAATCGAAGAGAACTGAGGATGCAGCATTCGGTTATCACCTTTAAAGGTATTACAAAATCATACGGTCAGGGTGAAGCCACGGCATATGCGCTTCGCGGGATAGACTTAACCATCGAACGCGGAGAGTTTGTCGCCATTATGGGGCCCAGCGGATCGGGAAAATCGACGGCAATGAATATTGTCGGCTGTCTCGATACCCCTACCAAGGGAGAATACCTTTTCGAAGGGGTTAATGTCACGTCGCTGAGCCGCGATCAGAGGGCGCTTCTTCGACGCAATTACATCGGATTTATTTTTCAGGGGTTTAATCTGCTGGGAAAAACCTCCGCCGTCGAAAACGTCGAACTTCCCCTGCTGTACCGTGGCGTAAATGCCGATGAGAGAAGAGCCAAAGCCATGGAGGCACTCAAAAGTGTCGGACTGGAACATGTCGCCCATCATACCCCGGGAGAACTCTCCGGCGGCCAGCAACAGCGTGTCGCCATCGCCCGGGCGATCGTCACCGATCCCGTGATACTTTTGGCCGATGAGCCGACCGGAAATCTCGACAGCGCGAAAAGCGTCGAAGTGATGGAGCTGCTGCAGTCGTTTAACAAAGACAAAGGGATTACGGTCATTATGGTCACCCATGAAGACGATATGGCTTCCTATGCCGGGCGAACCATCCGATTTCGCGACGGATTGATCGACAAGGCGCACGTATGATCTGGAACGCTTTTATCTTGGCACTCAGAGAGATTCGCCGCAGCGCATTGCGCTCCATCCTCACGACGCTGGGAATCGTGATCGGTGTCGCCTCGGTGATCGCGATGGTGATGCTGGGCGATGCGACCACCGCCTACGTCACCAACAGCATCTCCAAACTCGGCAGCAATATGCTCATCGTCCGTCCGGGGCAAGACCGTCACGGACCGCAGGGTACCGATGCGACGGCAAAGCGGTTTACCCACAGCGATATCGCCACCGTTCGGCGCGAAATCGGAGGGCTCAAAGGGGTAGCCCCCATCGCTTCCAAAGGGATGCAGGTCGTCTACGGAAATCAAAACTATTCCACCTCCATCGACGGAAGCGATAACGACTATTTTACCGTCAAAGACTGGGTATTTGAATCGGGAAGACCGTTTGCTCCCGCCGAGCTTCAGGGGGGAAAAGCGGTCTGCGTCATCGGTGAAACCATACGCAAAGAGCTCTTCGGAGATCAAGATCCTATCGGTGCCTCGATACGATTGGGCAATTTTTCGTGCAAAGTAATCGGTCTTCTCCATCCCAAAGGGGCTTCGATGTTCGGAATGGATCAGGATGATATCATCGTCGTCCCTATCCGCATGTTTCAACGCCGCATCAGCGGAAATCAGGATATCGCCGTCATAATGCTCTCCGCCAAAAATGCCTCCAGTATCGAAAACATCAAAAACTCGATTACCGCCCTGATGCGTGAGCGGCGTCATATCCGCAACGGTGATGAAGACGATTTCAATGTCCGGGATCTGAGGGAAGTGGTTCAGACGCTCACATCCACCACTAAAATGCTCACCCTGCTCCTGGGCGCCGTCGCGACGATCAGCCTCCTCGTCGGGGGAATCGGGATCATGAACATTATGCTGGTCTCCGTCACGGAGCGGACGCGTGAGATCGGGATACGTCTGGCTATCGGCGCACTGGAGCGCGAAGTTCTCCTTCAATTTTTGGTCGAAGCGATCGTCCTCTCCTCTCTCGGAGGGGTTATCGGTGTTATTTTGGGGATCGGTTTCGGAATCGGGATCAGCATCTTTTTCGACCTCCCTTTGATATTCAATACAATGATTGTTATCGTCGCCTTTTTATTTTCTACCCTGGTCGGGATTGTATTCGGATACTTTCCCGCACGCAAAGCGGCCCGATTGAATCCGATCGATGCTTTACGATACGAATAAACGGCCGATATTATCTTAATCCAGAGACAAGGAGTTATCATGCAAATCGGAAGCGGAATATCACTCAACCCTTATGCACAAAGCGGCATGTCACTCAACGAAAAAGAGAGCGAAGAGTTTAAAAACAAAATCAAAAGCGGCGAGATTTCCGGTAAAACCCTCTCCCAAGCGTATCTTGTCGAATACAGCCTTCAGGTGGAGAGCTATTCATCCAATAATCTCCAAGCGCAAAGCGCTCCGTTTGATATCGCCAAAGTCAAAGATATACTCAACAGCATCGATTTTCAATCGATCGGCTATACCGGCAAACCGATCGCCGACATGACCCCGGAGGAGGCCAAAGCTCTGGTGAGCGAGGATGGCTATTTCGGTGTCTCTCAAACGTCAACACGATTATCGGATTTTGTATTGAGCGGCGGCGGCGATGATATCGAAAAACTCAAAGCGGGCCGTGAGGGGATCATTCAGGGATTTAATGAAGCAGAGAAACTATGGGGAGGCAAATTACCCGATATATCCTATGAAACACTGGATAAAGCATTAGCGGCTATCGATGAAAAAATCACCTCCTTGGGAGGACAAGTGCTTGATACCACGGCATAAACATAAATCACTTCCCACGGAGGGAAAGTATACTTACTGAGCAGTGCGGCAGTGCGGGCATAGTTTTGCCGCCTGCGGTATATCCATCGCACATTCGGGACAAACCTTGGTTGTCGGTACAGCCGGTTCATTTACAGGTTCTGCTACTTTAAGTTTATTGTAGGCTTTTACCATCATAAACATCACAAATCCTAAAATTGTAAAAGATATAGCATCATTGAAAAATACTCCCAACTTGATAGCGGGGGCTCCTGCCGCATCCAGTGCGGACAAAGAGAGGTATTCTTTACCATCCAATGCGATAAACAATGACGAAAAATCGACTCCTCCCATCAGTAACCCGATAGGCGGCATAATGATATTGGATACCAACGATTTGACGACCGTAGCAAATGCCGCCCCGAAAATAAATCCGACCGCCATATCCACTACATTACCGCTTATGAGAAATTTTTTGAATTCCGCAAACATAAAACACCCCTTTTTGAGACATCCAAATGATTGTATCATAAAACTATCTTCCTAGTTAAATTCACAACGTTTTATCCATTTTCTCCCCTCCTCGGCAACCAATACAATCACGGTCACGGCGACAACCGCCCACCAGTAGATCGGATCAAATGCGGCGGTACCGAAAGTTTCGCT